>Ga0187781_10000425_pt1 | contig 30089 bp, 22 predicted proteins | sample 0715_SJ02_MP02_2_FD_132447 | JGI IMG/M metagenome (GOLD analysis project Ga0187781, IMG submission 132447) | Tropical peat soil microbial communities from peatlands in Department of Meta, Colombia - 0715_SJ02_MP02_20_MG | ecosystem: Environmental > Terrestrial > Soil > Wetlands > Peat | place... | reverse complement strand
GGCCCATTTCCATCTTGGCGTCGTCCGATTGAACCAGCAGCGCCTTGATGAAGCGGCGAACGAACTCACGCAAGCCGTGAAGCTTGTGCCGCAAGATGCCACGGCTCACTATTACTTGGCCAAGACGCTGACCGCCCAATCGAAAAACGCTGAGGCTCTCGACGAACTGCGCAAGACGGCCGCGCTGCGTCCAGACTGGTTCGGACTACAAATCGAATTGGGCCTCGCCAGCCAGCGCGCCGGAGACGTCGATGGAGCCGTTGCGGCGTTTGAACAGGCGATCAAGCTGCATCCGGACGATGCCGAGGCCTACAACGACCTTGGGCTGACGCTGGTACAAAAGGGACAGGCCGAAGCGGCGATCCCGAAATTTCAGACTGCGGTGAAATTGCATCCCCAAGACGGCGCCCTGCGAGGCAATCTGGCGATTGCGTACATGCAGCTGACGAATTTTGATGCGGCCGTGGCCGAACTGGACGCGGCCGTCAAGCTCGCGCCCACCAATGCGTCGCTGCACTACGACCTGGGGCTTGCCTACAAACTGAAAGACCAACTCGACAAAGCGGTTCCGGAATTTCAGCAGGCGATTCAGTTGCAGCCAGATCTGGCCGACGCGCATTACACGCTGGGCATTTTGTTCTGGCAGAAGGGCGATTTTGACCAGGCGGCCGGCGAACTGCAAAAGGCCATCCACACGCAACCCAGCTACACCGAGGCGCATTACATGCTGGGAACCATTTTCAAGCAGCAGGGAAAACTGCCGGAGTCGGCGGCAGAACTGCGGGAGGCGATCCGGCTGCAGCCTGATTTAGCAGGCGCCCACACGACGTTGGCCGGCGTTTTGCGGCAAATGGGCGACACTCAGGGGGCAGCCGAGGAGGCCAAGGCGGGCGCACGAATCGCAGCCGCAACCAATAATCTTCAAGCGGCAACCGTTGCCACGAACTCGGGAAAGCGACTGCTAGGCGCAGGAGATTTGGAAAACGCCATTGCACAGTTTCGATCGGCCATTCAGTCCGAGCCCAAGTATGCGCCCGCGCATTATCAGCTCGCGTTGGCGCTGCAGCAGAAGGGGCAGAAAGACGAGGCCCAAAAAGAATTTCAGAAAGCGGCCGCTCTCGATCCCCGCGTTTCTGCGCCGCATTAACTGTTCGTGGCCGACAACAGAATTCTCCGTGTCCGCTCACTGGCTGCGACTGCGTAACGCGACCAGATTGGTCATCACCGGAACACCGTGCGCGATCTTCACGTGCAGCAGCGCTTCAAACGCTTTCAATTCGCCCGGCTTGGACACCTTCAACCTCTGCAGCAGTTCCTTGAGCGAATCTTCCCGGCACACGTACTCGACCGCTGCCTGGGTGCCGAAAGTTGAGTTGCCCGCGAGGATGAGAATCGCGTGGGAATGCTCGAAACCGGGCAGCAGGCTCACGACTGCATAGTCCTCGACGGTGGCCTGATTGGCGGGTGTGGCGAGAAATTCCGTCGGTTCACCGGGCTGGGGATGAACGTTGATGACCGCCAAGTCGCCCTTGCGCGGGCCCGAATCGAGACGCTGAAAGACGAATTCCTGAGTGCCGGGAACATCCAGCAGCGTCAGATTTTCCGAAGGCGAGCCCACAAAGATCAAGTTGTTGTTCTTGGCGTCATCGAGAGAGAACAAAGCGCCGCGCTTCACCCGCAGTTGGCGATTGAGCGAAGAGAAGACAAGGTCCAACTGGTGGATCGCCAGAACCTCTCCCACTCCGGTGTAGTGGTCAAGAATGAAAGTGGGCGGATCCGTGGAGGGATTGAAGTAGCGCATGCCGGTTTCAGGCCGCCCCACGAAACTGCCGTTGCTGAAAATGACCCAGGGCGGTTGCGAGCCGCTGGCGAAATGACTCCAGAAAATTTGAATCGGTTCCGGAACGCCCGGGCCGGCGACGCTCTGTGGGTGCGGGCGCTGCGCCAACAATATGGCAGTCGCTACCAGAGAAGCGGCGAGCAGGACGGACAAGACGACCACCCCCATCGCCCAACCGCGGTTCGCCGGAGGTACCGGCTCGGTTTCCTTTCTTGCCGGCTCCGGCGGAAGAACCTGCGCGAGGTGCGCGCCCGGTTTAGTCCGCAGTTGGAAAGTGAGGCTGTACGAGCCCTTGGGAATCTCCACCAGGATGGGATCGTCTGCCCCTTGCTGGGCGTAATGCTCGGTTAGCTTGATGCGCAGCCGACCGGCCTGCACCCGAACGGTGGAATCACTTTGCGGGTCGAATCCGGCAGGACGCCCCAGGACTTCCGTGGCGATCTGATACTCCTTGATGGCGATGCCAGGATGATCCAGCGAATGCTCTGCCAGATAGCGGAGGAGTTTGCACAGAGATTCGGAACCATGGAGGCTATGGCTTTTTGTAAGCTTCTCTATTTGCTGGAAGCATTGCTCCCGACTGACGACGAAGCTGTGTGTTGCAGCCATGTAACAAATGTGTAACGAGACGCTTTATCCTACTGTGTCACCTGGACTTTGCAGCCGTAACAGTATCAAACCTAGTGACACTTTTTCCAGATAATAGTTTTGTACTATGAGTGCTCCCAGGTTCGACAAGTCTCCCTCTGCATTTCCGGGGCAATTTTGGGGCTGGCAAAAAGTTCTGAGGAGGAAGTTCATGAAACGATCTTTATGGGTCGCGGTAGCTCTGGTTGTGATGTGCGCCCTTTGGGTGCCTGGGGCCGTAGCCCAAGCGGTCTTTGGAAGCATCCTAGGGACGGTCACCGATCCGTCCGGGGCAGCCGTGAAGGGCGCCAAAGTAACGGCCACCAGCCAAACCAAGAACGTGTCCAGCGAAGAGACGACGAATGAGAGCGGCAACTATGCCGTGACGCACTTGATCCCAGACGTTTACACCATCCGGATTGAAGGGTCGGGGTTCAAGACCTTGGAATTCAAAGATATTCAAGTGTCGGCCGATACAGGGTCCAGGGTAGATGGACAATTCCAGCTGGGCGGATCCTCGGAGACTGTAGAGGTGACCAGTGAGGCTCCGCAGTTGAAAACCGACCGCGAAGACGTGGCGATTGAGTTCAATACCAAGTATGTGGAAGATCTGCCGGTGTTGAACCGGAACTTCACTTCATTCGAATTGCTCTCCCCTGGAACGCAGAAGCTGGTGGGATGGAGCCATGCCGCCACCGAGAATCCGCAGGGCGGCCAGCAGATATTCGTCAACGGCCAACATTTCAGTGGCACGGCCTTTGAGTTGGATGGCACTGACAACCAAGATCCGATCCTTGGGATTATCGTCGTGAATCCGAACTTGGATGCGATCCAGGAGAGCAAAATCACACTAGGCAACTACGATGCCGAGTTCGGTAAGGCAGTGGCCGGCGTGGTGACCGTGCAAACCAAGTCGGGTAGCAACGACTTCCACGGTACCGCAAACTGGTTCCGGAGGACCGATGCCTTGGCGGCGCGCGACCCATTCACGCAGTACGCCCCCAACCCGGTCACTGGCAAATATATCCCTGCTTCTCGTTGGCAAGAGTGGGCCGGAACGATTGGCGGTCCCATCATCAAGAACAAGCTCTTCTTCTTTGCGGATTACCAGGCTCAACGACAAAAGAGCGGCATTACTAATCTGTTTACGATCCCGACCGCCGAACTGAAGAGCACTTGCGTAGCCGGCGGTACGTATTGTGATTTTAGTGACTACGTAGGTCAAATCTACAACCACGGTAGCGGGGCTAACCTATACGACCCGAGCTACAACCTTGCGAACCAGACTTCCTCTGGAGGGAACCGCTACGCCTTCTGCGGACCCATGGGGGATCAACTGGCGGCCAATTGTACCGGCACTACCGTCACTAGCACAGGCAAGACTGTTCCCAACCAATTCCTGATTCCGGTGACGGCTCTATCGCCCGCCGCGATGAATATTCTGGCGGCGTTCCCCAGCCCGACAACCACTGGCACCTGTGGCGCGATTGGCGAAACCGGCTGCCTCAACAACTTCATAGGCTCCGGCGCCGGCCCGTACAATCAGAATAGCTTCGATACTCGAATCGATTACGCGATGCGGCCGTCGATCAACGTCTTCGGACGCTTCAGCCTCGACTATTTCACTTTGTCGGGCACGCCCGGTCTGGGCGCAGTAGGCGGTGTGGGCGAAGGTCCTGGCGGTTTGTCCGGAAGTTCGAAGGTTCACAACTATAGCTTGGCCAGTGGCGTCACCAAAACCTTCAGCCCGACGCTGCTCGGTGATTTCCGGTTTGGGTTCTTCCAGTACAACCCGCTGACTCAGAAACCAGACGCGGGCGTGGCGGCAATGACGAACTTCGGGATTCCCAACGCCAACCTTACTTCGGAAGCGCAGGAAACCTCCGGTCTGGGCGAGTTCGACCTGGATGGCACGGGCACCAGCTTTGGCGATGGTCTGGGGGTTGCGCGTTGCAACTGCCCGCTCATTGAACGCGAAAAGCAGTTCCAGTGGGTCGGCAACCTAACGAAAATCCACGGCAACCACCAGTTCAAATTCGGAGGCGATTTCCGTTACGCCCGGAACCTGCGAGTGCCCAGCGACTCCAACCGTGCGGGGGTTTACGCCTTCAACCACGGCTCGACATCCGATGCGGGTGTTGGCGGACTTGATTTTGCCACCTTCCTGCTGGGCGACGTCACCAACTTAAGTCGCTACTATTCGCAGACCCTTGACGCTGCGGAACGGCAACACCGGATGTTCTGGTATGCGCAAGACACGTTCCGGGCAACCCCGAAGTTGACGGTGAATTATGGCCTGCGCTGGGAAGTATATTTCCCTGAGTACGTCAACGGAGTGGGGAACGGCGGATTCGCCAATCTCACCCAAGGCGAAATTCGAGTAGCCGGCGTGGGCGGCATCGGTCTGAACGGGAATATTGACAATCGTTGGCATTACCTTGCACCGCGCGTTGGAGCTGCCTACCAGGTAACTCCAAGAACGGTCGTCCGCATGGGCTACGGCCGGAGCTATGACATGGGCGTGTTCGGTTCCAACTTCGGTCACGCCGTTACTCAAACTTTGCCTGTGTTGGCCGACCAAAGCGCACAAAACCTGAACGGGCAGGTATTCCCGGCGTTCACCTTGGACCAAGGGCCTCCGCTACCCTCTCTCCCAACGGTTCCATCGAATGGACTTCTCCCGTTGAACGGTCCGGCTTGTTACCAGTCCGCTGTTCTGCCGAGCGGCGGGCCGTCAGGCCAGTTTTGCGCGCAAGCACACATCCGTCCCACTTTCCAGCGGCTGCCAACCCTGGATGCGTGGAACGCGACCGTACAGCGCCAACTTAACAACAGCACGTCACTTGAAGTGGCGTACATCGGCAACAAGGGAACCCACATTTTTGCCGGTGATAGCGACACCTACAACGTTAACCAGCCCTACATCGGGGCTGGCACCGCCGTGGTTACTGCGGCCGGAATCGCTCCTGGTTTCGCGCCTAATGCTCCGCAGGTAACCCGTCGGCCCTTCTATAACGCGTTCACCTATCCGAGCATTACGGATCCGACCACCCTGGGTCCCTTGATGTGCTGTTCGACGGACGAGGGTAATTACCATGGCAACGACGCCAGCAGCATCTACAATGCGCTGCAAATAAAGTTAGACAAACGCTTCTCGCATGGTCTCCAGTTGCTGTCCCATTACACGTTCGCCCATGCGGACAAATATGACAGCGGCTACTATCCCAACAGCCATCCTTACTCCTATGGACCAGACGATCAGGTTCGTGATCATGTCTGGGTAACGAATGCGGTGTACGAATTGCCCTTCGGCAAGGGCAAGACGTTTGCCGGCAATTCAGGCAGGGCTGAGGATTTGATTATCGGCGGCTGGCAGATCACAGGCACCACCAATTTGAGCAGTGGGTTGCCTTGGACGCCCAGCTTCTCGAACTGTAGCCAGGTCAACGACGTTGGATTGTGCCGTCCCGACGCCAATGGAGCGTTTCGCGTGGGGGCGGGATCTTTTGACCCCACCACGCATCAACAATCCTTTTTCACTCCGATACCTACGCTCTCCTACGCGGCGAGCGCGCTTACTGTCGGTACTGACACCTGCACCCTCACCCGGCCAACCGGGCCAGGGTTTGCCATGCCGGCCTGCGGGCAACTGGGCAACATCGGGTTTGATTCCTTCCGTGGTCCGTCAGGCTTTTGGGCTGACGCCGCGATCATGAAGAACTTCAGCATCACCGAACGGGTGAAGGCACAGTTCCGCATGGATGCGTTCAATGTGTTTAACCATCCGGTACTGGGCTTCAATTCGAACCAAGGCGGTACGGGACAGTGTATCGACTGCCCCGGCAATGGGCAGATCACGGATATCGAGGCTGACTCTTCGCCGGGTTCGACCACCGGTATGCGCCAGCTCGAATTTGCGTTGAAGTTCATATTCTAGCGGTCCACGTTGTGCTGACAGAGGGATTCCTTCGGGAGTCCCTCTTTTTGCGCTTTGCACTGAGTCCTGAAGCGATTGCAGAGGCCCACACTGTTCCGGGTGAGCAGCCATGAAGAAACGGGTCGTGGGACTGGGCGAAGTGCTGTGGGATGTGCTTCCGGAACGCACGTGTCTGGGCGGTGCGCCCGCCAACTTTGCCTATATTACGACCCTCATGGGCGACGAAGGCATCGTCGCCAGCCGCATCGGCGAAGACTCCCGCGGCCTGGAAGCGCTGCGCCGCATGGAGGAGCTCGGCGTCAATATTGATCACATTCAGACCGACCGCGACCACCCTACCGGCTCGGTCAACGTGGAGCTCGACAGCAAAGGGCAACCCCGTTATCAAATTGCCCAGCCCGTGGCCTGGGATTTTCTGGACTGGACACTGGATTGGCAGCACCTCGCCGAAACCGCCGACGCCATCTGTTTCGGCTCGCTGGCGCAACGGTCGGAAGCCAGCCGCTCCACCATCCGCCGATTCCTTCGCGCCGCCTCATCGAAGACGCTCAAGGTTTTCGATGTAAACCTGAGGCAGTCCTTTTACTCGCCCGAAATCCTTTCGGATTCGATGCACCGGGCCGACATCGTCAAGCTGAACGATGAAGAGCTGCCCACAATCATGAACCTGGGCGGGTTTTCGCACAAAGATGAAATCCCGTCGGCGCAGCGGTTGATTCGCGAGCATGATCTGAAAATTGTTTGCGTCACGCGGGGTTGCCGGGGAAGCTTGCTCGTCAAAGGCGGCGAGGTCAGCGAGCATCCCGGATTTAAGGTTCGGGTTGCTGACACGGTGGGATCGGGCGACGCCTTCACCGCCGGACTGATTCACGAATATCTGCACGGCGCGTCGCTGGCCTTGATGAACGAAGTCGCCAATCTGGTGGGCGCCTGGGTGGCCAGCGAGGTCGGCGCCATGCCCACGCCCAAGCGCGGCGCGCTGGAGCATTCGCTGGCCGAGATTCGCTAGGATCTCCCGGGCAACCCCAAACGCGCTGCCAGTCCAGGGGGGAATCCGTAACCGAGCGGTGACGCGCTACGCGTAACCGTGTGGTTACAGTTCCGGGTTACGATACTGCACGAAACATTTTGTTTTCTTTCGGTCATCTGGTAGGCTTGCCGAAAAGGAAACTATGAACCGCATCCGCCGCATTCTCTCCCGAGCTGACTGGTCCACGCTGAATTTCGGAATCGCCTTTGTCGCCCTCCTGGCGGCCACCGGATGTACGAAGCCTGCCGTGCCCGCACCGAAGCTCGAGGCGTCTCGTCCATCGGAAATCACGGTGGAAATCCGTGAGGGCGGCCCAATCGTCATCACGACCGGGGCAGCGGAGTTTCAGGTTCTTTTTTCCGGCGCCATGCAGGCCACCCTTCTCAAGCAGGGCCAGCGGCTGACGCTCGACGATGCCAATACCGCCGGCGACTCGATCGTTCACGAAGGCAAGGAACTGCAATTCACGCAGGACTTCACTAGGGTCAAAGTGCTCGAAGCCACGGGAAAGCTGGGCCGCGGCAGGCGCATCGAGATTCCCGCCGCGCCGCGCACTTCCGATCTGCAAATCGAACGCATCACAGTGATAGAAGCGTACGACGATTTCCCGAGCCTTGCACTTGTCAGCGTTTCCTACAAGAACACCGGCGCTGCCGACTTCAAAATTGACGAACTGCACACGCAGCAACATCGCTTCAACAATCATGAAGCGAAGTCAGCGCCCTACGACATGTGGTCGTTTCAGGGATCGAGTTACGACTGGGGCAAAGATGACGTGCAAAGACTAACTCGCACTTCGGCGCAGCCCAACGCGATGGGCGAGATGGTGAAAGGCGGCTACGGTGGCGGCATTCCGGTGGTTGCCTTCTGGACTTCATCCGTCGGCGAAGCCATCGGCCACGTGGAAACCTTGCCCTGGACGCTGTCGATTCCCGTCAAGGTCGATGCCCATGGGCGAGTGAATGCCGGCATCACGATTCCGGCGCACGCGACGCTGAAGCCCGGAGAAACCTATTCCACCCCGCGCAGTTTTCTGGCGGTCTACAGCGGCGATTTCTATGAGCCGCTGCGCATGTGGTCGAGCGTGCTGCAAAAAGAAGGATGGGATCTTCCCAAGCCTTCGAGCGAAGCCTACAACGTAAGCTGGTGCGGTTGGGGATTCGAGTTCAACGTAACTCCAGCGCAAATGCTCGGCACCGTGCCCAAGCTGAAGGAACTCGGCATCAAGTGGGCCACGCTCGATGACCGCTGGTTCGACACTTACGGCGATTGGAATCCGCGCACAGATACATTTCCCGGCGATGCCATCAAGAAAATGGTGGATGAGTTTCACAAGCAGGGAATGCTGGCACAGTTGTGGTGGCTTCCCTTGGCGGTAGAAGATGGGCAGGGCAAATACGAGTCGCACAAGTACATCGTGTCACAGGTTGTGCGCGACCATCCTGACTGGCTGATCCTCGACAAAGACGGCAAGCACGCGCGCATCACACGCGATCTGGCGGCGCTCGATCCTGCGCTACCCGAAGTGCAGGCCTATTACAAGCAACTCACGGAGAAGTTCATTCGCGATTGGGGATTCGACGGATCGAAGCTCGACAACATCTACAGTGTACCAGCGTGCTACAACCCGGCGCATCATCACAAGTCGCCGCAGGAGTCGGTGCAGGGAATGCGCGAAGTCTATAAGACCATTTTCGAGACGACTCGTTCCATAAAGCCCGAGAGCGTGACGCAGGCCTGTCCGTGCGGCACGCCGCCCTCGCTGGCCTGGCTGCCGTTTATCGATCAGGCGGTCACGGCCGATCCCGTGGGTGCAGTGCAAGTGCGGCGCCGCATCAAAATGTACAAAGCGCTGCTCGGGCCCGAGGCCGCGGTCTACGGAGATCACGTCGAACTTTCGGCGATGACGCCCATTGGCGGCGGCAACTGGAGCGAGCACGGCACTGACTTCGCTTCTACGCTCGGAACCGGCGGAGTTCTGGGCACGAAGTTTGTCTGGCCCGATCCCGGCCCGCATTACAAGCCCGTGAACCTGACACCGGAAAAGGAAGCACACTGGAGAAAATGGATCGCCCTCTACAACGAGAAGATGCTGTCCAAGGGCGAATTCCGCAATCTCTACGTGTATGGATACGATGTGCCGGAAGGTTATGCGATCGAGAAAGACGGCAAAATGTACTACGCGTTTTTCGTCCCAGAGAACACGACGTTCGAAGGGGTGTTCAAAGGTGAGATCGATCTCCGCGGGCTGAAGCCGGGAAGCTATCACGTGATGGACTATGTCGACGGCAAAGATCTTGGCCCAGTGCGCGTTGAGGCGGGGAAGATTCCGACGCTGAAGACGGAGTTCAAGCAACATCTGCTATTGGAGGTCAGCAAGGAGTGAGCATTAGCCGCCTCGTGCTCTGCTAGCTGATGGCCGGATTCTTTTCGATCAACGCTGCGTGCAAGATTCCGATTGTGCGGACGCGGCGAACCCGGCAAGATAATGGACGATGCGCAAGGCAATCTCAATTCTCTCGCTATTGTTGCTGTGCGTGGCTCCCGCCTTCGCCGCCGATACTGTACTGACCTGGCCGCCTGACGGCAAGGACGCGATCCTGCGTTTCACCATCGGCAAGTTGCGGCAAGTCAGCTCCGCCTCGGGCCAGAGCGATTATCTGGGAGAGGCATGGGCGGAAAACCTCAGCGCGAAAGCGATTCCGTCCGCGTCTTTCTATCTCTATCTGCTCGACAAGAACGGCAAGCGCGTAGGCGAAGGCTATCTGGAGGTCACCAACCTGGATGCCGGACAAAAAGTAAAAGTCCCGGTCAGCGTGCATGCCATGGGTTCGTTCGCCAGCATGGAATTGCAGCCGCAGCATCTGCCTTCCGACGAGCCGATGAAGATCAAGATGAGCATCACCAGCGTTCCTTCAGGGGCCAGCCTCAAACTGGATTCGCAGGATTCCGGCGTAACGCCCCAGATGCTCCCGATTGCGCCGGGCAAGCATGTGCTGGAGTTCAGCAAAGAGGGCTTTGCCCCAGCCAGCACGCCCGTGGAGGTTGTGGCGAACTCCCTGCCCGGCAGCGTCGAGATGGAGTTGAGTCCGCTGACCGTCGACACGGTGATACTGCAAGACGGGACCGTACTGCTAGGCAACGTTGTGTCGATGACCGGAGCAACCGTGAACGTTTCCGTGAAAGGCAGGCCTACGAAACTGGATCGCAGCCGGGTTGCGCGGATTGTGTTCGGGCAGCGCAAGTCTTCCAGGCCACCAAGCACAGGCAAGAGTTCATCCGCGACTAAGAAATGATTCCGAGCTTGAGGAGGAGAAACTCGAGGTAGTTCTCACTGGATTCGTTCGTTGCGATTCCGTAAGAATGCTTCCCGGTGTCCGGCATCCCGGAAGGCCTCCGTTCCTCCCGGACGCGTCGTGGAGAGCGCTCCCGCAAGATTGCCATAGGCGAGGCAGGCCGACAAATCAGCTCCACGCAGATACTGATGCAAGAACCCGGCATCGAAGCTGTCGCCGGCGCCGACCGCATCCACGGCTTCGACTTTTTGCGCAGGGCTCACTACGCGCTCCTTGCCCCGCTGTGCCGTCGCGCCTTTCGCGCCCAGTTTCACCACGACCAGCGGCACAAGCTCAGAAAGCTTGCCCAGCGCGGCTTCCAGATTATCGGTTCCGGCAACTTTGCACGCCTCGCGCTCGTTCGGCAGAAAGACATCCACCAGCCGAAGAACATCCTGCAATCCACCTCCCCAGCAGTCCTCGGGATCGTCATTGGTATCCATCGAAATCGTGAGCCCCTTCGATTTGAAATATCGAAACAGCTCAGCCACGCGCGGCCGCAGGCCTTGTTGCAGGTAGTAAGAGGACAAATGAAAATGCCGAGAGTCCGCCAGATAGTCGAGATCAAGATCGTCCCATGATAATTCCGCAATCGTTCCGGAATACGTGAGAATACTGCGCCACGCGTCGTGATGCAGTATTACGCTCAGCCCGGTCGTAGTCGCGCGCGGAATCTGTCGCACCAGCGACACATCCACGCCCCCCTGCTGCATGCGATCAAGTGCGATCTGGCCCAGCGGGTCGTCGCCGATGCGCGATTGAAACCCCACACGGCTGCCCAGCGCGGCAAGATTGTGCGCCACGATCGCCGACGATCCGCCCAGCGTCAGCATCATGCGGTCAGCCAGCAGCTCGCGTTCCGGAGGAAGTTCTTCCGGCAGCCCGTAAAGGATGAGATCGAGATTCAGCTCTCCGGCAATGGAGACGTCAAAACGAGGCATGAGTTCTCGGACGATAGAGATCCTTCGACTCCGCGACCAGCCGACTTCGCCGACCGGTCACTCCGCTCAAAATGACAATCAGGCTTACACCACCGTCACCTCAATCCCCGCCTGCTTGAGCACGCGCAGGTCAGATTTTGGAGCACCCCGGTCAGTGATGACTTCATGGACCGCCGCCGGCGCCGCGATCAGCGACAGGCTGCGCCGTCCAAATTTGCTCGAGTCGCAAACCGCAACAGTTTTCTTCGCGACCTCCACCATTACCCGGTTCACTTTCGCTTCCAGAAGATTTGGCGTGCTCAGTCCGAAATGAACGTCGAAGCCGTCGACGCCGAGAAACAAGATATCGGCGCTCAGTCTTCGCAAAGTCTCCTCGGCGATGGGCCCGACAAGCGAGAACGAATTCTTGCGCAACGTTCCGCCGGTCAGGATCACTTCCACGGCAGTTCCCGAAAGTTCCGCGGCAATGTTTACCGCATTCGTGATGATCGTAAGATTCTGAAAGTTGCGTAGTGCGCGGGCGATCGCCGTGGTCGTAGTGCCGGAATCGAGAATCAGCACCTGCCCTTCCTTCACCTTCTGTGCGGCATGTTCGGCGATGCGCAGCTTCTCCTGATGATGCAGTTTCTCTTTTTCGCGCAGCGTGGGATCTTCCAGCGCGCCCTCCCGTGAGGGCAGCGCGCCGCCGTGGGTTCGATGCACCAGGCCGTGCGCGTGCAGAATTTCCAGGTCCTTGCGAATCGTAACCTGCGAGGTCTTGAACTGCCGGGAAAGTTCTGTGACGAGAACCCGTCCTTGGCGGGTTAACTGGTCGAGGATGGCGCGGCGCCGTTCTTCGTTGAGCACCGGAGTTGTGTGTGACATGGCGAAGGCTTGCGAAAGACATTTCTTTCTATAGCGTTTCCTTTCGGTTGTCTATAGGAAAAACGTGTGGGATGGCGCGCCCGGGGGGTTATCAATCACTTACTGGAAGATGAAGAGGCAGAATTCCATGTCGAGCCAGCAAACCCTAACCCACAATTTTGCAGTAAGTTGGGAACCATTTCGGCTGATAACCAAGTCAATACCTGCCACCAAAGTCTGATTGCTAGCTAGGGGCGTGTCTAGCGTAATCTCACATTGGGGCGAAAGCCTGCGGGTTTCGATTCGCCTGCGATCGGCAATCGTCCGAAATCAGTGCCGGAAAAGAAGGAGCGCAGCTTGGCAACTGAATGGAAAACGCAAGCTCTGGTCCGTTCGCAATCGGTGGTTGCTCGCGTGGTGGCGGGCGAAACCCTGATTGTTCCGGTGTGCGCAAGCGTTGGAGACCTGGCATCGATCTACACCTTCAACGGCACGGGCGCGTTGATATGGAAATTGTTGGAGACGCCGCGAACGCTGGAAGAGATTGCCGCCGCCGTGGTCCGGGCCTACGAAGTCGATCCGGCGCGGGCCGAGCGCGACGTCACCGAATTTGTCGGCGAAATGAAGGCAGTTGGTCTGGTCGAGATTCCCCAGGTTCAGGCTCCCGCCTCTGTGGCGATGGCGGCAGCCTCGACCGGCGACTGAATCGGCGGCCAGTGGGGCGGGAAGGACTGGCAAGCGGCGGATGGGCGCACGGAGCATCGCCTCCGCCGCTTTCAGATCAATCCGCTTTTCGACGGAGGGGATTTGGAGCAGGTTTCTTACGGTCAGTTCAGCGCCTACCGACACCAGCGTCAGGCTGGCCAACCTGTCCCTCTGCTGGTCTTATCTGAGTTCGCGCAAATTGAGGTTACGCAGAGATGAGCCAGAGCAGGGACACGCACCCATCGTTGATTTTGGAGGGCGCGCAGACTGACCGGCAGCCTAGCTCGCACGAATCCGCCGTCCCCGGCCCAACGCGGAGCGGCAAGAGGCCATACCAACAACCCACCTATCGATTCGAACGCGTTTTTGAGACCATGGCGCTTTCCTGCGGGAAGGTCCAGCCAGTCGAGTTCCAGTGCCGCTTCAACCGCAAGAATTCGTAGGCCCGTGGCATGCACGAAACAGGGGAACCGCGCAGTTCCGTTCAGCTTGGACTGGCCGCCGAGATTCTGGCTGCTGGCGGAACAATACGCCTGCGTGCACTCGGCAGCAGTATGCTTCCGACCCTCTGGCCCGGCGATCTGCTGACCATAGACGGCGCATCATGCCAGGCGGCTGTTCCCGGCGATCTGGTTCTGGTACTGGTCAACCAGCGGGCGTTGGTTCATCGAGTGCGTGAAAGGCTGGAGCGCGACGGCCTGGTTCGCTGGGTGACCCGCGGCGATGCGGTGCCCCAGAATGACCCCCCGGTTTGGCCATCGGAGCTACTGGGAAGAGTTTCCGCTGTTCAACGGGATCGCCGGGTGATTGTTCCGCGGCGCCGCATCTCGTACGCCGCGCAGCTGCTGGCTTGGATGCTCTGCTATGGGGACAGTTTCCGCAATGTTTGCTTGCGGCTGCACTGGCTTCGTCACAGCCATCGCCAGCTGGAGCACGCGGAGAATATGGGTGGCTGAGAAATACATCTTGCCAAGCACCACCGTCGCCGCCCGCATGCTGGGTGGTGAGATGATGATCATGTCAGCCACGGACTCCACCTTTTTCGCCCTTGATTCAGTCGCCACCCTGATCTGGCAGTCTGCCGATGGCCACACTCCCCTGTCAGAAATCGTCGCTGCGAAAATCTGTGCCGAGTTCGACGTCAGCCTGGAAACAGCCGTTCGCGATGCTGAGCAGTTCGTTGAGGACCTTGCCAGGCACGGCATTTTGTTGGTCTCCGATCAGCCGATTCGTTTTCCAGCGCAGCCGCTGGGGGTGCAATGAGCCTGCTGGCGGAGATGAATCAAAGAGCGCTCGAATTGGGAGTGCCGCTCAGCGTACAGCTCGACATCACCTACCGCTGCAATGAACGCTGCGTGCACTGCTATCTCGATCATGACGATCATGGCGAGATGTCGGTCGTCGAGATCAAGAATGTGCTCATGCAGCTGGCCGATGCCGGAGTCTTCTTTCTTACGCTGAGCGGCGGGGAAGTGCTCATGCGCCGCGATTTCTTTGACATCGTGGAGTTCGCGCGCCGCCTGCAGTTCAACGTGAAAGTAAAGACCAACGGGGTCATGATTCGGGAGGCCGAGGCCAAGCGCATCCGCGACTTGGGTGTGGAACAGGTGCAGATCAGTGTGTACTCTCACCGCCCCGAAGTGCATGACGCGATCACCAAGCTGCCGGGTTCGCTGCGGCGGACCGTGGAAGCCATCCGTTTCCTTCGCTCCAAGGGACTGAAGGTGACCATCGCCAACGTTCTTCTGTCCGCCAACCTGCGCGACTATCCCGGCGTCATCGCTTTGGCGCAGGAACTCGGCGTGGCGTATACGTTGGATCCGACGATTACCCCGAAGATCGACGGGGACAGGTCGATTCTGCAGTGGCGGGCAGAAGCATCGGTGCTGGGGGATCTTTTTCACGATCCCGCGCTGGTGGGCGACGCAGAGAAGTTCTGCGCACCACCTCCGCCTCCGGATGCAGACGTGATGGAAGGCTATCCCTGCAGTGCCGGGCATACCTCTTGCTACATTTCTCCCTACGGCGACGTCTTTCCTTGCGTGCAGTTTCCCCTCCCGAGCGGAAATGTGCGCCGGCAGAAATTTCTGGAGATTTGGCGTCATTCCGCGCAGCTCGAAACCGTTCGTTCCATTCGCGCTCGGGATTTGACGACCTGTGCTGCCTGCGCCCATGTCGGCACCTGCACCCGCTGCCCGGGGCTGGCCTACATGGAAGGCAGTATGTTGGGACCTTCGACAGCGGATTGCGAAAAATCGTTTCAGAGAACGGGAATTCCGACCGCCAACATGCTGCGACGCTCCTCGCACGCTACCGGCGGCCCGTTGATTCAGATTCAGCCGGCGGAGCTGCCATCTGTTGATGCATGTTAATGTTCGGGAAGGAATGGGCGGGACGTTACGAAGGTAAGGGTTTCGCCGATAGATTTCGCGAGAAAATTCTAAGGTAGTCTTAATGCTAACTCGGGGTGGTGACCTGGCCCCCTGCCCTCATGAGGTGGAAACTCGTGACACTGCTAATGCGACAAAGCTCAATCTCGGCGAAGGTGGTGCGATCGGCAGCGATAGCCGCTGTTGCATGGCTGGCAATGCTGTCGATGACGCATTCCCTCCTTGCGCAAGATGCAGAACCCGATCACATTGGACTGCCGGTGGATTGGAGCACTCGCCATATCCTGTTTACCAATGGCGCCTCTCCGGAGGTTGCCGCCTTGACGGCGCGCGATCCCCGCAGCTGGGTGAATTGGGCTCAGCGCTCCGCCTGGATGTTTCCCCACCCCTGGCCACCGTTGCCGATAACAGGAACAGCAGGCGCAAAGCGGCACATGCGAGTGGACTGGGCCATGCCCCTCGGGGCCAACGGAGGCATGCCTCTGGGGGAGAGTCCGGCGAAGTACACGTTCAATATCAACTCGACTCCCAGCTGCACCAATGACTTCGTGGTATACACAATCGCCGCCACGCCGAGCACAAGTCAGGCCAACATCATCGCTTTCAACAATCTCTATACGGGTACCACCTCGTCCTCTTGCCCCATTGTCAATCAATCGCCGGTAACGACGGACCTTAAGCAGCCGACTGTTCTGTGGGCCTACGCCGCGGGCTCGGCCGGTTCGGCGCTTTCCCCGACTCTATCTCTCAGCGGCACACAAGTCGCATTCATTGAAAGCGGCACGCAAACCAGTGCTTCCAGCCCCGCATACTTGGACGTACTCACGCCGACCGCCGGTCAGGGTACGAGCGCCACCAATCCTTACGTTCTTGCCGCAGGCAGTTCGTTGACGCGGCTGAACTATACCGACAGCGGAGTCTCGGGCTGCGGAACCACTGGGACCACGGACAGCAATTCCTCAATCTATGTGGACTACGGCAGCAACTCGGCGTATGTCGGGGCGGATAATGGCATCCTTTACCGCATCAGCAACATCTTCAATGGAACTCCCGCCGTAGAGTACTGCATTACCGTCAGTGCAGGTAGACCGTTGACATCCCCTGTCTACGACCAGGTTAGCAATGAGGTGTTCGTGTCCGATGGAGCCTCGGTTTATGCCTACACCCCGGGAGCCAGCAGTTTTACGAAGGTTGGTTCAATAGCGATTGCCAGCACCTCGGGAGACGCGATCATACTCTCGCCAGTCGTCGATTCCACCAACGGTTTTGTCTACGTTTTTGGCTCGGCGGATCCTACGAACACTTATTCCATCGTCTCCCAGATCAACACCAGTCTGACTTCGCAGGTTACAGCAGACATTGGCCCGGCGGCCACCGGCAACACGCCTTATATCTTCGATGGCGACTTCACCAACGCTTACTTCACCACCGGACCGACAAACGGCGCCGGCCTTCTCTTTGCTTGCGGAACGCAAACCGGCGCCTCCACCAAGCCGAGTCTATATGCCTTGTCGTTTTCCTCCCCGAAGGGAATCATGAACGCGACGCCGGCCATGTCCAACAACATCAACATCAACAGCGCCGCCAATCCGGCAGGCATCTGTTCTCCGTTGCTGGACTTTTACAATGGCACGACCGACCAGCTCTACGTCGGGACCGGTGCCTTCACCTCCACTTCGGGAGCGAATCTGGTGACAGAGTGGAACGTGACGACTAGCATCACGTCAAGCACAACCCCCACCAGTACCGCCACCAATGAGTGGGGTGGAACCAGCGCCTTCTCAATCGATAACGTCAGCACCGAGGATCAGGCGTCCAGCATCTATTTCGGCACGATGCGGCCGGCGACCTCCGGCACTTCGCCGTCCTGCCCGAGCGGGCAGTATTGTGCGATTAAACTCACCCAGCAGTTACTGCAGTAAGCCCGGCTGACTCCCGAAGTCGGGCGGCACAGCTCCGGCAACGGACACACTGTCGCAGGTGACAGGACTTCAGTCTGCCAAGCGCAGCACGAGCCCGCCGTTACGAGCCCGCCGCTACAAGCCCATGCTAAGAGGCGGCTTGCACTTTTGCGGGTTTGCTCGCCGTCTGGCGCAGCGGCTCGCCCAGTGCACGCATCACCCGGCCGAATCCCGCGAAATCAAGCGACTGCGCGCCATCGGACAAAGCGCGCTCCGGGCAGGGATGCACTTCGATGATCAGTCCATCGGCGCCCACGGCAACGGCGGCGCGCGAAACCGCTGCGATCAAGCCTGGCTTGCCTGTTCCGTGAGACGGATCGGCAATCACGGGCAAGTGCGAAAGGTCACGCGCCAGCGCCACCGCTGCGAGATCGATGGTGTTGCGCATTTCGGTTTCGAAGGTCTTGATGCCGCGCTCGCACAGCACCACCTGATGATTGCCGCCCGAGAGCAGATACTCGGCGGCGAGCAACCACTCCTTCACGGTCGCAGACGGGCCGCGCTTCAACAGCACTGGTTTGGCGACGGTGGCAAGGCGCCGCAACAAAGCGAAGTTCTGCATGTTGCGTGCGCCGACCTGCAGCATGTCAGCGTGCTCGCAAATCGCCTCGACGTCTTCCGTGCTCATCACCTCGGTCACCACCGGCAAGCCCGTGGCCTTCCGCACCTCGCTCAGAATCTTCAGCGCTTCCAGACCCAGGCCCTGAAAGTCATAGGGCGAAGTGCGTGGTTTGTAGGCGCCCCCGCGGAGCATCGTGGCGCCCGCCTCCTTGACGGCCCAAGCGGTGTTGAGCATCTGCTCGCGCGACTCGACGGAACACGGCCCGGCGATGACAACAATGTTCTCCCCGCCAATCGCCACACCGCCGACATTCACGATCGAACGCTCGGGCTTGAGCTGCCGGCTCACCAGCTTGAAAGGCTGGGCGATGGCGACCACGTTATCGACGCCCGGCGCAGCCTGCAGCGCTTCGATTTCGTGGCGGCGGCCGCTGCCGACCGCTGCCACGATGGTCCGCTCCGTCCCGCGCGTGACGTGCGGCTGATAACCCGCCTCACGAATACGCTCAATGACGTGGTTGATTTCGTGCTCGGTCGCTCGTTCCGACATGTTGACGATCATGCAATGATTTCTCCTCAGTGGGGTAACAAAGCAAAAGCCGCGATCCGGAGATCGCGGCTGCGGCTGAAACTTGATTCGATTAGCGGGCCATCACGGGCGCGTCCTCGCTCCAAGCTGAGCCACAGCCGCTTGCCACGTAAATCGGTAGCAGACGGCAGTCGCAAAGCTTGGAGTAAATCGAGTCATCGAGAGAACTGGCTCCGAAAATCGTTCAGATCGACAGCGAGACCCTACTGGAGTGAACTGGCCACGCTGGAGAACGCGTTATTGGCGCTGGATCCGATCAGGCGCACCGTCCCCACCACCAGAACCAGGATCACTGCCAACATCACCGCGTATTCGGCAATATCTTGTCCCGCATCATCCGACCACAGCTGGCGAATCAGTTTGGTCATTGTTTACTCCTCGGGTAACGATCAGTTCCTTTGAGAGGGAAGGACTGACTAACGTTTTGTGGGAACATGATGCACGCTAGCCACCATGATTGTCAAATGCGCTTTTCGGATTCTCCGCAGAAGTCATTGTGGACCGCCCGGCGGCGGCGTTTGCGCCAAGCTGGGCGCCACCGTAGTCGGCGGCACAAGGTCCTGCGCCGAGTGCTGCGCCGCCTGCAATACGCGGTCGGGCAGCAGTCCCAGGTAAAGCGTGGCCAAAACGCAGAGTGCCAGCGCCGCGCCCAATCCAACCGGAATCGGCGTAACTGGAACCGGCTTGCGCGATTCCCGCATGTACATCACGACAATAATGCGCAGATAATAGTACGCGCCGATCGCGCTGTTGACCACTCCAATCAGCGTCAACCAGATCAGATTCGCTTTCAAAGCGGACTGGAACACGTAAAACTTGGCAAAAAACCCGCCGGTCATTGGGATGCCAATCAGCGACAACAAGAAAATAGTCAGCGTCGCCGCCAGCAATGGTGACGACCGCCCCAGCCCCTCGTAGTCGTCGAGCGTGACGTACCGTTCGCCGGCATTGGCGAAGTGGCTGACCACGGCGAAGGCCCCGACGTTCATGGCGGCATACGCCGCAGTGTAGAACATGGCGGCGGAAATGCCAGTGGAAGACGGATCCGACGACGTGACCAGGAACGCCACCAGCAAATACCCGGCGTGCGCGATCGAGGAATACGCCAGCAGGCGCTTGACGTTGCTCTGCACCAGAGCGCCAACGTTACCCAGGGTCATCGACAGCGCCGCGGCGATCCACAAGAACCAGAATCGTCCCGGCGCGTTGATGGCAAACACCACCCGCAGCAGCACGGCGAACGCCGCCGCCTTGGGCGCGGTTGACATAAAGCCGACTACCGGCGCCGGCGCGCCTTCGTATACATCGGGCGTCCATACATGGAACGGAGCGGCCGCAACCTTGAATCCCAGGCCCACGAACATCATCGCCATCGCGGCAAAGACCAGCATTGGCGCCGGTCCCGCTTGCAGTGTCTTGGTGATCTTGTCGATGTTCGTCGATCCCGTCGCGCCAAACATCAGCGCCACGCCGTACAAGAAAAATGCCGTGGCGAACGAACCCAGCAGAAAATATTTCAGCGACGATTCGCTGCTTGAAGCCGCGCTGCGCCGGAAGCCCGCCAGAATATAGGTCGAAATCGAAGAAATCTCGAGCGCAATGAAAATCAGCACCAGCTCAATCGCTGACGACATCAGCACCATGCCCACCACGCCCAACAGAATCAGCGCATAGTACTCGCCGGCGCGAATCCGTTGCACCGCCATGTATTCGAAAGAACTCAGAATCACCACGGCGGCAATGGCAATCACCAGGAAACTGAAAAACACACTGAACGTGTCCACCCGCACCATGTTGCTGAACGCCAGGCCGGGATACCGCGCCATGTACCAGGTCGAGGCCAGCGCGGCCAGCGTTCCCACAAACGCGATCTGCCCGAGAGTTTTCTGGCTCTTCTCCTCATCCACCAGCGGATCGAGCATCATCACCACAATGCCGAATGCGGAGAGCACCAACTCCGGCAGAATGCGGATGTAATCTTCCGTCTGAGGAATTGCCTGGAGCATGGCGGGAAGCATGATCATGGTCCCACCACCTTGCTGACCACTTGCGGCATGGACGCGAGCGCCGCCTGCACCGCGGGATCAATTGCCCCCAGCCACACAATCGGCGCAATCCCCATAACGAACGCGGCCGCGGCACAAGGCCATACCGCCCACTTTTCAAAGGCGTAAAGGTCAGGCAGGGAATTGTTCACCGCGTGCGTTACCTTGCCGTAGAAAACTCGCTGGAACATCCACAGCAGATAACAAGCGCTCCAGATCACGCCGGTCGCGGCCAGAATCCCGTAGATCGGTCTCGCCTGAAACGCACCGCTCAGCACAAGAAACTCGCCGACAAATCCGTTCAGCAGCGGAAGGCCCACCGACGCCAGCACAATGAACAGATACGATGCCGCATAAACCGGCATAGGAGCCGCCAGCCCTCCGAATTCGCTGATCTCGTATGTGTGGCGGCGCTCGTGCAAAATTCCCGCGAGCATAAACAGCGCGCCGGTGGAAATCCCGTGCGCCAGCATCACAAACATCGCGCCATTGAGTCCGGAGGCAGTGAAGCTGAAGATGCCGAGCACCACGAATCCCAAATGGCTGACCGACGAGTACGCGATCAGCTTCTTCATGTTCGGCTGCACCATCGCCACCAGAGCGCCATAGATGATGCCGATCAGCGCCAGGACGATGATCCACGTCGCATTGTTCCGCGACTGCTCCGGAAACAGCCCCAGATTGAAGCGCAGCATGCCATACGTCCCCATCTTCAGCAGCACGCCCGCCAGCAGCACCGATCCCGCCGTCGGCGCCTCCACGTGCGCGTCCGGCAACCACGTGTGGAACGGAAACAGCGGCACCTTAACCGCAAACGCCAGAAAGAATCCGAGGAAAAGCCACTGCGCAGCAGCAGGGAAGCTGGAAATGCCGTTCGACTGGATCTGTCTTTGGATCTCCACGAAGTCGAAGCTCCCCGTATGCGCGTACAGCCACAAGATCGCCGCCAGCATAAACACCGAGGCGATCATCGTGTACATGAAGAACTTGATCGCCGCGTAAACCTTGCGCTCGTGCCCAAAAACGCCGATCAGCAGCGCCATCGGGATCAGCGTTGCTTCCCAGAAGAAATAGAACAGGAAAAGATCGAGCGAAGTAAACACACCGATCAACGCGGTTTCCAGAATCAGCAGCAGGATGAAGAATTCCTTCACCCGGTCATGCACCGACTTCCACGAAATCAGCACGCACAGCGGTGTGAGAAACGTCGTCAGCACAACCAGCCACAGCGAAATCCCGTCGATGCCCATGTGGTAGTGAATATTCGGGCGCGCGATCCATTGGTGATCCACCGAGAATTGAAATCCAGGCAGGCCGCGCCGGAAATGCACGGGCAGATGCAGCGAAAGTCCGAACGTCAGCAGCGAAACCACCAGAGAAAAAATGCGAATGTCACGGTCGCGCCGGGGAAAAAACGTCAGTAGCAGCGCCCCGCCCAGCGGCGCAAACGTCACCAGCGTCAAAATATAGGGGCTGAGATCGCCGGTGTTCATCGGCCCACCCCCATCCAAACCATGTACGCGATCACTACCGCCGCGCCCGCCGCAATCCATCCGGCATAGGAGCGCAGGTTGCCCGATTGCATGTGCCGTACTTCATCCGACACCTGCCGCGCCCCGTCGGCAGCATGGTTTACGGTGTCGTCGATTACCTTACGGTCCACTCCCTGCCAAAGAACGTTGGTGGACCCCTCCACCAGCGGCTTTACAAACACCTTCGCGTAAAGCTCATCCACGTAGTACTTGTTCAGCACTGCGTCATAGAACAAGCCCAGAGACGCCGCAACTTTCTGCGGAAGCTCCGGCTTGCTCACATAAAGGACATACGCCAGAATCAGCCCGAGCAGAGCGACCGCAACCGATACGCCCATCAGAAGGAACTCGGTGCCGCGACCAGCAGCTTCCCCAACCGCTTCGCCTGCGCCGGATCCAAACACCGGCGCCAGAAAATGCTCGAATCCGTTGCCGATCCCAACCAGTCCACCCACAACCGACAACACGGCGAGAATCATCAGCGGAACCAGCATCACCATCGGACTCTCATGCGGCAAGCCGTGCGCATCATGCCCGTGGCCGTGTGACCCATGCCCATGATTCTCGGCCTGCGCACCGCGATAGTCGCCAAAGAACGTCATAAACAGCAGGCGGAACATATAAAACGACGTGATAAACGCTGTAATCACGCCCACCAGCCAGAACACCCAGCTTCCGTGTTCGCTGGAGAACGCCTTCCACAAGATTTCGTCCTTGCTCCAAAAGCCGGCGAACGGCGGAATTCCCGCAATCGCCAGCGTGGCGATTCCCATGGTCAGAAACGTCCACGGCGTAAAGGATCGCAGCCCGCCCATCTTGCGCATGTCCTGCTCGCCGCCGACTGCATGGATCACCGATCCTGCCGCCAGGAACAGCAGGCCTTTGAAGAAAGCATGCGTCATCAGGTGGAAGATGCCCGCCGAAAACGCGCCCACGCCGCACGCCATAAACATGTATCCCAGTTGCGAGACGGTGGAGTAGGCGAGCACCTTCTTGATGTCGGTCTGCGTGATGCCAATCGTCGCGGCAAACAGCGCCGTCAGCGTGCCGATGATGGCGACAATATTCAAAGCAATCGGAGCACGCTCGAAGATCATGTGCGAACGTGCGACCATGTAGACGCCCGCCGTGACCATGGTCGCCGCATGAATCAGGGCCGAAACCGGTGTCGGGCCTTCCATCGCATCCGGCAGCCAGACGTACAGCGGAATCTGCGCCGACTTGCCGCAGGCCCCGACCATAAGAAGAATGCCGATAGCCGTGAGCAATGATTCCGTCTCGGCACCTGGAGTCAGATGTGCTACGCCCTGGAACACTTGCGCGAAGTCGAGCGACTTGAAATGCTGAATCAACAAAAACAGCCCAATCAAATATCCGCAGTCGCCGATGCGATTGACGATGAACGCCTTCTTCCCCGCTGAGGCCGCCGAATCCTTCGCAAACCAGAATCCGATCAGCAGATACGACGCCAGCCCCACGCCCTCCCACCCGATGAACATCAGCAGGTAGTTATTGGCCAGCACCAGCGTCAGCATGAAGAACATGAAGAGGTTCAAATAAGAGAAGAAGCGGTAGTAGCTGGGGTCCTCCCACATGTAGCCGACGGCGTAGACATGAATCAAAAATCCCACGCCAGTGACCACCAGCAGCATGACCAGCGAAAGCTGATCGAGATAGAAGGCAAAATCAGCGGTGAAACTGCCGGAGCGGATCCAGTGCGCCAGATATTCCGTGTAGGGAAGAGATGAATATCCGCGCAGCACCACCAACAATGCCCAGGCAAACGCCGCCCCGGGGAAAAACAGCGCCACAGTGCTGACTGCGGTTCGCGAGGATTTCTTTCCCAGAAACCCGTTGATCGCCGCGCCCGCCAGCGGCAGCACCGGGATCAGCCACAAATTGAGATTTGGCGTCATAGTTTCAGAAGATTCACCTGATCGACGTTCAGCGTTTCGCGGGTGCGGTACACCGCAATGATGATCGCCAATCCGACCGCGGCTTCGGCCGCGGCCACCACCATTACGAAGAAAACGAAGATTTGACCTGCCAGCGCATGCCAGTGCGCGGCGAACGCCACAAAAGAAAGATTCACACCGTTCAGCATCAGCTCAATCGACATGAAGATCGTAATGATGTTGCGCTTGATCAGAAATCCGGTCACGCCGCAGGCAAACAGAATTCCGCTGAGAACCAGGTAGTAGGAAAGCGGCACCATCAGTCTTTCTCCTTCAACTCAGGCTCCTCAATCCAGGCTCCTCGGCGGCACCGGCGCCGACGGCGGTTTGCTCGCCAATACCACCGCACCCATGATGGCAATCAGAATCAAAATGGAAGTGATTTCAAACGGCAGCAGAAACTCATGAAACAACAGCGGCCCTATCACCTTCGGCGCACCCGGCAGGGCTCCTGCCGGCACCGGCTCTGTCCCGGAATATCGCAACACGATCCATGCCACCAGCAGGCTTCCCAGAAGCATTCCCGGAATGCCAAACAGCACAGCCACTCGGCTGCCTTTGGTGCGCTCTTCCTGGCCGGCGTTCAACAGCATGATGACGAAGACGAACAACACCATAATCGCCCCGGCATAGACAATCACCTGCACCGCCGCCACAAATTCCGCGCCCAGCAAAAGATATTCGCCCGCCAGCGCCGCCATCACCGCAATCAGCGACAGCGCGCTGTTGATGGGATGAGTCTGCGCCAGCAGATTGACAGCGCCCGCCACCGCCACCGCCCCGAACGCTAGAAACAGAATGAGATGAACGCTGATCATGAATCAGTACCCAGTACCCAGTACCCAGTACTCAGTACTCAGTACTCAGTACCCAGTCAAGCCACGCCGGCCTCGCGACTGGGTACTGGGTACTGGCAACTGAGTACTGCTTTTCACCACGCCACCGCAATCGCGGTCGCAATCAGATTCACCAGCGAAAGCGGCAGCAGAAACTTCCAGCCGAATGCCATCAACTGGTCATAACGGAAGCGCGGCAGCGTGCCGCGCACCCAGATATACAAAAAGAGAAATGCGACAACTTTGGCCACAAACCAGAACACGGGCAGCAGTGCCCGCAAAATCGGCGGCCCAAACACCGGCCCGTGCCATCCGCCCAGGAACAGCAGCGTGGCCAGGCAGCCGACCGTAATCATGTTCGCGTATTCAGCCATGAAGAACATGGCAAACTTCATGGCGCTGTACTCGGTGTGATAGCCGGCGACCAGCTCGGTTTCGGCCTCGGGTAAATCGAACGGAATGCGGTTCGTCTCCGCGTAAGCTGCCATCAGATAGCAGAAGAATCCGACAAACTGCGGAATGATGTTCCAGCGCGGAATGAATCCCCAAAAGTGTCCGCCCTGCGCGTCCACAATATCGCGCAGGCTAAAGCTGCCCGCCATGATCAGCACTCCGACCAGCGACAGGCCAAGCGAAATCTCGTAGCTCACCATCTGCGCGCTGGCCCGCAGCCCGCCGAGCAGCGAATACTTGTTGTTCGACGACCACCCTGCCAGCGCCACGCCGTACACGCCAATCGAGGTAATGCCAAGAATGATCAGCAGTCCCGTGTTCACGTCGGTGACCTGCAACGGGAAGCTGTAGCCGAAGAGCTGTATCGAGTTGCCGAACGGGATCATCGAGATCGACGTCAGCGCGAAAATAATGGCGATCAGCGGCGCGGCGATATAAAGCGGCTTGTAAACGTGCGGCGGCGTCAGGTCTTCCTTGACGAACAACTTCAGCCCGTCGGCTATCGGCTGCAACAGGCCGAACGGACCGACCCGCGTGGGTCCCCAGCGATTCTGTATGTGGCCGACGACCTTCCGCTCCAGCCACACCGTATAGGCCACGCCCGTCAGCAGTACGACGAGAACCACCGCCGACTTAATCACCGCAGCCACAATGTAAATCCAGATTGGCAACTTCCAGCTTCCTCTCTTCCAGGCTATGAGCGGTGAGCAACGAGCCATGAGCCAACCAAAGCGGTTTTGCTCATCGCTCACTGCTCACAGCTCAACTCAATCGGCCGCGACTTCCGCCGGCTTCACCTCATGACTCTCCATCACCGAGCGCAACGCGCGCGAATAGCGTCCGAGCGTGCCCGACGTGAACAGTCCGTCGTTCGCGGGAGCAACCAAGTCCGCCTTCTGTGCCGCCCCCGGCCCGCTCTTGGCCAGCGACGTGTGCTCGCTGTTGCCTGCCAGCAGGTTCATCCGCGATACGTCGTACCCTGGCACCAGCCGTTGAATTTCGTCCAAAATCGCCATCGGATCGAGCGGACTCAATTTCGGCTCCAGCCCTTGCATTTCCAGCCATACCGCATGCCGGTCAGCTTCGCCCGATTGTGCTCCGCGCGACTGGCCCATGTCGGCGCGTGTTCCGCCGCCGAAGGGTACCAGCTGGTGCACGTCAACTCCCATCGCGTCCGCGATTCGCACGATCATCTCGAAATCGCTCTTCGTGCCGGAAACCTCTCCCGCCTTCTTGGCAAGCTGCACGTCCCCGCACGTGTTGGTGACCGTGCCCGACTTCTCGTAAAGATTTGCCGCAGGCAGCACAACATCCGCCATAACCGCCGTTTCCGTCAGGAACATCTCCTGCACCACGACGAAGGTCTTCGCAAAGGTGAACGGATCGACATTCAGCCGTCCCACGGGATTCGATCCCACCACGTATAGAGCGCTGAGCTTTCCGTTCTTGGCGGCTTCGATCATGCCGGGCAAATCGAGGCCCACATGCTGCGGCAGGCCAGGCCATTCCTGCTGAAACACTCTGGCGCCCGAAACCGGCTGATAGCCCGGCAAAAGATCGGGATACAGGCCCATATCGGCCGCGCCGCGCGAATTGGCGTAGTCAGCGAGACAAACAAACTTCGCTCCCGCAACGCCGGAGCCGAACGCAATCAAACTAGCGAGGTCGTTGCCGCGAACCTCCGAGCCGAAGATGATGATGAGATTCTGTTCGGCCCGGAGCTTGTCGCGTAACGCGCTCCATGCCTGCGCGGATGAGGCGTCCGCGGCTGCGTCATTTCCGGCAAGAAAGGCCGCGACTTTGCCTTCTGCTCCCGCCGGAATCTGTGTAAAGCTCGCGGCTTGCCGCCGCAGCTTGATCGGCGACGAATGGATGACGTACAGCCGCGCCCGATGCAGGCGAACGTTGTTACGGATCTGCCAGGCGAGCAGCGGATGCTGTTCCGTCGGATCGTTGCCGATCAGCAGAATCGCCGGCGCGTTGTACACATGCGCCATCGAAGCGGTCGCTTCCGCCTTGCCGCGCAACGCCGCAACGAAAGCAGGGAAGTCCGCCGTGCGGTGATGATCCACGTTGTTCGTCTTCAGCACGGTGCGCGCAAACTTGGAAAGCAAATACGCTTCTTCATTCGTCGTGCGCGTCGAGCCGATCACTCCAATCGCCGCGCCGCCATCTTGGTCGCGAATCTCGCTGAACTTCTTGCCCACCAGCTCTAATGCCTCTTCCCACGTGGCCGGAGTTAGCTTGCCGTTCTTGCGAATCAGAGGTTGCGTGAGCCGCTCTTCGTGATTCGCAAAATCAAAGGCGTAGCGGCCCTTGATGCACAGGAAGTCGCCGTTGGTCCCGCTCTTGTCGCGATTGTCGCCGCGCACGATCTCCATGCCCGTATCGGAGCGCCGCACGCCCAGCGTCGTCTTGCAGCCATCGGCGCAGTGCGTGCACACGGTCGAGACGTGCTTCATCTCCCACGGCCGCGTCTTGTAACGGTACGCGCCGGAAGTCAACGCGCCCACCGGGCAGATATCGATGCACATGCCGCACTCTTCGCACTCCAGATGGTCTTCCTTATTGGGAGCGATCAGTGAACTCACGCCGCGATTCTGCACGCCCAACGCCCACACGTCCATGCCCTCGCCGCACATGCGCACACAGCGATAGCACAAAATGCACCGCGGCCGGTCGAAGTACACCACCGGAGACCATTGCTGCTCCTCCTTGTGGTTCTTCGCCTCCGTGTATTTCGACTCGCCGGCGCCATAGGTGAACGTCATGTCCTGCAGTTCGCACTCGCCGCCCGCGTCGCACACCGGACAATCCAGCGGATGGTTCCCCAGCAGTAGTTCCAGCATCGACTTGCGCGCCTGCTTGACCTCGTCGCTCTCGGTCGTGACGATCATGCCCTCGCTGACGAGGGTCGTGCACGCAGTCTGCAGCTTCGGCATCTTCTCAATCTTCACCAGGCACATGCGGCAAGCGCCCTGCAGCGACAGGTTCGGGTAGTAGCAAAACGACGGCACCTCGATGCCCACGCTCTTGCACGCTTCAATGAGAAGCGTGCCCGCGGGAGCCGTGAGCTTCTTGCCGTCGACAATAAGGTTTACGTCTGGCATCTAATCTGTTCGTTTAGTAGTTATGAGTTTGCCGGCGGATTGGACGCAAATACCTTGTGCATGGCCCTTCTTAAACACTGTGGTTGGGCACGCATCAAAATCTCCCCAGTAGGAGTGATCCCAGTCCAGACTCCCTTCAGCTATGGTTGCAGGAAGCTCTCCCTCCACCCAGTACCTGTGGTTCGTTCCTACCCGCCAAATCCAAAAGGTATGTCCGCCGTTGTACAGTCCCAGCCGTCCGCGAAATCGGAAACATTTTCCAACGATAGGGAACGTGGCCTTGCAACTCGGAGCAGCATCCTCGGCGGTGCTCGCTACCACGAGCAGCAGAAGAACGACGATGCCAGAAAATGTGCGTTTCATTAACGCCTCAGTGCTGTAAAGCCAGAGCAGGCTCGGCCGCCCCTTCCTTTTCGTACGGACACGGCTTGCCGTCCAGATGATCCTCAAATTCTTTTCGAAACTTCTTTACAAACCCGATCGTCGGCATCGCGGCCGCATCGCCTAGCGGACAGAACGTGCGTCCCAGCATGTTCTCCGCCAGGTATTGCATGTTGTCGATGTCTTTCTTCATCCCGCCGCCGGCGTGGAAACGAATCAGCGTCTTCTTCAGCCAGTCGGTTCCTTCGCGGCACGGGATGCACAATCCGCAGCTTTCGTGCTGATAGAACTTCATCGTCCGCAGCGCGAATTTCACGATGCATTGTGCGTCGTCGATCACCACCACGCCGCCCGATCCCAGCATCGATCCGGCCTTCGCCACCGAATCAAAATCCATGGCGACGTCGATCTCATCCGCGGTCAGCACTGGACACGACGACCCGCCCGGCACCACTCCCTTTAACGCACGCCCGTTCGGAATTCCGCCGCCCACCTCATAAATCATCTTCTTCAGGTTGTAGCCCATGGGCAGCTCATACACGCCGGGCTTTGCAATATTCCCGCTCAGGCAGAACAAGCGCGTGCCGCCGTTTTTCGGCGTACCCAGTTTCGCGTACCAATCCCCGCCGCCGAGAATAATGTGCGGAACGTTGGCCAGCGTCTCCGCATTGTTGATGACCGTCGGGCCGCCCCACAGTCCAACCACAGCCGGGAACGGCGGCCGAATCCGGGGAATGCCGCGCTTGCCTTCGAGCGACTCCATCAGCGCCGATTCTTCCCCAACTTCGTACGCCCCGGCGCCGCCATGCCAGTACGCGTCGAAGTCGCGCCCACTGCCGAAAATGTTCTTGCCCAAAAATCCCTTGGCGTAGGCGTCTTTGATCGCTTTCTGCATGATGTTCGACAGATACCGGTACTCGCCGCGAATGTAGATGTATCCGCTCTTCGCGCCTACGGCGAGGCCGGCGATCATCACGCCCTCGATGACCGCGTGCGGATCGTGCTCGAAAATCAGCCG
>Ga0187781_10000424_pt1 | contig 30109 bp, 25 predicted proteins | sample 0715_SJ02_MP02_2_FD_132447 | JGI IMG/M metagenome (GOLD analysis project Ga0187781, IMG submission 132447) | Tropical peat soil microbial communities from peatlands in Department of Meta, Colombia - 0715_SJ02_MP02_20_MG | ecosystem: Environmental > Terrestrial > Soil > Wetlands > Peat | place... | reverse complement strand
GGCGTGGGGCAGGTGAAGGGGAAGAATCCCCTTCCCCTGCACCCCATCCCCTCGAACAGCCGGAACCAAAAGTGTCAGGGATGTGCCCGGTCTAAAATGTCAGACATGTCCCCGACCGTATCACGAATAAAACCCGTGCCAACTCCTCCCGCACGCTCGGACCTCCTGCGTCCAGCCCCCCAGCCTCTAGCTTCCAGCCTCCGAATGTACCTCCACAGGGATTGACCCTTGCGCCGCGCTCCGCAATCTGCCAGCTTGGTCGCAAGAGCCGAAAGGAGCTCGTCAATGACCAAAAAGAAAAATCCCCGCGGAGGCCAGCCCACCTTTCCCGATCCGGAGCGCCACGCACGAGGATGCACCATCTGCAACCATCCGGAACGCGCGGAAATTGAGGAAATGTTTCTCCACTGGCGCAGCACAGAGAACATCACCGACACCTTCAAGGTTGGTGAACGCTGCATCTACCGGCACGCCCACGCCACCGGCCTCTATCACCGCCGCCGCAAGAATCTGCGCTTCGTTCTCGATACGATTCTCCAGTGCGCCGATCATGTCTCCATCAACGCCATGGATATCATCACCGCCGCCCGAACCTATGCTCACATTAACGATGACGGTGAATGGGTCGAGCCGGCCACCACGCATCGAGTGATAGTGGACCGCGCCGCCGAGCCCGGCAATCAGCTCCTTGCACCTGTTGAGGTCAAAGAGCTTCCCGCGATAAACCCGGAATTCAGCCCCGCCAATGAAAACGATGCGGCATGAGAAGACGGAAAATGCGAATTTCTAGTCGTCAGCCGCTGCCAAGTAGAAATCAAGCTAACTTGTTGAAAAGAAACGGTCGAGTGAATTTCTACCTGTCACCTTTTGGGGGGAGGGGGGAGGGGGGGGTACAAACTGAAAATCGGAGGGCGACAACACCATCAAATGCGAGCCGGCGGGCGATTGGTCTCCGCAAAACAAGAGCGCCTCGAAATGCGCCGCCTGATTGCAACTTTTGCGATTGTCTGATTGGCGACAGCCGGAAAATCCGGGTCCGCCGGCAGCTCGCCGCGGGAGCTACCATATTTCCCGGCTGCCGCGCCGGTCCGAACCCGGCGCGACACCGGAACTTCTCCGGAGTTCGGGGGTTGCATTAGCAGGGAATTTCACTCTCGGCAGTCCGAGCCGAAATTCGGACCAGGAGGAAACATCGCATGGTGCATCGAATTCTAGGATTGTTCGCTCTGCTGGCAGTCATTTGCGCGCTCACGGTCGTCACTCCGGCTCCCGCCGCGCCGCCGGCTCACAATGGACAGCCCGCCGCCACAGCTACTGCGTCTCCGGAACCTCATCCGGAAATCCACGAAGCCATCGCGGCGCTCAAGCGAGCCAAAGAGCACATGGAACACGCCGCCCACGATTTCGGCGGCCATCGCGTCGAAGCTCTCAGGGCCACCGACGAAGCAATCCGGCAGTTGGACATCTGCCTCAAGTACGATAAGTAAGCGAATCTTCGCGCTTGCAGCGCCCTGGTCCTAACCGGGGCGCTGCAAGCCGAATCCTCCCGCCGCGCTCGCAAATTTTTTTCAGCTCTCAAACGAATTCAATCGTCTCGGAAGCGCTGCCGCAGAGTAATTTGGAGTGCGGGAGCTTGCTCCCGCTTTGTTTTCAATCCGGGCGTCGCGCAGCAATCATTCGATCGCTGCTTAGGAGAGGAACTCGAGACCGGAGGAATCTTCTCAAGGAAGTTTTTGCCCCGTGAAATGAGGCGGCTCGAGCTTCCGCGCCGGCGCTCCCAGCGTCTCTCGCGGCGCGGGATGAACGGGAATTCCGTCGCCGAACAGCTCGTCGCCGTCCGGCTCCGGCGCAATCACTCCGGCGTGCTCGAGCTTGCGCATCTCGTCTTCGAAGCACTGCATCCCGTGGCGCGCGCCTTCGCGGATCGCTTGCGTCAGCCTCATCACGTTGTCTTCTCCCACGGAAATGCACTCGCGAACCCGCGGCGAGGAAAACAGAATCTCGAATACGCCAACTTCTCCGGGCCGGTCGAGGCGCATCAGCAGCCGCTGCGCTACGATCGCCCGCAAGCTCCGCGCCAGGCGCAATCGGGCGCTCGCGGCTTCCGCCGGCGAGAACATCCGCAGCAAGTGGTCCACCGTGCGCGAAGCGTCGGGCGTGTGCAACGACGCGAAAACCAGATGGCCGCAATCGGCGGCTTCGAGCGCCAGATCGAGCGTCTCGCGATCCGGGATCGCGCTCAACAGAATCACGTGCGGTGGATAGCGCAGCGCCGATCGCAGCGCCTGCGGAAAGCTCGGCACATCGCGGTGGAGTTCGCGCTGCAACACTGTCGCCATTCGATGCCGGAACTGGAATTCGATGGGGTCTTCAATCGTCACGATGTGGACCTGCTTCTCCTCGTTGATCCGGCTGAGCACGGCTGTCAGCGTCGAGGATTTTCCCGAGCCCGCGGGTCCGCCCGCGATCACCAGCCCGCTGCGCAACTCCGCCAAGCGCCCAAGCTGCGGCGGAAGCTGCAACGACTCGAATGTGAGCGCCGGAGGATCGGGAATCACGCGCAACGTGATCGCGTAGCTGCCGCGCTGCGAGAAGATGTTCACCCGGAATCGCCCGAGCCGCGCGAAGAAGAGCGAGAAAGCGCAAGAGCCTTCCGCTTCCAGCCGCGGAAGAATCGTCGGGCGGTTCCCGATCAGGTCGTTCCCGATTCGGCGCGTATCTTCCGGCAGCAGCGCCGGCAAGCCTGCTTTGCTGGCGGAGATGATTCGTCCTTTGGCCTTCACCTCCGGCGGCCGCATGGGAGAAAGAAAGATGTCGCTCACATGCTCGGTGACGCGCACCAGCGCTTCCACCAGGTCTCTGGTCGGCGGCAATGCGGGCGTGGCCGTGAGCGCCGAAGCCGCGTCGTGTGTCGTGGGCGCAGTCATACGGAGGATTTATCGGCAACTTGGAGACCGAACTGGATTCCCAACCGAAGAGCCGAGCGAGTGATTCAGACTGAAACACCCGCGCGGATGGCGCGCGAACCCCGGATCAAGCTGTGACTCTCGTGGCTTCCGTCAGGGCACGGTTTCAACCGTGCCGAAAGGTGCGAATTCCTCAGGGGTTTCAACCCCTGAGGTGCTATTGGTTCGTCACGGGCGGCGCAGGCGGCGCAGGAAGCGCAGGATTCGGCCCCGGAGCAGGAACAGCGTCTGGAGCGGCTTTGCCGCCTGCCTGGATGTCCTTCACCACTTTGGCGGCGAGGCTCTTGCTGACCGGGCAAAGTGTGTCGTTGATTCGGCACTGCGCCAGCGTGAGATGGCAACCGCAGTCGCAAATCTCCGTATTCAGCCGCTTGAGCGTGGCAGCCTTTTGCTCCGGCGTGAGTCCGGTGAAGTCCACGTCGGGAAGCTCGGTGGCTCGCGCCGCATTCTTGAGGAAGATCTGGCCGATGTCTTCGAACGTCTCGACCCGGGCCTCAATCGGCAAGCCCAACAGCGCGCGGATTTCGGTCTCGTACAGCTCGGGAGGATAAAGCCCTTGATGCTTCTGGACGATCTTGGCCTCCTTGTTGAGGAGGAAAGAAGTAGGCAGCGCGGGCACGCCTCCGTAGGCCGCGACCAGCTCGCGAATGTACATCACCACCGGATAATTGATCCCCGCGAGCTTGGCGAACTGTCTTACCTCCTCGGGCGAGCCATCGTCCAACGATACGCCGATCACTTGCAGGCCGTCTTTGTACCTCTTCTGGAGTTCGATCAGGATAGGAATCTCTTCGCGGCAGGGCGGGCACCAAGTGGCCCAGAAGTTGACGAACACCACTTTCCCCGGCCACTCAGCAGTCGAGACAATGTTGCCATCGAGATCCCTTCCCAGGAACGGCGGCGCAGGTTGCGGGTTGCTGGCAAAGCGGATGACTTTCGGGCCGCCTGCGTTGTTCGGGTCGCTGCCGTCAGATCCGCGGGCCAGCGAGGCAGCCCTGGCGGTGCGCATGTGGCCCACGCGCTCGGCAAGGATTCCGATGCCGAGGCCGGAGAGCGCAGTGAGAACTGCAATCGTAACCAGGAAGGAACGCTTCATGTCCGACGCGCCGCGCAATCCATTATGCGGCAGCCTCTTGCACGGAACAAGCCACGGCTGCGGAATGTGCAAACCCTGCGAGCGATTCCGCATCGAAGTGTATGCGGTGATGATGGTGAATCGCGCCGGCAGCGCGCGGAGCGCCAGGGGGTGCTGGAAATCAAAGAAGCCTGTCCCACATAAACGCTTTGTAGGTCGCGGTTTCAACCGCGACATTAGAACGGCCGAATTTGCCGGGCTTCAGCCCGTGAGGTTCCCAGCGGCGCCGCAATTCGGCATTTATGGGACGACTTGAGGCCAAATCGACTCGGTGGCGGAAATTGGGGCCGAGGAGGAGGGCCGAAAGTAGCAGTCGAAGCAACAACTTGTGGGGACGCACCAAACCGGGACGGGCATTCCCGGATTGGGCTGGAAGAGCCCCTGCGCTGTGGAGTAGGTGTGCATAAGTTGTTGAAATATCAGTCTGTGGATTTCATGAGGAGGCCAAGAAATGGGCAACCGACTTGCAAGTGGGAGGGCGTGGGTCGCGTCCCTACACGATCCGCACCGTCCGGTAAGTGGGGAGGAAGGGGCCCATTTACAGGGTTGTGCAGGTCGTTCCCACCTGCCTCTGAGAGGGAAGCTAGGATGGATGACCCCATGGCTCGGTCACGCCTAGGCCGAGTCAAAGGGATGCGACCTTTGAGGGCCTCTGATCCCAAGCAGAGGCCCTCTCCTTTTTCTGCCTCGATTTTTTCCGCATCCGGCCTTGCACTTATTTTTGCGCGCGATTTTCTTTTTCAAATCCGAACGGTGTAGGAACGCAATCGTGTGGATTTCAGGCTGGTGTCACGCGTCTCAGGACCGGGATCCTCGCATGGCGAAGCACACTTTCCACAACCGTCTCGCGCAAACGCGATGCATCGTAATCCACGTTGAGAAGTTTCTTCTGCTCGTCGTAGGTGAACTTATGCAGGCCGTAGGTATTGGCGAATGCTCCGAGGGCTCGGAGCTGTTCGGGCTTCAGCCGATCTTGAAGCTCGAACGACATGGTCATCTGTGTCATCGCGCGGATTATAGCATCGCGGCAGGCCGCGCCTCACAGTTGAATCCGCTGCAAGCGCAGAGCATTTGTGATGACAGAGACGGAGCTGAACGTCATCGCCGCGCTGGCGAGAATGGGGCTGAGCAGAATGCCGAAAAACGGATAAAGGATTCCCGCAGCGACCGGCACTCCAATTGCGTTGTAGATGAACGCGAAGAAGAGATTCTCCCGGATATTGCGCATGGTTGCCTGGCTCAGAGCGCGAGCTCGTGCAATCCCGCGCAGATCCCCGCGCATCAGCGTGATGCCGGCGCTTTCCATCGCGATATCCGTTCCCGTGCCCATGGAAATTCCGACGTCGGCCTGCGCGAGCGCGGGCGCATCATTTATGCCGTCGCCGGCCATCGCCACCACGTGGCCTTCCGCTCGAAGCTGGCTCACGATTTCGCCCTTCTGTTGCGGCAGGACTTCGGCGCGCACATCCTCGATGCCGAGCTTGCGAGCGATGGACTGCGCGGTTCGCGCGGTATCGCCTGTAAGCATCACGATGCGAATTCCATCGTCGCCAAGGCGCGCGATGGCTTCCGGCGTCGAGGATTTCATAGGATCGGCGACGCCGATGAGGCCAGTAGTCTTCCCGTCCGACGCAACGAAGACAACTGTTTGACCGTCGGCTTCGCGCGACTCCGCTCCTTGTTCAAGCGCAGCAACAGAAATCCCGAGCTGCGCAAAAAGCGCTCGATTGCCGAGCGCCGCAGGCCGGCCATCAACGAGCGCGGTGATGCCTTTCCCGGGGCGCGACTCGAAGCCCGCGAGATCGCCCGTCTCAATTCCGCGCTCGCTTGCGGCAGAAAGAATCGCCGCAGCGAGCGGATGTTCGCTCGCCTTCTCGAGCGTCGCGGCAATGCGCAGGAGCTGCGTTTCACTCGTCGGGGGAGCGGCCACAACGGAAACAACCCGCGGCTTTCCTTCGGTCAGCGTGCCGGTCTTGTCCACCACGAGTGTGTCGACCTTCTCGAGGGTTTCGAGAGCTTCGGCGTTCTTCACGAGAATTCCTGCAAGCGCGCCGCGTCCCGTGCCCACCATGATCGCCATTGGCGTCGCCAGGCCGAGCGCACAGGGGCAGGCAATGATGAGCACCGCGACGGCATTCAACAGCGCGTAAGCCATGCGAGGCGCAGGACCGAGGATCGACCAAATTGCGAAGGTGAGAATCGCGACGATCATCACCGCTGGCACGAAATTCCCCGAAACGCGGTCGGCCAAATTCTGAACCGGCGCTCGGCTGCGCTGCGCTTCCGAAACCATGCGCACGATTTGTGCCAGCAAAGTGTCTCGACCCACGCGTCCTGCGCGCATGACAAATGTTCCTGTGCCGTTCAATGTGCCCGCGATGGCGCGGCTCGAAGGAAGCTTTTCCACTGGAAGCGGCTCGCCGGTCATGAGGGATTCGTCAACGGAACTCGAGCCTTCAACGACGATCCCGTCCACCGGCACCTTTTCACCGGGCCGCACCCGCAGCGTGTCGCCGGGCTGGATGTGCTCGACAGGGACATCGATTTCCGTTCCATCCGCGCGAACCAGCCGCGCGGTTTTCGGCGAAAGCTTCAGCAGCGAACGGATCGCTTGGGACGTCCGGCTCCGTGCCCGCAACTCAAGAACTTGGCCGAGAAGGACAAGCGTCGTAATGGCCGCGGCCGCTTCGAAATAGACGGGAACTTCTCCCGGCATCCGCTGAAACGAAGCCGGGAACAACCTTGGAAAAAGCACCGCGGCCACGCTGTATGCATAGGCTGTGCCGGTGCCGAGCGCGATGAGCGTAAACATATTCAAGCTGCGATTTACGATCGATGCCCAGCCGCGCTGGAAGAAGGGAAGTCCTCCCCAGACGACCACCGGCGTCGCGAGCGCAAATTCGATCCAGCCGATTGCGCGCATCGAAAGAAATTTTTGGACCGGCTGGCGGGGAATCAAGTCGGACATCCCGAGAACAAGAACAGGAATCGTCAGCACAAGGCTCGCCCAAAATCGCCGCGTCATGGAAACGAGTTCGGCATTTTCCTGCTCTTCCGCCGCGAGAGTGCGCGGCTCCAAAGTCATCCCGCAAATCGGGCAAGCTCCCGGCTTGGCTTCAGCAATCTCGGGATGCATGGGGCACGCGTACTCAACTCGAGTTGCGGCAGGCGCGGGCAGCGCAGGCTCGAGCGCCATGCCGCATTTCGGACAAGCGCCCGGCTGAGCTTCCTTCACTTCTGGATCCATCGGGCAGATGAACGTGCCTTGAACAGTGGTTGGAGAGAGAGCGGCCAATGGAACTGAATGCTCTTCAGCGGCGAGAAACTTTTGTGGGTCGGCCTCAAATTTTTTTGCGCAGCCGGCGCAGCAGAAGTAATAAGTCTTCCCCGAATGCTCAACGCGGGCTCTGGCGGAATTCGGATCGACCGACATTCCGCAAACGGGATCGCGTTCCATGGTTTTGGTTGTCATCGCGCGTGCGTGTAAATCAAATGCAAGAGCTCGTCGTACATCGCTTCTGCCTGCGCCGCGCTGCCCTTGCGAATGGCCTCGGAGGCGCAATGGCGAAGATGATTGCGCATGAGCGCCTGGCCCACGGCGCGGAGGGCTTCCTGCACGGAAGAAATCTGCACCAGGATATCGGCGCAGTAGCGATCCTCGGCCACCATGCGTTCGAGTCCGCGGACTTGCCCTTCGATGCGCCGCAGCCGCTTCTGATTCGCGGCTTTGATTTCCGGGCTCACCGCCGCCGCTTTGCGGTTGCGTCCCTGCGCGGCGCAGCCGCAGGCAGGTTCGAGCCGGTGCCGCCTGCGAGGCTTCGACATCTTCTCGTATACCCCCAGGGGGTATGTTGCCCTAATGTACTCATGAATGTCAAACGTGGGTCGAGTAGGACAGGCCTCCCGGCCTGTCCTTTTCAAGAGCAGAAGGTCAGCCCGCGCCAGCCAGTTCAATGCCCGCTGCCCGCGATACAGGCTGTGAAAAAAATCATCCGCGCGAGGGACTCACACGGAACATTCAGTCAGGTTCGCGCACGAATCGGACAGGCCGGGAGGCCTGTCCTACTTTAGCAGCGAGGCGAGGTAGGAATTGATTTCCGGGCTCGACCAATCTTGCTCGCCGACGATTTTCCGGTCGATGCGGCCGCGGCGATCGATGATGTACGTTTCGGGATACATCGAAGTGCCGTATTCGAGAGCGATCTTTCCCTTCACGGGATCGCGATAGGTGGGGAAGCCGAGGCTGTATGTCTTGAGAAAAGTTTCATACGCGGAAGGATCTTCATCTTCGCTCACGCCGAGAACGGTGCCGCCGAGCGGCGCGATCCGTCTCTGAAGCTGATTGAGCGAAGGCGCTTCATCCACGCATGGCGGACACCATGTGGCCCAGAAGTTCAGGACCACGACTGAGCCGCGCAGGTCCGTCAAATGCGCCGGCTTGCCATCGAGCGTAAGCTCGAAATCTGTGGCAGCGCGGCCGCGGATGCTAGGTTCGCCCTGGCGGTAATCCGGCCGCGCGAAAATGAAAAGCAGGCCGGCGATGAAGGCCAGAACCAGGCCCGTGTTGACGTTGCGTTTCAATCTTCTATCCAAGAGACCTATAATATACTTTTGAAGCGGCCCGAACGCGAGCGTTTTGGCGGTTCCACACGAATTGGATTCCGACACCTTTGATTTCCGCGATCATTCCCGCCCGCAATGAAGAAGCTTCCATCACCCGCGCCGTGGAGTCTGTGGCGGCGCAGCCGGAAATCGCAGAAGTGATCGTCGTGGACGATCAATCGAGCGATCGCACGGGCGAAATCCTGCGCGGCCTGGCATCGCGAATCCCGAAACTGCGTGTGCTCGAGACCCGCGGATTGCCCACGGGCTGGACGGGCAAAAACTACGCCGTTTCGCTCGGAGCAGCGGCGGCGCAAGGGGAGTGGCTGCTCTTCACCGACGCGGACACATTTCACTATCCCGGGTCGGCGCGGCGAGCGCTCAACGACGCCGTGGATCATGACGCAGCGTTGGTTTCATACTCTCCCGAGCAAGAAGTGGGGACATTCTGGGAGCGCGCGCTGATTCCGTTTGTGTATTGCCGGCTGGCAGCGAAATTCTCCTACGGAGCAGTGAACGATCCGGCGCGCCCGGACGCTGCGGCCAATGGGCAGTATCTTCTCGTCCTGCGAGATGTGTATACGCGGCTGGGAGGGCACGCGGGAGTTGCCGGCGAGATTCTCGAGGATGTAGCGCTCGCGCGGCGCGTGAAAGCAGCGGGATACAAAATCTATTTTACGGCGCCAATCGGAGTGGTGCGAGCAAGGATGTACCGATCGTTCGGCGCGATGTGGCGGGGCTGGACAAAAAACCTGTATTCGTTGATGGGCGGGAGTCCAGGAGGCATCTTTTCGGAGCTCGCTCGAGGAAGTTGGATTGGACTCGCGGTTGTGCTGCTCCCGTGGATTTGGTTTTCGAGATATACGGGTGTTGCGGGCTGGTATGTGGGGGCCGGTGCACTGGCCGGGCTCGCGATTCTGCATTACCGGTATGCTATTGCGCTCTACCGGAATCTCTACCCCGTTTCTTACATCAGATATTTTGTGCCCGCGGAGTGCCTTTACTCGCTCCTGTTGATCGTCTCGTGGTGGAAGAATGCGCGCGGCTCGGTGGAATGGAAGGGCAGGACGTACGCGGTGAAAAGCTCATGATCCGAATCACGCGCAGGGTGGAATTCTCGGCGGCGCACTTTTATCACAATCCGCAACTTTCGGCGGAGGAGAACCGGCGCGTGTTTGGGAAGTGCAATAATCCGCACGGACACGGCCACAACTACGCGGTCGAAGTGACCATTGCCGGCGAGCCGGACCCCGCAACAGGCATGGTGCTGGATTTGAAGGAACTGAAGGATGTGCTTCAGCACGAAATCGTGGATCGCATGGACCACAAGCACCTGAACTACGAGGTGCCGGAACTCGCCGGGAAAATTCCGACCTCGGAAAATATCGCGGCTCTGATCTGGAAGTTGCTGGAGCCGCGAATCACGCGCGGAAAACTCGACCGCGTGCGTCTGTATGAATCCGCGGACCTATTCGCCGATTGCACGGCGGAGAGCGCAAACGGCTCGGGGAGCGCCCGGTGAAAATCTCCATCACGCGCCGGTACCGGTTTGCAGCTTCGCACCGGCTGCATTCGCCGGCATTGAGCGAGGAAGAAAATCGCCGGCTGTACGGCAAATGCGATAGTCCATACGGCCACGGGCACAACTATGTGTTGGAGGTCACGCTGACCGGGCCGGTGGACGCGCAAACCGGAATGGTGGCGAATCTGGGCGAACTCGATCCATTTGTCGAGCGCAACGTGGTCGAGGCATTCGACCACAAATACTTGAATGAAGACGTAACGGAGTTTCGTTCGCGCGTGCCCACGACAGAAAACCTCTGCCGCGATATCTACCGGAGGCTGGAGAAATTTTCCGCGGCGCGGCTCGAGCGTGTGCGAATCGAGGAGACGAGCAAGAACAGTTTTGAGTACGAGGGACGATGAAGAATCCGCGGGCCACAAGGGGTCGAATACCAATGAGTGAAACAACCGAAATCATTCTGCCGGAAACTGCGGGCTCGGAAAGCATCGCGGACCTGGTGCGGCGAATGCTGGTATTGATCGGCGAGGATCCGAATCGCGAGGGGCTGCGGCGGACACCCGAGCGGTTTGAGAAAGCGTTCCGCTTCCTGACGAGCGGATACCGCCAGGACCCGGAAAAGCTGCTGAACGGCGCGATGTTCAGCGTGTGCTACGACGAGATGGTGGTGGTGAAAGACATCGAGGTGTACAGCCTGTGCGAGCACCACTTGCTCCCGTTTTTCGGCAAGTGCCACGTGGCCTACATCCCGAATAAGAAAGTCGTCGGCTTGAGCAAAATCGCGCGGCTGGTGAATATGTACGCGCGGCGGCTGCAAATCCAGGAACGCCTGACCAGCCAGATTGCCAACGCGATTCAGGAAAAACTGAGCCCGCAGGGCGTGGGCGTGATTATCGAAGCGCGCCACCTGTGCATGGTGATGCGCGGCGTCGAGAAGCAGCATTCCGCGGCGATGACCAGCGCGATGCTCGGAGTGTTTCGCGAGCACAAGCAGACGCGCGACGAATTTTTGTCACTCATTGCTAATCGCAAAGTGTGAGCACAAGCTTCGAGAATTGAACTCCTGCTCAAGACACAAGCTTGCGACCGCGCCGGAGCGGGCACGGCATGCCGTGCCCCTACGAGAAAAACCAATGACGCACGGCCGATCGTGTGTCAGCGAATTCTAGCGGCTTGAGTGATTTCTGTTCCTTCCTGAGGTAGAGTTAGCCGGGGCGAACAATCCAGATTCATTGTGAGGGATTCGTGTGGAAATTAAGGGGAGTGGTTTGCGCGGCGCTTGCGGCCCTGCTGGCCATGATGCCGGCGATTGCGGAGCGAGCGAATTCCAGCCCTCGCGCCGCGCGAGCAGCGGATCGAGCCGCGGCCTGGGACGCGCTCGTCGATGAGTTCTTCGACCAGGCCTACTTCAAATTCCGGGCGACCGAAGGAACCAACGACGGATTTCACCAGTACGATTCCATTCTCGAGGACTATTCCCGCGCCGAAGTCGACCGCCAGATTGAGGCGCTCCGGCAATTCGAGAAGCGCATCAGCGCTTTCGACCCCAGAGGGCTCGACGAGACACGAGCCGGGGACCGCGAAATCGTGCTCGGCACAATTCGCGGGGAGTTGCTCACGCTCGAAGTGATCCGCCCGTGGGAAAACAATCCAGACATTTATTCCTCGGGGATTTCGAGGAGCGCGTTTGCCATCATGAGCCGCCGGTTCGCGCCGCCCGACGAGCGATTGAAGCGCCTGGTGGCCCGCGAAAAGCAGATGCCGGCCGTGTTTGCGGAGGCGCGGCAGAATCTGAAGAATCCGCCCAAGATTTACACCGAGATTGCGCTCGAGCAGATTCCCGCGATCATCGAATTTTTCGAGAAAGACGTGCCCGCCGCTTTTGCCGATGCCACCGACCCGGCGATCAAAGCCGAGTTCGCGCAATCGAACGCCGCGGTGATGGCAGCACTCCGGAGCTACGGGCAATGGATGACCTCGGATCTCCTGCCGCAGTCGCATGGCGATTTCCGGATCGGCGCGGAGACATTTTCCAGGAAGCTGCTCTACGATGAAATGGTGGACACGCCCCTCGACCACCTGCTCGAGATCGGGCTCGCAAACTTGCACAAAAATCAGGCGGAGTTCACCCGGATCGCAAAAGAGGTGGACCCGAACAAGACGCCGCGGCAGGTGCTCGAAATGTTATACAAAATCCATCCCGCGCCCGATCAGCTCCTGCAAGCCTTCCGCGACACGTTCAACGGCTTGATCGCCTTCATTCAAGAGAAACACATCATTACGCTGCCGTCGGACCTGCAGCCGATTCTCGAGGAGACGCCTCCTTTCGAGCGGGCGACCACTTTTGCGTCGATGGATACTCCGGGCCCGTACGAGAAAGTGGCCACCGAAGCTTATTTCAATGTGACGCTGCCGGGGCCGCACGACTCGGCGGAGGAAATCGAAGGGCGCATGGCGGAGTTCAATCGCGGGACGATCGTGAGCACGTCGGTTCACGAGGCTTATCCCGGACACTTCGTGCAATTCCTGTGGGTGCCGCAGGCGCCGACCAAGGTGCGCAAATTGCTGGGCGCGAGCACAAACGCGGAAGGCTGGGCGCACTATTGCGAACAGATGATGCTCGATGAAGGCTACGGCCAGCCGGGCGCGGGAGCCAAGGACGCAGCCGATGCTCGATGGGTGCGGCTGGGCCAGCTTCAGGATGCGCTGCTCAGAAACGCGCGATTCATTGTCGGCATCCAGATGCACCGCGGGAAAATGACTTTCGATCAGGCGGTGGATTACTTCGTGAAGGAAGGATATCAGTCGGCGCAAGGGGCGCTGGTCGAGACCAAGCGCGGCACCGCGGACCCGACGTATCTCTATTACACGCTTGGGAAGCTTGAGATCTTGAAGCTGCGGGAGGACGTAAAGAAAAAGCTGGGTGCGGCATTTTCACTTCAGAAGTTTCATGATGACTTCATGAAGCAGGGGTTTCCGCCCATCCCGATCGTGCGGCGGGCGATGCTGGGAGATAATTCACCGGCGCTGTAGCTCGAGCCGAGGCTGGGTGGCAGTGGAACTAAACACAGAGGGCACTGAGAAAAACCGGAGGACACGGAGGATCGGAGGAAAATCCGCAATCAGAGCGCTTTTCTTGGCGAGGAAGCGCCTCGGACGGCAGGCCCGAAGAGGCCGAAAATTCCTTTGCGCCGGAGTGGCACTGTGCTACGATTTTTAGTGTCGAAGAGAAGACAGAAAGCGTAGAGCAGGGCACGACGATTCGGACGGGGGAGGGGAGAGTTGAGCGAAGCTAAAGCGGAATTGATCGAGCAGTTCCGGACGCATCCGAAAGACACGGGTTCACCGGAAGTGCAGATAGCGTTGTTAAGCGAACGCATCAACTACCTGACCACTCACCTGAAATCCCATGCCAAAGACCACGCATCGCGCCGGGGGTTGATCATGATGGTCAACAAGCGGCGGCGTCTGCTGGACTATTTGAACCGTCGAGACCCGGATCGGTATCGCGAGATTGTGGAACGACTCAGCCTGCGTAAGTAGCGCGGAATTCCTGAAAGCTTCATCGGGCAGGACCTTTTCCCTCCGCACAAACTATCGTTGTCTGGCGGCATGCCGGCCGGCGGCGCGGCGCAGCGCGAGTCCGTCTGCCTCGTAGTGGTCCGCTTGGGTGGCTTCGCGGTTTCTCTTCCTCGACATGTGAACGAGAGTTTTCTCTCGGAATTGAACCAGGTGTCTCGATGAATCGGGACCCAAAGGATGTGATTTGATGTTTGAACAAGTTAGTTTGCAAGTCGGCGGACGCACGCTGACGTTCGAAACGGGCAAGATGGCGCGCCAGGCTCACGGTGCGGTGGTGGCGCGGTACGGCGATACGGTCGTGCTGGCGACCGCCTGCATGGACAACAAAGCCACCGAAAAGGATTTTCTGCCGCTCACGGTGGACTACCGCGAATACACTTACTCCGCGGGAAAAATTCCCGGCGGCTTTTTCAAGCGCGAGGGGCGCCCGTCGGAGCGCGAGATTCTCACTTCGCGGCTCACCGACCGGCCGCTGCGGCCGCTCTTCCCCGAGGGCTGGGCCACGGAAACGCAAATCGTGGCGATGGTGCTTTCGGCCGACAGCGAGAATGACCCGGACGTGATTGCCGTGACCGCTGCGTCGGCGGCTCTCTTCATTTCGAAGATTCCGTTTGCAACGCCGATTGCCTGCGTGCGCGTGGGATTGCTCGAAGGCAAGCTCGTCGTGAACCCGACGGTGGCGGAGCAGAAGACGAGCCTGCTGAATATCGTGATTGCGGGCTCGGATGAAGCGATTGTGATGGTGGAGTCGGGGTCGCTAGAAGTTTCCGAAGAAACCGTCGCGGATGCGCTCGAGTTCGGCCACGCGGAAATCAAGAAGATCGTCGCCGCAATCCGCGAACTTCACAGCCGCGTGAATCCGGTCAAAGTGACGGTGACTCCGCCGGCGTTTGACGACGCGCTGTACGCCGAGACAACGAAGAAGTATGGCGAGCGGCTGCGCGATGCGCTCGACACGGCGAAGCATCCGAAGCTCGAGAGCTACGGACTGGTGGACAGCGTCAAGGAGGAGATTCTCGCGGCGATTCCGGAAGAGGACGAAGAAAAACGCAAGCTGGCCTACCGCGCTTTTGAGCGGCTGCGCGAACGAATTTTCCGCGACGACATGCTGGTGCGCCGCCGGCGCCCGGATGCGCGCGCGTTTGACCAAATTCGCCAAATCACGTGCGAAGTCGGCGTGCTGCCGCGGGTGCACGGATCGGCGCTTTTCACGCGGGGCGAGACGCAGGCGCTGGCTACTGCCACGCTCGGTACAAAAGAAGATATGCAGCGGCTGGATCTGCTCTTCGAGGAAGAAGCGTTCAAGCGCTTCATGCTGCACTACAACTTTCCGCCGTTTTCCGTCGGGGAAGTGAAATTCCTGCGCGGGCCGGGCCGGCGCGAAATCGGGCACGGAGCGCTGGCGGAACGCGCGCTGGCGAATCTGTTGCCACCGGAAGCGGATTTTCCTTACGCGATGCGCGTGGTCTCGGACATTCTCGAATCGAATGGTTCGTCTTCGATGGCCACGGTGTGCGGCGGATCGCTCGCGTTGATGGATGCGGGCGTGCCGCTGAAGTCGCCGTGCGCGGGAATTGCGATGGGGTTGGTAGTGGAGGGCGAGCGCTACGCGATTCTCACGGACATTGCCGGCGCGGAGGACCACTACGGCGACATGGATTTCAAAGTGGCGGGCACACGCGAAGGAATCACCGCGTTGCAAATGGATATCAAAGTCGGCGGCGTGAGCGTCGCGATGATGCGCGAGGCGCTGGCGCAAGCGAAGAAAGCGCGGCTCGAGATTCTCGACACCATGGACAAAACCCTGCCCACAGCGAGGCCGGAGATTTCCACTTACGCCCCGCATCTGTACATGCTCAACATTCCCACGGACAAAATCCGCGACCTGATCGGGCCGGGAGGAAAGAAAATCCGGTCGATTATCGAAGCGACGGGCGTGAAAATCGACGTGATGGACGACGGCAAAGTGCACGTCTTCGCCAGCGACGGAAAGTCGGCCGAGGCGGCATTGAAAATGATTCGCGACGTGACCGCCACGGCCGAGATTGGAAAAACGTATCTTGGCACCGTGGTGCGGATCGCGGATTTTGGCGCGTTCGTCGAGATCTTTCCCGGGACCGACGGGCTTCTGCACATCAGCGAAATCGCGGAGCAGCGGATTCGATCGGTGCGCGACGAGCTGAAAGAAGGCGATCAGATTCTCGTTAAGGTGCTGGCCATCGAGGGCAACAAAATCCGCTTGAGCCGGAAGGCGGTCTTGCGCGACCAGCGCGATAAGCAGCGGCACGAAGCGGCGGGGTAAGGCCGCCCCTCAGGGGCTGAAGCCCTCTGACTTTGCGCTTGAATGTCGGAGCCGAAGCTCCGACCCCCTGAGGATTCAGGACCCGAAGCTTTTTGTTAGGCGACAGCGAGGCCGGGCGACGCCGAAGAGAGATTCTTCTCTGCGCTCAGAATGACCGGAAATCCAGCAGGCTGGGTGGGAGGCAAGCCATTGCCTCCCTTTTTTATTTTTCGTGGCCGCTGATACGCTCGATATCGGCGCCGAGATTCGGAGCTTTTCCTCAATGCGTTCGTAGCCGCGGTCGATGTGATAGACACGATCGATCCAGGTGGTGTTGTCGGCTACAAGGCCTGCCAGAACGAGTCCGGCGCTGGCGCGAAGATCGGAAGCAGTGACGGGCGCGCCGCTGAGCTGCGTGGGCCCGGTGACGACAGCGAGATTTCCCTCGACCAAAATACTGGCGCCCATGCGCGTCATCTCGCTGGCGTGCAGGAAGCGATTCTCGAAGATGGTTTCGCGAATGCGCGAAACTCCGCGCGCTTGCGTAGCGAGCGCTATGAACTGCGCCTGCATGTCCGTGGCGAATCCCGGATACTCTGCGGTGGTGACGTCGGCGGCGGTGAGCTTCTTCGCGCCGCGCACGCGGATGTTTCCTCCGCCCTCACACTTAATCTCAACTCCACATTCGCACAGTTTCTCGATCACAGCGCCCAGATGTTGCGGCTCGCAATTCGCGAGCTGCACATCGCCGCCGGTGATTGCGCCAGCCACAAGAAAAGTGCCGGCTTCAATTCGATCGGGAATCACGGCGTGCGTGGCGCCGTGAAGATGCTCGACGCCTTCGACGCGCAGGGTAGAAGTTCCCACGCCCTCGATTTTCGCGCCCATCTTGATGAGCAGGTGCGCGAGGTCGGTCACCTCCGGCTCCATCGCGCAATTCGCGAGCACGGTTTCGCCTTCCGCCAACGTGGCGGCATTGAGCATATTCTCGGTTCCGGTAACGGTTATCTTCGGAAAGCGAAAGGCATTGCCGCGCAAGCGCCGGGCATGCGCCTCGACGTAACCGTGTTCGACTGAAATTTGCGCGCCGAGTTTTTCGAGGCCCTGAATGTGAATGTCGATGGGGCGCGCGCCGATGGCGCAGCCGCCCGGAAGAGACACGCGCGCGTAACCGAATCGCGAGAGCAGCGGGCCGAGCGTGAGCACGGAAGCGCGCATCGTCTTGACCAATTCATACGGGGCTTCAGCGTGGTTCGCCACGTTCTGGGCATGAATTGTGAATTCGCTCGGAGGCAGGTCGGGGCTCTCGACGCGGCAGCGCATGTAAGCGAGCAGCTTGGCCATGGTGATGATGTCGCGCACGTGAGGAATATTCCGCAGCGTGACCGGCTCGCTGGTGAGAAGCGCGGCCGCCATCGCGGGCAGCGCTGCGTTCTTTGCGCCGCTGATCTGCACCGAGCCTTCCAGTTTGCGTCCGCCTTGGATTTTGAAGCGGTCCACCCTATCGCTCCGTGCTCACGGATTTCTTCTGTGAGGTCTCAGCAGCTCGATCGCTGCACGAACATTGCCCGCTGATTTCGCCAGCATGCGTTTCGCCACCGGCGCAGACGCACCGGATTTCAGCATCACCAGCGCTGCGGGCAGGTCGTGTCCGGCCTGACGCAGGGCGTGTCGCGCCCGAGACGCGGTCGCGCCCGTAGCTTCTTCGAGAATGCGCGCGCCGCGCCGCCGCAACTTCTGGTTTGTCAACGCCACGTAAATCATCCAGTTGTCATAGACCCTGCCAAGCCGCGCCATCGCCGCGGTGGAGAGCAGGTTCAGGACCATTTTTTGCGCGGTGGCCGCTTTGAGGCGCGTCGAGCCGGCGACAGCTTCCGCGCCTGTGTCGGGCGCGATGAGGATGTGCGCTCGGCGGGCGATGGGCGCGTGGCGATTCGATGTCACACCGATGGTGACGGCGCCGCGCCGCCCGGCGAGCTGCAACGCGCCAAGAACGTAAGGCGTCGCGCCGCTGGCGGAAATGCCTACGACCACGTCGCCGCGCGAAACGCCTGCCCGCACGAGATCGCGCGCGCCGTGCGAAAGGGAATCTTCTGCGCCTTCCACTGCGCTGCGAAGCGCTCGCGCGCCCCCCGCTATGACCGTTCGAACCATTCCGGGCCGGGCCCCAAATGTGGGCGACCACTCGGCCGCGTCGAGGACGGCGATGCGCCCGCTTGTCCCGGCGCCCACGTAGTAGAGCGTGCCGCCGCGCGCAAAACTCGCGACGATGGCCTCGACAGCCCGCGCAATTTTCGGAAGCTCGCGGCGGACAGCCACAGCGACGAGCGAGTCTTCGCGATTGAGGACCCGCAAAATTGCGAGCGTGGATTTTCTGTCGAGACCGCGAGAGCGCGGGTTTCGCTCTTCCGTTTGTGCCGGTTTCACCGCGCCCCTGCCCACATTTTAATTATACGGGAGGCCGCGTGCGTTCGTCCTGTTCACGGCGCGGGGCTGCTGGATGTGCTGAGGAAGTTATCGAGCGGCGGCGTGTCCAGCGGCGAGGCCGAGAGCTTCAAAGATGGCGTCGTGCAGGGCGGGGCGCACCTGGCGGATTTTGATGTTCTCCACGGTGGGATTGACGCGATTTGTGAGCAAGACGATGAACAAGCCGCGCTCGGGATCGATCCAGAGCGATGTGCCGGTGTAGCCGTAATGTCCGAAGCTGCGCGGCGAAAAATAGCGGCCGGTTGCGGCGGGGTCGAGCGCGACATCCCAGCCAAGCGTGCGCGATCCATTTCCGATCGTTTGCGGCGAGGTGAATTGCGAAATCGTAGCGCGCGCTAGAACCCGCGCGTGTCCGTAGATGCCGCCATTCAGAATCATCTGAGCGAATGCGGCGACGTCTGAGGCTGTGGAGAACATTCCCGCCTGGCCGGCCACCCCGCCCATGGCCCAGGCATTCTGATCGTGGACTTCGCCCCAGACGAGCTGCTTGCGAAACGTCGTGTCATCTTCAGTCGGCGCGATGCGGTTGCGCAGCTTCCGCGGAGGATTGAACATCGAGTCTTTCATTCCGAGCGGCGTGAAGATCGCGCGCTCAGCGAAAACATCGAGAGACTGGCCGGTGATGCGCTGAATGATTTCTCCCAGGAGAATGAAGCCGACATCGGAATATTCCACTCGTGCGCCGGGCTCATGGAGCAGAGGTTCGGCGAGAGCGAGGGAAAGGACGGCATCGTGGCCTTTCGCGGTCTTGTAATACTCGCGGTGAGCCGGCAGGCCGGAATCATGCAGAAGGAGCATGCGGACGGTCACGCGAGCGCGCCAGGCAGGATCCGGATCCGATTTTGCAGCGGCGGCGAACTCGGGAAGATAGCGCGAGGCGGGCGCATCGAGATCAAGCTGCTTTTGCTGCACGAGAAGCATGGCGGCAGTCGTGGTGACGATCGGCTTCGTCAGCGAGGCGAGATCGTAAATGGTTTGAGAATTGACGGGACTGGAGTTTTTCTCGCTCGAGAGTTTTCCGAACGGATGCAGGACTAGCTGATTTTGCAGCCCGACGGCGAGGATGCCGCCGGGAAACGCGCCGTCTGCGGCAGCTCGGTCGAGCAAATCGAAAGCGGGCTTGAGGCGGCCCGAAAGCGAAGCCGGAGCTTGCTCGAGCGTCATCGGGTTGGCCGCGACGGAAAGGCCGTCGCCGCGTTTGGCGGCGCCCGGGACGGTCACCGGAATTTTTCCGGAGATTGCCGTCTGCCCGAAGAGAGCGCGGGCGACTGAAAGCTGGGAGACTTCATTCGTGCTGAATTCGGCAAGCCAGGTCTTTGCATTCGGGAATCGCTCGATGAGGTAGGGGCTGCCGAATGCGACGACAACCGTGGGCTTGCCGGCGGCGAGGAGCTGATTCACGAATGCGCACTGGTCCTCGGGCAGGCCGACGCTGCCTTTGCGGTCCGTCACGCGAACAAAGAGCGCTGCAACGGCGACATCGTAGCTTTCGGGCGGCGGAAGCTTGAGCGACGCGACGCCGGCGAATAGCGTGTCAGCCCGGAGCGCTTGCAGAGAATCGGCGCGCCAGCGAAGCTCGGGCTGCAAATCTTCTCCAGGATAAGGATCGGGATCGGCCGAGAGCGAAACGAGCAAGAGGCGCAGCGGCCGCGTGGCGTCGAGCGGCAGAAGGTGCTGCGGATCGCGCAGCAAGGTCACGCCGCGGTCGGCGATTTTCTGCGCCGCGGCGGCATATTCCGGAAGACCGAATTTCGAATTGAGATTCGAGACTTCGACGAGACGATTCTTATCGAGGCCGAGGCGGGCTTTGGCAGCGAGAATCCGCCGAACGGATTCGTCGATTCGCTTCGTCGAGATGCGGCCGGATTTGATGGCGGATTCGAGGCCCGCCAGAGCGGCATCGGGGACGAGCGGCTGGAGGATCACGTCGGCGCCGGCTTCGACGGCACGAACGGCTGCTTCGCCCTGCGGATACAGCGACGTGACGCCGCCCATGTCCATGGCGTCGGTGACGATCAAGCCGCGAAATTTCATGTCGCCGCGAAGCAGGCCACCGAGAATTTTGGGCGAGACCGTTGCCGGAAGAGCTGCATCGGGTTCGATGGCCGGGGCTGCGATATGTCCGGGCATTACCGAGCTGACCCCCGCGCCGATCGCCGCGCGGAAAGGAACAAGTTCGATGCTTTCGAGTTTTGCCCGGTCGCTCGGCACGATGGCGAGCGAAAGGTGCGAGTCGGACGCGGCATTGCCCTGCCCGGGGAAATGTTTCGCGGTTGAGAGCACGCCATTGTCTTCCAGGCCCCGCGTAAATTGCGCGACGTATTCGGCGACGTTCCTCGGATCTTCGCCAAACGAGCGGATATTGATGATCGGGTTTTCGGGATTGTCGTTCACGTCGGCATCCGGTGCGAAAACCCAGTGAATCCCCGCGGCGCGCGATTCGAGTGCGACGATTTTGGCTGTGTCGTATGCGAATTTAGGATCGCCGGCGGCAGCGATGGCCATCGCCGAAGGAAATGAAGTGCCTTCGTCGAGCCGCATGCTCGTACCGCTCTCGAAATCCGCGCCGATGAGCAAGGGGATTTCAGCCTGCTTCTGGAGCTCGTTCATGATCACGGCGGTGGGGTACACCTGGCTGCGCTGGAGGCCGAGAGGTCCGCGAACGGTGCCGAGGATGAAGCCGCCGACGTGATTCTCCTTCACTTGGTGCAAGAGCTGCTTATAATCTGTGCTTTCTGTTGACGTGAAGACGCCGAAATAATAGGGCATCAGCATCTGGCCGAGTTTTTCTCGCAGCGTCATTCGTTTCAGAGTGCTTTCCACCCAGGTGGAGCTGCCGGACGGCCGTGCGGAAGTTGCGGAGGATTTTTTCTGCGCGCGAGGCGAAGGTGTCATGAGAAGAAGCAGCGCCGCCACGAAAAGCCCGAATTTATGCATTGCAAATGCACCAGGCCTTCCCTGTTGACGCCTGCATCCCGCGGCTGTATATAGCACACGCTTTCATGCGGCACAATCAAGCGTCCCCGCCGATGTTTCGATTCCGTTTACTTCTTTTTCAGATTGCGGCGAGTTGCCTGGCAGCCGGTGTCTGTTCCGCCGCGAGAGCGCAAACCAAAACCGGAATCGACGTGCTCGGAAAGGAGCAGTTTGCGGCTCTGCGGGGAAAACGAGTGGGACTGATCACAAATCAAACAGGGGTGGACGCCATGGGACGCCGCACGATTGACGTGCTGGCGCATGCCGAAGGAGTCAAGCTCGTTGCGATTTTCAGCCCCGAGCACGGCATCCGCGGAAATGCGGACGCGGCAATCGCCAACGCCACGGATGCTGCGACGAGATTGCCGGTCCTTAGTTTGTACGGCGAAACCCGCAGGCCAACGGAGACGATGCTGAAAGGACTCGATGCGCTCGTGTTTGACGTACAAGATGCCGGAGTTCGGTTTTACACGTATGTGACGACGATGGCCTACTCGATGGAGGAGGCTGCCAAGCGCCGCATGCCATTCATCGTGCTCGACCGGCCCGACCCGATCGGTGGTGAGGTGATCGAGGGGCCGACGCTCGACCGTGACCGATTGTCGTTCACCGGATACTTTCCGATGCCGGTGCGTTATGGAATGACGATGGGTGAGCTGGCGCAAATGTTCAACGCGGAAAACAAAATTGGAGCGGAGCTGCACGTCATTGCGATGAGGAATTGGAAGCGCAGCGAAACGTACGATCAAACGGGCTTGAAATGGATTCCGCCGTCGCCGAATTTGCGGACGATTGACGAGGCGTTCCTCTATCCCGGCATCGAAATCTTGCAGGCGGGGGGCGTTTCAGTGGGGCGTGGAACCGGCACGCCATTCGAAATTCTCGGAGCGCCCTGGATTCGCGGCCCGGAACTCGCGGCCGAGTTGGGGAAGCGCAAAATCCCCGGCGTCGAATTCGCGCCAGCGCTTTTCACGCCGCGCGACGGGCTTTACAAGGGGGAATACTGCCAGGGGATTTCGATTGCGATCACAGATCGCGCCGCGCTGCGCGCGATGCGGATGGGACTCGAGATTGCCGCGGCGCTGCAACGGCTTTACCCAACGCAGTTTCATCTCGGAAAGATCATCGAATTGGTGGGCTCAAAAGACACGGTCGAGCGGCTCGAGCGCGGAGAGGAGCTGGCTGAAATTGAAAAGAGCTGGCAGGATGATCTCGCGAGATTCGGGATTATGCGGGAGAAGTACTTGCTCTACCATTGACGCGCTGAATGGAAGGCGAGCGAAGAGTGATGAAGAACACCGCACCCAAAGTGTGGCTTGCGTGGAGCAGCGGGAAGGACAGCGCGTGGACCCTTCACACGATCCGGCAGGCGGGCGAATACGAAGTCGTTGCGCTGCTGACCACTGTGAACCGCGAGTTCCGGCGCGTGGCGATGCATGGCGTTCGAGAAAGCGTGCTCGAAATGCAAGCCGCGGCAGCGGAGCTTCCGCTCGTGAAGGTGCCGATCCCGTCGCCTTGCCGAAACGAAGAGTACGAACAGGCGATGAGCGCAGCGATGGCCCAGGCGCGAGCCGAAGGAGTGTGGCACGTCGCGTTCGGCGATCTCTTTCTTGAAGATATTCGCGCGTACAGGGAAAAGCAGCTCAGCGAGTGCGGGATGGCTCCTCTTTTTCCACTCTGGCGGAAGGACACGCGAAAACTCGCAGAGGAGATGATTGCAGGAGGGCTTTCTGCGCGCGTGGCGTGCGTCGACCCGCGCAAGCTGGATGCGAGCTTCGCCGGGCGCACATTCGATGCGGACTTCTTGAAGGCGCTGCCGGAAAGCGTTGATCCGTGCGGCGAGAATGGGGAGTTTCACACTCTCGCGACCGCAGGGCCGATGTTTCAAGAGCCGATTGATGTTAGACAAGGGCAGACCGTCGAAAGAGATGGGTTTCTGTTCACCGATTTCTTGCCGCAGGCGCTGGCCGCGAGCGGGGATTGACGGAGTCCGACGAATGAAGATCTGCTCGCTCCTGCCATCGGCAACGGAAATTCTGTACGCGCTTCATCTGGGAGATTCCGTTACCGGAGTGACGCACGAGTGTGATTTTCCACCGGAGGCCGCGAGGAAGCCTGTGCTGATTCGTCCGCGAGTCGATCCCAAAGCGCCGCTGGCTGAACTCGATCGGCAGGTGACCGAACTTGTGGCACGCGAGGAAAGCATCTATGCGGTGGATGCCGAGCTGCTCGCGCGATTGGCTCCCGATCTGATCGTCACGCAGGACCTTTGCCATGTTTGCGCGGCGTCGCCGGAAGATTTGGCAAGCGCATTAACGCGGCTGGAAAAGCAGCCGTGCGTCCTATCGCTCCCGCCACATTCGCTCGCGGATGTGTGGAATGACATTCGCCGCGTCGGGGAGGCGACGCACACCTCGCAAACGGCGGAGACGCTTGCGGCAAGACTTGCGCAGCGCGTCAAGAAGATCGAGGAACTTGCGCAGAAAATACCGGAGCGGCCACGCGTGCTTTGCCTCGAGTGGCTCGATCCGTTCTATGTCGGCGGGCACTGGGTGCCGGAAATGGTTGCGAAGGCTGGAGGTGAGGATGTGCTCGGGCGCGCCGGCAAGCCGTCGTTCCGCGTAACGGAAGAAGAGATTCGAGGGTGCGCACCTGAAGTGATCATCGTGATGCAGTGCGGATTTGCAGCTGAACGAAATGCGAGAGATTTTCGCGCGGAGGGGCTGGCCGAGAGATGGGCGGGACTTCCGGCTGTCCGCGACAGGCAAGTTTATTCCGTGGATGCGAACGGTTATTTTTCGCGGCCGGGACCGCGATTGGCAGATGGCGTCGAGTTGCTGGCGCACATTTTACATCCGGAGATATTCCCGTTGCATATTTCTGCAGGCTCGTTTTGTAGGCTGTGAATAAAGCGCATTCGTTTCCATTTTTCCGCACGCATGGTTGTCGCGCGGTGGAGGCACATTGAAAACAAAGCGGGAGCAAGCTCCCGCACTCCAAAGGTCTCGCGGGCATCGCCCGGGCGGAAGAGCATCCATAGATAGGGCCTGCGCGATGTCTGTTTTGGCGTCAGCCTGCTTTATTCCAATGACGATAAAACACGAGGCCGGACAGAATTAGTAGCATCCCGATGGAAGACCGGACGGGGCGGTCGAACCAGATGCTCGAAGTGAGAGCGAGCGCACCGCAAACGAACGCGGCAGGGACGAGCGGATATCCGCACGTGCGATAGGGGCGCGGCATCTCCGGCTCAGTACGGCGCATGCGAAACATCGCCACAACCGCGAGACCGTAAAAAATCCAGCTTGCGAAGATGAAGAGGGAAGTGAGGTCTTCGAACGAGCCGGTGAGGGCCATCACGCTCGCGAGGCAGCACTGAAACACCAGCGCGTTGCCCGGCGTACGAAATTTCGGATGAATCGCAGCGGCAAAGCGGAAGAAAATGCCGTCGCGGGCCATGGCGTAATCCACACGCGCCCCGCTGAGGATCGAAGAGTTCATGCTGCCGAGGGCGGAAATCACCATCGCCAGCGTGATCCACAGCGCCGCGCCACGTCCGGCGAGAGATTGCACTACATCCGACGCGACATAGCGGGAAGCGGCCACAACGCCGAACGGCAGAACGTAAAAGCAGACGGCGCTGAAAAGTGTGAAGACCACGGCGACAAACGCGACGCCACCGATCAAAGCGCGCGGGAGATTCCGGCCGGGATCCTGGACTTCGGAACCGACGAGATTGACATCCTCCCAGCCGTCGTACACCCACAGAGCCGCCGCGAGAGCCGCAAGAAAACCCTTGAACGTCATCCATCCGAGATGAGAAGGCCAGAGCGGCTGAAAATTCTGCGAAGTTCCCTGTCCGAGAGCAAAGCCGAAGAAGATGATGGCAAATACGGAAGCCACCTTGATCAGCGTGAGGCCGACCTGCACCTGGCCTCCCAGACGGACTCCGTAGTAGTTGATCCAGGTGATCGCAATGAGAGCGGCGACAGCGACGGGCTGGGACCACGTAAAGGCGAAATGCGTTTCGTGACCCGCGAAAAAGGGCAATCGAAAATGAAATGTGTGAAGCGGAATTGTAAGCGCCGGGAAAAAGAAACCGAGGAAGCGCGCCAGACCAGCCGCAATCGAAGCAGCGGAAGCGGGCCGGCCAACAATTGAGTGCATCCAGCCGAAAAGGAATCCCCAGATAGGGCCAAATCCACGGCGAAGATAGGCATACTCCCCGCCGGCTTCGGGAATCGAGGCGCCGAGTTCGGCAAAGCTGAGCGCGCCGAACATGGAGAGGACGCCTCCGGCAATCCATGCGGCAAAGACAACCGAAACCGAGCCCGCGTCGGCGGCCATCTCGCTGGGCTTCAAAAAAATTCCGGTGCCGATCACCGTGCCGACCACAATTGCGCCCACAGCCCAGCCTCCCAATCCACGAACAAGATCCAGGCGTTCTACGGGCTTTGATGGTGTAGCGATCTTTTTCTCCCGTGCGTTCAGCTTGAATTCGTCCGCCGCGGCGCCGCGGCCGGCAGCTCCGCTCTGGAGAGCAGCAGGCTTGCAAGCGCGCCGACCGAGAAGGATATCAGCGTGCCGATGAGGACGTACCACGTCCAGGCGACAGGTGTCATGAATTTCTTCACGCTGAAAATGGCGATGGCAGCCACCGCGAGGATGCCCGTGAACATCCCCACCAGCGCGCCGTATTCATTCGCGCGGCGGATCCAGGTACCAAGCAAAAACACGCCGAGAAGGCCGCCATACGTAATAGACGCAATTGTGAGCCCGGCGACGAGGACGGGCCCCCAGCGAATCATTCCGAGCGAGGCGAGAACGATACCCCACATCAGAGTGACTCCGCGGGAAAGGCGAAGAGGATGAGCTGCGTTTTGAGAAGCTCCGCGAAGATCGATCACGGTCGAAGCCGCGAGTGAATTCAGAGAACCGCTCGCATTGGACATGCCCATCGCGAATACGGAGGCCAGCACGAGCCCGGCAAGGCCGGCGGGAATTTCGTGGACGATGAACGAGGGGAAGATGCGATCGGGGTCGCCCGAAGGCACGGGAAACGCGGCCTCGCGCGCGAAGACAAAGAGCATGACCCCGATCACAAGGAACAACGCGAATTGGATGAACACGACAACGCCGCTTGTGAGCAGGGCGAGGTTGCTGTCGCGCAGCCTGCGCGCGGCGAGCAGCCGCTGCACGAGAGTCTGATCGGTTCCGTGAGTCGCCATAGTCAAGAATGCGCCGCCAATTAGCCCCGACCAGAATGTGTAGCTCTGCGTCAGGCTGAACGTGAAGTCGAAGACCCGCAGTTTTCCTCCCGCGGCTGCGGCGACCTGGACGACCTGGGGCCAGCCACCTGGAATCTTGTGCAGAAGAAGGATGAAGGCAGCGAGGGAGCCTATCAGGTAAAGTGAGAATTGCACGACGTCTGTCCAGATCACCGCGCGCATGCCCCCTTCGAGGGTGTAAAGAATCGTGAGCGCGGAGACGATCAGGACGGAGAGGCGGTCGCCGGTGCCGAATGCTACGCTGACAACTTTACCGATGGCGGAGATGCGAACGCCTTCCGCGAGCGCGCGCGTGACGAGAAAAACGCGCGCGCCGGCCTGCCTCATGCGCATTCCAAATCGCTTTTCCAATAGCTGGTAGGCCGTGTAGAATTCGCCCTGGAAGTATTGCGGGATGAGGACAATACAGAGAATCACCCGCGCGACCAGATAGCCCAGCGCCACTTGCAAGAACCCGAGATTTCCGCCATAGGCGATGCCCGGGGTGCTGATGATTGTGAGGGCGGAAGTTTCGGTTGCCACGATGGAACAAGCCAGGGCCCACCAGGGGGCGGTCCGGCCACCGAGAAAGTAATCACGGAGGGTTGATTGGCCGCGGCGAAAGCGGGCCCCGAAGAATGTGATACCAGCGAGATAAAGCACCAGAATGGCGAGGTCGGTTGGGCTGATCTGCATTGCGCCGCGCCCGGCGGGTGGCGGGATGCTAACCGCGGGCTTCGGAGAGTGTCAAGCGGAGCGAAGAGCTATGCCAGCAGATGAACGGAGCGAAAACTGCGAATATTTCCTCGGATTCGACGGAGGCGGCACCAAGACGGATTGCGTGCTGGTCAACGGAAACGGAGATGTTCTCGCGCAGGCCACGGCAGGTCCATCCAATCCCCTGCGCGCCGGATACGCCAGGGCTTGGTTCACGCTGAGTGATGCAGCCGATTTTGTTCTTGCGCGGCAGAAGATCAAGGCCAGCGACATTCGCGGAATTTGCGCGGGGATTGGCGGCGCGGGGCGCGAGGCGGTGGCAAAACGGATCGCCACCTTTCTCGAACGCGGATTTCCAGCAGCGGCCGTGAACGTGACCACAGACCTGGCCATCACGCTCGATGCCGCCGTCGGTGATGGGGAGGGAATTATCCTCGTGGTTGGAACCGGCTCCGGCGCGTACGGCCGTGATGCCAAAGGGCACACCGCGCGCGCGGGAGGACGCGGCCCCTGGTTCAGCGACGAAGGAAGCGCGTTCGACATCGGACGCCGCGCGCTGGCGGCCGTGGTCCGCGCGGAAGAACACAGAGGGCCGGAGTCGGCCCTGACGGCGAGGATTCTGACCTGGCTTGGATGCACCGATTGGAATCGAGTGATGGATTGGGTGATCAAAAACCCCGATGACGTTTTTCCGCGGATTTATCCGCTGGTGGCGGAATTGGGAGATAAAGGCGATCCCATCTGCTGCGAGATTCTGGGGGCTGCGGCGATGTCGCTGGGCGAACTTGTGGCCAGCATCCTCGGCCGGCTGAAGTTGCGCGAGCGCGAAGTGTCCATCGCGAAGGCCGGGGGCGCAATCGGACGCAGCCAGTTCTTCGATGCGGCAATCAATGAGGAGCTCGGGCGCGTGGCCCCGCGGGCGCGGGTGCTCACATTGCAAGTGAAGCCCGCACTGGCTGCCGCGAAGCTCGCCATCCGAGCGGGACGACGAAAGGCACATGCCGGATGACGCTGCGGCGCGCTTGGAACGCGCGCGATCCTGCTCTGTAGAAGAATTGAAGGCCCTCGTGCACGAGGCGGACGAAGCAGTCTTGCTCGCGCTGCTCGAAAACAAAAATCTGGACGAAGCCCACATCCACCAGATGCTCGAAAGGCTGGACCTTTCCGCGGATGCCCTTTCGGCCATCGCCGAAGAGAAGCAGTGGACGGCAAGCGAAGGCGTACGGGTGAGGCTGGCAAGGCATCCACACACGCCGCGGAGGATTGCTCTTGCTTTGCTGCGCCAACTGTACCTGTTCGATTTGGTCCGAGTGAGCCTGTTGCCTTCGACGCCGGCGGAAATTCGCCGCGTGGCGGAGGAACTCATTGTCACACGCGTGCCGCATTTGCCTGTCGGCGAGAAACTGACACTGGCCAGGCGCGGGCCGTCGCGCGTCGCCGGAGCAATCCTCGCCGAAGGGCATGCGCAGGCAATCAAGCACGCGCTCAACAATGCCTTTCTGACCGAAGCGCAAGTGCTGAAAGTGCTGGCGAAGGGAGGCGTGCCGGAACGAGTGGTGGCCGCCATCGCGCAGCATCCGAAGTGGGCGAGCCAGTACAATGTGCGCATGGCGCTGGTGCGAAATGCTCATACGCCCGTGCCGGTGGTGCTCGCGATTTTGCCCAACGTGACTCTTCGCGATTTGAAGGAGATCATGACGCTTGAATCGCTCACTCCTCATGTGCGGAGATACATCAAGCAGGAGCTGGCCCGGCGGTCGGGCGATCGCGGAAAGCCGCGCGAATAGCCCGGCGCGAACCACTGGAAGGAAGACCGATGGCAAAGCGTCCGAATCGGATGCGCTGGATCATGGTGGCGGGCGGGATCGCTCTCGTCGGCGTGTTGCTTTATTCCACGCTTCAGCAGACTCACAGACAATTCGAAGTCTGCATGAACTTCAAAGGCGGCACGCATTGCGCCACAGCTTCCGGAGCCACGCAGGCTGAAGCGATCCGCAGCGCGCAGGGAATCGATTGCGAATTGCTTTCCAATGGGCGGGACGAGAATATGGCGTGCCTGGACCGGGAGCCTTCGTCCGTGCGCGAAGTGAAGTAGGCTGCGGTTCGCAGGCGGCTATTTTGTGGGAAGCTTGAAAGGCTCCGGCGCAGGTGTCCCGAGCATTCGCAGGTAGGTCATCAATTGCGCGCGGTGATGCACTTCGTGCTCGTTGATGCCGAAGAGCATGACGGCCACCCTGCGGCGAAATCCCAGGCCGGGATGCGCGCGCTCTTCCTCGAAAAATTCCGGCGAACGAGCGGCAACGGCGGCGAGCGTTTCACGATGCGCGCGGTCGATATTCGCAAGCTCCTCTGCAAGAGAGCGGGGCGTGCCGGTAATGGCGCGCAGGCCTTTGGGCATGCGCGTCTCGTAGTAAGAAAAATCCCCCTCGAGAGCGCAACGCCGCACTCCTTCCTCCGACACCCACAGATGGCGGAGCATTTCGCCCACACTCAGCGCGCCTTTTTCGGGCTTCCAGTTCATATGCTCGGGGCGCAGCAAAACGAACACTTCTTTGCTGCGGGCGCGGACCGCTT
>Ga0187781_10000423_pt1 | contig 30131 bp, 33 predicted proteins | sample 0715_SJ02_MP02_2_FD_132447 | JGI IMG/M metagenome (GOLD analysis project Ga0187781, IMG submission 132447) | Tropical peat soil microbial communities from peatlands in Department of Meta, Colombia - 0715_SJ02_MP02_20_MG | ecosystem: Environmental > Terrestrial > Soil > Wetlands > Peat | place... | reverse complement strand
GGCGCGGCCGTCGCGTCGCCGGCCGGCGCCGTATCGCTGGCGGCGGCCGGCGGCGCAGGCGGCGCGGTCTGGGCGCGCGCCATGCCGGCGAGCGCCGCGGCGACAAGCGCCACGGCGAGGCCGGCCATGAGCCGGCGGCATAGGCCGCCGAGAACCGGGGGGTGTGCATGCGTGAAGGACATAGGCCTACCTGAGCTTCCACGTGAATTTGAAGGTGTACCACATCTGCTGCGGCTTGCCGTCGACGGTGCCGGGCAGGAAGCGGTAATTGCCTTTGACGCCGTCCAGCGCCGCCTGATCGAGCCGGTCATAGCCGCTCGACTGCAACAGTTTCTCGTCGATCACTCTGCCGTCGACATCGACCAGCACTTGCAGGATGAGCGAGCCCTGCTCGCCCAGCCGGCGCGAGGTCGGCGGATAGTCCGGCTCCTGGCTGTGGCGCGCATCGATCCGCGGCAGCACCCGCGCCGGCTCGGCCGCCGGCGCCGCGGGCGGCGGCGGCGCCACCGGCTTCACCGGCGTCACCGCGGTGATCGCCGTGCTCTGCGGCGGTGGCGGCTTTTCGATCTGGATTTCCGGCAGCGGCACGAAGGCCGGCGGCGGCGGCGCGAATTGCAACGGTGGTGGCGGCGGCGGCGGCGGTTGTTCCGGCTTTTGCGGCGCGATGATCTCGGTCTCGACCGGCGCGCGAATGATGTCGACCGCGCGATAGGCGAGCCCCGTCACCAGCGCGTAGATCACCGCCGCATGCAGCAGGACGACAAAGCCGATGCCGATCAGCCTCGTGCCGGGCGATGGAGAGAAGGCCGCCGCCATCAGAATTCCTTGGTGATGCCGGCATAGACGCTGCGCCGCGGCCCATAGGCGGGAGCGAAAACGCCGATCCCGGTCTGGCTGCGCAGCAGATAGACCTCGTCGAAGAGGTTGATGAGGTCGGCGCGAACCGTGACCGGCCCGCCCGGCGCATCGTCGAAGCGGTGCGAGACGCCGAGATTGACCTGCTCGTAGGACGGCACCGTGCCGCCGTTGATCGGACCGTCGCTGCGCGTGGTGCGCAGGCCCGACCCGGCGATCATATCGACGCTGTAGCGCGTGCCGAGCCAGAGATAGGACACGCCGCCCGATGCCGTCATCAGCTCGCTGTGGTCGGTGTTGATGGGACCGTCGGCGGCGCTCATGAGATCGTCCTGGGTGAAGTTGAATTGCGCGGAGATGATCTGCTTGGCTTTCTGCTGGGCGATGGCGAGGTTGCCATAATAGGAGAACGGCCCGTTATCGTAAGTGGTGGTGATCTCGACGCCTTTGTTGACGCCCAGGCGATAGTTGAAGGGCGTCAGCAGTACCGGCGCTCCGAACTGCCCTTCGTCGATCAGGTCATGGGCGTATTTGTAATAGGTGTCGAGGCCGGCTTTGAAGCCGGGAAACAGCTCCTGGGTGAGGCCGACGTCGAAATAATGCGAGCGCTCCGGCTTGATGGGCGAATTCTCCGTCACCGACCCCGGCGGGAACGCCGAGGTGTTGACGAACTTCGAGGTCGTCTCCGTCGACACCAGCTCGAAGGAAGGCGGGCTGAAATAATTGGCATAGCCGGCATGGACGACCGTCGACGGTGTCGCCTGCCAGACCGTGTTGAGGCGCGGGCTCAACTGGTTGCCCATGACATAGGTGTTCACCTCGTCGAACCGGGCGCCGTAATTGACCGCCACCGTCGGCACCACCTTCCATTCGTCCTGGATATAGGCACTGTAGGTCCAACCCGTCTTCTCCGTGTCGTCGACGATGCTGATCGGCGTCGGGCCGAAGGTGCTGGTCGCGGCATCGACCAGCGGCAGGACCGAGGAGGTGGTATCGGCCGCCACCTTCTCGCCGGTGAACAGCAAGCCGGCGCGCAGCGTATGCTCGGCCGAGAGCTTGTAGCTGCCGTCGAACTGGAGGCCGTTGGCGAAGCTGCTGCGCAGCGTGTCCTGGGCGATGCTGTTGAAGGCGAGGTCGCCGAGCGCGTCGGGATGATAGCGGATCGTGCTGTATTTGGTGAAGGCGGAAAGCTGGTAATTGAGGTCCTGTTCCGAGCGCAGATAGGAGAGCACGAGGAATTGGCTCGTCTCGGTCTGGCGCTCGTCGAGCGCGGCGGAATTGAAAGCCGAAAGCGGCACGCCGTTGATGGTGCCGTTGGTCGTGGTGACGGCGGTCGGCTGGCCCGGATTGTTCGGGATCTGGAACTGGCCGTCGAACACGCCGGCAATCGCGCTCACCTTGCTCGAGGAATCGATGATCTTGTCGAGATAGGCGAAGGCGTGGGTCTGCTCGGTGTCGTCGTGGATCTGGTTGTATTTCGGCGTCACCGCGTCGATGCCGTGATCGCTTTGCAGGAAGTCGCCGGCGACATAGAGGTTGTAGCCTTCGACGCTGGTGCCGTATTCGACGGAGGGATGGATGGTGCCGTAGCTGCCGCCATAGAGCGTGACCGATCCGCCGGGAGCGAACAAACCGTTCTTGGTCTGGATGTCGATGATCCCCGTGGTCCTGAGGCCATATTCCGCCGGCAGCGCGCCGGTGACGAGGTCGACCGAATTGGCAAAGCGCGGCCCCAGCCCCTGGCCGAAGAAGGTCACCCCTTCCGGCAGGACCACGCCGTCGACGCGATATTGCACGCCCAGATGCTCGTTGCGGATATGGATGGCGCCGTTGGCGAGGTTGTCCTGGTCGACCCCCGGCGCCTGCAGCAGCACTTGGTTGAGCGGATTGTTGTCGCCGCCGGGCTGGTCCTGGATTGCCTCGCGCGACAGCGTGTAGGTGGAAGCGCCGGTCTGCGGCTCGATGCCGAGGCGGGCTTCTTCGAGACGCTTGGCAACGATTGTGACCTCTTCGGCCGGCGGCTGCGTCGCGCCGGACGGCGCCGCCGGCTCGGCCGCGAGCTTGAGGTCGATGCTGCCGCCGCTCTCCGCCGTGACCGTCACCGCGGCGCGTGTCGGAACGAAGCCGGGCATCGCCGCGCTGACGGCGTAGCGTCCCGGCGCCACGCCGGTGAAGCGATAGGCTCCTCGCGCATCGCTCACCGCCGTGCCGGCGATGCTGCCGTCGGGCGCCAGCAGCTTGAGCGCGACGCCAGCCAGCGGATGGCCGGCAGCGTCCCGCGCAACGCCCTCGATCGTCCCGGCGGCCGGCGCGGCAAGCGCCGCGCCATCGGCAAGGGCGGCAAGACCGAGGGTGCAGGCCATGACGGAAAGGAGGGTGCGGTGAAAAGCGTAAATTGCTCGAACAGCGGCGCTGCAGCGCTCCATGAACTTGCTCCATCGCCAAAAATCGACGATTGCCGTCATGCCGAGAGGCATGGCGGCACGGCTCAATCGGCGTCGATGTCAGAGGCTGGGAGGAGCGCGGGTACGAAAGAGAAGATAGGGCGCCGCCGCGAGCCGCAGCGCGTCGGGCGATGCCAGCATCGCCGCCGCAGCCTGCGCGCTGGGCATGACCGGCGGCCCGAGCTCCGGCAGCGCCGCGCTGCCGGCGACATGGAGGCTGAAGCACAGGGTGCAATCATCATGCGCCGGCGCGCCCGGCTGGCCGCCGCCGGGCCAGCCCGCTCCGCCCTCGCCGCCGGCGATGGCGGCTTCGGCGCGGTCGCCGCGGAGATAGCCGAAATCCTCGGCGTGGAAATGGCCGGCGGCGATGACGACCTGCAGCATAAGCGCTGCCAGGGCAAGACAGGCGCCCCACCGCCGCCCTCGCCCCACGCCGCCTCGTCTCGCGCCGCCTTCTGCGCGCATGCACCCCTCTATGGCCGGGAGCATAATGTTACTTTATAACATCGTGCAAGCCGCAACTTTGCTGTTGAAACCCGCGCAAGGAATGATTGAATACAGTATCGGCGTTGCCGCGGAACGGAGAGGAGATCGTCATGAGCTTGGATGAGCCGGCGTTGCTGCGCCGCGATGAGGACGGGATCGCTTGGCTGACGCTCAACCGCCCGGCACAGCGCAATGCGCTCTCCTCGGCGCTGTTGCTGGCGCTGGAGGGCCAGATCGACGCCATCGCCCGGGACCGCAAGGTCAAGGTGGTGGTGATTGCCGGCAACGGCGTCGGCTTCTGCGCCGGCCACGATTTGCGCGAGATGCGCGCCAATCCCGGCCGGCAGGCTTACGAGGCGGTCTTCGCCCATTCCTCGCGGTTGATGATCGCGCTGACCCGGCTGCCGCAGGTGGTGATCGCCCGCGTCCACGGCATCGCCGCCGCGGCGGGCTGCCAGCTCGTTGCGAGCTGCGACCTGGTGGTGGCGTCGACCGCGGCGCGTTTTGCCGTCAACGGCATCAATATCGGTCTCTTCTGCGCGACGCCGATGGTGGCGCTGACGCGCGCGGTCGGGCGCAAGGCGGCGATGGAGATGCTGATGACCGGCGATTTGGTCGAGGCGGAGCGCGCCAAGGCCATCGGCCTCGTCAACCGCGTCGTTCCGCCCGAGCAGCTCGACGCCGAGGTGACGGCGCTGGCGCGGCAGATCGCCCAGAAGCTCACGCTCGCCGTGGTCGTCGGCAAGGAAGCGTTCTATCGCCAGGCCGAGCTCGGCCTCGAAGCGGCTTACGCCTACACCACCGAGGTCATGGCGAAGAACATGGCGGCGCGCGACACCGAGGAGGGGATCGACGCCTTCCTCGAGAAACGCCAGCCGCGCTGGCCGTGCGATTAGGCTTTCGCGATCGATAGGACGCGGCCGGTTCCGCTTGCCCCTGCCGGCAAGAGAGGGAGGGCCGCGCTCCCTGTGAAACCGGATAGAATGACCACGGGTCCCGTGAGAGAGGGGTGCCTCCGGCAAGCCGGCATCACCCTTCGGCCCGCCTCGCGTCTTCGCCGAGGTTGAGCGGGCCGGCAGCTAGGCGGGCGCCGCCCGTCCGGCTATATCCCACCCAATTCGATCGGCCGGCCATGTCCCATGGTGCGCCAGCTCCGGGCGGCGTCGTCAATGACGAATCCTTTAGAGACCAATATCTTGGAAACGTTTCGAGATCGCTGCGCGCCATCGCCATGGTCGGTCCTGGCGAAAACGACGCGCCCATGACGCGCGAGGCGTGCAGACCATGACGGGAGGAAGACATGTCTCAATCCGCCGCTGCGTTCCTCGAGGCCCGCGACTTCCTGCTGCGGCAGCGCGAGGATTACGCCGCCGCCTATGAGGGCTTCCGCTGGCCGCGCCTCGACCGCTTCAACTGGGCGCTCGATCATTTCGACGCGCTGGCGGCGGGCAACGTTCGGCCGGCGCTGTGGATCGTCGATGAGGGCGGCGCGGAGCACAAGCTCTCCTTCGCCGAGCTCAAGGAGCGCTCCGACCGCGTCGCCAATCATCTGCGCGCGCTCGGCATCCGCCGCGGCGACCGCATCCTGCTCATGCTCGGCAACGTCGTGCCGCTTTGGGAGTGCATGCTGGCGGCGATGAAGCTCGGCGCCGTCATCGTCCCGGCGACCACGCTGCTCGCCCGCAACGACCTTGCCGACCGCTTCGCGCGCGGCCATGTGCGCCACGTCGTGGTCGGCGCCGACAACGCCGCGAAATTCGCCGACCTTCCCGGCGACTACACGCGCATCGCCGTCGCCGGCGCCGCATCGGGCTGGCAACGCTACGAGGACGCCTATGACGCGCCGGCGGCTTTCGCGCCCGAGGGCGAGACCAAGGCGAGCGACCCGCTCCTGCTCTATTTCACGTCCGGCACCACGGCCAAGCCCAAGCTCGTGCTGCACAGCCATCAGAGCTATCCCGTGGGCCATCTCTCGACGATGTACTGGCTCGGCCTCGAGCCCGGCGACATCCATCTCAACATCTCCTCGCCGGGCTGGGCGAAGCACGCCTGGAGCTGCTTCTTCGCGCCCTGGAACGCCGCCGCCGCGGTGTTCATGCTCAACCAGCCGCGCTTCGACGCCAAGACGCTGCTCGACGCGCTTCAGCGCTGCGGCGTCACCAGCTTCTGCGCGCCGCCGACGGTGTGGCGGATGCTGATCCAGGAGGATCTCGGTGCCTGGAAGATGCGCCTCCGGAAGCTCGTCGGCGCTGGCGAGCCGCTCAATCCCGAAGTCATCGAGCGCGTGCGCTCCGCCTGGGGCCTCACCATCCGCGACGGCTACGGCCAGACCGAGACGTCCGCCCAGATCGGCAACCCGCCGGGACAGAAGGTGAAGCCGGGCGCGATGGGACGGCCGCTGCCGGGCTATCGCGTGACGCTGCTCGACGCCGAGGACAAGGAGGCCGAGGAAGGCGAGATCTGCCTGCGGCTCGATCCCCGCCCCACCGGGCTGATGCAAGGCTATCAGACCGATGACGGCTCGCTCGCGCCGCTGGCCGGGACGGTCTACCGCACCGGCGACGTGGCGATGCGCGATGCCGACGGCTACTTCACCTATGTCGGCCGCGCCGACGATGTGTTCAAAGCCTCCGACTACCGCATCAGCCCGTTCGAGCTGGAAAGCGCGCTGATCGAGCATGCGGCCGTCGCCGAAGCCGCCGTCGTCCCCTCGCCCGACCCGTTGCGCCTCGCCGTGCCCAAGGCGTTCATCGCGCTGGCGCCCGGCCGCGCGCCCGACCGCGACACCGCGCTCGCGATCTTCCGTCACCTGCGCGACACCCTCTCGCCCTTCAAGCGCGTGCGGCGCATCGAGTTCGCGAGCCTGCCGAAGACCATTTCCGGCAAGATCCGCCGCGTCGAGCTGCGCCGCAACGAGGCGGCGCAGCGCGGCGAGAACCGGCGCGCCGCGCTTGAGTTCTGGGAAGAGGATTTTCCGGAGCTGCGGTAGCTGCGGGCACCCAACGTTCAGCCGTACCGCGCCACTTCGACCAGATTCCCGTCGGGATCCCTGAAATAGACGCTGGTCATCTTCCCCAGCGCGCCGCGGCGCGGCACTGGGCCAAGCTCCACCGCCACGCCGCAGGCTTCGAGATGCGCCACGACCGCGGCGATTGGCGCCTCGGTGACGAGGCAGAAATCGCCGGCGCCGACGGTGGGATGGGTCGCCCGCGGCTCGAACTCCTTCCCGGCGACGTGGAGGTTGATCTTTTGCCGGCCGAAGGCGACCGCGGTCGGCCCGCGTCCTTGCGCGGGCGGCACGACGCGCGCGCCCAGCACGCGCTCATAAAAGTGCAGGCTCGCCGCGAGGTCGCGGACCGTCAGCACGAGATGGTCAATGCGGTCGATCGCGAAGCTCATTCCGCCGGCGCCGCCGCGGGATGCGGCGCGCGCTCGGCCTCGCGCGGCAGGAACAGGCCGGCGGCGACGATGGCGGCGGCGAGCGCGCCGAGCGCGAGGAAGAGCCAGACGAAATCGCCGGTGCGGTCGAAGATGAAGGCCACCAGCGGCAATCCCAGCGAGCTCACCCCCAGCGACAGCACGAATTTGGCGCCGAAGGCGGTGGCGCGCCAGCGGCCCGGCGTGTAGCGCACCAGCAGCGCGTTCTCCGCCGGCGTCGACAGCGACATCAGCGAGAACACCACCGTGGTGGCGGCGAAGAGCGGCAGCCCGGCCAGATTGAGCGAGGCCAGCAGCGCCGGCAGGGCCAGCATCCAGCTTCCGACATAGACCCATTTCAAGGAATAGCGGTCGGCGAGCCAGCCGCCGATCAGCGGCACGACCATGCCTTCGGCGAAGACCAGGCTGGCGAAGCCGCCGGCGCCGAGCGTGCCGCCCGCCGCGAGGTCGCCGAGCCGCTGTTCGAACAGCTTCGGCAGCGCCACCGTCATCGACTGATAGACGATGCCCGCCGCCAGCATGGTGACCGAGAGCGCGAAGAAGGCGCGGACCACGTCGCCGCGATCGGGCTCAGGCTCGGGCTTGAGGTCGGTCTTGGCCGCCCAGACCGCGCCGTGGCGTACCAGCAGGGCAAGCGCCAGGCCGAGGGCGAGCGCCGCAGCGCCGGGGAGGAGGAAGGCGGCGCGCCAGTCGATCCATTGCGTCAGCGCTCCGGCCATGGCCGGCGCGATGCCGACGCCGATGCTGCCGAAAATGCCGTTCCAGCCGAGGATGCGGCCGCGATTTTCGGCGTTGCGCACCAGCCAGGCGATGCCGACGGGATGATAGATCGAGCCGAAGAGCCCGATGAGGCCGAGGCCGATGCCGAGGCCGAGCGGTCCGCTGGCAAGCCCGGTGGCGATCGCCGCGAGCCCGCTGCCGACATAGAACAGCACCATCATCCGCTCGGCGCTCCAGCGGTCGCCGAGAATGCCCGCCGGCAAGGCGCCGGCGCCATAGAGCACGGTGCCCGGCAGCGACAACAGCATCAGCTCGCCGTAGCTCAGCGCAAAGCGCTTCTCCAGCGCCAGCACGACCGTCGGATAGAGCAGCATCAGCAGATGCGTCGTCACGTGCCCGGCATTGGCGAAGACGAGGGCGAGACGGGCCGAGCTCTTGTTCATCCGGGGCTCCGGCGATGGCGGCCCGCGGAACCTGCCCGATCAGCCGCCATCGGACAACCCGTCGCTGTCGTTGTCCTCCGCGGCGCGCTCCTGCGTCTCCTGCACCACCCAATCGAGGAAGGGCTGGTGTCCCGCCACCACCGGCAGCGCCTCGATGCAGGGGCAGTCATAGGAATGAAGCTCCTTCACCCGCGCCATCAGCGCGTCGAGCCGCTCGCCGGTGGTCTTGAGGATCAGCACCGCCTCCTCGCCTTCCGTCACCTTGCCTTGCCACCAATAGACCGACCGCATGCCGGCGATGACATTGGCGCAGGCGGCCAGCCGCGCCTCGACCACGGCGCAGCCGATGCGGCGCGCCTCCTCGGCGTCGCCGGCGGTGACATAGACGAACATTACGGTCAACTTCCGCCCTCCGCTTCTTAACTCTTAACCTCTTGGCGCTTGGCCTTCGCGCTCTCCCCGCTTAACATCGACCCGTCGCAAAGTCGAGGGAGGGAGGCCCGCGATGAGCGCGTTCCGCGTCACCCGCAAGCCGGTGCCGAGCCCGGTGCAGCGCGCCTGGCTGCGGCGCGGCCTTGACCAGCCCGGCGGCAAGCTGCCGCTCTTCGACCGCGACGGCCAGCAGATCGATCCCCGCACCATCCAGGCCTGCATCCAGCAAGGCTGGGCCGAGCCCTGGTTCGAGAACCCGATCAAGCCGGACTGGCTGGTCTGCAAGCTCACCGACGCCGGCCGCGCCACTCTCGCCCGGCAGTCTCCGGCGCGCGTGAGGCTGCCGGCCGAGCCGAGCCCCGCGCTCGCCAAGCCGATCGCCTGAGCCGTTCTCGGCGGCCGCGGGCGGTGTCGCCAGTCGCTCGCGCAAAATCTCAGCTTTTGGCGTCAACGGATTGATGTCGCGGCAAAAATGGTCGGGCATGTCAGATTCGAACTGACGACCCCCAGCACCCCATGCTGGTGCGCTACCAGGCTGCGCTAATGCCCGACCGTGGATGGAAACTATAGTTACCGCCCCGCGCCGGCGCAACGCCTCGCCGGGCGGCGCGCGCTCATCGCCCGCGCTTCTTCAAGAGATCGCGCAGCTCCTGCAGCTCGCGCTTGATCTCGAGCAGCGTGGCGCGCGGGCTCGTCTCCTTGCTTTCGCGGTTGCGCGCCGCGGGCGCCGGCGCGCGCGGCAACGCGCCTTCGCCCTTGAGCGCGCCTTCGCGCAGCAGTTTCTGCACGCCCTTGATGGTGTAACCCTGATCGTAAAGGCATTGACGGATGCGGCGCAGCAGCACGACGTCGTCCGGCCGGTAATAGCGCCGGCCGCCGGCGCGCTTCAGCGGCTTCACTTGCGGAAAGCGCGATTCCCAGAAGCGCAGCACGTGCTGCGGCACCTCCAGCTCCTGCGCCACTTCGCTGATGGTGCGGAACGCCTCGGCCGATTTCGCCTGTCGGCGCGGAGAGCGGTCGGGCCCCGCCGCCGGCGGGGCGTCGAAAAGATCGGGCATGGTCAGGCCTGACGGGTGCTGGGGGCGGCGCCGGGCCTGCTCAGCGCCGTGTTGATCTGATCCTTGAGCACATGCGAGGCGCGGAACACCAGGACACGGCGCGGATTGATCGGCACTTCCTTGCCGGTCTTGGGATTGCGGCCGATGCGCTTGCCCTTGCGGCGCACGGCGAAGCTGCCGAAGGAGGAGATCTTGACCATTTCGCCGCGCGACAAGGCGGCGGAGATTTCGTTGAGCACCGTCTCGACCAGCTCGGCCGATTCGTTGCGCGACAGGCCAACCTCTTGGTACACGGCCTCGCTCAACTGCGCGCGCGTCACCGTCTGCCCGGCCATGGGTATTTTCCTCCCTGCGAGAGAACGTTAAACCCGCACGGGAAATGCGTCAATTACAGATGGTTAAGCGGGGAAGCTTATTCTTGTGGATAAATTCGCGAAAGGCGATCGGCCGGGGCTTCACCAGCGCGCCAGCGCCGCGCCCCAGGTCAGGCCGCCGCCCATCGCTTCCATCAGCACGAGCTGGCCCGGCTTGATCCGGCCGTCTTCCGCCGCTTCGGCAAGCGCCAGCGGCACCGAGGCGGCCGAGGTGTTGGCGTGGCGGTCGATGGTGATCACCACCTTCTCCGGCCGCAAGCCGAGCCTGCGCGCCATGCTGTCGATGATGCGGCGGTTGGCCTGGTGCGGCACCAGCCAGTCGAGATCCCGTGCCGCAAGCCCGTTGGCGGCGAGCGCTTCATCCACCACCTCCGCCAGGCGATGCACCGCGTGGCGGAACACCTCCTTGCCGTGCATGCGCAGGAAGCCGCAGCGACCGGTGGAGGATGGCCCGCCGTCGACGTAAAGCGCGTAGTATTGCGCGCCGTCGGAATGAAGATGGGTCGACAGCAGCCCGCGCTCCTCGGCGCCTGCGCCCTTGTCGCGACGACCGTCCAGCACCACCGCGCCGGCGCCGTCGCCGAACAGCACGCAGGTGCTGCGGTCCTCCCAGTCGAGGATGCGCGAGAAGGTCTCGGCGCCGATCACCAGCGCGCGCCGCGCCTGGCCGTTGCGGATGAAATTGTCGGCGGTGGCAAGCGCGTAGATGAACCCCGAGCACACGGCCTGGACGTCGAAGGCGCAGCCATGCGTCATGCCGAGCCGGGCCTGCACTTTGGTGGCGGTCGCGGGGAAGGTGTTGTCGGGCGTCGCGGTTGCCAGCACGATGAAGTCGATGTCCGCGCCTTTGAGCCCCGCCTGGTCGAGCGCGCGCGTCGCGGCGCGCAGCGCCAGATCCGACGTCAGCTCGCCCGGCGCCGCGACGTGGCGCTGGCGGATGCCGGTGCGCTGCACGATCCATTCGTCCGAGGTGTCGAGCCTTTCCGCCAGCTCGGCATTGGTGACGACGCGCTCGGGCAGGTAAGCGCCGCAGCCGATGATCTGGGAGCGCAGGGCCATGTCGTCTCAGAGCGCGGCGGGCGTTTGCAGCGCCGCCAGGCTCGCGACGCCGGCGCGGATCTGGTCGAGAAAGCCGTTGAGCTTCATGTCGACGGCGACGCCGACGGCGTTGGCGAAGGCGAGCGCGTCCGAGCCGCCGTGGCTTTTCACCGCGATGCCCTGCAGCCCCAGGAAGACGGCGCCGTTGTGGCGCCGGGGATCGAGCCGCTCGCGCAGCTTCTTGAGCGAGCGGGCGGCGAAGATGTAGCCGACGCGCGCGGTCAGCGAATTCTTGAAGGCGGCGCGCAGGAATTCCGAATAGAGCCGCGCCGTGCCTTCCGCCGTCTTCACCGCGATGTTGCCGGTGAAGCCGTCGGTCACCACGACGTCGACCGTGCCCGCGGCGATGTCGTCGCCTTCGATGAAGCCGTGAAAGCGCACCGGCGAGTCGGGGCCGCGCAGCCGCGCGGCCGCCGCGCGCACTTCCTCGTGGCCCTTCAGCTCCTCCGAGCCGATGTTGAGGATGCCCACCGTCGGCTGCAGCAATCCCAGCACGGTGCGGGCGAAGACGTCGCCCATCAGCGCGAATTGCACGAGGTTGTCGGCGTCGCATTCGACATTGGCGCCGAGATCGAGCATCACGCTCTCGCCGCGGCGCGTCGGGAAGAACGACGCCATCGCCGGCCGGTCGATGCCGGGCAGCGTCTTCAGCGCGAATTTCGCCATCGCCATCAGCGCGCCCGTGTTGCCGGCCGAGACGACGCAATCGGCCTCGCCGTCCGCGACCGCGTCGATGGCAAGCCGCATGCTCGAGCGCCGCCCGGCGCGCAGCGCCAGCGACGGCTTGGCGTCGCCGGTGATGCTTTCGTCGGTGTGGTGAATGCTCGCGCGCGCGCCGAGCCGCGGCAGCTTGGCAAGCAGCGGCCGGACGCTGCCTTCGGCGCCGAAGAACCGGAACTGCGCTTGCGGGAAGCGCCGCAGCGCGATGTTCGCGCCCTTCACCACGATTTCGGGGGCGCGGTCGCCCCCCATGGCGTCGAGCGCGATGGTGATCGTGCCGCTCAATGGCGACGCGCCCGGGCCGGATGGCTCATGCCGTCTCCGCCGTGGTCGCCCTCACCTCGCGGCCGTCGTAATGGCCGCAGGCGTCGCAAACGTGGTGCGGGCGCTTCATCTCGCCGCAGTTCGAGCACTCGACATAGCTCGGCGCGGCCAGGGCGTGGTGGGCGCGGCGCATGTTGCGACGCGACTTCGATGATTTCTTCTTCGGGACTGCCATTTGGGATCTATCCGCAAAAGCCCGGTGGGGCGCAAGCCGCGTGTAAGTAGCGAAAAACCCGCTGACTGGCAACCTTGTTGCCGTTTCCCGGCAAGGGTTAATCCTTTTGCTTCCAGCGCGACAGCGCCGCGAAAGGCGAAACGCCGGCCGTGCTCGTCGCGCCCTCCGGCGCCTCGGTGCCGGCGGCGCGCGGAAAGGGGTCGAGCGCCAGCGACAATTGCTGCGCCACCGCCTCGCCGATATCGATGACCCCGCCTTCGACCGGCTCGACCAGCTCCGCCGCGCCGCTCAGCACCACCTCGGAGGAAGCGTCCTGCCCCTCGGCATAGAGGAGCGTGAAGCTCTCCTCCACCCGGCTCGTCAGCTTCTCCAGGCTGACGACGCATTCCTGCGCCACCTCGGCCGAGAGGTCGGCGGAAAGCCGCACCAGCTCGCCCGCCAGCCGCATGAGCCGCACGCGCGCCTCGAGCCGCTCCAAAGCCACCAGCGCAAAGCGCCGTGCCAGCGCCGCGCGCTCGCCGGGATCGGCGGCGATGTCGTAGACCGTCTCGCCCGGCGCCAGCCGGTCGAGCGCCACGGGCCGGGAGAATTCCGTCACGCCGCCTCCAGCGCGGCAAAGCCGATCTCGCCCGTCAGCAGCGCCGCCGCCGGCTGCGCCTCGAGCGCCGCCGCCTGGCGGCGGACATAGGCCGCGGCTTCGCCAAGCTGCGCCGCGCTCGGCGCCGTGGTGCCGTAGAGGTTGCGGCGAAGCGCCGCTTCCAGCGCCGGCGCGTCCGCGAGCCCCTGCTCATAAGCGGCGATGCGGCCATAGAAGCCGGTTGCCATCTCCTTGACGCGGCGCCCGACGCTGAGATCGCCCACCCCCATCTCGCGCAGCGCGCGGTCGAGATCGGCGAACATGGCGTCGAACAGCGCCTGGGCGAAGCCCGCCGTCGCGCCGCGGTCGCGCTTCAGCCGGTTGAGCACGAGGAAGGCATGCAGCGCCAGCAGCTCGAACCTTCCGTCAAGCGTGTCCGGCACGCCCCAGTCGGTATAGAAGACCGGCTGGCGCGCGCGCTCGACGATGCGCCCATAGGCGGCATGCACCGCGGCGCGCCGCGGATTTGGCCGGAACAGCGATGCCAGCATGTCGGTGGTCTCCCGCGCCGGCTGTGGCGCCGGAGCGGTTGACAGTCGCGGCCCCGGCGGTGCAGGTTTGCGCGGAAATAGGTAGCCACAGCCTTCTTGTCAATCGGCCGGCGGCGCGCCGCCCCGGGGGATCGCGGGAGCCATGACGCATCGAAGCCTTCTGCTGGGCGCCGCCCTGCTGGCGCTGGGCCTTGGCGGCTGCAACGTGCCGGTCGATCCCCGCGGCAATTTGCCGACGTCGGAGCAGCTCAGCCAGATCAAGCCCGGCGTCACCGACAAGGCAACGGTGACGCGCATCCTCGGCTCGCCCTCCAGCATCGCCGCCTTCGACGGCGACACCTGGTATTACATCAGCCAGAAAACCAAGGCCGTGGCCTTCTTCAAGCCCGAGCTGATCGATCAGGAAGTCGTCGTCGTCGATTTCAACAAGGACGGCATGGTGCGCGACATCCGTCATCGCGGCATGGCCGACCGCGTCGAGGTGACGCCCGATCCCAACGCCACCCCGGCGCCGGGCCGCGAATTCACGTTCTGGGAGCAGCTCGTCGGCAATTTCGGCCGGTTCAGCGGCTCGAACCAAACCGGCGGCGCCGGCGGCGGTGGCGGCACCGGCACCGGCACACCCGGCGGCGGCCATTACTAGCGCCCCTCGCAAGCGCCGCAGGCGCTTGTCGAGAGCGGCGGCAGCGGTTGCGCAAGCAACCGCGCGGACGCCGCCCCCTCCCCCGGCCGCTATTGCAGCGCCGCCAGGATCGCCAGCAGCAGGATTGCCACGATGTTGGTGATCTTGATCATCGGGTTGACGGCCGGCCCGGCGGTGTCCTTGTAGGGATCGCCGACGGTGTCGCCGGTGACCGCCGCCTTGTGCGCGTCGGAGCCCTTGCCGCCGTGATGGCCTTCCTCGATGTACTTCTTGGCGTTGTCCCAGGCGCCGCCGCCCGAGGTCATCGAGATCGCGACGAAGAGCCCGGTGACGATGGTGCCGAGCAGCATCGCCCCCACCGCGCTGAACGCCGCCGCCTGGCCGCCGATGGCGTCGATCACGAAATAGAGCACCACCGGCGCCAGCACCGGCAGCAGCGAGGGCGCGATCATCTCCCTGATCGCCGCCCGCGTCAGCAGGTCGACGGCGCGGCTGTAATCGGGCTTGGCCGTGCCTTCCATGAGGCCCTTGATCTCCTTGAACTGGCGGCGCACCTCGATCACCACCGAGCCGGCGGCGCGGCCGACCGCGGTCATGCCGAGCGCGCCGAAGAGATAAGGCAGGAGCCCGCCCACCAGCAGGCCCACGACCACGTAAGGGCTCTGCAGCACAAAGCTGACATGCACGTTGGGGAAGTAATAGGCGAGGTCGTTGGTGTAGGCGGCGAACAGCACCAGCGAGGCGAGCCCGGCCGAGCCGATGGCATAGCCCTTGGTCACCGCCTTGGTGGTGTTGCCGACGGCGTCGAGCGCGTCGGTGGTCTTGCGCACCTCCTTGGGCAGATCCGCCATCTCGGCGATGCCGCCGGCATTGTCGGTGACCGGGCCGTAGGCGTCGAGCGCCACGATCATGCCGGCCAGCGCCAGCATGGTGGTCGCCGCCACGGCGATGCCGAAGAGGCCGGCGATGAGATAGGCCACGATGATGCCGGCGCAGATGACGACGACCGGCAGCGCCGTCGCCTCCATCGACACGGCGAGGCCCTGGATGACGTTGGTGCCGTGGCCGGTGATCGAGGCTTGCGCCACGCTGCGCACCGGCCGGTAGACGGTGGAGGTATAGTATTCGGTGATCCAGACCAGGAGGCCCGTCACCAGCAATCCCACCACGGCGCAGCCGAAGAGGCCGGCGCCGGTCGTGGCGGCGACGCCGCCCTTCATCGCCACCGTCGTGCCGAATCCCACGAGATGGGCGAAGACCCCGGCGATCAGCGCCGCCGAGATCACGCCCGAGACGATCAGCCCCTTGTAGAGCGCCGCCATGATCGCGCCGCTGGCGCCGAGACGGACGAAAAAGGTGCCGATCACCGAGGCGAGGATGCACACCGCGCCGATGATCAGCGGCAGCGCCATCATCGTCGTGCGCAGCGGCTCGTCGAAGAAGATGTTGGCGAGCAGCATGGTGGCGACGATGGTGACGGCATAGGTCTCGAACAGGTCGGCCGCCATGCCGGCGCAGTCGCCGACGTTGTCGCCGACGTTGTCGGCGATGACGGCGGGGTTGCGCGGATCGTCCTCGGGGATGCCGGCCTCGACCTTGCCGACGAGGTCGGCGCCGACATCGGCGCCTTTGGTGAAGATGCCGCCGCCCAGCCGCGCGAAGATCGAAATCAGCGAGGCGCCGAAGGACAGCGCCACCAGCGCCTCGAGAACGCCGCGGGTGTCGCCCGGCGGCAGCGACCAGCGCAGGAAGAAGTAATAGAGCGAGACCCCGAGCAGGCCGAGCCCGACCACCAGGAGCCCGGTGACCGCCCCCGCCTTGAAGGCGATGGCAAGCCCGGCGGCGAGCCCTTGGCGGGCCGCCTGCGCGGTGCGCACATTGGCGCGCACCGAGACGTTCATGCCGATATAGCCGGCGGCGCCCGACAGCACCGAGCCCACCAGGTATCCCACGGCGCTGCGCCAGCCGAGGGTCGCCAGCAGGATCAGGAAGATGATGACCCCGACGATGGCGATGGTGCGGTATTGCCGGTTGAGATAGGCCTTCGCGCCTTCCTGCACGGCGGCCGAGATCGCCTGCATCCGCGCCGATCCGGCGTCGGCGGCGAGCACCTGGCGGCTCGTCCAGGCGCCGTAGAGCAGCGCCAGCACGCCGCCGGCAACGACGATAAAATAGGCATTCATCCTTCGGACCCTTCGGCTATTCGGTTGTGAGGTATTGTTGTTCCCCGAGGAAAAGAGCGCGGAACATGCCAGAAGACCGCCGCCGAGGCAACCGGGGGGTGCGCCGGCCTCCGGCTGGAGCTATTCGCCGCCGCCCACCACCGCCAGCCCCTGGTCGCGCCAGCGCAGCATGCCGCCCGCCAGATTCGCCACCTTGGTGAAGCCGGCGCGTTGCAGGATCACTGTCGCCTGCGCCGAGCGCCCGCCCGCCCGGCAGATGGTCACGATCGGCTGCTCCCGCGACAGGCATTGGATCTCCTGCTGCAGCCGGCCCAGCGGCAGCAGCCGCGCGCCCGGGAGGTGGCCGAGCGGCCCGTCGAATTCCTCGGGCTCGCGCACGTCGACGAGCTGCAGCTCCTTCAGGTGCTCCTCCACCCATTGCGGCTGGATCTCCCAGATGCCGGCGAAGGTGAAGGCGATCGGCCCCCAGTTCGGCTCGGCCGCCGCCGCCGCGCCCTGCTCCGGCCGGCCGCAGCGCAGATTGGCGGGAACCGCCACGGCCATCTGCTTGGGATGGGCCAAGCCGAGATTTTGCATGTAGCCGGCGAAATCGTCCTCGCTGAGATTGCCGCCGAGGCGCGGGTTGAGCCGCCGCTCCTCGCCGACGCTGGTGACGGTGATGCCGCGATAGTCATGCGCGGGATAGAGCAGGCAGGTGTCGGGGAGCGTGAAGAGCTGCTGGTGCACCGCGCGGTACATGGCGCGCGCGTCGCCGCCCTGGAAATCGGTCCGGCCGCAGCCGCGCACCAGCAGGCAGTCGCCGGTGAACGCCATGCGCTCGTCGTCGAGCACATAGCAGAGGCAGCCCGCCGTATGCCCGGGCGTCGCGCGCACCGAGAGAGAGCGCTTGCCGAAGGCGACCCGGTCGCCGTGGCGCAGATAGCGGTCGGCGCCTTCGGCGCCGCTCTCGGCGCCGAGCGCAATGGCGCTGCCCAAGCGCTGCTTCAGCAGCCAGGCTGCGGTCACATGGTCAGCGTGCACATGCGTCTCCAGCGTCCAGCGCAGCCGGAGGCCAAGCTCGCCGATCAGCGCCGCGTCGCGCTGCATCTGCTCGAAGACGGGATCGATCAGCACCGCCTCCCCGCCCTCGCTGTCGGCGAGCAGATAGGTATAGGTCGAGGATTGCAGATCGATGAGCTGTCGAAAGATCAGCATGGCCGCCCCCACTTCCGCCGCGATGCCGCTCCGCGGTTTATAGTAATGCAGGCCGCGGGCCGAAGCGAGCGACCCGAATTCCGTAAATTCTACATGCGGGCGATGGCCGTCTCTTGGCGAGGTCCGGGGCGACGCTTAATTCCCTGACGGCGGCGCGTCCTGCGGCGCCCCGGCTCTACCGCTCCTGCTCGACGAGCTGGCGGATCAAGATGGCGTGCACCACGCCCGGGCCCAGCACGCGGTCGGCGGCGGCTTGCAGATGGCGCTTGATCAGCGCTTCGTTGACCACCTTCACGGCGCCGCTGCGCCAGCCATAGATGCGGTAAAGCTCGGTGATGAAGGCGTCGGTGACCTCGCGATCCTTCCGGGTCACCTCGCTCTTGCGATGACCCTCCGCCAGCTCCAGCGACAGCAGCAGGCCCACCTGGCGGGTGACGACGTTGCCCTCCACCACCGGCAGCTCGATCGGCGGCATGTTGAAGAAGTCGGGCACCCCCGGCAGCAGCGGCGGGTCGAACGCCTCGTTCTCGTCCCCATGTCCGGCCGCCGCCGCCGGCAGCGCCACCAGCGCCGCCAGCGCGCCGAGGAGCGCGCGGCGCCGCCACAACGGCAGCTTCGGCGAACAAGCGGGCATGTCGGCCTCCTGGGTGGTCCGCAGGGAGCGGCTTTCGCGGTTGCTTGCGCAATCGCCGGCGCCGCTGCGGACGAACTCCCTACGGGAGTTCGCCTGGGCCCACTCCAGCACGAGATGATTAAGAATTAGAAATGGCGGTAGCCCGCGTGCTCGACCGCAAGATCCGTGCCGTCGCGGTCGAGCACGCGCACGCCGGAGCCCGCCTCGATGCGACCGATGGCGGTCACCCGCACGCCGGTCTCCTGCGCGAGCGCGGCGACCGCCGCCGCGGCCTCTTCGGGCGCGCTGAACAGCAGCTCGTAATCATCGCCGCCGCCGAGCGCCGCCGCGAGCCAGCGCGCATCGCCGCTCACCGCCGCGAGCGCCGCCGGCGAGAGCGGCAGCAGCGCCGCCTCCACCACGGCGCCGACGCCCGAGGCGGCGCAGAGATGGCCGAGATCGGCGACGAGCCCGTCGGAGACGTCGATCATGGCATGCGCGCGCCCGGCGAGCCGCTGCCCCAGCGCGAGCCGCGGCTGCGGCAGGCGGTAGCGGTCGATGAGGAAGTCGCGCGCCGCCCTATCCGCCGGCTCGAGCCTGCCGCCGAGCGCGGCGAGGCCGAGCGCGGCATCGCCGAGCGTGCCGCTGACGAAGACGCGGTCGCCCGCACGCGCGCCGCTGCGCAGCACCGCGCGGCCCGAAGCGACGCGGCCGATCGCCGTCGCCGACAGCGTGATGGGGCCGTCGATCGCGCTCATGTCGCCGCCGATGAGGCCGATGCCGTAGCGCGCCTGGTCCTCGGCAAGCCCGGCGGCGAATCCCTCGAGCCAGTCCTCGCCGAGCCGGCGCGGCAGCGCCGTCACCAGCAGGTAGAAGAGCGGCGTGGCGCCCTTGGCCGCGAGGTCGCTGAGATTGACGCGCAGCAGCTTCTGCGCCACCGCGCCGGGCGGCGTCTCGGGCGGGAAATCGACGCCTTCGACGATGGCGTCGGTCTTGAGCACGTATTGCTCGCCCGGCGGCCCGTCGATCAAAGCGACGTCGTCGACGAGGCCGAGCGCCGCCGGCGCCGCCAGCGGCACGAAGAACCGCGCGATGCGCTCGAACTCATCGAGCGGGCGCGCCGCCGCCACGTCTTCCCTCCTCCAGGTCGCCCGGCCGCAGCGCATGCGCCAGCTTGTCGAGCACGCCGTTGATCAGTCCCGGCTCCTTGCCGGCGAAGAAGGCGTGCGCGATGTCGAGGTATTCGCTGATGGCGACCCGCGCCGGCACGTCGGGGCGCGCCGTCAGCTCATAGGCGCCGGCGCGCAGGATGGCGCGCAGCACCGTTTCCAGCCGCTCCAGCGGCCAGTCCGGCGTCAGCGCGCCCGAGAGCGCGCGGTCGAGTTCGGGCAGGCGCTCGCTCGTGCCGGCGACGATGTCGGCGAAGAGCGCGGGATCGGCCTCGCCATAGCTTTCGCCGTCGATCTCGCGCCCGAGGCGGTGGCCGAGGAACTCGTCGATCACCGCCTGGGGCTTGGCGCCGGACAGGTCGATCTGGTAGAGCGCCTGCACCGCGGCGAGGCGGGCGCGGCTGCGCTTGCCGCCGGCTTGGCGCGGCGGGTCGGGCGGCGCGCTGCTCATCGTCCGACGAGCCCGAAATGGCGCTTCAGCTCGATCATGGCGAGGCAGGCGTTGGCCGCCTCGGCGCCCTTGTTCTTCTTGTCGGCGCGCGCGCGCGCCAGCGCCTGCGCCTCGTTCTCCACCGTGAGGATGCCGAAGCCGACGGCGAGGCCGTGCTGCAGCGCCAGCCGTTGCAGCCCGCCGGCGCTCTCGGCGCAGATGTGCTCGTAATGCGTGGTCTCGCCGCGGATGACGCAGCCCAGCGCGAGATAGCCGTCGAAGCGCGCCTCGCGCGCGCCGCGCGCCTGCGCCTCGACGGCAAAGCGGATCGCCGCCGGGATCTCGAAGGCGCCGGGAACGGTGAAGCGCTCATAGCTCGCCCCGGCGGCGTCGAGCGCGGCGATGGCGCCCGCCGCCAGCTCGTCGGCGATGTGCGCGTAATAGCGCGCCTCGACGATCATGATGTGCGGCGTGTCGGCCATGTCAGCCCCTGCCGCCGGGCCGCTCGATCGGCCGCTGGCCGACGACGGCGAGCCCGTAGCCTTCTACCCCGACGATGGTGCGCTCGGTGTTGGACAGCAGGACCATGTCGCGGATGCCGAGATCGAGCAGGATCTGGGCGCCGACGCCGTAGTTCCTCAGCTCGGCGCCGCCGACGACCTTGCTTTCCAGCAGCTCCGGCATGCGGTCGGAGAAGCTGTTCGATACCGGCTCGCGGATCAGCACGACGACGCCGCGGCCTTCGCGCCCGATCGCCTCCATCGCTCCTTGCAGCAGCCCGGCGCGATTGCCCTTGTCGTGGCCGAGCACGTCCTCGAGCACGTTGAGCGCGTGCATGCGCACCAGCACCGGCCCGGGCGTGGCGATGTCGCCCTTGACCAGCGCGACGTGCTCGACGTTGCTGATCTTGTTGGCGTAGACGTGCATCTTGAAATCGCCGCCGAAGCGCGAATGGAACGTCGTCTCGAAGCGGCGCTCGACGATGCGGTCGTGGCGCCGGCGATAGGCGATGAGGTCGGCGATGGTGGCGATCTTGAGCCCGTGGCGCTGGGCGAAGGCGATGAGCTCGGGCCGGCGCGCCATGGTGCCGTCGTCGTTCATGATCTCGCAGATGACGCCCGACGGGTTGAGCCCGGCGAGCCGCGCGATGTCGACCGCCGCCTCGGTATGGCCGGTGCGCACCAGCACGCCGCCGTCGCGCGCCGAGAGCGGGAAGACGTGGCCGGGAGTGACGATGTCCTGCGGCCCCTTGCCGGAGTCGATGGCGACCGCGACGGTGCGCGCGCGGTCGGGGGCGGAGATGCCGGTGGTGACGCCCTCGCGCGCCTCGATCGACACGGTGAAGGCGGTCTGCAGCCGCGAGCTGTTGAGCTGCGGCATCAGCGGCAATCCGAGCTGCTCGACGCGCTGGCGGGTGAGCGCGAGGCAGATCAGGCCGCGGCCGTGCTTGGCCATGAAGTTGATCGCCTCGGGCGTCGCCATCTGCGCCGGGATGACGATGTCGCCTTCGTTCTCGCGGCTCTCGTCGTCGACCAGGATGAACATGCGGCCGTTGCGCGCGTCCTCGATGATGTCCTCGATCGGCGAGACGACCTCGATGAAGCTCATGCCAGATCCTTTCCGAGCAGCCTTGCGACGTAGCGGGCGAGCAGGTCGATCTCGAGATTGACGAGGTCGCCGGGCTGGACCGAGCCCAGCGTCGTCTTCGCCTGGGTGTGCGGGATGATGTTGACGCCGAAGCGCCGCCCCGTCACCTCGTTGACGGTGAGCGAGACGCCGTCGAGCGCCACCGAGCCCTTGGGCGCGATCGCCTTGTCGAAGGGCGCCGGCACCTCGACGACGAGGCGCAGGCTGTCGCCTTCGCCCCGGCGCGAGATGATCTCCGCCACCGCGTCGACGTGGCCCGAGACCATGTGGCCGCCCAGCTCGTCGCCGAGCCGCAGCGCGCGCTCGAGATTGAGCCGCGTGCCCTCGCGCCAGCGCCCGAGCGTGGTGCGCGCCAGCGTCTCGGCCGAGGCCTGCACGGCAAACCACCCTTCGCCCGTTTCGGTCACGGTGAGACAGGCGCCGGCGCAGGCGATCGAGGCGCCCTGCGCGATGGCGCGCGTGTCATAGGCCGTCGCGATGGCGAAGCCGGTATCGCCGCCCGGCGTCACCGCGCGCACCTGCCCCACGTCGCTGATGATCCCCGTGAACATGGCATCTAAGGTAGGGCTTCCGCCCGCCGCTGTCACGGTAGACCCGACGGCGGCTTCCGCGCGGAAATCGCCTATGGGCCGGGCAGCGGAAAATCCAGGAGCGGGCGCTGATAGGTCTCGCGAACCTCGGAAAAGGCCAGGCCGTCCTTGGTGTAGAGCACGGCGCGATGCTCGAAGAGCGCTTGCGGGATCGGCATGCTGGCGCCGCCGGCAAAGCGGGGGACGGGCCGGGTTTCCCAAGCGTCGGGCAAGGGCCGCCACAGGACGGTTGCCGCAAAGGTGCGGCGCGTGAAGTTGAGCGCGAGCACGGCGCGGCCGAAGGGCGTGTCGGTGGTCTCGAGCAGATGGTTCATCTCGGGCGTCAGCCGGCTCGGCACGTACCAATTGTCCGCCACCGACAGCAGGTGGTCGCCGCAGACCAGCTCGACCCTGCGGTATCGGATCGGCTCGTCCGGACCGACGCCGAGCCGCTGGCGTTGCTCCGGCGTCGCTTGCTCCTTCGCGCCGGGGATCAGATGGGCGACCACCTTGGCCTCGCCGGTGCCGGCAAGGCGATGGTCGCCGCACCATTTGTCGAGCGCCAGGGTCGCGCTGCTGGCGGCCAGAATCTCGCCATTGAGCGTCTGCACCAGCGCCGTCGCTTCGAGCCGGGCAAGGAAAGTATCGGGCCAGGCCGCCGTCTCCGCCTGCGCCGGAAGGAAAGCGGCCGGGCCGGCCAGTGCCGCAACGGCGAGAAGCGTCCGTCCGATCGCGTGTGCCATCGTCATCGAGCCATCCTTCCGAGCGCGCATCGCGGGCCGTGCCGATGTCTATTCGACGAGCATTATCGGCGGCAGCGGAAAGGCGTCGGGGTCCGTCTCGGCGCGCAGCAACGTTTCATCCGGCGCATAGGCGCGCAGGATCAGATAGAATTGGCCGGGCGGCGCCGGCAGCCAATTGGCTTCCTTCTCCGGTCCCGGATCATCCTTCTGAAGGTAAATGGTCAAGGAGCCGTCGGCATTGCGCTGGAGCGTCGCATCGTCGCTGCCAAGCGCGTAGCGGTCGATCGGATTGGGCACGGTGTAATTGTTTGCCGAGGAATAGAGGGTCAGCGACCAGAAGCCCGGCTCGATATAGGGCGGAAGCGCCTTGAAGGTCACGGCATAGCGATGGGCGCCGGACAGCGGCTTGCCGTCGCTGCCGGCAATGCCGCCGATGTAGATCGCTTCGCGCGGCGTGTTCGCCGTGAGCCCGTTGCGCGTCGTCGTCGCGCGGGTGAGGTAATCGGTTCCGAAATTGCCGATGGTCGGCGGCGGCCAGACCCAGCCGTGGCGGAGCCTGCCGCTCGGCAGCAGCGCCAAGGTCGTCCCGATCCCTTCCGCGACTTTCGCCATGATCTCGACGACGGCGGGATCGACCTTGGCGCGGTCCCACGGCTTGCCGGGCACGAGGCCGAGCGGCCTGAACAGCGGCAGCAGCGCCGAGACCTGGTCGCGCGGCGGCGGGTTCTCGATCAGCGCCTCGGCGAGGATTTCCCAGAATTGCAGCGGGTCCTTGAAGGCGAGCGCGCTGACGGGCAGCGTCGTATCACCGAACGCCGGCGCGGCGTAATGATAGGCCGGCGTCGCGGGCGCCTTCCTGCCGATCGCTTGCGCAAGCCCTTCGACGGTGATGGCATCGAGCACCGCCTTGGCCGCCGGCAGGTCGTCCTTGCCGGTGACGTGCACGCGAGGCTGGATCAGGACCCAGCGGGTCGGCGACTCGATGCGCGTCACCCCCGGCGGCAGCCGGCCTCTCCAGCCCGGGCCGACCAGCGCGAAGATGCCGCCCTTGTAGCCGGTCGCGACGCCGCCGACATAGGCGAAGGCGTTCGTCCAGAAATCCACGATCTCGACCATGTAGTAGCGGCCGTTGGAGTCCGGCACGCTCAGGATGATCGGCTGCGGCGCCAGATCCAGAAAGCCGAACCCATAGAGCGTGTTGACGTTCGGCGTCACGTAGCTTGCCGCTTGCGAAAGCTCCGGCGTCGAGATGTCCTCCATCCGCCAGATCGTGTTGGGCGCGGCCTTGGCGTCGGGCCCGACCGCGTCGTTGTATCGCAGGGCATACATGGTCACGAGCGGCGCGCCCCAGGTCGCGGCGCCGAGCGCCAGCGCTCCGCCATAGGCCGAGAGAACCTTTGCCCGCGCCGCGGCGATGTCCGCAGGCCCGGGCGGCTTCTGCTGCGCCTCTTCCTGCGCCGGCTGCGCGCTCGCCCTTCCGCCGGGGAAAAGGCCCGCGGCGATCAGCGCAGCGCACGCGATCGCCCGATGGAGGACGTGGCGCCTCCCGGCGCTCTGCATCGTCTCTGCCGCTTTGCCGATCGCTGTCGCCATGGCTCCATCCCCAGAAAGTGAACGCCTGGTCAAGCCGCGCCGCCGAGCGCCGTGGCATCGGCGCGGGCGACGCCCTACCGCCGCCGCAGCGTCTCCAGCACGTCCTCGCCCACCGTCTCCAGCGACAGCCGCTCGAAGCGCGGCGCCTCGGCGAGATGCGCGAGGCCGAACCCCGCCACCGCGGGAATGCCGTCGCCGCCGATCAGCGCCGGCGCGTGGAACCAGGCGAGCCGGTCGACGAGCCCGGCGCGCAGCAGCACCGCCGCCAGCGTCGAGCCGCCTTCCACCAGCACCCGCGTCAGGCCGCGCCGGCCAAGCTCGAGGAAGGCTATGGTCATGTCCACCAGATGCGCCGGCGTCGCCGGCACCTCGATCAGCTCGACGCCGCATTGAAGCAAGGCTTCGCGCCGCGCCGCGTCGCCGTGGCGCAGGGTGATGAACCAGGTCGGCACCTGGCGCGCCTCGGCGACGACGCGCGCGGTGAGCGGCACGGTAAGCCGGCTGTCGAGCACGATCCGCACCGGGCTGCGATGGTCGAGGCCGGGCAGCCGGCAGGTCAGCAGCGGGTCGTCGGTGATCACCGTGTTGGAGCCGATCATCACCGCGTCATGGCTTGCGCGCAGCAGATGGGCGCGCTCGCGCGCCAGCTCGCCGGTGATCCAGCGGCTCTCGCCGGCGGAGGTGGCGAGCTGGCCGTCGCGCGTCGTGGCGAGCTTCAGCGTGACCAGCGGCCGTCCCTGGCGCACCCGCAGGAAGAAGCCGGCATCGATCTCCGCCGCCGCCTCGGCGCAGAGCCCGATCTCGACCGCGACGCCGGCCGCGCGCAGCCGCGCGATGCCCTGGCCCGAGACGCGCGGATCGGGATCCTCGATCGGCATCTGGACGCGGGCGACGCCGGCGGCGACGAGCGCGTCGGTGCAGGGCGGCGTCCTGCCCCAATGGCAGCACGGCTCGAGGCTGACATAGGCGGTGGCGCCCTGCGCCGCGTCGCCGGCGCGTTTCAGCGCCTCGGTCTCGCCATGCGGCCTTCCGCCCGGCTGGGTCCAGCCGCGACCGACGACGCGCCCGTCCTTGACCAGCACGCAGCCCACCGCCGGATTGGGCCAGACCGAGCCCAGTCCGCGCCGCGCCAGCGCCAGCGCCGCCTGCATATGGCCGAGGTCGTCCATTGCCGGCTATCGCCGGGCGAGCCTCACCTCACCCTCCCGCGACGCGGGTCTCTCCGCCCCTGCGGGGCGGCGAGGGTTGGGGTGAGGCGGGGCGGATCGGGGAGGTGCGATAATCTGTGTCAGTCATCGCCGTCGACGGTGTTGCCGATGCGATGGACGAACTCGCCGAAATCCTTGGCCTCGCGAAAATTGCGGTAGACCGAGGCGAAGCGCACATAGGCCACCTGGTCGAGCGAGGCCAGCGCCTCCATCACCAGCTCGCCGATCATGTCGCTCGGGATGTCGGTCTCGCCGGAGCTTTCGAGCTGGCGGACGATCGAATTGATCACCCGCTCGACGCGCTCGGGCTCGACCGGGCGCTTTCTCAGCGCCACGTGGATCGAGCGCGCCAGCTTGTCGCGGTCGAAGGGCTCGCGCTGGCCGTTCTTCTTGACGACGGTAAGCTCGCGCAGTTGCACGCGCTCGAAGGTGGTGAAGCGCGCGGCGCAATTCGGGCAAAGCCGGCGCCGGCGGATCGCGCCGCGATCGTCGGTCGGGCGCGAATCCTTGACCTGGGTATCCTCCGAGCCGCAAAACGGACAACGCATTCCTGTCCTCCCCCGTGCGATCGCCGCCGCTAGGAGCCTTTCCTAACCCGGATAGACCGGGAAGCCGGCGCAAAGCGCGCTCACCTTGCGTCGCACCGCCGCTTCGACCGCCTGATTGCTCTCGCCCTGCGCGGCCAGCCCTTCGAGCACTTCCGCGATCATCGCTCCGGTCTCGCGGAACTCGCGCTCGCCGAAGCCGCGCGTCGTCGCCGCCGGGCTGCCCAGCCGGATGCCCGAGGTCACCGTCGGCTTCTCGGGATCGAAGGGAATGCCGTTCTTGTTGCAGGTGATGCCGGCGCGCTCCAGCGCCGCCTCGGCGAGCTTGCCGGTGAGCCGCTTCGGCCGGAGATCGACCAGCATGAGATGGCTATCCGTGCCGCCAGAGACGATCGCGAGGCCGGCCTCGACCAGGCTCGCCGCCAGCGCCCGCGCGTTGTCCAGCACGGCGCGGGCGTAGCTCTTGAACGCCGGCCGGAGCGCCTCGCCCAGCGCCACCGCCTTGGCGGCGATGACGTGCTCCAGCGGCCCGCCCTGCAGCCCCGGGAAGACGGCGCTGTTGATCTTCTTGCCGATCTCCTCGTCATTGGCGAGCACCATGCCGCCGCGCGGGCCGCGCAGCGTCTTGTGCGTCGTCGTCGTCACCACATGGGCGTGCGGCAGCGGGTTCGGGAAAACCCCGCCTGCCACCAGCCCGGCGAAATGCGCCATGTCGACCATCAGCACCGCGCCGACCTCATCGGCGATGCGGCGGAAGCGCGCGAAGTCGATGACGCGGCTATAGGCCGAGCCGCCGGCGATGATGAGCTTCGGCCGCTCCGCGCGCGCGATGCGCTCGACCGCGTCGTAGTCGATGAGGCCGCTGTCGCGATGCACGCCGTAGAAGATCGGATGGAACCATTTGCCCGAGAGGTTGACCGGCGAACCGTGGGTGAGATGCCCGCCGGCGGCGAGATCCATGCCGAGGAAGCTGTCGCCCGGCTTGAGGCAGGCCATGAACGCCGCCTGGTTCGCCTGCGAGCCGGAATGCGGCTGGACATTGGCGAAGCGGCAGCCGAACAGCTTCTTGGCGCGGTCGATGGCAAGCTGCTCGACCTCGTCGACGAAGGCGCAGCCGCCGTAATAGCGCCGGCCGGGATAGCCTTCGGCGTATTTGTTGGTGAGCACCGAGCCCTGCGCCTCGAGCACCGCGCGCGAGACGATGTTCTCCGAGGCGATCAGCTCGATCTGGTCGCGCTGGCGCCCGAGCTCGCGGCCGACCGCGGCGGCGATCTCGGGATCGCTTTCGGCAAGCGTGGCCGAGAAGAAGCCGGGGACCTGGGCGACGGGGACGGCGGTGCTGCGGGAGGACATGACGCGGACCTGGCTGTGGGGATCAGGGGACGGAGCGGTCAGGAAAGCTTCGCCACGCGGCGCGCGTGGCGGCCGCCGTCGAAGCCGGTGGTGAAGAACGTTCTGAGGCAGTCCTTGGCCACTTCGGGACCGAGCACGCGGCCGCCCAGCACCAGAACGTTCGCATCGTTGTGTTGGCGCGCGAGGCGCGCGGTCAAGCCGTCATGCACCAACGCGCCGCGCAGCGCGCGATGGCGGTTGACGGCGATCGACATGCCGATGCCGGTGCCGCAAATCAGCACGCCGCGCTGGGCGCGGCCGCTCTCGATCACCTGCACCAGCGTCCGCGCCATGTCGGGATAATCGACCGCGTCATTGTTCATCGTGCCGAGATCGAGCACCTCCAGGCCGAGCGCCTGCAGCTCCGGCACCAGGAGGCTTTTCAGATCGAAGCCGCCGTGATCGGCGGCGATGGCAACCGTTTCGGGCATCGACATCGACAGAAACGAAACCGCGCCGTTATCCTACCAGATGTCGCGGTCGCTTGCCAGCCGCCTACCATCCGTCGCGTCATTGCCGGTCGTTCGACGGCATTTCCCCACAAACGGGAAATGGACGGGCACGAAAGTCCGACTAAAACGCGGCAGCAAACCCCAAAATCTTTATCGGCTGTCGCGGCGATACTGCCGCTTCATCTTGCCGATGCTCGATCTTTCCCGGTCATCTCGGTCTTTCCTAGTGTTCATTATTCTCGCGCCAAGTGGTTTTGATTGACAGATGGAATTCGTCCTGCAATCATGCCGGCGAATTCTCACTCTTGATTGGGGGGCTTCGGTAATGGCAGAGCAAACGCCGAATAAGGTGGCGGAGGAGGAGTTGCTGCGCATGACGGCGGACGTCGTCGCCGCCTATGTCAGCAACAATACGCTGCCGACGGGTCAGATTGCCGAAGTGATCGGCACCGTCTATCTCTCGTTGAAGGCGCTCGAAGGCAAGGCGGCGGAAGCGAAGGCGGAGCCGCTGCGTCCGGCCGTGCCGGTGCGCAAGTCGATCACGCCCGATTATCTCGTCTGCCTCGAGGACGGCAAGAAGCTGAAGATGCTGAAGCGGCATCTGCGTTCGACCTACAACATGACGCCGGACGAGTACCGCCAGAAATGGGGGCTGCCGGCCGATTATCCCATGGTGGCGCCGAACTACGCGCAGCAGCGCTCGGCTTTCGCCAAGAAGATCGGCCTGGGCCGCGGCACCGGCCGCCAGGCCGGCAAGCGCACCGTCGCCACCAGCACCAAGAAGTAATCCGGCGCCGCGCTTCGTCGGCGCGCGCGAGCCCCCCTCACGCCTTTGCGAACCGGCCGCGGTCATGCGGCGCCAGGAAGTCGAGCGCCGGGCCGCCGGGCACGATGCGCGTCGGGTTGATCGCGGGCATGCTGATGTAATAGTGCCGCTTGATGTGATCCATGTTCACGGTCGCGGCCACGCCCGGCACCTGGTAGAGCTCGCGCAGATAGTTGGACAGGTTGGGATAGTCGATGATGCGCCACAGGTTGCATTTGAAGTGGCCGTAATAGACCGCATCGAAACGCAGAAGGGTGGTGAACAGCCGCCAATCGGCCTCGGTCAGCCGGTCGCCCGCGAGATAGCGCCGGCGCGACAGCCGCTCCTCGAGCCCGTCGAGCGCGGCGAAGAGATCGCGGAAGGCCTCGTCATAGGCCGCTTGGCGCGTGGCGAAGCCGGCGCGGTAGACGCCGGCATTGACGCCTTTGAAGACGACGTCGTTGATGGCGTCGATCTCGCCGCGCAGCTCCGCCGGATAATAATCGCGGCGCTCGTCGGTGAACGCCGCGAAGGCGGCATTGAGCATGCGCATGATCTCCGGCGATTCGTTGTTGACGATGGTGCGCCGCTCCTTGTCCCACAGCACCGGCACCGAGACGCGGCCGCTGTAGCGGGGATCGGCCAGCAGATAGATTTCGCCCAATCGCCGCTTGCCGTTGACGGTATCGGGGACGGCGCCGGGACCGTCGCCGAACTCCCAGCCCTGCTCGCCCATCACCGGCTCGACCACCGACATCGACACGACGTCCTCGAGGCGCTTCAGCACGCGCATGATCACGGTGCGATGCGCCCAGGGGCAGGCGAGCGAGACGTAGAGGTGATAGCGGCCGCGCGCGGCGGCAAATCCGCCTTCGCCCGAAGGGCCGGGACTGCCGTCGGGCGTGACCCAGTTGCGAAAGCGCGGCTCGGTGAAGCGGAATTCGCCGCCGGCGCCGGTCTCGTGCCATTGGCTGCGCCAGACGCCGTCGACGAAATATCCATGTGCCATGGGTCTGCTCTCCCGCGCCGTGCGGCGCCTGGCCGGATGCGCCGGCGCCAAGCATAGCAGCAAGCAACGCGCCCGGCCCAGGGTGGGGTGTTCCCCCTAGGCGGCGGAAGCCCGGACCGCTAGCCTGGATTTCCACGGACCGGAATTGGCCTAACATCGGAGCCTGCATGCCGGTGCTGGACGAAGCGGAGAGATTGTCCGTTCCACCAGGGGACGGCGACCGGTTTGTCGAGGATATCGG
>Ga0187781_10000421_pt1 | contig 30173 bp, 22 predicted proteins | sample 0715_SJ02_MP02_2_FD_132447 | JGI IMG/M metagenome (GOLD analysis project Ga0187781, IMG submission 132447) | Tropical peat soil microbial communities from peatlands in Department of Meta, Colombia - 0715_SJ02_MP02_20_MG | ecosystem: Environmental > Terrestrial > Soil > Wetlands > Peat | place... | reverse complement strand
TTTTTATGAGACGCCCTGCCGTCGCCTGCGCACTTCGACGGTCCGTCGTGGACTCTATGTTTTTCCTGCGGTGAGTTATCTGCTTTTTTCTGGCTTGGCGACGACCATCACGAAAAAATAGTAGGCATAAGCGGCAGCCAGGATCGCGTCGAAAACCAACACCGCGATTCCCGGGCCGGCCTCGAAAGCGCCGTTCGCCACGGCCCAATAAGCCACAACGCCCTTTACCAGGAACCAAACAAAGAGAACGGGCACAACAGTCGTGCGCAGAACCTTCACATCCTGCTTCTTGCCAAGCCACGCCAGAATGCCCAACGCCAGGATTGCGGCTCGCGCCGTGCGGCTGGCGTTTGTGCCAGACACACTCTCTGTTGTCCCATAAAGTTTCGCCATCCAGTGGCTCGCAAAGGCGAGCCCGCCGCCAAGAACCACCAGCACCAGGCCGGTAAGCGTCACAATGGACTTGAGCATGGACGGCGGCCGACTGGACGTATTCGTCATCCTACGGTCCTGCGTTTCCTAGACTGTGGTGCGCGGCCCATATTCTGGAGATCTCATCACAAGCTGCAGAAAAATCAGGCAGTGCGCAACCAGTCCTAGCGGTACGTAACAGACAGGGATATACCAGAATGCTCCCAGACTTCCGCCCGTGCCCCCCACGCTCCCGCGAACTACGGAATGGACAAAATCGACGGTCCCAAACACATTGAAGATCCACACGGCCGCAAGCGCCCGGGGATGCCGCGCCCGCACGAGAACAAATGCAAAAAACGCCATGACAAAAGCGGCAAAATCGCCATAGGCCTGATAAAAAGCGAAGGCTGATTGCGTGACTGCCGGATCAACCACGCCGGGTACAAGCGACACGAGCCCCAGATATCGCAGCAAAAAGGGAAGGAGCAGCAGGAGCAGGCCCTCCGAGTAAGGACGCCTGCACAAGAACGGCCACACATACCATTTCGCGAGTAGGCCAAAGATCAGAAGGCTGATCACGAACTGGGTTCCGAAATTCAGGAACGTGTTCATACGAAAATTAAAAAACGATCCGGCTTTCTCCTATGCTTGCTGGCTTCCCTCAATCACTGCTTCACGACAAGCTCGAAGAATCTCTTCGGATAACGCGGGATCCTGGACAGTCCGCGCCAGCATGAGTCCCCCGACGCACAGCGCAATCGCAGAGATCGCCCCATACCGATTCCGGGGCGCCATATGTTGTTTCACCGTTTCGATCAGGCCGCGCAAGTGGCGTTCAAAAACGCTGCGCGGTATCCCATCAACACGCCGGATTTCCGGAGTGAGCGAAGGCATGGGGCATCCTTCCTCCGGGGCATCCCGGTGACCGCTGCTCAAGTAGAACGAGACAAACTCGTGAACCCATTCCTTGCCGCGCAATTCTCTCAGTTCCGGCGGCCAGTTATCTTGAGACTGGCGAAAGGCGGCGTCCAAGGCCTCCGCCAACAGATTCTCTTTCGACCGAAAGTGCGAATAGAACCCTCCCGCCGTCAAATTCGCGGAAGCCATCAGCAGATCCACACCCGTCGCAGAATAGCCTCGAGCACGGAATAGACCTGCCGCCGTCTGGACGATGCGGCCAAGCGTTTGCTTCTTGTGGTCCGGAGGATAGCGCATGAAGCTGCATAGTATTACGATCGTAATTTAATGTCAACTGCGAATCGCGCCCTCCGCAATCTACGGGCTCGCGGTCGCCTGTACCAGGGGCCGGTTGGCTAACGCACAACACAACTCCAAATAGTCTCTTGCGTCACAGGAAAAGCGCCTATTGTGAGGGTACCGGACGATTTGGCTGAATCGTCCTAAGTCTGATTTCGAAATAAGGCTTCCTATGTCCCAACTTATTTTGATCGGATCCCTGGTCGTAATCCTGCTTGCCCTTTTGTTTGTCCGGCAAAAGAAAGCGGCCAAACGTCAAAGAAGGTGGATGCCGGACATCCGGCGCGTAGTCTAGACCGGAAGCATGGCCGCCCCGGGCTCGCTGACTTCCTCACTGGCTGCCAGCAGGCTTATGCGGGTCTGCCTCCGCAGCGGGGCTGGTTGCGCGAATCAGAATGGGCCAGCGCGGAAACGCGTAATTACCGGCCACGTCGTCGATCACGTTGATCTGGCACGTGTAGAATCCCGGCTTCAACGACTCCAACCGAATTTCGATCTGGAAGACAACCGCCTTGCGGTCTGGTTCGGTAACCTCCTGCGCCAGAACCGGCTTGGTCTCGTAGACCTTGGCATCGCCCTGCAGAAACTCAATGCTGGATAGCACACGCACAGTCTGGTGACCGTTCTTCGCTTGGCTTCCGCCTTCACCCGGCTTCGCTTTCCCCGAGTCATACACTTCGTACTGTAAGTACAGCTCTTGATCCTGCTCGAACACGTGCGTCACGCTCGGTACCAGTTCCGTCTGTTCGCTGATTAGTGGCTGAAACTTCGTCTTCTTTCCCGTGGCCGGCACGCGCTGGCTGCCCAGCACCACTGTGCTCATGCGCAACGGCGCTTTGCGCAGGTCCGGGATGCGCACATCCGTTTCGAACGTGCCCATGCGCCCGGTGCTGTTTTCTCGCACGACGAACTTGAGATGATAGTTCCCCGGCGCCAGCACAAATCCGGTGTTGTACTGCACGTTCTTGCGGCGCACCTGCTGCGAGCTGTCCACCGCCAGCTTCACGGTATCGCGCAAACGTCCGACCGGAACCTTTCCGCCTTCGAGTACTTGCCCAATGATGTCGATGGTGGCGTTGTCTTTGTCCTTCGCCTGCACAAACGGAATCTGCGAGCCCGGAATCACCAGCGACACGGCCAGGTAGTAGTGCGTATCGTCCTGACGGAAGTACGCCGCACCCGCGTAGACAGCCACATCGGTTTCCGGCAGCTCCGCCGCCAGTTCGTCGTCCAATTGCTGCTCACGGTCCAACGATTTCATGTGTTGATAGTCGCGATCCGCATAGTAGCCAGCGCGGTATTCCAGCTTTACGTCCGGGCGATTCACCTGCACTTTCAGGCGTCGGTACCGTCCATCTTTCAGATGATTTGTGCTGGTGTAGCCTAGAAGGTAGTACGCCGAAGTATCTCTCTGTACCTGAGAGAACACGCCGCTCAAATCGTTCGTGTCCATGAACGCTTTGCCGCCCGTATCCGCCGCCAGCGTGTACAAGGTCTCCTGCGAGGCGTCGTTGCCGTTCAGGTCATTCAGCACCGACGCGCCGGTGTAGGCCGATTGTCCATGCAAGCTCGCGGACTGCGCCTGGCCACCCGCTGGGAACGCCGAAAGCCCGCGCACGTCTACGGGATAAATGGCCACGTTCGCCCGCACCGCCGCGGCCGTCGCTTCGCGCAACGCCGACTGGTTGTCGATACCCGACTGTGAGATGCCATTGCTGAAATAGACCAGGCTCTTCTTCTGCGGAATCTTGCCCATTGCCGCCATCACTGATTCGAGCGCCAGAAGCTTTCGGTCCGCGCTGAAGGTGTTGTAGTCCGTATCGTCTGGCGTATAAGAGCCGCTTGTTTCCGCGGCCCCTTCGGAGCTTCCCGCGGCGCCGTTTTCGAATCCCAGTCCCTCGCTGTTGTTATAGGAGGAGAGCTTTGCCAGAATTTTCGACCTGTCGTCCGTAAAATCCAGATCAAGCTGCAGATTCGTGTCCAGGGACATCAGTGCCACCAGATCCGCCGGGGCCATTTGGGACTGGACGTATTTCTTCCCCGCCTCTACGGCACGGTCGATGTCCTCCGGCTGCATCGCCGAAAAGTCGAAGAACATCAGCATCAGCCGACGGTCCCGCGCGTCGAGGCTCTTCTGCACCCTGGTGTTCAGTAGCCCGCCCGTTTCCGCGGTGCCGGTTACGGTCGGGCCAGCGCCAGCCATCACCATTTCGTCGACCTTTTCGAAATCAAAGCTCGACAAATCCTGTTTCTTCCCGTCTTCGTAGACTGTGAAATCCTCTCTCTTCAGATCCTTGATGACATTACCGTGCTTGTCGCGCGCCACCACGTTCACCAGCACGATCTCCGTGGAGACCTTGAGCACACCACTCCGCGCAGGCGGCGCCTGACGCGCAGGCGGCTGTTGCTGCCGCGCAAACAGATTACCCACCGTCGCCCACACCAGCAGCAGCGCCGTCGCCACCTTCCCGAATTTTGGAATCCTTCTCAGAACCGGAACCTCGCAACCATGGTAATCCGCCGCATATTGGCCACGCTCGTCACCTGACCGTAGGTGATGGAGTTCACAACTGTATTGATGTTCGAAAAATACGGCGTATTGAAAATGTTTGTGGCCTGCAAGCGCAACTCGAGTGACCGCGTCTCATGAATCGTGATGGTTTTGTTGATCGCCGAATTAAACGTGAACTGTGACGGCCCTTCGATAATGTCGCGTCCCGCATCTCCGTAGACCGTCGGCCCGGCGCAACTCGGCGAGCCGGTTAGGCAAAAGGCTGCCGTATTGAACCATTCCCTCGTCGTCGGGTTCGAAATGCCGATCGGTTGGCCCGCCACGACGTTCGCGCGGATGCTGCCGCTTACGCCGCGATTGATGTCCGTCGTGGCCCCCAGTACCTGCGGCGTGAAATAGAAGCCGGAAGCGATCGTGAAGCTGCCGCTCCACTGCCATCCGGCCAGTACATGGGAAATGGCTCCCTTGTTCAGGAACCGCCGGTTGTCCCCGAACGGCAAGTCGTAAATCCAGTTGCCGGTGAAGTTGTGCTTCTGGTCGAAGCTGGAAAGCCCGCGCTGCGCCGGCAAATCAAACGGATTCTGCGCCACCACGGTGCCTCCCCCGCCGATCGACGAAGCATCGTCGATCGATTTGGAGAACACATAGGTTCCGTTTACGGAGAGCCCCTTCGACATGCGCTTCCGGATGCGCACCGTTCCCGCGTTCAGGATGGAGTTGCCCTCCGAAGACTCGAAGATAAACGGGGCGGAAGCCTGGTTGGGCAAACAGCTTTCTGTCGCCTCGCACGTCGGAATCAGCGCGCGTTCTGTATCCAGCCGGGTGCCTTTGGCTCCGTTGTAGCCCACGTTGAGCTGTACGTTGCCCGGTAGTTGGCGCTGAATGTCCAGGTTCCAGACCTGCACGTAAGCGAGACGGTAGTTCGGGTCGAGCGCATAGTTGTTGGTGACCGCGCTCGAAAAATTGCCCGGAAAGCCGTTCTCGAGTGTCAGAGGACTCGCGGCCGGATTCGTAACATCCGGAACGGAATTTGTCTCCGTAGTGGCAAACGGTGGCTGAAACGCGAAGTTCCGGACAAACGTGCCGTACTGCGCAAGGTTGTAGTTGATTCCGTATCCCGCACGCACGACAAAATTCTTGCTGGCTCGCCACGCCAGTCCCAAACGCGGCGCCCAATCATTCTTGTCCGGGCGCACCAGCGAGTCGGGATAATTCCCAAAGAAGATTCCGTTTTGCCCCGGCAAAACGCGGAAGGCTGTAATTAACGAGGGGTTGAAGCTGACATCGAGGTTGGCGATCTGGTTTCCGGTTTCAACGTACGGTCCGTTGTACTCGTAGCGCACGCCCAGGTTTAGGGACAATCTCGAAAAAATTCGCCAGTCGTCTTGCGCAAAACCATCAAACGAATTCGCCCGAAACTCGTACGCCGTCGCTCCTCCTTGCACGCTCGTTTGTTGGGGCAAGCCCAATAGAAAATCCGCGAAATCGTTTCCCGTGTTGGGAACCGCCTGCGTGCTTCCCGGCAGATACTCCCCCGTGGCGAAGCCAGTGAACACGAAGCTGCCCTCCGAATTTCGCGCCGAACGGAAGCCTTGCAAGATCCGACGATAGTCGCCGCCGAAGCGCCAATTGTGCTTTCCGTGGTTCCAGATCACGGAGTCGGATATCGTGTAGGTTTGATCCAACTCGCGGCTCGGCACCGGATCGCTAAAACCCGCATAGCTGTTAAAGGAGATCCCCGGCAGACCCCAATTGAACGGGTCGGAAGGAACCGGCGAACTGATTCCTGCATCGCCTATGATGTTTGTCACGCCGGAGTACAAGTTCGTTGTCGAGCTTCGATTGTGGTTGTATGTAAAGCTCAACGAGTTCGTGACTTTTCCTTTGCCGTACGTCCAGCGCACATTTCCGTTCCATCCTTGCACCTGAGTGTTTCCCGCCAGTGAGGGGAACGGATTCACGACGGCGCTGTTGGTTCCCGTCCAGTTGAATCCCACGCTCAGATTGTTCCGTGGACCTCTTTGCCCCCCTCGGCCGCCGAAGCCTCCACCTCCCCCGGGGCCAATCGCGATGGGGCCCTGTCCGCTGTTTGGAACAAAATTGTGAATCACGCGGAAACTCACGTTGTCCGTGTTGCTCTCGTCTGTCGTCAGATACTGGAAATTCTGCAGGGCTCCCGGCATATTCGGGAGGGGAAAATACTGTAGCAGAGCCTTGGCCTCGGAGGTGATCAGGCCGGGGTCAATCGTGTTATTCGGAAAAGGCTGTCCAGTGATGGGATTGAAAATCGTGACCGGGTTGCCATTCAGGGTAAGCCCTGAAAAATCACCGTTTCGCTCTGCCAGTGTGGGAACCGTGCTCAATGCATCGTAAGGAGTGCTGCCGTGGACTCCATACCATCCCGCCGTAATGAAGGTACTCTTGCCCCAGTCAAACAGTCCCGGAATCTTCAACGGGGTGCCGACGAACGCGCCCACCTTTAGCTGGTTGTAGCCTGCTTGCGGCAATTGCAGACCATTCAAGGAATAGGGACGCGCGTCGAGCCCGGCATTGTCATCCTGCACGTACAAAAATCCGTGCGGCTGGTTCAGGTTGAAGTTGCGGCCAAAACGTCCCATCGAGATGGGACCGCCGCCGAACCCGCCACCCTGTCCGCCCATCGGACCGAAGGCAGTATTCCCTCCCTGCTGCTGGGCCCGTTCGCGAAACTCCTGGATTCGCTGCTGGATGTCCTCTTCGCTACCTGCCCCAAAATCCTGGCTGCGTCCCTGCGTTCCCGCGATGCTCACGGATTCGGTCGCGATGTCCGCGCCGGCGCCGTTCATCGGCAGACTTGAAAGGTCGCCGGCGCTTGCGCCGCCATTACCGTTTCCGTTGCCGTTCCCGTTTTCCCCCAGATTGGAGAAGCCGCCCTCTGCCACCAGGCTCTGAAATCCGCGTCCGGCATTTGCAGCGGCGCCCTGGCGGCTGGCCTGGTCCTCCTGCTGCCGCGAAGCCAGCACCAGTTCCGCGTCTACCTTCCCCGCGGGATTGTCCGGATTCACCACAACCTCCTGTGTGACCGCGGCGAAACCCATGAACTCCACCTTCACGACGTAACGGCCGCGCGGCACATTCTTAAAGGTGAAGGAGCCGTCGACGGCGGTGGCACCGCTCAGTTTTTTTCCGGTCAGGGTATTGGATGCCGTCACCGTTACTCCTGGCAGGGGCGTCTTTCCGCTTTTCACTGTGCCAGAAATTTGAAACGTGGTCGGCGGCGGGGGCGGCGGCACTTCACGCACGACGGGAGGTTCCTGCGCAAAGCCCAGGCACACAAGAAGCACCGCGCAGATCAGCGCCACACAAATCAGCACAATGATTCCGCGCAGGAAACCTCTCAATTCCTCTACTCCTGCGGTTTCGTCGCGGGTTGTTCGGAACCGGCGGGCTTCCCTGCGCCACCCTGCTGAGACATCATGTCCTGCATGCGCTGCCACTGTTCGGGGCTCAACACCATCACGCCTTTAGGCACAAACAGGTCGTTCTGCGCCGCCCCGCGGGCCATGATGTGGTCGCCCACCTGAATATCCGCCATGGTGATGCTCTGCCGGCCTCGGTGGAGAGAAGTGTCTTCATTGAGTTCCATGGTTTGTGTCACCCCATCGGTGCGCAGTACGGTCAATTTCGGCGCGTCAATCGCCTTCACTTCTCCGGCGACGTAGTCCTTGCCCAGGGTCCCGGGATTCATCATCATTCCTCGTCCGTTGGGCCCTCCGCTCCCGGGGCCCATTGCCTCCGAGCGTGCGCCAATCATTCGGGCCGTGAGGCTATTGTCGGCGTTCAGGTCGCCCCGCACCATGACCATGTCCCCGACCTTGAAGTCGGTTACTTTTGCCGGCTCGCGATCCTTGCGGAACTCTGTTTGCGAGGTCAGTTTGACGCTGATCACGCTTCCATCCTGTCCGGCGACTTCCATCGAGCCGTCATGGATGGCGGTAATCTTGCCGAAAATCGGTCTCTGCCCGCCCTGCCGGCTTTGCCCCTGCTGTGGGGGAGGTCCTGCGGGCTCATCCTGGGCTCGCGTCAGGCTGACGCCGTGCATCCCGAATAAAGCCAGGAATAGAAACAGTTTGAGTCTGCGATTCACTTTGCACCTCTCTTGTCGGATTGCGGCCCGGCAATCGCTAGGTTCTTAGACGCACGCGGCTTCTGCCGCGTAACTTCGGCGTGTACAGAATTTGGCGGCTACCTCAATAAATGTTCCCGGAATCGGGGCGGAAGGTTCCCCTACCGACCCACATTGTACCCCTAGTATAGCGATGGCTTTGCGCCAGCTTGGCTTTTGAAGGACCCGCCCTCGAGATGGGCCGCTCTTGCGTGTGTTGTGGCTGAACTTCAGTTCGGCCGGCGAGTAGGATCAAGCGGCGCTTTCAGAATCACCAGCGCTGAAATACGTACAGTCGGGGTGCTGGAACACCAGCGCGCTCACGCTAGCTTCAGGGTCCATCATGAAGCCTTCAGTCAATTGCACGCCGATCTCCTCGGGCCGCAGCAATTTCCAGATGCCGGCCTGATCCTCGAGGTCCGGGCAAGCGGGATAACCGAAGCTGTAGCGCTTACCGCGATAGCGCGAAGTGAACCGCTGCGCCATGGTCATCTCCGGCGGATCGGGGAAGCCCCAATCCTCGCGAATGCGGCGATGCAGCCATTCCGCGCAGCCTTCGGCCGTCTCAATCGCCAAGGCCTGCAAGCCATGCGATTTGAAGTAGTAGCCGTCGTGCTTGGCTTTTTCCGATCTCTCGCGAACACCCTCGCCTGCGGTCACAACAAAAACCGCCACGTGGTCGCGCTTACCGTCTTTGGGCGCCAGAACGTAATCGCTCAGGCATAACTGATCGCCGGTCTTCTGACGCTTGAATCGCCAAGTGTGCAGTGGCTCCTTGCTGCCCGGCTTGAAGAGGTGCAGCGAGTCACCCTCCGCTTCCGCCTCGAAGAACTGCCACACGGAGCGTACTTTCATGAAGCCTGCCGCTTCGTTCTTCACCTCTTCCATTTCGCTGAACAATTCCAAGGCCTTCGCTTCGCGCACCGCCAAATGCTTTTCGAAGTCTCCGCGATAGCCCAGGTGGCGGCCGAAGAGCATATACGGGTTGATGTAACTCCACACTTCGCGCAAATCCGGCACCAGCCGCACCCTGCGTTCTTCGGAAGCCACAGAAGGGATCGGCAAATCGGTGCGGACTTTGGGCGAGCGCTTCACCGCGGGCTTCTCGACGAGCTTCACCGTCGTGGTAACGCTCACGCCGTTGCCCGAACTCGCATGCTCTGCAAGCACGCGCGCTCTTGCTTCCGGGTCCATGATCTCGTTCATCAGGCGCAGGCCGGTCATCGCGTCTTTGGCGTAGCAAACCGCTCCGCCGTAGCTCGGCGCGATTCTCTGCTCGGTGAATTTCGCGCTAAGCGCGGCTCCGCCGACCAGCAGCGGCACATCAATGCCCGCATCCTTCAAGTCGTTCGCGGTGACGACCATCTGCTGCGCGCTCTTTACCAGCAGGCCGGAAAGTCCGATGGCGTCAGGCTGATGCGACTGATACGCCTTGATCAGCTCTTCCGGGGGAACCTTGATTCCCAGATTCACCACGTCGAAGCCATTGTTCTTCAGGATGATCTCGACAAGGTTTTTGCCGATGTCGTGCACATCGCCTTTGACGGTCGCCAGAATCACTTTGCCACGCTTGGCACTGTCTGCCTTCTCCATGAACTGCTCAAGATGACTCACCGCAGCTTTCATCGCCTCGGCGGATTGCAGCACTTCGGCCACGATCAATTCGTTGGCGTTGAACAGGCGGCCGACTTCAGACATGCCAGCCATCAGCGGGCCATTAATAATGTCCAGCGGTGCAATGCCTTCGGCGCGTTTGCGCTCCAGATCCTCGACCAGGCCATCGCGTGTACCTTCAATGATGTAATTCGCCAGGCGCTGATCGAGCGGCTGATCTTCTTTCTTGACTTTCTCTTTTTTGGTAGCTGTCCGGAAGTGCTCCGCGATCGCGGCAATATGAAACTGATTGACGGCGGCCTTCTGCCCTTTGCTTTGCTGGCGCCAGTCGGCGGGAACACTGCGAAGCAGCTCCGCTTGGGGGTGATGCGCGGGCACCTCTTTCGGCGGATGCTGAAACAGAAGATTTTCCGCCAGACGCCGTTCCCGCTCCGGAATCGACGCGAAGCGCTCCAGCTTTTCCGTGTTCACAATCGCCAGGTCCAGGCCGGCCTTCGTGCAGTAGTACAGGAAAACAGAGTTCACCACTTCCCGTGCGCCCGGCGGCAGACCAAAGGAGACATTCGAAATTCCGAGAATCGTGCGGGTATCCGGCAGCGCCTCCTTGACCAGTCGGATGCCTTCCATGGTTTCCACCGCGCCCCCGATGTAGTTTTCATCCCCAGTGGCGCAAGGGAACACCAGTGGATCGAAGACGATATCTTCAGGCGCGATGCCGTATTTCCCGGTCAGCAATTGGTAGGAACGCTTGGCGATCGCGAGCTTTCGCTCCCGCGTGAATGCCTGCGCCTGCACTGGATCCTCGTCGATGCAACCGACCACGATGGCCGCGCCGAACTCGTGCGCGATGGGCACTACTTTCTCGAACTTCTCTTCGCCATCCTCGAGGTTGATGGAGTTGATGATGGCCTTGCCCTGGCAATACGTCAGCGCCAATTGCACCCCCGAAGGATCGGTCGTATCGATCATTACGGGAGTCTTGATCTTGCGGTTCAGCTTCTCGTAGAAGACGGGTATATCTTTCTTCTCATCGCGCTCCGTGCTTTGCAGACACACGTCCACGATGTGTGCCCCGCCCTTCACCTGACGTCGCGCTATCTCCGTGGCCTCTTCCCACTTCTCTTCGGCGACCAGGTTTTTGAACAACCGTGAACCGATCACGTTGGTGCGCTCGCCGACGAGCAGCGGCCGCGTCTGGTCATCGGCCTCAATCGTCTCGATGCCGGAATAGATGGCGCGATGAGGTTCGGCAGGGCGCAAACGCGGCTTCTTGCCCTCTGCCATCTGTGCAATGGCGCGAATATGCTTTTCCGTGGTGCCGCAACAACCGCCCACCAGGTTGAGCCAGCCATGGTTCGCAAATTTTTCGAGCTGCGAAGCCAGCGATGTCGGCGTTTCCAGGTATTTGCCCTCTTCGTCGGGCAATCCCGCATTCGGATAGCAGGAGACGAACTCACCCGTCAGCGTGCTCAGCGTGCGGATATGGTCGGTCATGAACTCCGGCCCCGTGGCGCAGTTCATGCCGAACGCCAACGGATGTGTGTGGCGCAGAGAAGCCCACATCGCTTCGACGGTCTGTCCGGCGAGCATCGTGCCCATCGGCTCGATGGTCACGGAAATGATGTAGGGAACGGGCACGCCGATTTCCCGGGACAATCTGTGAATGGCAAGTATCGCCGCCTTGATGTTCCGTGTGTCCTGGCAGGTCTCGATCAGCAACAGATCCACGCCGCCTTCAACCAGCCCTTTCGCCTGTACGTAGTAGGAATCAAGCAGGCCATTGAACGTGACCCCGCCGGTGACGGTAATGGCTTTCGTGGTGGGACCCATTGACCCGGCCACGAAGCGCGGCTTGGCCGGGTTGGAAAATTCATCCGCTGCCTGCCGCGCCAGTTCCGCGGCCCGTCGATTCAACTCAAGGGCGTGATCCTTAAGGCCATACTCGCCGAGCACCAAGGGCGTCCCGCCAAAACTGTTGGTCTCAACAATGTCGGAGCCCGCCGCAAAGTACTTGCGGTGAATGTCGAGGACAACGTCGGGCCGCGTGCGCACCAGATTCTCGTTGCAGCCATCGAGCGCGGCGCCGCCAAAATCCTGTGGGGAAAGGTTGCGCTGCTGCAGCATGGTCCCCATCGCGCCATCCAGGACCAGGATGCGTTCCGCCAGAAGCTCCCGAAGAGCCTTCTCCGATGCCTTCAGATCCCTCATTCGACCTCGAACCTCGCGCCGCCTGCGCGGCTAAAACGGAGCCCAGGACACCCCACAGTCATTCCGAACCCAGAGGGGAACCTCTCTTCGGTGAGAGGAACGAAGAAAGAGTGATTCCTCACTTTGCAGGCTCTGTCCGGAACGACGAGATTGTGGTAGCTCAGCATCCTGCTAGAACTCACCTTCCAGACCGGCTCTATCCACCTTATTTTACGTGGCTTTTCCGGGCGAATCGAATCCATCGGCCGTGCCGATTCCGGGGCTGAACGGGGCCTTTTGCCCTTCAAAAAGCACCCCCATGCCTCTGAAAACAAGTCGTATCCGTCAGTAACAACTCAGGAACATCTGCGCCAAAGGTCCTTGCCCCTTTGCTTGGCTTTCACTACCCTCAAGTACAGTGAGTACCGTGGCTACGAAACGCATGTCATCCAAACTTACAGTCTGTTTGCTCTCGCCGCACCCTCTGGTGCTCAGCGAATTTGAACGCCTGTTGTCCAAGGCATCCCAATTCAAGGTCCTCCCGAAGCAGCTGGAGTCGACCCTCGCGCCGGACCTGCGCAGCCTCGAGCCCCCCAAGGCTCAGGTTTATGTGATTGATGCGCACGCGGCCCGCCAGGCTACGGGAGCGTTACTGACCAATATCCTGGAGCGCTACCCGGACGCCCGCCTGATCGTGGTGGGAGATTCCGTGAACGACGCCACCAGCTTCTCGCTGCTTCGCCTGGGCGTGAAGGGTATCCTGACTTATGCGGAAGCCCGGGACCAGCTTTCCCGTGCGCTGCCTCTGGTCTCGAATGGCGGATTCTGGGTACCGCGTTCGGTGCTCTCCGGCTTTGTGGACTCGATCCTCAGCAGCCAGGGACGCCGGCTGAAGACCGATGCGGTCACCAATTTGAGCCGCCGCGAGCAGGAAGTGCTGGACTCGCTTTTGGAGAATCTGTCCAACAAGGAGATCGCCAGCAAGCTGAATATCGCCGAGCGGACGGTGAAGTTTCACGTGTCCAATTTGCTGAACAAGTTTGGCGTGCGCCGGCGTGCGGATCTGATCCTGCTGACGTTCCAGCGCCGCCTGGCCTCCCAGGCCTGACGGGCCGCCTTCCTTTCAAAGGCAAGACCTGGCCGAACGGAGTCCGCGGAGTGAGGAATCGCTCTTTTAGCGGAATGCAGTCCGAGCGGTGCGAGGAATGAGTCAGGGCGTGCCGTCAATCCCCAAACTTGTAACGGATAATGCACCACAGCGCGTGCACACCGTCTTTCCAGGTGATCTTCTTTCCTTCTTCATAGGTGCGGCCCGCATAGCTGATCGGCACTTCGTACACGCGCCAATTGCCCCTGGCCACTTTGGCGGTGATCTCCGGCTCAAAACCAAATCGGTCAGACCTGATCTGGATGTTCTTCAGCACTTCGCTGCGGAACGCCTTATAGCAGGTCTCCATGTCCGTCAGCTTCAGATTCGTGAACATATCGGAAAGCAGCGTGAGGAACTTGTTGGCGACGTAGTGCCAGAAGTAGTGGACGCGCTGCGGCCCACCAAGAAAGCGCGAGCCAAAAACAACATCGGCTCGCCCGTCGAGGATTGGCTCCAGTAGCTTCGCGTAATCGCGCGGGTCGTATTCCAGGTCAGCGTCCTGCACGAGGACAATGTCGCCGGTGGCGACCGCAAATCCGCGGCGCAGGGCCGCTCCTTTTCCCTGATTCTGGCCCTGGAAGAAGAAACGAATGTCTTTCAGACAGAGCGGGTCGCCGCCATCGTTCGCCGGCGACTGGGCTTCGCCTTTTTCCTGCAGGGCAACCAGATTTTGCAATATCTCCCGGGTGCCATCCTTCGAGAAGTCGTCGACGACCAAAATTTCCTTGCGGATGTCGGTGTCGAGCACGCGCCGCAAGATCTCAAAAATGGTGTCCTTTTCGTTGTAAACCGGAATGACCACGGAAAGCTTCGGGTCGGTGAGGGCGGTGGGCGTCCGTCGCGCGTGTGCCATATCTATGCAGGAATTGTATAAGGAGGATTTATCGGCGTAAAGCAAGTGGAGGCGAGCCTGCGTTTCGGTCGCTCCCTATGGTTAAATAGAATTCCGGTTTGGCGAATCATGGCGACTTTTTGCGTTGAACAGTTCGGCTGTCGCGCGACGCAGGCGGATGGTGCGGCTATCGAAGCGCAGTTGCGGGAACAGGGCTGCATTGCGGCGGCGGACACGGCTTCCGCGGACTTCGTCGTGCTGAACACCTGCACGGTGACCGCGGCCGCGGACACACAGGCCCGTGACGCCATTCGCAAAATCCATGCGGCCAATCCCGCCACACGGATCATTGTCACGGGGTGCTACGCGCAGCGCGCGCCGGAAGAGCTTGCGGCGTTGCCCGGCGTGACACACGTCGTGGGGAATTCGCATAAGCCGGAAATTCCGGGCTTGGTCAAAAGCATAGCTGCGGCTCCGCCGATTCTGCGGCGGGAAGATCCCACCTCATATCATTCAGCACCTGTTTTGAGGGGTGATATTTTTTCTCTTGCGGATGTGCTGGTGGCCCCGGTGCTCGGCGGAGAAGGAAATCACACTCGGCCGACACTGAAAATTCAGGATGGCTGCAATTCACGGTGCTCGTTCTGCGTCATCCCGTTTGTGCGTGGCCGGTCGCGCAGCCTTCCGGTGGCGACGGTGCTTGGGGAAATTCAAGGGCTCACGGATTCCGGCTTTCGTGAAATTGTTCTCAGTGGGATCAATCTGGGAGCCTATGGGCGGGACCTTGCCCCGCGCGTAGAATTTTTGGACTTGTTGCGCCGCGTCCTTGGTGAAACTCCCGTGGAACGGCTGCGCGTCAGCTCGGTCGAGCCGCTCGACGTGACACAGGATCTGATCCGGTTGTTTGCAGCTAACAATCGTATTGCGCCGCACTTCCACATGCCACTCCAATCGGCCAGCAACCGCATTCTCGCAGCTATGCATAGGTGGTATCGGGCCGAACATTACGCTCGCCGCGTTGAACTGATTCGCGAGCAGCTCCCCCATGCGGCGATTGGCGCCGATCTGATCACCGGCTTTCCCGGCGAGACGGAAGGGGAGCACGAGGCGACACTGCGATTCATCGAAGAGCGCCCGTTCACCTATCTGCACGTTTTTTCGTATTCGAGCAGGCCGGGCACGCGAGCTGCGGTCCTCCCTGGTCATCTGCCCGGCGATGTCATCAAGCGCAGAGCGCGCGAATTGCGTGGCCTTGGAGAAGCGAAAGCAGCGGAGTTTCGCGAGTCTCAGATTGGGCGGGAGCTGCGCGTCCTGACTCTGCACGGGGACCCAAAAGATGGTCCGAAGCAGACGCCCGCACTCTCGGAGAACTACCTCACAGTGATGATTCCGGAGGCGTTGCCACACAATGAGTGGTTGAGGGTTTCGGTGGTTCGTGCCGAAGGAAAAAGTTTGGTGGGCTTGCCGCTTGAAGCCATGGTCCACGGGGGAGGAGCCGTCTAACCCCGCCAATGCACATACTCGGCATCTCCACGTTGGGACGAAGTTCGGCGGTGGCTCTAATCGACGAGCACTCTGTCTTGTTCGCCATCGAAGAGGAAAAACTGAGCCGCCAGGAGGCGCCGGACATTCCACGGCTGGCGCTCGAACGCTGCCTGCACGAGAACCACCTGAAGATTTCCGATTGCCGCGCCATTGCACTCGCGGAACGTCTTGCACCCGTTTCGCACACACGCAAACGCAAAAGGCGGCCCGAGCGCACGGCTCTGCAAGAGCAACTGTTCTCGCTCCTGCGCGGGGGCCCGCGGCCCGTTGCTTTCGACCATCATCTTTGCCACGCGGCCAGCGCCTACTACACATCCGGTTATGACCGCGCGTTGATTCTTTCCCTCGATGAAGGGGTCGGCTCGATTTCCGGCATGGCCCTCTCGGCGGACGGAGACGAAATCCGGCCGGTTCACTCGCTGAAATTTCCCGATTCGTTCGGCTGGCTCTATTCCCGGGTTACCGAACTGGCCGGGCTGCGCCCGCACAAGGACGAGCACAAGATCCAATGGCTGAGCAAGGATGGCCTGCCCGAATATCTCCCCGCTTTCCGGAAGCTGTTCACCTGGAAGGCGAACGGGCTTCCAGCGCTGAACAGGAAATATTTTGAATCGGGACCGGACCACCGCGGGATTTTCGCGCCGGCACTCTGCCGCGAGCTGGGAATTTCCTCACGGGGCCCGACACCGAATGCGGTGGTATGCGCCAATCTGGCGAGGAGCGCACAGGACTATCTCGAAGAACTGGTCCAGCAGCTCGCCGCGAATATGCAGGAAGAAACGCGCACACACTCGCTGTGCCTGGCCGGCGGCGTGTTCCAGAACGTTCTTCTAGTCCGCGCCCTGGAGACGCGGAGCACGTTCAACCATGTCTATGTGCAACCCGTTTCCGGGAACGCGGGCACGGCTCTTGGAGCAGCCTATCTGTCTCGCAAGAAGATCAAGGGCCATTCGGGGCGCACGCCGCTTCTGAGCTTGTCGCTCGGCATGCAGGCGGATTCGCAGGAAATCAAGGCGGTGCTCGACAACTGCAAGATCACGTACCGCTATCATTCCGGGGAGGACCAGTCCGTAGAAGAGGCTGTTGCGCTTCTTTTGCGAGACAAGATCGTCGCCTGGTGCCAGGGGCGCTCCGAATTTGGCCTTCGCGCCCTTGGGAATCGCAGCCTGCTGGCTTCGCCGTTTTCGGAATACGTGGTTGAAAACGTGAATCAGTTCATCAAGCATCGTGAGGGATTCCATCCCTTCGCGCTCTCCGTGCCCGCCGAGCGCGCCGAGCACTATTTTGACGCGTCGCCGAATTGCCGGTTCATGGCCTCGCTGGCCACGCTGACGCGACCCGTGGCAGGGCTCGAGCGGTTCGCGTTCCACGGGAATTCGGTGCGCGTGCACACTGTGGAACAAAGCGCCAATCCACTGTTCTGGAAACTGCTGCACAAATTCGGCGAGTCCGCGCCTGCACCTGTCCTGGTCAATACCTCCTTCAATCTGTTTGGGGAGCCGCTGGTCACCGATCCGCGTGGCGCGGTGCGCAGCTTTTATTGCGCGGGCGTGGATGCCCTTGCGCTGGGTCCCTTCCTTTTGGTGAAATAGGCGCTATCCCTCGAAGATGACCTGGGCGATGGCTTGCTCGGCGGTGTGGGTGATGCTGATGGCGATATTTTTCACGCCGAGGGCGTCAGCGATTTTTTTGGCTTCGCCTTTCAGCGACAAAGTTGGGCGACCGCTGCGCTGTCGCACGACCTCGAGATCGACCCAGCGCACGCCGCGGCTCCAGCCGGTGCCGAGCGCCTTCATCGCGGCTTCCTTCACCGCGAAACGACCGGCATATCGCTCGTAGCGGTTCTTGAACTGTTCACAGTAGGCCACTTCGTCGAGTGTGTAGACGCGGCGTAGGAAGCGCTCCTTCTGCGATTCGATGATTGCCTCGATGCGTTTCACTTCCGCGACGTCAATGCCCATGCCGACAATCATGACTCACCTTTGATGCAGCAGCGTCTGGCTGCGGGTGTACCGCCGTTTTTAAAAGGCCAACTGTTGCGATTATACTGGTTCGATTGTGCCCGTCAGAAGAACATCGCTGAGGAAGAACCGGAATCGTCAACCGGCGCGAGTTGCGAGTGCGCTTCCGTCCGTTTCAGCGTCGTGGACGAAGCGCACGTCGGGCGGGCTGCAGGTTCTCCATCTCATTCCTTTTACGAAACTTCCGTGGCTGGTGCACGGATTCAGCACGCGCCTGGGCGGAACGAGCATGCTCGATGGGCAGAAGGTGCTGAACCTGAGTTTCACAGAGTGGGACACGAAAGAAAATGTACTGGAGAACCGCCGGCGATTTCAGAACGCGGCCGGTGCCAAGGATTTTTCGCTCGTGGCGATGCGGCAGATCCATTCTGACGTCATCCACCCTTTTTCTTCCAGGCCGGCTCAGCCGTGCAAGGGTGACGCTTCTCTCACGCGCGAAGCCGGACTGTTGCTGGCGGCGCAAACCGCTGATTGCGTGCCCATCCTGCTGGTCGATCCCGGGAAGAAAGCGGTGGCGGCCATTCATGCCGGATGGCGCGGGACGCTGAGACGCATCTCGCAAAAGACCGTGGGCCGCATGCAAGCGGAATTCGGAAGCAGGCCAGAGGACCTGCTTGCCGCAATTGGCCCTTCCATCGGGCCATGCTGCTACGAAGTAGAGGCGGATTTCGTCACGAAATTCACCGCGCAATTCGCGGATGCCGCCGGATACTTTGACGAAGCGCGCACGGGAGACGAGCCCAATCCGCTGCAATGGCTGAACATGAAACCGCCGGGGCACCAGCCTCCACCGAAGAATGTGCATCTGGATTTGCGCAAGGCGAACCGTTCCCAGCTTCTCGCGGCGGGTCTCAGCGAGAAGAGCATTTTCTCGAGTGAGTTCTGTACGGGATGCCGCACAGACCTTTTCTTCAGTTATCGGAAAGAAGGCGCCCTATCGGGGAGATTGCTTTCTGTGATAGGTATCCGGAAATGACAAAGCGGCAAATAACGGCGCGCTAAGTGTGGGAAGCGGTGTTCTTCTGGCCGAACAGTTCCTCCTCAACAATTTGGCAAAGCATGTGGCCGATCAGGGTGTGGCACTCCTGAATGCGCGGCGTATCGTCGGACGGAACGCAGATGCACTCCTTTACAAGCGAGCGCAGCTTGCCGCCGGAGCGGCCAGTCAGTCCGATGGTCAACAGGTCCGCTTTATTCGCTGTTGCCACGCCGTGAAGAATATTGGGCGAGTTGCCGCTGGTGGAAATGGCAATGGCGACGTCGCCCGGGCGCGCAAGCGCTTCGATCTGGCGCGAAAAAACCTGCTCGAATCCATGATCGTTGGAAATAGCGGTGAGAGAAGAGATGCTTTCCGCAAGAGAAAGTGCCGGAAGCGCCGGACGATCGAAGGCGAATCGTCCAACAAGCTCCGTGGCAATGTGCTGAGCGTCATTGGCGCTACCGCCGTTGCCGAACAGCAGCACTTTGTTGCCCTGGCGGAACGCGTGGATCAGGGCGTGTGCGACCCTCGAAAGCGCGGAAACCAGCGTGGCATCCGAGCGAAGCAGTTCCATTGTGGCAATCGCCGACTGCACGAAGTGGCTGATGCGCGTGTCGAATTGGGGAGCGTGGCTCATTGCGATTCAGTCTATCACGCCAATTGGAGACACGCTGGCCTGGCAAGCACGAACAATCCCATCAACGAAGGACGGGGAGCGGGGAAGACTGAATTTCCCGCAAAGCCAGTTGGCCACAGGCGGCCATGACATCGCGGCCGCGCGAATAGCGAACAAATGCAGGCACGCTGCGGTCCGTAAGAATGCGCCGAAACTCCTCGATACGCTCTTCGGGGGATTCCTGGAAAGGCAATTCGCCGGGATTCCAAGGAATCAGGTTCACCTTCACGCGCTTCAGTGGCGCAAGCAGCTTAACCACGCGACGCGCATCTTCCGGCGAATCATTCACCCCGCCGAGCATGACGTACTCAAAAGTGATGTGCTCCCAATTGCGGAGCGGATACCTCCGGCAGACGGCAATCAGATCCTTCAACGGATACTTCCTGTTCAGCGGCATCAGCACGTTGCGCTGCTCGTCGTTCGAAGCGTTCAGAGAAATTGCCAGCTTCGGCCGCACTTCTTCTTTCGCCATGCGATCGATCCCGGGAAGGACGCCGCTCGTCGAGAGCGTCACATGCTTCGGTGAAAGGCCGACGCCTTCCTTGTCCAGCAGGATGCGCAGGGCTGTGAAGGTGTCCTCAAAATTGAGGAGCGGCTCGCCTTGACCCATGAGGACCACATTTGTCCGCTCCGCAAGCGAGCTTTCGCCATCAGAAGCGCCGGTGTGACCGGCGCTTATGCCGCCCATTTCGATGAGCGGCAACAAGACTTGGGCGAGAATTTCGCCCGGCGTCAGGTTGCGGATCAAACCGAGCTGTGCCGTGAGGCAAAATTGGCAATCCACCGCGCAACCTGCTTGCGTCGAGATGCAGATGGTCTGTCGGCCCTCACTCGGCATGAAAACGGTTTCGACAGAGGCTGCCTTCATCCGGGTTTGTTCTTCCGGCGCGGGCAGTCCGAAGAGATAACGCACGGAGCCATCGACGGAGGAGTATTTGTGCTTGATCGAGGGCAGGGTGATTTTTGTGCTGGAGCCCAGCCTGCCGCGCAGCGCCGCGGGCAGATTGGTCATCGATGTGACGTTGAGGTTCCGCTCGGCGTAGAGGGCGTGGTAAATCTGCGCGCCGCGGTACGCGGGCTCGCCCAGGGACAGGCAGAAGTCACGCAACTCGTTCTTGTTCTTGCCGAGCAGCTCCATGTTCCGGTTCGCCTTAGACAGTAATCATTCTCTCATCATCCGCCGTGGGCATAATGACCAGAACATCGGTGGCAGGCGGGCCCGCAAGGCCTTGCTGTAACAATATGATAATAAATGGCTTTTAGGTTGTGGAAGACGGCCCGACTCCGCTATCGCCACATCCCGTGCCCTGTGTAAGAATAGGTTATGGTCACGCACGCACGCGATATCCTGCGCCACACTTTGCCGAACGGCCTGGTTGTCATCACCGAGACGATGAAACATGTCCGCTCGGTTTCCGTGGGAATCTGGGTGCGCAACGGGTCCCGCCGCGAAAACCCCTCGGAAAACGGCATGGCTCACTTCCTCGAACACATGGTGTTCAAGGGAACCGAGCGCCGCTCCGCCGAACACATTGCCCGCGAAATGGATTCCGTCGGCGGAATGCTGGACGCCTTCACCTCGAAAGAGCAGATCTGCTTCAACGCAAAGGTGCTCGACGAGCACCTGCCGATTGCCTTCGACGTGCTTGCGGACTTGGTGTTGCGGCCAAAATTGGACTCGGACGACGTAAAGAAAGAACGCCAGGTGGTGCTGGAAGAGATCAAGATGGACCTGGACAATCCCGAGTACCTGCTGCACGACCTGTTCACGCGGGGTTTTTGGCCTGATCACTCGCTCGGACGGCCCATTCTTGGCACACCGGAAACCGTGCGGAACTTCGACCGTGAGACGCTGCGCTGCCGGTTCAAGAACTGGTTTGCGCCGGACCACATCGTGGTGACGGCGGCGGGGAACATCACGCACGAGCAGGTGCTGAGCCTTGTGGAGAAAGAGTTCGGACATTTAAAGCCGCTTGGTACAAAGGAAGAAGATCCGGTTCCGACGACCGCGGCTCCTATCCATTTGGAAAAGAAGCGGGACCTCGAGCAGGTGCACCTGTGCGTTGGCGTGCCGTCATTGCCGATCGCGCACGGACGGCGCTTTGGCGTGGCGGTGTTGAACAACCTGCTGGGCGGCGGAATGTCGTCGCGTCTGTTCCAGAATATTCGCGAGAAGCAAGGACTGGCTTATGCGGTGTTCAGTGAGCTGACTCCTTATTCGGACGCCGGAATGCTCAGTGTGTATGCGGGAACGGCGAAAGAGACCATCGGCAAAGTTCTGGACATGACCATCGCCGAGTTCCGCGCGATGAAAGAGTCGCCGGTGTCTGAAGAGGAGCTGCTGCGCGCGAAGAACCACTTGAAGGGCTCGCTGATGCTTTCGCTGGAGTCGACCAGTTCGCGAATGTCGAATCTGGCACGCCAGGAGCTCTATTTTCACCGGTTCTCGACGCTTGACGAAATTCTTGCCTCCATTGAGGCGGTCACACGCGAGGAAGTGCAGTCGCTGGCGCAAGAGTTTTTCCGGCCGGAGCGAATCGCCGTGACGGTGCTGGGTCCGATTAACGGGTTCACGGTTGATCGCGCGCGCCTCGCCGCATAATCAGTAAAGCCGCGGCAGTTTTTTGCAAGCAACTCGGTCTGCTAAGTTGGCGCTTCAAGGGACTTGATCAGATAGGTGTCCGGTCATTCGGAGCGAAGCGAGGAACCCCTCTTGATCCAAATGAAAGAGAGATTCCTCACTCTGCGGGCCCCGCTCGGAATGACGAGGTTGCAGGTTTCTGGCAGACTGCTACATTGCAGCAACACTCATGAAATGCAAGCAGTGTTCGAAGATCATTCCGGACGGATTCACGGACTGCCCTTGGTGCGGCGCGAAGGAAGCGGCTGCAGCCGGGGTCCTGCCTGGTAATCCCCAAGCCTCGCGCCATGAAGTTTCCTCGGCGCCCAGTTTGCTAATCGCTATTTCGATTGTATCGTCCGGAATGCTCTTCCTGGCTTTCAGTTACTTTGCCACGGTGAGGGCAAACGGGCCGCTGACGCTTGAAAATTCCGGCTATTTTCTCAGCCGCTGCGCTGGGGCATTGGTTCTGGCGGCCTTTGTTGTGTTTGGGTACCAGAAGATTCGCGACACAAAGCTGCGCGGCCCGATTCAGATTCTGGTGATTTTGACACTTTCGTCGTTGCTGACGCTTCTGACCCTGGCGATTCCGGCGCGGCCGCACCTGGGCGGCGTGGACGCAGCCACGGTTCGCCGGTACAGCGACGTGGTGAAGGGCCACAAGATGACAAACGCCCCGCCACGGGTGCAGACCAAATGGGACCCGGCGACGCGGTCGCTGCTGAAGGATATCGTTTCGCGAAATCAGCAATACGTCTCTGAGATTTCAACCCTCGACGAAACCTCCAAACCGCTGTATACGGCGGAATCCTTTCGTGATGCGGCGACCATGCAACAGATGATCGACCAACTTCGTGCGCGCATGGCCGTCGCGGACAAATATACGGACTGGCAGCCGATTTTCTCCAAAATGAAGGACTATGTGGCCGCGGTGGATGCAAGCGACGAGGAGAAGCGCAAATTCCTTGAAAGTTACGAAACGAGCTTGCCGCCGACGCTGGCGGCCTGCAGGGCCATCTCGGACAAAGAACACGCCTGGCTGCAGGCTTCCCTTGATCTGTACCAGTTCACGCTTTCCAGGGATGGGGCGTACGTCTGGAAAAGCGATAATCTCTCATTCAAGAAGCGCGGTGACTCGGAAATGTTTCGCCAGAAGTTCCTGAAGGCGCGGGCGCTAGATACCGAATTTCTGAAGGCGTATTGGCAGGTCCGGCAAGCGGAACAGGCAATGATGGCGCAAATGGGATTCGAGGGGTCCGACCTCGCCCCGGAATAGTGGCCGCCTTCTGACGATGTTCCGCGGGGTAAACCCGTCGCTACAAGAAAGAAGGCGGCGTCGAAAAATTCACACCCCGCGCGGTGAAACCGTTGACGCGCCCTTCCCGCTCTGCCATTATCGGGAAAGTTTCAGAGCGTTTTGGTGGTTTCGGGGGGAGAGTTTCCATCGGCTTGCGCGTTTCCATACTTGCGTCCGGAAGTTCGGGCAATCTGACGCTGCTCGAAACCGAACGCACCCGCATCCTTGTGGACGCGGGCTTGGGAAAACGCGAAACGCTCGCTCGCCTCGCCGCCGTTGGCAGAGACATCGACCGGCTCGACGGTGTCCTCATCACACACGAACATGCGGATCACTGCAACGGGCTTCCGCAGGTGCTGGGTATCTGGAAATCGCCGCTCTATGTGACCGGGCAGACGATGGAAGCGTTGCAGCGAATCCTTCCGGAAACATTTGGCAAGCGCCTGCGCGGCGTGGAATCCATCCAAGCCGGGCAGCGCTTCACGATCGGCGATATCGACGTTCACGCGTTCGCCATTCCGCACGATGCCGCCGACCCTATCGGTTTCACCTTCCGCACCAACGGCACAAAGGTGGCGATCTGCACTGACTTGGGCTACATGCCCGAACTCGTGAAGGTGCATCTGCGGGGGACGGATTGCCTGATCCTCGAGTCCAACCACGATCTGGATATGCTGAAGGTAGGGCCGTATCCGTGGGTTGTGAAGCAGCGCGTCCTTTCGCGCACAGGGCATCTCTCGAATCATGCGGTCAGCGAGTTTCTGAGCGACCCGGAAGGTTTTGACTCGCGTGCACGATATCTCGTGCTGGCACATATCTCACAGGAGAATAACAATCCGGACTTGGCGCGCCTCTCTGCTGAGGAAGCGCTCGGGCGGCGTCCGGTTGAAGCGGCCTTCGCCGGTGAACTGCTCGTTGCCGCGCAACACACGCCTCTCAAATCGCTGGAACTCTGAATGTGCATTAGTCCCGTTCATGCAATGGATCATATTTTCCGTTGGACGGCGTCCCTTGCGGTTCTTGACAAGGAATGGTTCGTGCCTAAGAATCTCTGAAATCAAGAAATCCAGGTTTGGGTATGTCGGGAGTTGCGTCTCCTTCGCCTGGCGATGGGTCTTTCATCGCGAGTTCTTTTTGGGGCGCGCTTGACGCGTTTTTCAAGACAATTCTGGGCCACCCTAGAAGGCCGCATCGCTGCTGGAACGGTGGTGATCTATTCGAGCAGTTTATTTCAGGTGCGAGAAGGCTGCGAGCTCCTTTCGCGAGTAGGGCAGCCCTGGTGCGCTCTAAAAATCAGGATCAGGGGAATCGACGTGAAACTATTATCCGTATGGAAGTGGCTGTCCTTTTTTTCTGTCTTCATTCTTCTTTTCATGACGGGATCTGCTCTGCGCGCACAAGACGCCACGGGGCGCATCCTCGGGAACGTCACGGACCCGAGCGGTGCCGCGATATCCGGGGCGCAAGTAACGGTGACGAACACGGGAACCAAGATATCGCACACTGCGACCACGGACCCTCGGGGCTACTACCAGGTTCTGTCCCTCCCCATTGGAGTTTACGAGGTCGCGATCCAAGCTACCGGCTTCCGCAAGGAGGACTTTACAGATCAGAAGCTGGAGATCAATCAGTCACTCCGACTGGACGCGAAACTTTCCATTGGGCAAACCAGTGAGACGGTGGAGGTAAGCAGCCAGGCTGCAAACGTGGAGACGGTCAGTGAAACCGTGGGCAGCAGCGTAATTGGGGAGACGATTCAGCGTGCTCCGCTGAATGGCCGTAACGTTTTGCAACTCGCCGCTCTCCAGCCCGGTGTCACGGAAACGAACGGGGATTCCACGGCCGCGGGAAACTACAGCATCGCTGGCGGCCGCAGCGATTCTGTCACCTACCTGCTGGACGGCGGCCTGAACAACAACCTGCTGGACAACAGCGTTGTTCTGAATCCCAATCCCGATACCATCGCTGAATTCCGTATTCTGGAGAGCAACTACTCCGCTGAATATGGGCGCAATGGCGGCGGCATCATCAGTGTGGTGACGAAATCCGGGACCAACGAATGGCACGGCAGCGCCTTCGAGTTCCTTCGCAATGATGCCTTCAACGCGAATCCCTTCTTCGACAAGAACGATCCGAACAACCTCAGTCCCCGGCCGGTTCTGAAGCGCAACCAGTTTGGGGGCACGTTGGGCGGGCCCATCACGATCCCCCATCTTGTCAACGGCAAGGACCGTTTCTTTTTCTTTGTCGGCTATCAGGGGCAGAGGCTTTCGTCACAGGCCACCAGCGGGCTCAATCCGGTGTTTACCCCGGCGCAGCTACAGGGGGACTTTTCGGGTGGAATGACCGGCGGATCGTGCCCGAATGCGGACCAGGGTGTGGTCACGTTCCTCCAGCAGAATCCCTACTTTCAGTCGAACCCCGCCCTGGCAAATTGTGGTGTCATCGACCCGACGAAGTTCGATCCCATTGCGCAGAAATACATTTCGGCGGGGCTCATCCCGACGAATCCTTCGGGCCAGGCACAGTATTTTTCGCCGCTGACCAACAATAACAACGAACTGACGATGAAGTTCGATTTTCTGGTCACGCAAACAGACAAAATCACCGCGACGCTAGGCGGCTTCCACAACCCGCAGCTTCAGCCGTTCTCCTACGCCACCGTCCCCGGCTTCCCGGACACCTATCAGGACAACAACTATTACGGCGGCGTCACTTACAGCCACACATTCTCGACGAACCTCGTCAACGACTTCCGCCTTTTTATTCAGCGGAATAACTACAACCAGGGCACGCCTACAGGCCCGAACACGGCTCTGACCGCCGCCGCCCTGGGGGTCGGGATTACGCCGGACAATCCAACCGGCCCGCCAAATCTTTGGTTCATCAACGGCTTCCTGGCAGGCTACAGCGAACAAGGCCCCACGTCGCTTGTCAACAACACCTTCGGGTTTACCGATGCCGTCAGCTACGTCCATGGGCGGCATACGTGGAGCATGGGTGGCGGCATTTCCGCGTATCAGAACAACACCACCTATGACTATTACATCAACGGAGAATTCGATTTTGACGGTACCGCTTCGGGAAATGCTTTTGCGGACTTCCTCATGGGTCTTCCCACGGCTTTGTATCAGTATCCACAAGCCCCATCGAACATCCGCAGCAAGTCGTACTATGGATATCTCCAGGATGAGTGGCGCCTGTCGAAGCGTTTCACGCTGAACCTTGGCATTCGCTACGAATACAATTCGCCGAAGGAAGATACGGAAGGCCGGACTTTTTCGGTCATTCCCGGCGTGACTACGCCTTCCATCGTTTTCCCCAACGCTCCCATTGGCATGCTTTTCCCCGGCGATCCGGGAGCTCCAAGGGGCGTGAATTTCCCCGATACCAAGAACTGGGCGCCGCGCTTCGGCTTTGCCTGGGATCCCAAGGGAGACGGAAAAACCAGCCTTCGGGGAGGTTTTGGAGTCTTTTACGACATCCTGAAGGGTGAGGACAATTTGCAATTCAACGGGCAGCCTCCCTTTTTCTCCTCGGGTTACGTCGGTTTTCCAACAGGTCCATTTACAGGCGCCGCAAATTTCTTAGAGGATCCCTACTCCTTCGCCAATCCGCCGGTCAATCCTTTTCCCTCGAAGCCGCCCGACCACAACTTGAACTTTGCGGATGCGGGGTTTCTGCCAATCAACGGCGCGGGTTCGGTTTACATCGTGGACCCGCACTTGAAGACTCCGTACACTTACCAGTACAACTTGAGCCTCGAACATGAAGTCGCGCCCTCTGTGGTTTTTGAAGCCAGTTATGTGGGGAGCAGTTCCCACGGGCTCACTTCGTTGATCGACATCAATCCGTTTGTTCTTGGGACCACAGACCGCGTTCTGAATCTGGTGCCAGGGAACTCGAGTTGCCAGGATTATGATGGAAATTCGACTTCGTTCAGCACGGGGACTTGCAGTTTCGCAGGCCTTCCGGAGTTCGGCAACATTGCGAACGCGAACTATAACAGCCTGCAAGCGAGCTTTACGAAGCAAATTACCAATTCGCGCTTCGGCCGGACGTATTTCACCTTCGCTTATACCTTTGCTCACAGCATCGACGACGCCTCCGGGTTTCGTGAGCGGAATTCCAGCGTTCCGACATACGATCCCGGCCTTTTCCGCGCTTCGAGCGATCAGGACATCCGCCACCGTATCAGCCTGAGCGGCGGCTGGGACCTGCCGTTCGACCAGATGTGGAGTTCGGGCCCGAAACGATTGACTCAGGGCTGGAGCTTGTTCCCCATTTTCACGTGGCACACGGGCTTGCCCTACGACGTGTTCGCGCATCTGCCGACGGAGTACATCTTCAACTCCGAAGGGCCGTCAGGCGCAGGGGATCCGTACAACGTGCATGCGAACGTGACCGGCTCCCTGAATCAGTTGAACCCGCGGACGACGCAAACGTTCGCGAATCCTAATGCGGGTAGCACAAGTACAGGCAGTTACCTGTTCAATCCCGCGAGCCTGAGCAATGCCCAGTGCCCCGATCCGCTTCCGCAAGGCGTGACTTGCACTCCCGGGCCGACCATGCTTCCGTCTGACGCCCAGGTGGTCGGAGATCCTTCGCTGGCCACCTACGGCACACTGCCACGAAACTTCCTGCGCGGTCCAGGCTACGTCAACTTCGACATCGCCATTTCCAAAACGACGGCGATTACCGAACGGCTGAAGCTCGAGTTCCGGGCTGAGTTTTTCAACGCATTCAACCATGCAAACTTCTTGAACCCGAATGTCATTAACAATTACCAGGGTACATATTCCAGTGGCGGACAAGGAACCAATCCGAACAGCACCCTGTTTGGCCAGGTGACTTCGACGGCGGATCCGCGAATCATTCAATTCGCGCTGCGGCTGTCGTTCTGATATGGCCGGGAGACACGAATCTCCCGGCTTTCTTGTGGCTGCTGGAGGTCGCAGTGCTTGCCCGACTCGCCTGGGACAGGCGCGGCTGGGTGCACGTCAGAAAAGTTGTAGGTCATGCGGCTAACCGTTCGGATCTGCGCTCCCAAAAATCCTGGAACCGTCCGCTCAGTTTCGAACAGCGTAGCGCAATGACGGCGTTGGAGCCGCGTACGGTCCAGTGCATGCCGGCTCGTTTTAAGCGCGTGCCAATCGCTACCTTGCAGCCTGCCTCCACCACTCCGGTCGAAGTGCATAAGCCTTGGGCGTGGAACTCCGGATAACGCATGCGCTCTCGGTTGGTCTGGAAATAAAGCAGACAGCGCCGCGCTTGTTCGGAGTGCGCCACCTGCCGGCGAATGGCGGCGAGGAGCGTACGGAACTTTCCGCTATCGAGTTCTTCATGTCTTCGTTTAGCCCACTGAACGGCGCGCGGAGAGGTGAGGCCATAGAGAGCTTTACTAAGCTCACTCAGGTGCTGCTTAGCATGAAAGCGGTCCACGATCTGGATCGTCCCGGGAAACAGCTCCGCGACTAGATTCCAGATCCACGGGGCACCATCTCCGAGCGCCGCGGTACGCGCAGCCTGGGTGAAACGGCGCCGCTGGGTCTCACGCCAGACTCGCTGAGCAAAGGCGGAACGTTCCTTGGCGATGTTCGGGACGAAAGCACTCTCGATGGCTGCCGAATAGCTGACCGATCCTTCATCGCGGACCGGAGCGCCCTGGCGATCGAACGATTCTGCACTCCAGACAGTGCACAGTTTGACCTCCCGAGTCTTCGCGGCGCCCGCCCTCTTACCAGGCACGCCTCGCAGTTCCGGAGCTCGCAAAGGGATCCCGGTTCCATCAATGCCCAGGTACAGCGTCTTGGGCAGCGGAAGAGCGTCCAGCGGTTCGCTGTTACGGCGCTCGTCTTCGGCGATTTCCTCGCCCAAGGCTTCGGCGGTGCGTTCCACTTGCTTGGCATCCACCACCACCCCGACGAGTTCCTGCAACAGTTGGCTGCCTTCCTGAAAACTGACCATGGCGCCGACCGTGCCGGTCATGCGCGTGAGGGCCGGAGACAGAGAGGTGTTCTCCATCCCTAGCTGTTGATCGCGGGGACAGCAACCCTGACCACAAGAGGAACAGTGATAGTAGGCACGCTCCAAACGCAGCGGCCCGAGCACGCTGTGGAACTGTTTGCTCCGGCGTCCGGCAAACTGCGCTTCCCCGCCACAGCGGCAAGGGATCCGCGAATCCAGCTCGTCCGAGGTGTCGGCATTCAGCCGTTGTTCGATGGCGCAGGCTGCCAGCCGCAGCGTGCCCTGGCGCAGGGCCATTTCCAGGGCCTCGAAATCCAGTTCGGCCATCGCCCCTCGACCTAAAAGGGCTTCGACCTCTTGGCGGACTTCGCTTTCCAAGGCCGTCTGGAGCCCCTTTTTTGGGCGGCTTCGGAAGCCGCCGGAGCCGCGAGTTGGGCATCCGCCCATTGCTCGCAAGCTTCCCAAAAGGCTTCCACTTGTCGACGGAAGTGTTGTCCGGCCTCCACCTGATGGCGCACGAGTTCGGCTTGTGCCGGGGAAATAAAACGGGACTGCGTCCGACCACCCACGCCGCGGGTGAGACTGAAGTAAGGGCCGTGGCGGGCCTTGGGGTCCTGGGCACACGTACAGCCGGGCTTACTGCATTTGACATAGCGCTCTGAAAGCGAGCCACGACGCATGGGTTTGGGCTGCGTGAACTGCAGGGCTAGATCCCGAACACGCGCTGGAATTTCCGGAGAATTGGGCATGATTCCCTCCTTACGGCTATAGTAGCCGTAAGATACCTACCGGACAACCCTATTCTCGCGCTATTCTGATTTCTATGTCGTGCGCCCTGCCCAAAGCCCGAATTTGCTTACACTTGCCGAGAGTCGTATACTTTTAGGTTTAGGCAGTGCCCAAAAGGCGCACTGACTGAGCTTCCCTTTGGCCACGAATGAAATCATCGCTCCGGCGG
>Ga0187781_10000420_pt1 | contig 30296 bp, 21 predicted proteins | sample 0715_SJ02_MP02_2_FD_132447 | JGI IMG/M metagenome (GOLD analysis project Ga0187781, IMG submission 132447) | Tropical peat soil microbial communities from peatlands in Department of Meta, Colombia - 0715_SJ02_MP02_20_MG | ecosystem: Environmental > Terrestrial > Soil > Wetlands > Peat | place... | reverse complement strand
GGGCCGCGCACCAGGATTTCGCCATCTTTGGCAATACGGACCTCCAGGTTGGGAAGAATCTTGCCCACGGTGCCGATGCGGTGGTTCCGGGGAGTGTTGACCGCGATCACCGGTGAGGTCTCGGTGAGTCCGTAGCCTTCGTGAATGCGGATGCCGGCGGCCGCGTACCACTCGGCCAGTTCGCGGCCCAGCGGCGCTCCGCCGGAGATAAACGTCTCGACCCGGCCGCCCAGCCCTTCCCGAATCTTCGCAAAGACGAGCTTGCTGGCTAATTTCCAGCTCGCCGATGGGGGAGTTTTTCCGGCGAGAACTTGCGGCTTATGCCTGCGTCCCACAGAAAGAGCCCAGTCGAAGATCACGCGCTTGGGAAATCCGTTCGCCTTCTGCCCGGCTTGGGCGTAGATTTTTTCGTAGACTCGCGGCACGGCGACAAAGATCGTCGGCCGCACTTCCAATAGCGCCGCCGGCAACCGGTCAATGAAAGGGCAGTAGGCCAGCGTCACGCCGTGGTAGAGCAAAGAGAAATCGACGTGCCGGGCGGTGATGTGGCAAAGGGGAAGGAACGAAACGCTGATGTGGCCGGCATGCATGTCGAAGCCGAGCATCGAGCACTCAATGTTGGAGGCGAGATTGCCGTGGGTCAGCTTCACGCCTTTGGAGGTCCCCGTCGTGCCTGACGTGTAAACGATCGTCGCCAGATCGTCGGGACCGATGGAGCGCGCCCGCGCCTCGATTTCGGGATCGAGATCCGTCGAACCCTGGCGCATGATTTGTGGCATGGTCGTGCACAGGCTGGCAAAGGGGGCGAGGTCGCCAGTGAATTCGATCGCGTCCATGACGATGATTCTCTTGATCTGCGTCTGGGGAAGAATCGAAAGGACTTTGTGCAGATGCTGGTCGGACGAGAGAAAGATGGCGTTCGAGCCCGAGTCCCTCAGCATGAACGCGTTCTGTTCGGCAGTGAGCGTGGTGTAGAGCGGCACGGTGACGGCACCGAGAAGCAGGCTCGCCATGTCGGCGATAGGCCACTCGGGGCGGTTCTCGCTGAGGATGGCAACGCGGTCGCCGCGTCGAATGCCCCAGGCATGGAGCGCACGAGCGGTGCGGGCTACGATTTGGCCGAACTCGCGCGAGGTGATGGGCAGCCACTTCCCAGCTTCGCGGTGCAGCAGCATGCGGTCGTGATTGCGTTCGACCGCGGCGAAGAAAATGTCGTTCAATGTGGCAATGCCCATCGCACGGTTCAAGCCGGCATGACCCGGACGCCCAAAATCCGTGGTGCTGGCTCCGATCAGAAATGTACTGTTTTGCGGCTCATTTCGGCAATGTCAAAAGATCGCAAATAAGGTACTTTCGGGTTTACCGCCAAGCCGGGGCGGGATATGCTAAGCGGCAGTCCCATGGGGAGGGGTTTATGCATAAAGGACGCTCCAAACTTCTCGCGTTCGCGTTGTTGGCCGCATTGCTGACATCGTCCGCCGCGCTGTTCGCACAGGGCCAGAAGGAGGCTCCGAGTATGCCGAAGGTCGGTGATGTGGCGCCGGACTTTGCACTCAAGTACTTTGACGGCAACGACCTGAAAGACGTCAAACTGAGCGACTACCGGGGCAAGAAAAATGTCGTGCTCGCGTTTTATATCTTCGCCTTTACCGGCGGTTGAACGCAGCAAATGAAGAACTTCCAGCAGAATCTGAAAACGCTGGAAGCAGCCGACACCCAGGTCCTGGGTGTGAGCATGGATAGTGCCTTCGCCAATAAAGCTTTCGCCGACCAGATTGGAGTGACCTTCCCCTTGCTAAGCGACTGGGGCGGCAAAGTCACCCACGAGTACGGAATCTACAAAGACGAATATCAGGCCCCGCGCCGGGTGAACTTCCTGATCGGCAAGGATGGAAAGATCATGGAAGAGCAGGTCGACCGCGATGCGATCGATCCGAAAAAGATTGTGGACGCCTGCCAGCGGCCACGTCTGAAGAACTGATTGGTCTAATCAGCCGGGTTGCTTAGCGCAGAGAAATCTCGATTTTCCTGCTGATGGCGTGCGGTTTTGGAGCGCTGCATTCTGTCAGCGCGGCGTCTTCACATTCACGCTCAATTGTTTGTACCGGGTTGTCCATGCTCGCGGACAGGATCTTTCCGTCGGTGAGGCTCACTGTCAATTCGACGGTGAAAGTCTCCTTGCCGACCGCCGCGAGATATTTCCCGTCCTTTGTCTTGTTCACCTGCACCCAATTGTTCGGTGTATCCGCGACGGGAGCCTGCATCCAGACGGCACTCAGCTTGACTTCGGGTTGGGCGGGCGGTACGTGACGAACCACGACAATCGCCGTCTTGTCGGAAGCGTTGACCGCTTTCAGGGTGAAATCGAAATCGATCGAGTCTTCACCGGTCAAGACGTACGTGCCATCCGCCCATGAGTTGGGGGAGCCCCGCTTGAAATAGAAGTGATCTCCAGGATGGGCAAGCTGGCCGGTCTTTACCGCAAGCCACAAATCCACGTAGAACGTCATGAAGTCCAAGGTTGGGCCGATGAGTCGAGGGTCCACCTGGGCGAGGTTGGGCGTTCGGGGAGTGCTATTCGGGTCCAAGGTGAGCTGCTGGCGAAAATCTACGCTCGCCGGAGAAAGAACTACTTTCTGATTATCGGAAACAAAATTGGACCACCCATACTCTTCAAAGTAATTCCCGGCAGCATCTTTCTTCACAATTCCCTCAGCCTCAATCTCATAGTGCCAGTTTTCGTTAATTCCTTTCATGTGATAGTTCAATTGCTCCCCTTCGTGGTAACGCCGGAGCAGCAGATCGTGGCCCGCAGGAATGGCCTGCGCGACGAGCACGCCTGAACCACTAAGAACCAAGAGGAATATGGCAGCGATTTCTTCTGTCAGCCTCATAGTTTTGCCCTCAGTCCTTCGCAAAAGAGTTTCATTTCGTGCGCTACTGTTTTCTCGGTCTGCTGAAACGGCGGGCCTTCGACCGCCCAGAGCGCTGTCAAGCCCAAATGTATGGTCTTGAAAGTGAAAACAAGTTGCGGAACATCGAGTTCGGCCCGAATAAGCCCGCGTTGTTGCAGGCCCCGGAAAAAGACCCCGAGCGGGGGATCAATCTCCTTCTGCATCTCGATCATGTAGGGGAGAAATTCCTCGGTATGGAGAAACATCTGTCCGAAGAACACGCGCACAAACCGGAAATAGGGTTTTTTCAGCCGGAACTGGAAGCGGATGAATTCGCTGAGGATTGCTTCCAGTGGCCCCTCGGCGGCGACGAATCGGCGCAATTTGGCTTGCACCTGCGCTTCCAGGTTCGCCATAAAGGCGACCACAATGTCCTCTTTGGCTGCGAAGTAGTTGTAAACGGTCCCTTTGCCGATATCGGCGGCCTCTGCAATCTGGTCGACGGTGACATCAGCAAATGCGTGACGTGAAAATAGGTCTATAGCGGTGGTTAGGATTCGCTCGCGAACCGCAGCCTTTTTGCGCTCTCGCCTTGATATGACCTTGGTCATATATGACCACGGTCATTTTAGTCAAGAGCGGACAGATTGTCAACAACAAAGCGCACAAAGCCTCAAAGAGTTCCGCCCTGCCAAATATCTCCTGCTCCCAGGAAACTAAAGCGTCTCTATCGTGTTTACAGGGGTGCGGGTAAGATGAGTATGTACGGATTTCCATCGCATTGGGGCGAAGATATGAAAACACGCGTATTCTGGGCCGCAACTGTTCTCGTGGCAGGCTTTGTCTTCCTATTTCAGCTTTCAACCATAGCGAAAGCACAGGATCAACCCCCCGATCAGGATCAGGGGCAAGATCAGAGTCAGGATCCTCCGGGTCGAGTAGGCAGGATGAGTTACTCGCAGGGGTCGGTATCATTCCGCCCGGCAGGAGAGGATGATTGGGTCGCCGCCGTTCCCAACCGTCCGATCGTGGCGGGCGATGATCTGTGGGCGGACGCGGATTCGCGGGCCGAGGTTAACGTAGGCTCGGCGGCGCTCCGACTGGGCGAGAAGACCGGCATCACTTTCCTCGCGCTGGATGACCTCAACACCCAGATTCGTCTGGCGCAGGGATCGCTGATTGTGCGTGTCCGCCACGTGGATGACGACGATACTTATGAAATCGACACGCCGAACATTGCGTTCACGTTGCTGCAGCCCGGCGAGTACCGCATCGACGTGAGTGAAGACGGAAGTCAGACCATCACCACCGTCTGGCATGGACACGGGCGCGTAACCGGCGGTGGGCTCACCTACACCGTGGTCGCCGGTCAGTCGGCGACATTCACCGGCAGCGATCACCTCGATTACGATCTGGAGCAGCTGCCCGGACAGGATCAGTTCGATGATTGGGCGTTTGATCGCGACGATCGCGAGGACCGCGCGGATTCGGCGAATTACGTTTCAACCGAGATGACGGGTTACGAAGATCTGGACGATTACGGCAACTGGAGTTACGTCGCGGGCTATGGTCAATGCTGGCAGCCGCGCGGGGTCGTGTTGGGCTGGGCTCCGTATCGCTTCGGTCACTGGGTCTGGGTTGCTCCATTTGGCTGGACCTGGGTTGAGGACGAACCATGGGGATTCGCTCCCTTCCACTATGGGCGCTGGGCTTTCGTCGGCGGAGGCTGGTTTTGGGTGCCGGGACCGGTCGTGGTTCGCCCGCTATGGGCCCCGGCCCTGGTGGCATTCGTGGGTGGCGGCCCGGGATTTAGCTTCTCGGCAGGCGTTGGCGTGGGATGGTTTCCGCTGGCGCCGGGAGAGGTTTTTGTGCCTGGATATCACGTGAGCCGCGCTTACGTTAACAATGTGAACATCACCAACACGTCAGTGAATGTCACCCGAGTCACGAACGTGTACAACACGGTCATCATCAACAAAACCACGACCATCAACAACATCACCTACGCGAACCAGCACGTAAACAATGCCGTGACGGTGGTGTCGCACGATACATTTGTCAACGCACGGCCGGTTTCGCAGAACGTGATGAAGGTCAGTCCACAGGAAATCGCAGCGGCGCCGGTCTCGCATGTGGTTGCGGCGGAGCCAGTCCGGGCCAGTGTGGTGGGCGCTGGACGGCCCATCTCGGTGAGGCCGCCGGCGGCAGTGATGAGCCGGCCGGTGGTCGCGGTGCGAACCCCACCCCCTCCGCCGCGCCCGATCACCCAGCAACAGGCCGCGGCCGGCGGCCACTTGAACCAGCAGTTGCTGGTGCGGCCGGCGGGCCCGGCACGTCCTGCTCCGGCCGGTCAAGGCACGCAGCCGCAGAAGTCGGAAGAGGGCTTCAAGCCATTCAGCCAGCCCGCCAGCGGCAATGCTCAAGTGAAGCCGATACCGCAGACTCAGCCGCGAGTGTGGGAGCAGCAGGGAAGCTCGCAGGCCCAGGGGCAGAGCGACGACCACAATGGGCAAGTGTGGAATCGTAATCAGCAGACCGGGGCGAAGGAGTACGGTACTCCGCAGCAGCAGTCCACGCCACAGCAGACGCATCCGCTGGTGCGGCCTGCGCCCCCAGTACAGCCGCGTAACGAGCAGCAAGAACAACAACAGGCCGAAAAGTTCCACCAGTGGCAGCAGCAGCGGCCGGCTTCGCCTCCACCAGCGCAGCATGAGTCGCAACCGAAGCCTGCGCCAGCTCCGAAATCGGAGCCGCCGAAAAAGAACCACTGACGCTGACTGGCTGGCTTCGAGTGTGATAGGGTTCGCATGAGATGCGCCGGCGAACCGGACAACCAATCAAACTGACGCCGGGAGCGGCGCACCTCTCCCGGCGCTGTTTTTTCTGGCGAAAGCGATGAACGGGGCGAAGACGGAAGCGAAGCGGTCAACCATCAACTGGATGGATGTTTTGTGGCTGGCCTTTCTGGCAGGACTGGTGGCTCTTCCGGCGGAGGATCAGGTCCACAAACTGCTCATTCTGCTCGCCTTCGGCGTGGTGCAACTGGCTGAGGGGTGGCTGGTGGCGCACATGGGCCGCCGCGGCCCTGCCTATATCGTTCTGCTGAAGATTTGTCTAGCGACGCTGCTGATTGATCACACGGGCGAACCCGTCAGCATCAACAGCAGCTACTATCCAATTTATTTTCTTCCTGTCCTCACGGCGGCAGAGTATTTCGCGCCGTGGGCCACGCTGCTCTGGACAGCCCTTGCGTCATCGGCTTACTGCTCGTACCTGCTTCCCGCGTTACAGGAATACGAAATCACGAAAGAGAACTACGAACTGCTGGCGATCCGCATCCTCTTCTTTTTCCTCGCCGCCATGGTCGTGAACCGCTACGTGATCGAAAGCCGCCGGCAGTCGCGGCGCTATCAGGAAACTGCCGAGACGCTGGCCGAGACGAACCGGCAGCTCGAGCAGGCGCAGGCTGAAGCGCGACGATCCGAACGCCTGGCCGCGCTGGGGCAGCTTTCCGCCGGGCTGGCGCATGAAATTCGCAATCCTCTCGGAGTGATCAAGGGCTCAGCTGAAATGCTGAGCCAGAAGCTCGGGCAATCTGATCCCCTGGCGACGGAACTGGCAGGATACATCTCGAGCGAGACCAATCGCCTGGGCGGCCTGGTGACCCGGTTTCTGGACTTCGCCCGGCCGCTTCATGCCGAGCTAACGCCGCAGAACATCACGGTCGTGCTGGACCGGGCGCTCAGTGATGTCGCCACGTTGTGGAAGGGAGCGCTGGTTCAAGTCGATAAGCACTATGAGCCGGATCTGCCGCTGGTGGAGCTGGATGAAAGCCTGTGCGAGCAGGCGTTTCTCAATCTCATAAAGAACGCGTACGACGCGATGAGCGCCAACGGCGGGCAGCTGCGCATGAGAGTTGCGCAGTCGGAGGCCGGGGAGCGGCAGGGCGTGGAAGTGCGAATCGAAGATAATGGCCCGGGTATTCCGCGCGAGTTGCGGGAGCAGATCTTCAATCCTTTTGTGACCACTAAAAAAGACGGCGTTGGACTCGGGCTTTCCATCGTGTCGAAAATTATTGATGGGCATCACGGCTCGATCCGCGTAGAAGACGCGAGCCAAGAAGACAGCAAGCAGGGATCTGGAGCATGCTTTGTGGTGTTTTTTCCTGCCGCGGAAGCAAGCACGCGGGCCGCGGAACCGGTTCATGGAGTGGTCTCGTGAAGGAAGCAACTGTGCGGGGACAGCCGCCCTCGGCTGTCCGGTCGAGCGAAGCTCGACGGCCGCGGTCGGAACCACAGGTTGAGACACCGTCAGTGGATGGGAAAAGGCTTTGATCATGCCGGCGATACTGATTGTCGAAGACGAAGCCAAGATGCGCCGGCTGCTCGAGTTGAATCTCGGCGAGGACGGCTTTGCGACTTTTTCCGCCGGAGACGCCGAGACCGGCCTGAAGCTGCTGCGGGAGAACTCCATCGATCTGGTTCTCACCGACCTGAAACTTCCCGGCATGGATGGGCTCGAGTTCCTGCAGACGGTCAAGCGGCAGAATGCGGCGTTGCCGGTCGTCGTGATGACCGCCTTCGGCAGCGTGGAGACCGCGGTTGAGGCCATGAAAGCCGGGGCCAGCGATTACGTGCTGAAGCCCTTCTCGCTGACCGAAATGCGGATGGTCATTCACAAGGAACTGGACGTCCGCAATCTGCGCGAGGAGAACCGGGAACTGCGCGAGGCGCTCGGCAAGCGCTATGCGCATCCCAACGTGGTCGCGCACAGCCCGAAGATGCAGGAAGTGCTGGCCACAGTCGAGCGCGTGGCTCCAACCAACTCGACGGTACTGCTGGGCGGAGAGAGCGGCGTAGGCAAAGACTTAATTGCGCGGGCGATTCATGAAAAGTCGCGGCGCGCAAGGGGACCATTTCTGAAAATCAACAGCACCGCGATCCCGGAAAATTTGCTGGAGAGCGAGTTGTTTGGCTACGAGAGAGGCGCCTTCACCGGAGCAGCAACCAGCAAGCCAGGCAAGTTCGAATTGGCCGACAAGGGCACGCTGTTTCTGGATGAGATCGGCGACGTGCCTCCGGCGACGCAGGTGAAATTGTTGCGCGTGCTGCAGGAGCGCGAATTCGAACGGCTGGGCGGCACGCGCACCATCAAAGTAGATGTGCGGCTGATCGCGGCCACCAATCGCGATCTGCGGGCCGCGCTCGAGCAAGGGACGTTTCGCGAAGATCTTTACTACCGCCTGAATGTCGTTCCCATTGACATTGCGCCGCTGCGCGAGCGCAAAGAGGATATCCCTGATCTGGTTAATCTTTTCATCTCCCGCTTCGCCGGAGATTCGCGCAAGACAGTCGAGGGGATTACACCGGAAGCGATGCAGATTCTGGTGAATTATCACTGGCCGGGGAATGTGCGCGAGCTGCAAAACGTGATTGAGCGCGGTTGCGCGCTGGCGAAAGGAAATGTGCTGGACGCGGCGGATATTCATCTCGACCTGCGTCTTGCGAAAACGGCCAATGGCCAAGCCGGATTTCTTCCCGACGGCATGACTCTGGAGCAGTGGGAAGACGAGATGGTGCAGGAAGCTCTGCGCCGCGCCAATGGCAACAAGAGTCAGGCCGCACGCCTGCTGGGCTTGTCGCGAAACGCGCTGCGCTACCGGTTGTCCAAAATAGGAATTGCTGATGAGGGAGAAAAGGAATGACGTGACCGCTTCAGCAAAGGGTTTCACGTCAGTCGTGCAAACCTGTGTTCGCTCTCGGGAAAATCCACACCCAACGCAACTCCGGCTACAGCCGCGAAAGCGATCGCCCAAAGCAAGCCGGTAGACGAATACCTCCAAGTGGGCGCTTGCAGAGACGGCAAACAGGTCAGCACCGCGCCGAGTACGGCGGTTCCGACAGCCATCCACTGATACAAACGCAGGCCGAGAATCGTGGGAGTCTGCGGCTCACCGCGGTAGGCCTCCTCGGCGAAGCGCGCCATTCCGTTACCCAGGGCATAAACTCCCGCAATGAGTGACAAGTGACACGATGAAATCCAGAGTCGCGCGAGAAGCAAGCCGAGAAAGATATTTCCCAGGATCGAGTAGAGTTGCGTAGCGTGGATCGGAATGCCCGCGAGATCCGCCAAATGAGCGACGCGCGACCGTGGGTGCGTGACGCGTATGCCGATCTCATTCGCAGTCGGCCTGCCATGGCAGCAGCCGTTTACCAGGCAGCGCAGTCGGCCGGTGGCCTGTAACCACGGAGCGGCCAGAGAACATGCCGCAAGCAGCAACCAACGGTCCTGGAAACAAGCACAGGCAAGTGCAGTTCCAATCAATCCGCCGTAGAAGCCAAAAGGGCGTTTTAGCCGCGACGAGCCTTCCACCCACTGCGCCCAAGCCGCCGACAGAACTAGCCCCGTAGTCGCGGTAACCAAGACTTGCCATTCCCGCCCCGGACCGGCCGCCCCCGTTACGATGGCGATCAGTACGAATGCCGACGCAGCTGCATAGAACGCATGATTGATAAGACGAATGGGGCCCAGTCGCCATTCCCGCCACGAATTTGCCAGGCGCTCAGCGGCCCCTCGCAAGATCGTCCAAACCAGCGCCGGTTCATAAAATGCTGGCGCAATCGCCAATGCGGCCAATACGTCGCAGATATAGTGCATCCCGGTTGTGACGCAGCTCACCGCTACCGCGGCGACGTAACTCGCGCCAAGCCAACGTGGACGAAACACGCGAGCTACAATGACGGCCCAAAGCACGTGAAAAGAGGGAAACGCGGCGGCCGGAGGATACGTGTTGCGCTCGAACGTCAATAGCCATGCCGTCCAGCCATAATCAGGAATCGGACGGCGCGGCGCGCTGGAGGGGATGAGCCAATAGAAGGGAAAAATGACAGCCGTTGCCGTCCAGCCGGAGATCATCAGCTTCCGCAGATCGCGCCGAGTCCGCGCCAACCACGGCACTACGGCAACCAGGACGTACAAGCTTTGATAAACCACCGTGGTCCACGAGAATATGGGCAGCCGGGCTTCAAAGGAAAATCCGAAGCCCGTGCCGTGCAGCGGCAGCCGGATGGTCAACTCATAAGCAACCACCCAGGGGAGCAGAACGAGCAAAACAAATCGCAGTCTTTCAATCGTGGAGGGAGCGGCGTCGTCATCCGCCGGAAGGATTTCGAGCGTGCGCCCGAACCGCCGCTGCAGATCGGGATGCTCGTAGCCAAACACCAGCGACATGCACGCCAGAGCGACGCAGGGAGCCACCAGCCAAAGGCCGCTCGCCGACCGCGCCGCCATCGCAACACCCAGGCACAATAGAACGAAGCCGCAATAAATCGGGTGGGGCAGAAGTTGAAAAGTCCCACGGGCCACCAGCCGCGGAGGCGGGAAGGCATTCATCGGCAGGCCGCCACCAAAACGCCACAGGTCAACCATAGCGGCGGACATTAGCCCGCAGCCGATGACGGCGCAAATGGCGCCCAGCAGCGGTGTTCCATACACGGGCAAGGAAATGTTCCGGCTGGCGGCAATCGCCCAGACAACCAGCAGGCAGGGCACCACCACCACGAACCATGCCCCGTAGAGAATCTTGCCCAGGGTCATTATCATTGCGCCCAGCTTACTATTTCGTGAATTGCCCAACCCTCCACGGGAGCCTTGCCCCTGCGCTCCAACCGTGCCCGGCTCCGCCATTTGCATTCGTTTGTTTGCAGCAGCCGTGCAGGAAACATTCTGCGGATGCCCGGCACCGCCGAAAGAGCGGTTGTTCCCAACGGCCCGTCGCGCAGCACCAAAGAGCGGTCCATCAGCAGCCGGGTTCCGTCCTGAGCTTCGAGGCGTTCATCTTCAAGCGTAGAGCACGGAATCATTTCGCCATTTAAGTAGACGATCCGGCGCGAAAACTCACCCAGCCAGTCAATCCAGATTACGTAGTCGGAAGCGCTGGTAAAGCGGCCCCACCGTAAAGCGCGAATCGGCAGCTCCCACGGTGGAATCGTCATTTCAAGATGTTCTACGTATCCCAGGCCGGATCGTTCCCGAGCTTTGGCGCGAGCCAGCGGCGTGACGCAATTCCATTCGATGGAGCCCTTGCTTGAGCAGTAGACCGTTTCTCGTACTGGAGGCGCTGCTGCCTGCCATGTCGTTTCGCAGTTGAGTGCTTTCGAACGCCAGCAGATCGTCGACTCCTCTTGCTCGGGACGCGCCTGTTGCCGGAGCGAGTGGCGTTCCCTGACGCGGCCCTCCACCGCTTCCAAAATGCTGGAGTAATGCAGACAAACTGGACCCCAGTGCGCTGTACCCGTGTAGGCGATTTCGACGTCGCCCAGATCGGTTACGTAGTCCAGATACCACTTCGAGAGATTGAAGGTAATCATCTGAGCCAGGAGATAACATCTTGGGTAAACGATGCTCTCACTAATGGCGTGGCACCAATAGGATGTTAGCAGGGCCTTCATGCTCTAGCCCCCTCGTCGAGCCCGACTGGCCGAAAACCACCACCGTTGGCCGAGATTGGCCGATCTGGCCGGATTTCCCTCCTTTTCCCAGGGCGTTGTCTTTTTCCATATTGAAAACAAAGGAGTTGCTGCGCGTTGCTCCGCTCCCTTTGGCACGGCAGTTGCCCTTACCAAGTTCGAGTTTTCCTCCGACTAAGAGGAGGTTGGCTATGAAAAACAGACTTCTGGCAGGTTTGGCGGTTCTAGCTCTCATGGTGGCAGGCGCTTTCTGCTTGAGTGTGCGTGCGCAGACGACGGACGAAACTCCGGCACCCTCAGACCAGCCCAGCGCTCCCATGGAGGTTGGGCAACCGCAACCTCCGCAACCCCCGCAGACTCAGCCTTCGGACCAGCAACCCCCAGAGGCGCAGCCGGGAGGACCGTCGGGTGAGCAGCCGGCGAAGACCGATTTGGGTGTGGCGCGCATCAGCCTGATTCACGGCGATGTTTCAACGCAGCGCGGCGACTCCGGCGATTGGTCGGCGGCGGTGTTGAACCAGCCGGTCATGGGCGGCGACAAGGTCTCAACCGGCGTTAACGCTCGCGCGGAGCTGCAACTCGATTTTGCCAACACTCTTCGCCTGGGCGCGAACACCAAGGCCAACCTCGCGACCTTTACCCAGAAGGACATCCAGATCCAGTTGAGCCAGGGCATCGCCAACTACACGGTTTCGAAAGACAGCGAGGCGGAGCCTGAGATCAATACGCCGAACGCATCGGTGCATCCGGCTCATCATGACGGCGTGTTCCGCATCGAGATCCAGCCCAATGGCGACACTACCGTGATTGTGCGCAAGGGCGAGGCGCAGATTGCCACTCCGCAGGGCAGCACGGAAGTGCGCAGCGGACAGATGGCGACCATTCGCGGTACCACAGACTCGGCGCAGTACAAGATTTCCGATGCTCCCGATCCCGACGACTGGGATCGCTGGAATGCCGACCGCGACCACATGATCCGCGACGCGCAATCCTGGCGTCACACCAATCACTATTACACCGGCGCTCAGGACCTGGATGCGTATGGGCGTTGGGAGAATGTGCCTGACTACGGCGATGTGTGGGTTCCGAACGAGTCCGATGACTGGGCTCCGTATCGTAATGGCAACTGGGTTTATGAGCCCTACTATGGCTGGACCTGGGTGGGCTACGAGCCGTGGGGCTGGGCTCCATATCACTACGGGCGCTGGTTCTGGTACGGCGGCGGCTGGGCCTGGTGGCCGGGACCGGCGTGGGGCTGGTACCGTCCGTTCTGGGCGCCTGCTTACGTGTCGTTCTGGGGCTGGGGTGGCGGCTTTGGCTTTGGTTTTGGCTGGGGTTGGGGAGGCTTCGGCTGGCTCCCGATCGGGCCGGGCGACTGGTTCCATCCGTGGTGGGGTGGCTATGGCGGCCGGTTCGGCGTTTTCGGTCCCCGCTTTGGCGGTTATGCACGCTTCGGCGGCTTCGCGCCTCTGCATGCAGGAACGCGATTCTCGAACGTGAACAACATCAACAATGCTCACATTTTCCGTGGCATGTCGACGGTGAGCGCGAACCACTTCGGTGCCGGCAGGACGTCGGCGATGCCAATGACGCGCGAGCAGTTCAACGGAGCACGCCAAATGGCGGGCAACCTGCCCGTGGTGCCGTCGCGGGCGAGCCTGTCGGCCAGTGGACGCGCGGCGGCTCCTTCAACTGTTCGCAACAGCGGTTCGCAGCGCTTCTTCGGATCGGTGCACAACAACGTGGCGCATCCGGAATCGTTCCAGCAACAGACGGCGGGTCTGCGCCAGAGCATGCAGCAGAACCATGTTTCCGCAGTTTCCGCAGGCGGGCGCATGAGTGGCGGTGAGGGTTTTGGACGCAGTAATACCGCGGCGGGCACAACCCAGAAGCCGGGCGCAGGCGCGGGCGGCTTCCAAGGCGGACGGGAGACGAACAACCCGGTGAGCCGGAGTGAGGGCAATGCGGCATCGTCCACGGCGAACGGGAACCGCGGCGCATTCCGTGCTTTCACGCCGCCAAATAACTCCAATGCGCGTCCGGCGGGCGAGTCCGGCTCCGAGCCACGTGGTGCGAACCAGTCCGCTCCGGCGGGGAACCGCGATGGCTTCCGGCCGTTCACACCGCCATCTGGCAGTGAAACCTCTCATGGCGAGGCGGGCATGTCTTCCGAGCGCGGCAGTGGCAGCTACTGGAACCGCACTGGCCTCAGCCCGCAGACGCACTACAACGGCTCGGTGTATGGTGGGTCGGAGAGAGGCAACTCCCGTCCGCAACTGGATATGAGGCAGCCCATCGTGCGGTCTCCGTATGGCGGATATTCTCGCAGCTACGGGGGGCGCAGCACTCCTCCCAGCTACGGCGGCTCGCGCGGCAGCTCCGGTGGCGGCTCGCACTCCAGTGGCGGACATTCCTCTGGAGGCGGAAGTGGGCACGCCAGTGGTGGGCACTCTTCTGGTGGGGGCGGCGGGCACTCCGGTGGTGGCGGCGGACACGGCGGCGGTGGTCATCGCTAAACGCGGCGACGAAATCGGCGTGGAAACGATTTGATGTAAACGAAGTGAAGGTCAGAGGCAGGAAGGGCGTGCTAACCGGCACGCCCTTTCTTTGCGTGGGGAGTTTCGACATTTCTGGTAAAACTGGTCGGGCCGCCGGTGCTGCTCGCAAGCGCATCGCTGATTGTGCTGGCTCACGCAATGCATCTACTGGAGCACGCGTCGGCTGATTTGAGCTAGGATTCTCGAATGCGACCCCTGATGCAACTCGTCTTCGTAATTCTCGCCCTCAGGACGCCCCTTGATGTCGCCGCCTTGGCGCAAAACGATCCTACTCCGCAAATCGATCAACTCTTCTCCGCTTATGCCAGACCGGGATCGCCGGGCTGCTCACTAGGAGTGATTCGCGACGGTGAATTCGTTTACCGCAAGGCATATGGTTTGGCGAGTCTTGAACTTGGTATTCCGCTTTCCTCACAGTCCGTTTTTTACATGGCTTCGGTATCGAAGCAATTCACGGCTGCTGCCGTAGTGCTCGCAGCAGAGCAAGGGTTTCTTTCGCTGGACGATGACGTGCGCAAATACATTCCAGAGCTTCCCGACTATGGTCATGTCATCACCCTGCGGCAGATGATCCACCAGACCAGCGGATTCCGGGATTTCTTTACTCTCCTCCATCTCTCCGGTCACGATGCGGCGGACTTCAATTCGCCAGACGACATTTTCAAGATTGTGGTTCGTCAACGGGGACTGAACAACATCCCCGGAGATGAGTGGATTTACAGCAACACCAACTACTTTCTGCTCGGCATTGTCATAAAACGGGCGACCCAAAAATCGCTCAGCGAGTTCGCTGCCGAAAACATGTTCAAGCCCCTCGGCATGTCGCGCACGCTGTTCTATGACGACCACACTCTCGTCGTGCCCGGTCGCGTTGCCGCATACGATTCGGGCCCGCATGACACGTTCCGCGTCGACTGGTCTACGACTTTTGCACTGGTGGGCAGTGGTGGTCTCATGAGCTCCGTGGATGACCTGCTTCTCTGGGACAGGAACTTTTATGTCAATCGACTTGGCAAGGGAATGCTCGTACAGGAATTGCAAACACCGGGTTTGCTGAACAGCGGCAACAAGATCAGTTATGCGATGGGACTCGACTTGGGGAATTATCGCGGTTTGCCAATCGTGGAACACAGCGGCGGAACGTTCGGATACCGGACTGAGCTTCTGCGCTTCCCACAGCAGAAATTCTCCGTGGTCTGCCTTTGCAATCTCGCAAGCGCTGTGCCGGAGAATCTCGCACGAAGGGTCGCCGACATTTACCTGGCCGACCAGTGGCCGCCCGGGGCAGCGGCCCTCAGTCCCTCACGCAACGAGAACCTTCCTGATCCCACTGCATTTGCTGGGAAATACCTCGACCCCCGGACTCACCTGACGTACACGTTCACGGCAGCGAATGGCAATTTGATGGCCTGGGGAGCAGTGCTGAGGCGGATCAGCGCGAATCAGTTCTATGATCTTGAAAGCAACATCATTACGTTTGAATCATCAAGCGGCACCGTGCACGCGAAACTCGACATAAAGGGGGAGACTTACTTTTCGGGTAGCCGACTTGAGGAGCTTCGGTTGGACGAGCCCGCATTGGCCTCTTATGCAGGACAATTTCAAAGCACAGAACTCGACACCGCCTACAGATTGTTAGCGGAGAAGGGGACGTTAATTCTGCGCAACCGCGAGAATCCGCCCCAGAACCTAATCCCGATTTCGAACGACGAATTCGACGCCGGTGAGTTCGGGAGGTTCGTTTTCGAGCGCGACGGAGCCGGGCGGGTGTCCGGTTTGCGCGTGTTTACCCAAGACGCTCGCGGCATTGCGTTCAAGAAGCAGGATTGAACTCACATTCCGCTCAGCCCGCCAGTCCTCCCTGTCGTAGAATGTGCCCTTGCCTGCTTCCTCCGAACTCGACGGCCTCGTGGTTGTGCTGGTGCGCCCGCGCAATCCGCTCAATATTGGCGCGGCAGCTCGGGCCATGAGCAATTTCGGCGCGCACTGCCTGCGCCTGGTCAACCCCTATGCGGTTGCGTTTCGCGAGGCGCGCTCGGCGGTAGGAGCAGGAGAAGTGCTGGCCAAAGCAAAGGAATTCGAGACGGTCGCTGACGCGGTTGCGGACTGCGCTGTGGTCGTGGGAACGACGGCAGTGCGGAATCGAGCCTTACAGCATCCTCTGCGTCGACTTGGCGAAGAAACCGGCAGCACGATTCGGAGCCAGGTCGAAACCGGGCGCGTCGCTCTGCTGTTTGGCTCGGAGAAAATCGGGCTTACCAATGAGGACTTCAGCCACTGCCACTGGCTGCTGAACATTCCTACGCGCAGCGAACATGTTTCGGTGAACCTGGGACAGGCGGTCGCGGTGTGCCTGTACGAAATCGCGCGCAGCACTCCGCCAGGGAACGCAACGCCAGATTTCATGTCGGCGACCGCGGGTGAGGCTGAGCAGATTACCGAGACGCTGCTGGAGGCGCTGCACCGGAGCGGGTACGTCAAACCGGGCAACGACGCCGTCAGTGAAAAGAAAGTTCGCCAGCTGATCCTTCGCCTCGGCCTGGATGCGGGAGATGCGAAGGTCCTGCTGGGCATGGTGCGGCAGATTGTGTGGAAGCTGCGGCGGACGACGAAAGGCTAGTCAGGGCGCAAAATCTAACCACGAAAACCCAGAGCCAGGTGGTGACACGCCTCAGTGCGCGACTCTCTCCGCTGACGCCTGGATCGAGGCCCGGCGCAAGCGAAAGCGAATCACCCACGCACTCGCTGCCGGCTGCCCCGCAACTTCGAGTGGAGAGAATTCCCAGCCCTGGGCGGCTTTCAAAACACGTTCGGCAAAATACTCGCTCGGGCCGCGAGTGACGAACTTCGCCGCCGTCACTTTGCCCGACGGATCCACTTCCACACGAACATTGATCTTGATCGTGCCGGTGATTGTGTCCATCGCGCTCTGGGGAATGTCAGGAAGCGCCTGATGCAGAACCTCGCCTTGGGAGACGGCAGCCTTGTACGAAGATGGCCCTGGTGCTCCCTCCCCGGCCTGCGTTGCCTCCGGGACAGCCTCAATTCTGAACTGCCCTTCCTGGAAGGGGCCCTTCGGCGGAAATATTGAGCGAAAAACGTGGATCCCGAAGCCGAATGCCAGCAAAACTGCAATCGGGATCAGCATGCGCCACGTGTAGCGGTAGTGACGAACCGGAGGGACACGAAGCTCGGGTGTCACTGGTACGGAGCGCGCTGCGGGCGCGAGCCGGGCCTGAATCTGGGCGATCGAGCATCGCCGCTTGGGATCGAGATGCAGGCATTCGCGGGCAATGCCACGGAACGGTTCCGGCATTCTTTGGAGCAAACCAGCGGCCTGCGCTTCTTCCGCAGAAGAAGGTGTCTTCTGCGTGAGAACGGCGACGAGAGTGACGCCCAGCGCCCACAAGTCTCCGGCGGGCGAGACCATGCCTGCTTCCTTCTCGGGTGGGTCGTACACATCCCGCCTTGGTCTGGAGTGCACACCCTCAATTGCGGTCACCTGATCCGCGGAGAGCTTGATTTGCTCGCCTACCGCCAGGATGTTCGAGGGCTTGATGCTGCCATGCACGAACCCCTTCCCGTGCAGGTAGGAGAGCACTTCCAGCAACGGAGGAAGCAGATCGGCGACTTCCTCGGGCGTAAGCGGCCGCTGCGGAAGAATCTGCGAGAGATCCTCGTCCGCATACTCCATGACTGCATAAGTCAGCGGCGAGCCGTTCATCTGGCAACGGTCCGCTTCGAAAATGCGAATGAGATGCGGATGGGAAAGTTGTGCCGCAGCACGCCAGCGAGAAAGTTGACGCTCGGCATCGCCGGCATCTGCCGCGATCAGTTTAATGGCAGCTTTCTCGGTCGCTGCTGACGACGGTTGCTTGCGCTCGGTGAGAAAGACGGCGCTGTGCTCGGATCCGCCGAGCCACTCGCGGAGCGGAAATTTCCCCGCAACTACGCGGCCTTCCCACACCCTCCGTGTCTCAGCGCTGGCCATGAGCGGCTCCCGCGAGCAACATTCTATGCTACTGCGCAAGTTTGGCAGCACACAGAAGTTCCACGCGGGCTCCGTTCCATGGTTGGCGCAGTTCACCGGCTCTTATAACTGAACGTTACCTTGGTCTCCTCATCCAGCACCAGCGGCCTTACGAAGGCGAACGAGGTGCCCGCACGCGGCACATCAATCGGTATGGGCAACACTCCAGCCACCCGTTTCTGCAAGTTCAACACATTGGCAGAGGCATTCTGGCTGACCGCTCCCGGAGCCAGTGCCACCATCTTCGTGTAGTTGCGCCCGCTCACTCCAACATTGCTCAATTCTTGTTCGTTCATCACGGTGCTTACGCTCGCGTTTTCAGTTTGAAGTTGAACTGCCGTCGCAGTAACCTCGACCGTCTCCATCGCGGCCCCGACGTTCAGCGAAAAGTTGTACAGCGATGGCTGATCGGCATCGTAGTGAAGGTTGAATATGCTGCTCTTAAAGCCAGTGGCATCGGCCTGCGCCTTGTAGTTGCCGGATGGCAGGCCCGCCAGCACCCAGTGTCCTTGCGAGTCGGTCAATGCGGTTCTGGTCGCGCCCGTATCCTGGGATGTAATGGTGACCCGGGAATTGGGAATCACCGCTCCGCTCGGATCCACGACATAACCACTCATTTGTCCGGGAAAAGCTGGCATTCTGTTAATGGGCACCTTTGCGGCTTCGCCCCCTTGATCGGTGATCGCGACCTGCTCCCGAAATGCCGCGGGCACCAGGTTGGCTGCGATCACGTCGCCGCCGAAATCCTTTACCTTGTACCGCTCGGGCAAGAAGACTTCCCAGTTCAGCAGACTGATGGGGATGTCCAGGTTTGGCAGGCTCAGCTCCGCTCCGCCCTTTTTTGCGAACGGAGCTCCGGAGTGCAGGAACACAAACGAGACGGTGTAGGAATCCGTGGGGCGAAATCCGGGCCGCAAGAGCGGCACGCGGCTTCCGTCCGGGCCTTGTACGGGCTTGACGCGCTCGCCGGCCACGTCGGCCGAAAGGATGATCGCACCCGCGGGAAGCGAGACTTTGAGGAAAGGCTGGGCCTGGTTCTTGACCACCAACTTGATTTCGGTGAGCGACTTGCCTTCGGAGGTGACGAGGGTTGTGACCTCGGCGCTTTCGGCCACGGCCGCCAGCACGCTGCCATCGGGGAACCGCACCCATTGGAGCGCGAGCGTTGGTGTTTCGTTGGGCTGCCGGTGATAACGAAACGCGGCTTGAGGCGGGAAGTGGGCCAGTGAGCGCAGATAGGGATTCGCTTCTTTGACGTCCATGCGCGTGAGCCCGCCGCCTTCGGTGGCGGTGATCTCCATCGTGCCGGCGCCTTCGACCAGCACCTCGCCGGTCTCGCGCTGTGCACCCTTGAAGCTGACGAGCGGCGCATCGGCCTGGGCCCCGGTGATGGCCTTTTCCATCGAGATCAGGAACTGGTGATTGCGCTGGCTGGGAGCGTTCACTTTCAGGAGTAAGACACCGGTCTGGGTTTCAGTCGAATCGAGCGTTGCCCCAGTCACGCCCGTGATCTCGAAGCCCTCGGGCAATTGCACTTCGAATTGGGCCGGTTCGCCTTGCACGACCGCGAGATCAGCGAGTACGGCGACGCGCATCTCGGCCTCGCTCACCGAGACAAGGGTCTTTTCGTCGGCCAGAAAGCGCACTTCGCGTGGCGCTGCCGGCGCTGCGGTTTCGCGGGTCGTCCACCAGATGGTGGTGGGCTGGCCTGGAACCAGCGTGGCCTCGATGGCCGTGTGTCCGGTTTCCGATTTCCGGCTGGTGATCAGGCCGGGGCTGACGTTGGCGACGGTATGGTCTCCGGGAATCACCACCGCCAGTTGCACGCTGCCTGCGGCAGGCACGGGCAGAGTGAAGGAAGCCCGCCCCGCCTCGATGCGGACCGGCAAGCCGGTTTCAAGGGCGACGGAAAACTCGGCTGGCCCGGCCAGAAGAGCCACGTGCGTGCCGTTTTCCTGCTCCAAGGGAACACCTTTGCCGTTCTGGTGGGCGTCGAGAATGGTCATTCCCGTGGTCAGCGGAACCTTGCTTACTCCCTTGTGGAAGACTTCGCCATCGAGTTCCACCGTGCCGCGCACGCCGTCATTTTCGATGCGCAGCTTTACGTCGGCATGCTTGATGGAATAGGCAAGCGGCGGAGCCTCGGGCGTTTTCGACGGCTTGGCCGCGAGTTCGACCAGCCGGTTGTATTCATCGAGAGGGAGCGTGACATTGCCGGAGTTGGGCAAGGGCAGAGCAGATTTCTCGTCTGCTGCCAGGGCAACCGGCACAAATAAGCGTGCCGCACACGCGCTGCACAGTAACACCATCACCAAGAATCTGCTTTTCATCGCGCACCTCCCTTTTTCTCGTGCTGGAAGCTGAAATCGGCACTGGGAGCCTGATTCTCGCTGGTGAGCTCGGAAACCAGGTAGATCGAAGGGCCGAAAGCCGGGAACGTAACGTTGACGGGAAGAATTCCGGTCACTTTTCCGGCGAGTGACTTGGACCGGAATGTCTCGAGCAGAGCCTGGGTGGAATCTTTCTTGTCCTTGTCGTCGGGCTCGGATTTGCCGGGTGTCTGCAAACGGAAGTCATATCCCTTCTCAGCCAAGACCGGCCCGTCGATCGCACCTCCCATCGCATTTCCTGCCGACGGCCCGAAACCAGCGCCAGAACCGCTGCCGACTCCGCCGGCCGATCCGGCAGCGAATCCCTGGCCGTAAGGACTGCCGGGTGGTGGTGGCAGTGCCGGCGGCGCGAGCGCCGCCGAAATTGGGTTCTCGTATTCCTCGGTGCGAAATGTTCCCGGCTCAGCCGTGACCTTGAACAGCGGCGGATAGTAGAGCAGCAGTCCGGTGCGTGAGATGGGAAGGTCGAGCGCCGGCAGCATGAGCTTGGCCTGACCTTTCTCGGCCCAGGCGGTTTCTTTGGTGAGATACAGAATCTCAACCATGAAGGCAGGCTCGTCTTCTCCGCCACGTGATTTTTCAAGCGGCAACAACAGGCTGCCGTCGGGCGATTGTCCCGGCCGGACCGGCTTCCCGCCGAGCGAAGTGCTCCACACCGTTGCCCCGGCGGGCAGCGTAATCTTGATGAAATTGCGCTGATTGTTGCGAACCGCGTAGCGCGCCTGCACCAGTTCCTTGCCGTCGACGCTCATCAGGACCTGGTAACGCGCCTCCTCGACGTTCGCCATCAAGACAGCCTGCTGATCGTAGCGCGCAACGTCGACGCTCAACGAGCGGGTCGCGCCTGCAGGTCCCGAGCGCGCGCGAAAGGCAACCAGGGCCGGCGATTGCCGGCTGGCAATCATTTCGCCGAGGTCGGTGGCGTCGGCTTCCTCCAGTCCCTGCGATTTCTGGCTCTTGATCTCACCCGCGCCCAGGACTTCCACCGCGGTGCCCCCGTCGTCGCGCTCCGTGTTCAACAGCCGCAGCAGGGGAATGTTAATGATTCCGTTTTTCGGCAGGCGAGTCTCGCCGGTGATTACGAAACGGGCGCTGTGCTCGACCGGTTCGAGGAAAGTGATGGCCAGTTCGCCATTCTTCATCTCCCAGTCGGCGACCATCGCCCCGGAAACCTGATTGATGGTGACGTTCTCGGGGAGTTCGATGCGTGCTTCGCGGGCCGCGCCCTGCACCACGTCGAGACTGGCCTCGGCGTAGACGGAAGTCGAATCTTCGGCGAGGCTGGTCAGCTGGGTCAGCGATCCGCGCAGGCGCAGAGGCTGATCCAGGTGGTGGTCCTCGATCTTCTTGCGCCAGGTGAACGTCAGCGCTTCGTTTCCTCGACCATAAGCCAGCCACTTGGTCTCACCCGCAGACTCCGATTTTTCAGAGAGCAGTCCGCCGGCAATTCGCAAATCAATTCCCTGACGCGGAAGCTGCACCGCGGCTCGGGTTACTCCCGATTCCGTCGAAGGCAGAGCGAGGTTCTCATCGCCGGCTGAGGAAGTTACGGGCACGTCCACATCGAGCAGCAACACCGAGCGCCCCACATGCGAGAGGAGAGCCGAGAGATGCCCTCCACCCTTGCCCGCCGCGCCGGGTACCAGCGACACCAGCCTGCCATCGAGCTGGGCCCCGCGCACGAGCAAGCCGGCAGGCACGGGCACCCGAACCCATCCGTCTTTCAGAACGTCAACCGTGAGCGTGGCGCGTCCAGCGGCAACATCGCCCGCAACCTGCAGATCGTAATCGACACGCGTCAAAGTCGCATCCACGGGAGGCGGTTCGGGATCGTGCTCGACCGGGTAAGCCTTGGCTCGCAGGACACGGTATTCCTCAACCGGAATCACGACCCATCCCGCGACATGCGTGGACTCTGCAGATTTTTCCTGGGCCTGGAGCGCTGTTCCGGAGAAGAGAGCTACGGCTGCAAGGCAGATAAGAGATTTGTTCAAAGCTAATCGTTGGATTTCAAAAGCGGCTCTGAGCGTAGATTTTTTCATGTTCGATCCTCACTCCAACAATTCAGGGGATGCGCAACTTCTGTCCGGGGATGTTCCGGCGAGCCTTCATTCAAAGGAAGAACGTCCGGGCGGAGGAAAATTGCGGGTGATTTTCATCCGGGATGAGGCTTCTGGAGCGCCTTCCAGCGCGACTGGCTCGCGGGGGTGCCCCAGGTCTCGCCGCTTTTGCGAGACCTGGGAATATCCGATCAGCGCCTCTGACGGGCCGCTTCGTAAAGCACGATGCTCGCAGCCACGCCGGCGTTGAGCGATTCCACGTGCGGAGAATGGGGAATGGCGATGGTTTCATCCACCTGCGCCAGCAGAGATCGCGGTACGCCTGAGCCTTCGCTGCCGATGAAAACTGCCGCAGGCTGCGCTAACTTAGCCTGGTCGGTCGGAGTGCCTTTGTGCGAGGAGGTCGCAATCATCCGCACACCGTGGGCGTGCAGCTTCGCCGAGATAGCTTCGATCCCGCCCGCATTTTTTGCCACCACGACGGGAAGACGAAAAGCCGATCCGGCCGAGGCGCGGATCACTTTTGTATTGAACAGACTGACGGTTCCCTCGCCCAGCACCATGCCGGCGCTGCCAAAGGCCTCAGCTGAGCGGAGGATCGTTCCTAGATTGCCGGGGTCCTGCAATCCGGCTACGACCACGATGGGCCCAACGGGCACGCGTTCGAGCACGTCTTCGAAGGAAAATTGTTTCAGCCGGACCAGTGCGGCCACGCCTTGCGGCGTTTCGCTGGGTACGGCTCCGTCAAAAAGACGGTCGGGCACGAGTAGGGCGTCGACGTGAGCACTGATTTGCGGCAGAATGCGTTCGGCCTGATTCCCGGCCGATTTTCTGAAAAAGACGGCGCGGAAGCGAAGGCCGCTGCGGATAGCTTCCTCAACGATGCGCACTCCTTCGATGGCGCAGTAGCCATCTTCCGTGAGTTCGGCACGGGCGAACGCCTGGCGCAGGGTTTTCAAAGCGGGATTGTGCCGGCCGTCGATCTGTCGAAGACGGCTCTGAGATGGCGGTTTGGATTCTGAAGTGGGGCTCATAGCTCCGAGTGAGTCAGATTGCTCGGGGAGTGAGCAAATAAGCAGGTACCCACGCATGATACGCCTCACTCCCTGGCGTTTTGCCGTATTATGATAAGTTTGCGGGGCAAACAAATAAAACGCAGATCCCGAAGCGAGTGAGGAAGGGGACGCTGTGCGCGCCGAGATCGTCAAAATCAGTAGTGAGAACCCGGAATTATCCCTGGTGAAGTACGCCGCCGATCAGATCCGGTCCGGCGAAGTGCTGGGCATGCCAACCGATACGTTTTACGGCCTGGCCGCGGATCCCTTCAACTTGCGCGCCGTCGACAAGGTGTACGACATCAAGAGCCGCTCCCGCCACAAGCCTCTGTCGCTGCTGATCGCAAGTGTGGACCAGGCGGAAGAACTGGCCAAGGAGTTGCCCGAGGAATTCTATGCGCTGGCGCGGAAGTTCTGGCCCGGGCCGCTGACCGTCATCGTACAGGCCGGCTCGCGCCTGCCGCTGAAAGTGACGGCCAACACCGGGAATGTCGCACTGCGCGTGCCCAATGCCAGGATTCCGTTGGCAGTAGTGACGGCAGCGGCGATCCCCATCACCGCGACTTCGGCTAACCTCAGCGGCGCAACGGAATGCACCAGCGCTGAGCAGGTGCGCGACCAACTGCATGGGCGGATCAACATCATTGTGGATGGCGGCCCTTCGCCGCGCGATGTGGCCTCGACCATCGTGGATCTTAGCGATGACAGCGCCCGCTGGCGCATCCTGCGCGAAGGCGCAATTCCCGCGGACCAGATTTCCACTTTCTTTGCCCAAGGATGAACCACGGAATCGCCAACCGGCTGTGGCCACGGCGCTGGTGGCATCGTCTGCTCGCCTTGGCGGTGGCCACGCTCGGGTTGTTCCTGGTGATTACTTCATTTCAAGTCGTGCGCACGGCCTCCCTGGAGGAGATTCATCCTGCCGATGCGATTGTCGTCTTCGGCGCGGCGGAGTACTCCGGGCATCCTTCGCCGGTTCTAAGGGCGAGGCTGGATCATGCCTTCGACCTTTACCAGCGCCACATGGCCGCTGTAGTGATTACCACGGGAGGCGCGGCGGCTGACCCCAAGTTCAGCGAAGGCGGCGTGGGCCAGGAGTACCTGCGCAAGCGCGGCATCCCGGAAAATGCGCTGATCGCCGAGACCCAGAGCTCCGATACTTCAGAATCCGCACGGCGCATCGCAGTCATCATGCGCACCAACGGGCTGCACAGCTGCATCGCGGTCAGCGATGCCTATCACGTTTTTCGCATCCGAAAGCTGCTCGAGCACGAAGGCATCGGTCCGGTGTACGTTGCGCCACGCGCCGACTCCCGCCCTCACAGCCTGACTCAGCGCGTGGTGGCAGTGCTGCGCGAAGCCACCAGCTACCTGCTCTGGCGCATGGGAATCTAGAATCGGACCTTGGACTTCTCACCAGCCGTTTCTGGCCCGCAGGCTGGTGATGTGGGCCACATGATGGCGGCCGTGCCAGGCATACATCGCCAAGCTTTTATCCAGAGTCATCACGCCCAGTTCCGGATGGCGAAACGTGCGCTTCCACTGTTCCGGGGAAAGGGAACGAAGCACGTTCATCCAGCGCTGGTGCAGGCACTCCAGCAGGCAGAGCGAGGTGTCAATCGGCGTGGCCGCGACATCGCCGAGCTGCGCCCAGCGATCTTCCGCATAGGGCTTGATCGTCGGTTCATCTTCGGTGAGCGCCAGCTTGAAACGGATGAAAGCATTCATGTGGCTATCCGGCAGGTGATGAATCACCTGGCGCACGGTCCAGCCGCCGGGACGGTAGGGCGTGTCAAGTTGCGCCTGGGAAAGCTTTTTCACCGCGGAGCGTAAGTGAGCTGGCGCCTGCGCGATGTCATTGAGGAACGCTTGGCGGTTTTCTTCGGTGAGGGGTTCGGTGTAATTGAACTTGCCAATGGGATAACGTAGATCCGCCATTTTGGTCTCCAGTCGCGGGCTTGCGTCTACAGATGATAAATGGTCGTGACAGGGTTCAGGAAAGCGGTCTCGAGTGGTTGAGCATGGCATGAACTTTGCGCGCCAGCGCATCGAGATTGAATGGCTTCTGAAAGAAAACGACATTGTGGTCGAGCAGGTCCGAAATTAACGCCCGATCGGGGTAGCCGGACATGAAGATCGTGCGCAGCCCGGGCCGCATTTCCGCGACTTGCTTGGCCACGGCCGGGCCGCTGCTGCCGGGCATCACGACGTCGGTGATCATAAGATCGATGCGGCCGGCGTGAGACTTGCAGATATCCAGTGCTGCCTCACCCGTGCCGGCTTCTATCACCTGATAGCCCTGCGCGCGCAGATATTCGGAGGTGAGCACGCGCAGATCGCGTTCATCCTCCACCAGCAGTATGGCTCCTGATCCGGACGGCACGGGAGCGGGTGAGGGTAAGGTCGCTCCTTCCAGTACCTCCACCTTCTTCTGCACGCGCGGAAGGTAGATCTTGAATGTGCTTCCTTTACCGATCTCGCTGGAGACCGAAATGGAGCCGCCGCTCTGCCTGACAATGCCATACACCGTAGCCAGGCCTAGACCGGTGCCTTTCCCCAATTCTTTGGTGGTGAAGAAGGGGTCGAAGATATGCGCCTGCACCGCCGTACTCATTCCGCATCCCGTATCGCTGACCGCCAGCAGAACCGACGGGACTGGCGAAATCCCTCCACGCTCACTGGCGGTGACGACACCGTTGACCTCCACATTGGCGGTCCGGATGGTAAGCCGGCCACCCTGAGGCATCGCATCCCGTGCGTTGACCGCGAGATTCATGAGCACCTGTTCCAACTGTCCGCGGTCAGCGCTCACCTCACCCAGCGCGGGATCCAGCGATAGAACCGTCTCCACATCCTCTCCCAGCAATCGCGGCACCATCTTCCACAAATCGGTAATGACAGAGTTCAAGTTGAGCACCGAAGGACTCAGAATTTGTTGCCGGCTGAAGGCCAGCAGTTGCCGGGTCAATACTGCACCTCGATCAGCCGCAATCCGAATTTGACGTGCGTAACGATCGACCTTCTCCGGATCATGTTTCGACTGGTCGAGCAGTTCGGCATTGGCCGCGGTGATCATCAAGAGATTGTTGAAGTCATGCGCGACCCCGCCGGCCAGGCGACCGACAGCTTCCATCTTTTGCGCTTGGTGAAAACGCTGCTCCAACGAGCGCTGCTCGGTGACGTCGCGCAACATGGAGAGAATACAGACCTGGCCTTGCACCTGAACCAGATGTGCTGACAACACCATCTGTCGTTCCTTGCCGGACTTGGTCCGGAACCGGGTCTCCCAGTCGCTGACGCGCTCACCACGGCGCAACTGGTCGACAAAGGACATGCGCTCCTGCCGGTTCACCCATATGTCGAGTTCGACGGCACTCCTGCCGATCAACTCGAAGCGCTCGTATCCCATCACGGCGACGAAAGCATTGTTGACTTCGAGATAGGTGCCGTCCTCCAGAGTGGTGATGGTGATACTCTCCGGATTTGCCTGGAAAGCAACGCGGAACTTGGACTCCGCCTCCTGACGGTCCTGATGGGCTTGATGAGCGCTGGCCGCGCTCCGGGATTCGCGAAACTCACTGAGGGCAAGGCGGGCGGCAAAACACAGGATGGAGATGCCGAGAAGCGAGAAGGTCAAGCGGCCCCACCCCGCGCCAAGCTGAGACGCCTCCAGGAGCACGATGAGAGGAGCCAGAGCAAAGATCGTGTTGTCCAGAAGCACGTTGGCAAAGTTCTTCTCCCTGAGAACGACGGGATAAAAGCCGGGACCCGGTTCCCAACTGGCGGCCCACAATGCCGCCGCCAGGTAGGGAACAGTCCACCACAGATCGAGCCACGTGCCGGAGGGAACGTCCCTGGACAGCTGTTCGTAGTACGTGATGATGCTTCCAGCGGTTACGGCCCCGACATAGGGCACAATCGCCAGATACAAATGACGAATCTGACGGGTGCGGCCGCGCGCTGCCTGCATCAAGGCCAGGCCGACGACCGCAAGATCCTCTCCAATCTCCACCTCCGCTGACCGCCACACCGCGGCCTCGCGGTTCACGCTCAGCGATGGGACGTAGTACGATCCCAGGTAAATCAGTGCGAAGATGATGACCAGCTGAACCAGATCGAGCAGCGAAGGAAAATCAAGATGCGCGGAATCTTCTTTTTGCTCGAGGAGAAGCGCTATAACCAGGAACAGCGACCGGGTGTCAACCAGGAAGGGGAAGATTGACGTCGCCGGCGGCTCCATGTGCCGGAAAGTCTCGTAGTAAACCCAACCGAAATTTGCGATCCCCCAAGCCAGAAAGCTGCAGCCGACCAGGATCCAGAATGGACGGGTGAAGCCGGCACCGCGTCGGCTGGCGCGAACGCACATGGCGAAGGCCAGCACAGCAGAGAGAATCTGCAGGATATTGGCGATCAATGAGCCCAGCGAAGTTGGACCGATGAAGACTTCCTCAGCCAGATGAGCCGCAACGATGGCGAGTGCCACCAGGGTAAGCGTTCGTGGCATTCTCAGCTTCATCCTGGAACTGTTTCCGGTGGGAGGTGGCACCATCTGGACCTCAGGGTCGCGAGCGTCCCTTAATCCACACAAGGTAACGCAAGAGCGGGCAGTTGTCCTTCAAATTCCAAAGGGCGCCCATTGCGGCGCCAAAGGCAGGAGCCAGAAGGCAGAAGCGCCTTCGACAACACTATACCAAGGGTCGATTGTCCAAGACCCCCACTCCCTCGGGCTTGGAATCTCGGTTCCTGTTTTGCCCGGAATCTGTGCAAGATCGCGGTTTCTAGGCTAAACTCTTCCTGCGGTTGCCTTTAGCTTCCTTTCCTCGGAGCGCGGCGTGGGGCCACGGCTTTGAGGATGCCCTGCGAGGAAAACGTATGCCATCGTCGGTCTGGTCCGGTCACCTAACTTTCGGGCTCATCTCCATGCCCGTGCGCCTGTTTTCTGGAGCTCGCAGCAGCGGGGTTTCCTTCAACATGCTGCACCGCACCGACAAGTCGCGGCTCAAGCAGCAATATGTCTGCCAGGCGGATGGTCAGGTCGTGGACCGCGCCGACACCGTCAAAGGCTACGAGTTCCGCAAAGACGAATACATCATTATCGAGCCTGACGAGATCAAGAAGATCGAGCCGCAGACCGCCAAGACCATGGAGATCCTCGAATTCGTCAAGAAGAGCGAGGTAGATCCGGTGTACTTCGAGTCGTCGTACTACATGATGCCGGAAGAGGCCGGCCGCCGGCCCTACGCTCTGCTGACCAAGGCGCTGGAAGAGAGCGAATACGTGGCCATCGCGAAGATCACCATGCACAACCGCGAGTACACCGTGTTCCTTCGCCCGCATGAAGGCGGCATGATGCTGCACACCATGTATTACGCGGAGGAAGTGAAAAAAGTGGAAGGCTTTGGCGCGCCCGAGGTGGAGTTGAAGGAAGCGGAAGTGAAAGTAGCGCACCAGTTGATTGAGGCGCTGGCCGCCGACTGGGACCCCGAAAAGTACGAAGACACTTTCCAGGAGAACCTGAAAAAGCTCATCGAGACCAAGCTGGAAGGCGGCGAAGTGGCTGCGGTCGAAAAACCGAAGAAGCTGGCCCCCGTGATCGATCTGATGGCGGCGCTCAAAGAAAGCTTAGCCCAGATGGAAGGCAAGAAGAAGCCCGTGGCAACCATCGGGGCCGAGGAACCCGCGGCAGCAGCGGGGAAATCGCGCCGTGGGCGCGGATAGCAGCCGTCAGGGGGCAGCTCTTAGGTCCCAATCTGATCCTCGCACTCCGATTTTGCCTTCACTCCCCGATGATTCCTGCAAATTCCACTTCCCTGCTCATCCAACTTGGCTAGGAGTTAGGGCATCCCAGACTCTGTTGCCGGGTCCTGACTTCTGAATGCTGATGGCTGACGGCCGTCAGCCGGTGTGGCGCGGATGGCCGGCAATCGTTACAATAAACGCTTCTGCACGCATCGCTTCAAAACTGATTCCTTCTCCCTGGGAGTGTCGATGAGTTTGCGACGTTTGGCTGGGCTGCTGGCGGTGGCGCTGGCTACTTTGCTGTGGATGTCATGCGGCGAGGTTTTTCGCCCGGTAGTGATTCCGACGACCCTGACTCCGCCGAATCCGGCGAGCTTCCATGAAGTCTTCGGCATTAATGGCAACGCGCCCTACAATCAGGGCACAGCGGTGCAGATTGACGTTTCGGGTGACAGCGAGATCGGGGCGGCCAATATGGGGGTCAACCCGACTCACGCTGCGATCCTCCCGAACAATTCCCGGGTGTTCGTGGCCAGCGCGGGCAGCTTGTACCTGGGGGATTCTGATTTGGTCACGGCGTTTACTCCAGCGGTCGACAGCAGAACCGCGACGGGGCTAGGAACGCTGACGTTTTTCACTTTCCCCAATGTGGGCGCGGGCCAGTCTTCGACCATCGTCAGCCTCAGCGAAGCCGGCAATCTGGTGACAGCGAACCTCACCTCTGCATTGTCCAATGCGGTTGTGGGCGCGTTGATCTCGATTTCCAGCGTGAACGTCGAAGGCTATAACGGCAGTTTCCTGATCTCCTCGGTCAGCGGGACAACCATCACATACCAGGATTCAACCACGGGTCTGGCACCGGCCTCGGAGAGCGGGATCGCCACCGTTCCGGTCACCTGTTCCTATCTCCCAGATTACTTGGCCACCACGCAGAACAGTGCCGTCTACGTTGCCGACTACGGAGTTGAGGGCGGCCCGAATTGCAACCTGGCCAGCACCGACTCGGTCGGCATGCTCAGCCCGTCGGTGAACAGCATCACCAACATCGGATACCTGCCGCCCGGCTCGCACCCGGTGGCGATGGTCGAGACGCCGAACGCGT
>Ga0187781_10000419_pt1 | contig 30318 bp, 28 predicted proteins | sample 0715_SJ02_MP02_2_FD_132447 | JGI IMG/M metagenome (GOLD analysis project Ga0187781, IMG submission 132447) | Tropical peat soil microbial communities from peatlands in Department of Meta, Colombia - 0715_SJ02_MP02_20_MG | ecosystem: Environmental > Terrestrial > Soil > Wetlands > Peat | place... | reverse complement strand
TCAAAGGCGTCCAGGTTGCCATTCGATCCCAGCCGCCCAATTAATTCGCCGTGCCCGCCCTCGGGCACGGCATACTCATGGACCAGGTCCGCAAACCCGCGCTTGATCCCTTCCGGTCCAAACGATTCATTTTTCTTCTTCTTCTCGTAGGTCACCGTGCCTTGCGCGGTAAACATCAGCTTGCTTCCGCCGCGCACGTCGATCTCCGTATCTACCCACTGCTTGGTTCCGTCGACTTCAACTTTGTATGACTTTTTTGTCGCAGTTGCATTGCTCGCCGCCTGCGGCGCCGCCAGCCTTCCCGGCAATGCCGCGGCCAGTAACGCCAGCGCGACCACGGTCCAATACCACTTCTTCATGGAAATTCCCCTTCCCCTTTTCGTTGGTTATGAGTGCGATGCCGCATCATAGCGCAAAACATGCGCCACAAACCAAGCGGTACAAACCCAAAGCCGGCAAACCAAAACAGGACCCGGCGTGCCCGGTACTGTTCTCATTTTCCGATGGTCAAATGTTACTCTGAAAAAGAACCCGCATGACCATCTTCGCCTTCACTTGCCTGGTCGCGATCGTCTCCTTTGTCGCCGGGCTTCTCGGCTCTCTCACTGGTCTTGGAGGCGGCGTCGTCCTCGTCCCGCTGCTCACCATCTTTTTCCACGTCGATATCCGCTACGCCATCGGAGCCTCTCTGGTCTCCGTCATCGCCACTTCCTCGGGCGCGGCCGCGGCCTATGTCAAGGAAGGCTTTTCCAACATCCGCATCGGTATGTTTCTCGAGATCGCGACCACCTTCGGCGCTTTGTTCGGCGCCTACCTTGCCACCTGGATTCCCGCCGCTGCCATCGCCGTCATCCTCGGAGCCATGCTGCTCTACTCCGCGTACCTCGCCCGCCGGCCGCGTTCTCCCGAGCTGCGCAACCTTCCGCCCGACCCGCTGGCCACGAGCCTTCGCCTCAACGGCAGCTTCCCCGATCTCGCCGGCGAGCGCACCTACAACGTGCAGCGCGTCCCCACTGGCTTCAGCCTCATGTTCGGCGCGGGCGCGCTTTCCGGATTGCTCGGCATCGGCTCGGGCGCCGTCAAGGTGCTCGCCATGGATCAGGCTATGCGGATTCCCTTCAAGGTTTCCACCACTACCAGCAACTTCATGATCGGGGTCACCGCGGCTGCCAGCGCCGGCGTCTACCTCAGCCGCGGCTATGTCGATCCCGGCCTCGCCATGCCCGTGATGCTCGGAGTGCTTGCCGGTTCGCTCCTCGGCAGCCGCATCCTGGTCAAAGCGGAAACCACCTCGCTGCGTCTCGTCTTTAGTGCGGTCATCCTGGTACTCGGTTTACAGATGCTCTACAAAGGCATTTGGGGGCGGATGTGAATCCTCCGTCCCTGGATGTCAAACAGAGCGTGCAGAGCAAAGCGGGGCTTTGGGATGACCGCCGTCTGGAACTGGTGCTCGGCAATGTCCTGCGCAGCGGAGTCGCGCTCGCCGCCGTCATCGTTTTCATCGGAGCCTGCGTCTACATCGCCCGCCACGCCACCGAACCCGCCGACTATCGCGTCTTCCGCGGTGAGCCTTCCGACTTCCGCACCATTCCCGGCGTGATTCAAAGCGTGCTCGCCGGCCGGGGACAAGGCCTCATCCAGCTCGGCCTGCTCTTCCTGATCTCGACTCCCATCGTGCGGGTCGCGTTCTCCGTAGTCGGCTTCGCCCTGGAACGCGACCGCCTCTACGTAACCTTCACGCTGATCGTGCTGGCGGTCCTGCTCTACAGCCTGATCGGCTCCGGCCTCGCCGTCTAGGGTGCGCTGGTTCAGCCGTAACCCAGCCTGCGGGTGGGCCACTCAAGCCCTCTTTGGCTTTGAGTGGGAAACAAGCGGACTCGGCCTCGCGCCTCGGGTCACGAAGTGCCCCAAGACCGCACCTCCCGCACTTTTCTCTTGACCTAACTTCTCCATGGCGTTACTGTTTACTCAACAGTTACATGAGGGCGCAAAAATTGGTCTTACATCTAGGAGCCAGAGAGGCTCAAAGGTTCCAGTACAACTAGCTTATAATCAATAGTTCACTGGCAAAATATTGACGAATAAATACTTTACGAGATGTCCCCGAAAATCTTACTTAATGCATTGCAATATATAAACTTACACTTAGTAAGTCTAACTCCAATAGCCGGAATACTTTGCGAGCATAGTTATCCAAGTCTTTGATTTTAAAAGACAGGTCTGAGGGGGGGTAGGGTACTATATGGTAATCAAAAACAGCCCCCCGTGTCTCAAACCGCGAATCAGTAATCCTAGAGAACATTCCGCACTTCGAACCAAATCCGCTCTAAAAATGGTCCGCTTCAGCACGGCGGTGACTCCGGTAATCATCGCCCCTGCTTCGCGCGTTGCCGGCGCTCTCGCTAAAACCTAGAATCAAAGCGGGTTTCTCCGTCTCTGACACTGCGCATGCCCGATATTCCCAATCGTACAGACCTCGCCCGCCGCATCGAGAAAGCGGAGAAACTCCTGCAAAAGGGCAAATCGCAGGACGCGCTAGCGGAATACTTCCAGATCCTGGAAAGCGACCCCACCAACGACAATGTGCGCCAGATTGCGGCCGACATCTGCGTATCGGTGAATCAGGCAGATCGCGCCGTGCAACTGCTGGGCGAGTTGTTCGAGCACCAGCTCGACGCGCGCGATGCCAGGCGCGCCAGCCTGACCTACAAGAAACTCGCGCGCTACACGAATCCGACCTGGGAACAGAAGGTCCGCTTCGGGCAGCTGCTCGAGAACTCCAATAAGAAGTTGGCCGTGGGAACCTATGAGAATGCTATGGAGGACGTGCTGCGCCAGGGGCACAAGGAAGAGGCTTTGCTGGTGTTGCGGCGCATCGTTGCCCTCGAACCCACGGCGCAGAACCACCTGCGGGTAGCGGAGCTCTCGGCCAGCCTCGGCAAACACGCCATGGCCGCGCAAGCGTTTCTCACCCTGGCGACCGTCGTCGAAGCTTCGGGCGCGTCTGCCCACCAGTACTACGAGCGCGCCTACGGCGCGGACCCCTCCGACGGGAAAGCTGCGATCGCCTATGGCAAAAGCCTGTTGTCGCGGGGCGAGGCCGAGACGGCCGTTGCCATTTTTGAGCCGATGGTGAAGGCCGGCGAGGCGCCCGGCGAGTTGCGCGATCTCTACGGACAGGCGCTGGTCACGGCCGGCCGCTGTAGCGAGGCCGAGCCGCTGGTTTGGCAGATGCTCGAGCAGAACCCTGGGCGCATCCATCAGGTGGTGAACCTGATCGGAAGGATGATCGACGACAAGCTGGACGCGCAGGCGGTGGGGCTGGCGCGCAAGCTCGAAGCTTTCCAGCGCTGCCGCGGCGAGAGACGCTCGTTCATTACCACCATGCAGGACTTGCTCGCTTCCCACGCCACTTCCACGGAGATGCTGCAGTTTCTGGCGGAACTGTTCAACGCGTCGAACCGGGAAGCGGACTACGCGGAAGCGCTCCTCAAGCTGTTCGACCTGTACTGCGCCAAGCAGGACTTCCAGAAAGCGTCCGAGTGCCTGGATCGCGCGGCGGAGGTGGATCCCTACGAGCCCGGCCACCAGAAGCGGCTGGAAGCCTTGCGGGGCAAAATCGGCGAGCAGCGCTTCAACATGATTGCCGCCCGCTTTTCGCCGCTCAAGAAAGAGGAACCGCAGGTAAAAGTCGCCGAGCCAACGCTGGGCGCGGCCGCCTTGCAGGACCTGATGCTGCAGGCGGAAATCCTGGTGCAATACGGAATGCGCAGCAAGGCCGTCGAGCGGTTGCAACGCATTCAGGAGCTTTTTCCGGGCGAGGAGCAACACAATCAAGCGCTGCAGCGCCTGTATATCTCGGCCGGGTTCGACTCGCCGCTGGGGAAACAGATGCCCGCAACCCCACCGGCTCCGCCGAGCACCACTCCCATTGCTGCCGCACCCGCGCCTGTGGCAGCGGTGGCGGGAACTTCCGACGTGAGCAGCCTGGCGCGCGTCGCCGAAATCACCCGGTTGCTCTATCAGCAGGGCAATTCCGAAAGCATGGTGAAAACGGCTGCCATTGAGATCGGCAAGACTTGGGCCGCGGCGCGTTGTGTCGCCGCCCTGCGCAAACCGGGCCAGCCGCTTTCCAGCGTGCACGAGTTTCACAACGATAACCTGTTGCCGGTAAGTTCGGCTGTGCTGGTGAGTCTGGTGGAGACCTTGCAGGACCTGGCCGTGGCGCGTGGTTCGGTCACGATCCAGAATGCAATCCACGCTCCGGAGTTGACGGGAGTTCGCGCCGCGGTGGAGGAGATGCAGATTGAATCGCTGCTGGCGCTTCCACTGACAGACGGCACGGAGCAAATCGGCGTCCTGATGCTTATCCATAACTCAACCCACCTGTGGCAACCGGCGGAGCAACTGGTTGTTCGGGCGCTATGCGATCAGATCGTGATTGCGCTCAAGAATGTCGGTTTGCGGCGGCTGGTCAAGAATCTGTCGGTCACGGACGAAAAGTCGGGCCTGCTGAAACGCGCTTCGTATCTCGATCTGCTCGGGGCGGAAACGCGCCGTGGCCTGCAGCAGGGGAGCGCATTGACCATCGCGCTCCTGCAATGCGGCCGCAGGTCCGCTCTGATTAAGGAGATCGGAGAGGCGGCTGTGAACCGGCTGATGGAGCAAATCGGGCAGATGGTCTCGGCGAACATCCGCTCCAACGACCTAGCCTTCCGATACGACGAAACAACGGTAGCGCTGGTGCTGGGCGAGATGGGAGAGAAGCACGCCATGCAGACGGTGGATCGGCTGCGCCGCTTGCTGAATGAGATGCGGTTGCCGGGAACGGACAAGGCCGTGGAAGTCTGTGCCGGCGTGGCGGAGGCGGTCATGCAGCAGCAGTACGATGCTGTCGACATCGTGACCGAGGCAGTGAACCGCGCCGATCTGGCGCTTGAACTGGCAAGGGAGCAGGGACCCGGCAACGTGGTCTGCCGGGCGCCGCAAACCGCAGCGGCTGCGGTAGCGTAGTCGCACCTGGGACGATGCGAGTCTCGGCAGAAGAAACCTTGCGTGAAACTCATTTTGTCAATCCTGGGCAGTCTTGTAATTGCCGCCACAGTTTTCTACTGCACGTTCCTCGTGACCACGACCTTGCTCGGGCTGTTGTGGTCCGACTTGGTCCTGCGTTTTCCGATTGCGCCATTCCTGCTCGGACTTCCCATATCGCTCCCGCTCGGTATCGTTGCTGGCGTTCTCGCATTCAGGAGATTGCACACCTAGGCGCTGTGTCGATCCCTTGACAACGCAAGCACTGGCTCGGCAGTGGCGATGTTCTATCCCTACTGTTACACTCACCAGTTGGCCTATGACCAGCCATCACTTCCTATCGGGCTAATTCAATGCTAAAACCTGGAGATATTGCCATCGTTAGCGGGGCGCGAACGCCCTTTGGCCGCTATTGCGGAAAAATCAAGGACTACACGGCGCAGGAACTGGGCGCGATCGCTGGGAAAGCGGCGATGGAACGTGCAGGCGTCGACCCCAGGGAATTCGACCACGTAGTCTTCGGCAACGCGCAGCAGACCACAGGCGACGCGCTCTACGGTGCGCGGCACGTTGGGCTGCGCGCCGGTCTGCCGATTGAGACCCCCGCGCTGACCGTGAACCGCCTCTGCGGTTCGGGAATGCAGTCGATTGTATCGGCGGCGCAGATGATCCAGACCGAAGAGGCAAAAGTCGTGTTGGCGGGCGGAATGGAAGCGATGTCGCAGGCGCCGTTTTCCATCCGCGGACGCGACGGCTTCACGCTTGCTCCTGGCGGCAAGCTCGAAGACTCGCTGATGGTCGCACTGCTCGATTCCTACTGCGGTCTGCAAATGGCGAATACGGCTGAGCTATATGCGGAGCAGCAGGGCATTACTCGGCAGGCGCAGGACGAGCTGGCCTTGCGCTCGCAGCAACTGGCTGACGCGGCGTATAAGGCAGGCCGCATCCAGGAGGAACTGACTCCGGTTCCCCTGCGCAATTCCAAGGGCGAGCCGACCGGCGAAATGCTGACCGAGGATGACCACCGGCGGCCGCAGACAACGATGGAGGGTCTGGCGAAGCTGCGCGCTTCGTTTGGCAAAAACGGCACGGTTACGGCCGGCAACGCCAGCGGCATTGTCGATGGAGGCGCAGCGGTCGTGGTCATGTCGCTGGCGGAGGCGCAGAAGCGCAATCTCAAGCCCCTGGGCCGGATCGTGAATTGGGGCATCGCAGGCGTCGAGCCGAAGATCATGGGGCGCGGTCCGGTTCCGGCGACGAAAGCGGCGCTGCAACGCGCCGGGATGACGCTCGATTCCATCGACCTGATTGAGGTGAACGAAGCGTTTGCAGCGCAGTATCTGGCGGTCGAAAAGGAGCTGTGTCTTGATCGCGAGAAGGTAAACGTGAACGGCGGAGCGATTGCGCTGGGGCATCCGCTGGGCGCAACTGGGACGAGATTAGTGATTACACTTTTGTACGAACTACGGCGGCGGAAAAAGAAGTACGGCGTGGCGACGGCGTGCATCGGCGGCGGGCAGGGAATTGCGATGGTGGTGGAGAGCTTTCAGTAGCGGCGTCGTTTATGTCCCGGCCAAGGATTGATTCCGAACGGGCAAAGGGAGTCGCTGTGCCGCGTCCAGGTAAAAGTGGACCTTGCAGGGCCGTTCTGTTTTTGATGCTTGGAACCTGCACCTTCATGTTTGGCTGTCCTGAGTCGTTTAAGGAAGGCGGTACGACTTGGACCGAAGAGGCGCGATCTCCCGATGGACTTTGGACTGCTACCGCGCGCAGTCAACAATGGGGAGGACCAGGCACGGCGTATGACGGCACCACTGTGTACCTAAAGTGGGTATCGCAGCCTCCAATCGAGATACTGGGGTTCTCCCACCAGTATGCGACGATGAACCTTAAGATGGAGTGGGTCGCTCCGAGGCATTTGAACGTGATTTACGGTGAGAGCGAGCGGCCAGGTGACAAGGTGGAAATTGGCTTTCAGGCCATTAAATGCGCCGATGTAGAAATCACGGTGCAACACGTCGATGCCGCTAAAGCTTCGAGTCGGTAGGGGGTTTAATAGATGCACATTCAAAAAGTTGGTGTGCTGGGTTGCGGTCTTATGGGCTCCGGCATTGCGCAGGTTGCGGCGATGGCCGGGTTTGACGTCACTGTGCTCGAAGTTGAACAGAAGTTTCTCGACAAAGGTTTTGCCGGGATTGAAAAGTCGCTGGCGAAGTTTGCCGAGCGGCCGGTGGATAAGGGCGGCATCACGGCGGAGCAGAAGGCTGCGGCGCGGGCCCGCCTGAGAGGCACGACAAAGAAAGAAGACCTGGCCGACTGCGACATTGTCGTCGAAGCCATCATCGAGAACGTGCCGCAGAAACGCGAGATGTATCAGTCGCTCGACGGCATCGTGAAGCGCGACGCGATCTTTGCCACCAATACTTCATCCATTTCTGTGACCGAGTTGATGGCGGCGACCAAGCGGCCGGAGCGCTTCATCGGCCTGCACTTCTTCAATCCCGTGCCGCTGATGAAGCTGGTCGAAGTGGTGCGCACCATCGCCACGGCTCCCGATGTTTACGACGCGGCTGTTGAGTTCGGCAAGAAGCTGGGCAAGGTTCCGGTGCGCACGTCGGACAAAACCGGATTCATCGTGAACCGCCTGCTCGTTCCTTATCTGCTCGATGCGGTTCGGGCCTATGAAGAGGGCGTGGGCTCGATTGAAGACATCGACAATGCCATGAAACTCGGCTGCGGCTATCCGATGGGGCCGTTTACGCTGCTCGACTTTGTCGGCCTCGATACGACTTACTACATCACGCACGTGATGTATGACGAGTTCAAAGAGCGCCGCTTCGCGTCGCCTCCGCTGCTGAAGCGGTTAGTGATGGCCGGATGGTACGGACGTAAATCGGGCAAAGGGTTCTACGATTATGCAAACCCGGAGAAGCCGGTGGCGGGAAAGTTTTAGATCGCAGAGGTTAGAGGTCAGATTGCAGAAGTGAGAAGTCAGACTGCGGAAGTAAAACCTGCAGCATTGTCATCCTGAGCGTAGCGAAGGATCTATGCGTTGTGATGCCGCAAGCAAAATGCATGGGCCCTTCGCTGCGCTCAGAATGACAAAATTGAAGGAGTAAACCTTATAGATGACATTCGAAAACATACTCCTCGAAAAGAAGAACTCGATTGCCTACGTGACAGTCAACCGGCCCAAGGTGCTGAATGCGCTGAACATGGCTACGATGGAAGAGCTGCGGGCGGCGTTTACCGACATTAAGTCTGACGCGGCGATTCGTGTTGCCATTCTGACCGGCGCGGGCGAGAAGGCCTTCATTGCCGGAGCCGACATCGGTGAACTGGCGAAGCACGATGCGGTTTCGGGCAAGGAGTACACGCATCGCGGGCAGTCGGTGCTCGACCTGATCGAGAACTTGGGCAAGCCCGTGATAGCCTGCATCAATGGCTTCGCGCTCGGCGGCGGATGCGAAGTTGCGATGGCGTGCACCATGCGCCTCGCCAGCGAGAACGCCAAGCTCGGACAGCCGGAGGTGAAGCTGGGCATCATTCCTGGCTATGGTGGAACACAGCGTTTGCCGCGGCTGATCGGCAAAGGGCTGGCCATGCAGCAAGTGCTGACGGGCGAAATGATTACGGCGCAGGAAGCGCATCGCATCGGGTTGGTGAACGAGGTAACGTCGGCTGCCGATCTGATTCCGCGCGCCGAGGCGATTGCGGCGAAGATTATCGCGAACGCTCCGCTAGCGGTGCAGTATGCGATGGAAGCGGTCAACAAGGGCATGGAAATGACGCTCGCCGAAGGACTATTTCTGGAGGCGACGCTGTTCGGCGTCTGCTGCGCGACGGAAGATAAGAAGGAAGGAACGGCGGCGTTTCTGGAGAAGAGGCAGGCGGTGTTTAAGGGAAGGTGAGCATCGGGTGATCGGGCCATCGGGTCATCACGATTCCAAAGGCGACTCCACCGCACGGCGGTTGGAATGCTGCAGGCAAAATGCATAGGTCCTTCGCTTCGCTCAGGATGACAGCGTGAATTGGATGTGAAAGAGCAGAATCCACCACGGAGGGACGGAGACACGGCGAAGAAACTCAAACTGAAAGTCGAGGCGCCGCCGGAACCTGCGGTTCCTGGTTTCGAGGGCGGCCTCAGCGCTGCGGGGAAGCGGTTTGCCATTGTTGTCTCCCGTTTTAATGCGTTCATCACCGGACGACTTTTGCTGAGCGCTTGCGATGGATTGCTGCGCTCGGGGGCGAAGAAAGATGACGTCGCGGTTGTGCGCGTTCCGGGAGCGTTCGAAATTCCTCTGGCGGCGCGCACGCTCGCCGAAACCGGCAAATACGATGCCATCCTCTGCATCGGATGTCTGCTGCGCGGCGATACACCTCACTACGACGTCATCGTCAACGAATGCACGCGCGGAATCGGCCAGTCGGCGCAGGAGACGGGCGTTCCGCATGCGTTCGGCGTGCTCACCTGCGACACTCTCGAACAGGCCATCGACCGCGCCGGGCTGAAGATGGGCAACAAGGGCTTCGAAGCGGCGCTGGCGGCGATTGAGATGGCGAATCTAAAGCCAGTTCTCAGTTCTCGGTTGTCAGTTCTCAGAAAAAGCAAATCGAAAACAGGGTTCGGGTCTCAGGTTCCAGAATTCAGAAAGAAATCTCCTACGCGATCCTCCCGCAAGAAGGCCAGGAAACGCTCCTGACTCCATTGATTTCCACGCAGTGCAAGACCGGATGTCTTGTAGACTGTTCCCGTCCCTCGGTTAAAGGGTTTACTGACAACGGAGAACCGACAACTGGGAACTGCTTTGGGCACTCGACGCAAATCTCGCGAACTGGTTTTGCAGATGCTGTTTCAGGCCGACATGGCGAAACAGGCAGCCGAGGAGGTGCGCAAGACTTTTTGGACGCAGCGTCCGGATATTGACGCCGACGCGCGCGAGTTTGCGGACGATTTGTTCCGCGTGGCAACCGACCGAAGCGAAGAAATCGACATGCTGATCGGACAGCATGCGCGGCACTGGAAAATGGACCGCATGGCGACGGTCGACCGAAACGTGCTGCGTGGGGCAGTGGCCGAGTTCCTAGGCTTTCCGCAGACGCCTCGGGCGATCGTGATCAACGAAGCGCTGGAGATTGCACGGCGGTTTTCAACGCCCGAGTCGGTGCAGTTCATCAACGGCGTGCTCGACAGCGTGGCGAAGGAACTGGGACAGCGCGAAGTTGTCTGATCGCTTCCTACCGTAGGCCGCCCCAGGCGCGGCATAATAAGTCATCTTGGAAGATCGTAGTGCCAGTCATTCCAGTTTACTTGGCTCTCTTAATGTTTCACCAATACCTTGTTCAGGGCAGCTTGGAGAGGTTAGAGCCGCGCGTCAAATGCATTTCATAGCGCTTAGCAAAAGGCAAAGTCCCCATCCTAAACGTCGCAAACGGAGCGACGTTCTAGGGCGGGGTTTGCTCGCAGGAAGGGGCACGAAGCCGTCGTAGCTCCCAGGTTAGCGCCCAACACCGGGGCGCGAACCTGGGCCACCATGATTTGATCGATGGGGGCAGGTAGTTAGAGTTTTAGGGTCATTAGAGCGAGGAAGAGGCCGGTGTAGGCGGCGATAACCAGCAACACCACCAGAGCGCCTACGTTCAGGACATTGAAGATTCCCCAGGGTTTTTGGACGGCGCCCAGGGCCAGCTTCCAAAGACCGAGGCTGCCGAGCACGGCGCAGATGAGGACCGCGACGGTTCCGATCAGACGCCCGTGGGGCACGTGCGGGAAGACGATAAGGAATACGACGGCGGGCAGGAAGGCAAGGGCGGGGATGATGGCCAGTGGGGCTCCAATGAGGAAGTTGCGCTCGCGTTGTTTGGCGGAGAGGGTCATGGCGCGACAGGTCAAGAGCCGTCGGTTGGACTTGTGGCCTAGGCGTTGTGCAATTGTATCCGGCGTGAAATTGCGTTGAAAGGATGCAGAGAACCAAAGGAGGCTTTGCGCAACCTTGCGAGCCTCCCGATTGCACGCAAAATCCGGGAAGAAGGCGAAGCAAAAGCGCACACTTATCCCATCGCCCTGACTTCTCTTATTGGGCAACCGCAACGAGCAGTTCTAGTCTGCCGCGAAGACCTTCCGCCTCATGAAATCCGGAAGGAAGGGCAGCAACTTTTTCTGTTCATCGCGGGCGAGATACTTCAACCCCTTGAGTTCACCGTAGCAGTGCGGGGTGCCACAGTGGCAAATAAACTTTTCATGGAGTTCCCAGTCGGTGGTCAGATAATTGCAAGTAATCTCTTCTCGGGGGGCGATGTTGCGCAGAGCCCGTAAGCAGACCCCGTTCCAGTCGACATACGCGTTAGGAGCACAACTGTGGTTGAGATAGGCATTGGATTCGGGTGTGCCTTCAATGTGCTTGTCATCGTCGATCTGGATGGAATATCGCGTAGGGTGTTCTGTGATTGGCCCGTCGTATGTGATCAGGATTTCGCCTTCACTTATAGGCGCACTAGCGATGAGGCATTTCTGCCCATCGGAGCGAAGCGATGGGCCGATGGTTGGCGACAATGCCATAATTCCCCCTACCGAAATACGAACCCTAGCACATCGGCAAGAACAGGTCAGTGAGCAGAGCCGTGCCCATCCGCCGCAATGGAAACTACCCGAGGAATGGTTGGTGAAAAATTGATGTTTTGACTCACTGACCTGGGCGCCGGCGGGTCTCGTTTTCGTGGGCTCGGGCGATCGTGCAGAACTTACCTGTTGGGCAAGCAATTTGATGGAAGTTAATCGCGTGTGAATCGCCTAGCTGGCGGAGGCTGCGGCGGCATTCATGGCGCTGCTTCCGTAACGGAGGGCGACGTTCATAAAAACCTCGCCGGATTCGGTGCTCAGGCAGAGCACGACGGCTTCGGTGTCTTCGCTGGATCTCGCGCCCTGGTCGGCAGTGTGAAGGGTGGGCGGACGAACCCGGAAGTGGAAACCCTGATCGTTCAAGACGGTGATGGCATTGCCAATGGTCTGATTGGCGAGTTCGCAAACGGCTTCGCGAGCCATCTCCGGGCTGTCGGGCATTTCGAAGTCCGCCAACTGACGGGCGAAGCGGAGGGCGGTGGCCTCGTCCACGTCAAAGATGATGCGGCCCTCAATGTCGCCGCTCAAGCAGACTTCCGCGGCGATACCTTTACGGCGATAGGCTTCCTCTTCCATGGTGAGGTTTTCGATGAAGACAGGAGTTTCCAATCCCTGCGCGAGCACGGCGTCGGCGGAGTTAATGAAGGGTTGGATCAACTCCATGCGCATGATCAGGCTCCGGCTCCGGCAGTGCTGGTGGCGGGTTCATCGCGCATAACGTACTTGATGACTTCGTACAGGACCTCGGGTTTCACCGGCTTCTGGACGAAATGGCGGGCCCCGCGCTGAAGAGCGGCGACAATGTTTTCCTGATAGCCCACCGAGGAGACCATCACGATGCGCGCCTCGGGATGGCTGCGGACGATCTTTTCGGCCGCCTCAATGCCTTCCATGCGGGGCATGGTGATATCCATGAGAACGATATCGGGGGTGAGGCGGTCGTACTCGCTGATCGCGGTGACGCCGTCACTGGCTTCACCGGCGACCTGCCCGCCGAAAGATTCGACCATCTGGGCGAGGTTTTTACGGGCGAACACGGAGTCGTCCACAATGAGATAACGCAAGGGCTGGTCGTCTACACTCCGTTTCACCGGGGCAAACTTTTCCATAATTGACTCCCCTTTCTACTAGATCATGACCCACGCACTTCGGGTAGATGACTCTAGTTACTTCCGGAACCGACAGCTTTGGACCGATCCGGACCAAGGCTGCCATTAGGCTTGCATTGCTCCAGGAGCAGGTTCGGCATGTCCTGTAAATCCACTACTTGCAGAGCGTAGCCGCGTTCAATGGCGGCCCTCGGCATGCCAAAGACCACGCAGGAAGACTCGCTTTGGGCCACGGTCAAACCGCCGGCTCGGCGGATGGCGCCCATGCCGGCGGCACCATCCTCGCCCATGCCAGTCATCAAAACAGCGAGAGAGCGATCTCCGAACTCGGTGGCCACGCTGCGAAACAGGACATCCACGGAAGGGCGGTGCCCGTTGAACGGAGCCTCGTCGCTGAGCACAGCCACGTTGCCCAGCTGCAGGCGAGTCACCTTCAGGTGCCGGTTGCCGGGACAAATGAGAGCACGGCCGGCCACCAACAGGTCGCCGGATTGCGCCTGCTTGACGCGGATGGGACAAGTTTCGTCGAGTCTGCGGGCGAACATTTCCGTAAAACCTTCGGGCATGTGCTGCGCGACGAGAATGCTGCCACTGAAATCGGCGGGAAGCTGCGAGAACAAGTACTGAAGGGCGTTCGGACCGCCGGTGGAAGAACCAATGGCAATGATGCGGCTGGGGGCGGCGGGATTTTGCTTGCGCGCCATTTTGCCGCGAACTTCTTTCTGCAAATACTGGGGGTGTATGGGGCCGGCCTGGGCCGCCGCCTGAATCTTGCGAATCAATTCGCGCGCCACTTCATGCATGCCGGTGGAGGCATCCTGGGGCTTGGCCACGAAATCGAAAGCGCCCAGAGTCAAAGCCTTGAGGGTGATGGAAGCTCCGACCCGGCTATGCGAGCTGACCACAATGACAGGCAAGCGCCAGCGGCGCATGATTTCCTTGAGGGTGTCGATGCCGCTGCGATGCGGCATCTCGAGATCGAGAGTGACTACGTGCGGGGCGAGCTCCTCGATTTTCTTGAGGCCGAAGTTGCCATCCATGGCCGTGCCGACCACTTCGATGGAAGGGTCACTCTCGAGGATCTGGGAAATCAGCAGGCGCATGACCGCCGAGTCGTCCACAACCAGCACGCGCACCTTTTTCATACCTGGGCTCCGGCGGCGCCGCGCTTCTGCGGCGAAGGGGTTTGAGGGAGCGAGGCAAGAGGCGAAAGCAAGCCGGGGGAACCGCTGCCGGTGATCCGGATGCGCAGGAAGTGATCGACGAGAGCGTTGATGTTGAGGATGAGGACGACGCGGCCATCGCCGAGGATGGCGGCACCGCTGACGAGGTCGGTGGTGATGGACTGATCGTCGAGCGCCTTGATGACCAGCTCATCCTCGCCCACCAACTGGTCGACGATCAAGCCGAACTTGTTGTTGCCGCGAGTGATGACCAGAACAAAGATCTTGCGTTGTGCGGCCTGGGGGTTGGGGTGTGGGCGCGGGCCGAGACGAAGCAAGGGAAGGAGATCGTTGCGTAACTGGAGCACTTCGGAATGCTGCACTTCGTGGATGGCCTCCTCGGCCGTGCGCGAAATTTCGGCCACGGAGTTGAGAGGCAGAGCATAGAGGCGGTCCTCCACGTGGAACAGCAAGGCGCGGATAATGGCCAGGGTCAAGGGAAGGCGTAAGCGGAAAGTGGAGCCACGTCCGGCGGTGGATTCGATCTGGACGCTGCCCTTGAGGCGGGAGAGCACAGAATGCACGATATCGAGGCCGACGCCGCGGCCGGAGAGTTCAGTGATCTCTTTTACCGTCGTGAACCCGGGGCGCAGAATCAGGTGAAGGATTTCGTCGCGGCTCATGCGGGCGGCATCTTCCGGCTTGACGATTTCCTGTTCGATGGCCCGGGCACGGACCTTCTCGACGTCGATACCGGCGCCGTCGTCGGAGACTTCAACCACGACCTGGTTGCCCTGATGGTAGGCGCTTAGCTGGAGCTTGCCGCGCGGGGGCTTGCCGGCGCGGGTCCGTTCGGCGGGGGTTTCGATACCGTGGCCGACGGCGTTGCGCAGCAGGTGGGTGAGGGGCTCGGCAATGGCGTCGAGAATGCTCTTGTCGAGATCGGTATCGCCGCCGCGGATGAGCAAGTCCACATCCTTGCCGCAGAGGTGAGCGACATCGCGCACGGTGCGGGGAAAACGGCGAAAAACCTGGTCGACGGGAACCATGCGGACCTTCATCACCGACCGTTGCAGATCGTTGAGCACGCGCGCCTGAAAGGCCATGGCATCACTGAAGCGGGCGCCGAGAGAATCCTTGGGGAAGCGCTCGGAAAACTCGAGGAGAGCCTGTTGCAGCATCGATTTGGCGAGGATCAACTCGCCGACGAGATCGAGGACATTGTCGATCCGTTCGGCCTCGACCCGAAGGATGTTTTCCGAAGAAGTGGTGGGCGCAGCGGCGGCGGTTTCGGTTTTTGCCGGGGTATCACGGCGAACTCCGGCATTGGGAGCCGACGATACGGTTGGAGCGGGCTGCTCCGGGGTCTGGGCGGCAACCGCGGAAGGCGGGGCCGGGGCGGCGCTTTGCCGAAGTGGCCGGACAGTGACCTTGGTGGAGATGGTCGGGATCAAGCAAGCAGAACGAATCTGCGCGGAGGATTTTTTCGAAGATAGAGCGGCCTCGATCCGGGTGGGGACTTCGGCGGATTTCTCGGCGGGGTAGAGAGCGAGAATCTCGCCGATGCCGGCGAGTTTTATCTGAAGCATCTGGCGCGCGGCCAGGGGCATGCTGCACTGGGGATCGAGTTGCACGACGACGTGGTGAACACGTTGGCCCTCGTCAAGCGCGTGGGCGACGGCGAGTTGCTCATATTCCGTCCAAAAAGTGGCAGCCGGAGCGGGGCTCGGCCGGGGCTTTTTGCCTGCGGTCTTGCCGGAAGCGGCAGCGGGCGCGACATTGGCAACACGGGCGAACTCGGAACGCAGCGGCTGGAGGTCGGGAAGTTTGGCATTGCCACGATAGGCCTGGATGAGGTCGGCGAAAAGATCGGCGGCGCGCAGGGCGAGTTCAGGTATGCGCAGGGCGACGGCCGGATTTTCCAGAGCGAGTACGTCCTCGAACTCATGGGCGAGGTCGCGCAATTCGAGGAAATTGCAGGCGGCGGCATCGCCTTTGAGGGTGTGAACGGTGCGGCGCAGGCTGCGGGAACTTTCGGCGTCGGCGGGCGACTTCTCCAGCCGCAGCGCTTCCTCGTTCATGCGCTGGACGAGTTCGGCCGCACTTTCAAAGAAGAGCGCGTGGAGATCCCGCATGCGATCGTCAGGAGGGACGTTCACGGCTCCACCTCGACGCGCTGATAGGCTGTGCCGGCGTTTCTGTGCACCATCTGGAACTTCGTGCTGAGTCCGAGCAGGCTTTCCGCATGGCCGACGAAGATGAATCCGCCGGGATTCAGGCAGCGATGGAACTTCTCGACCAGCCGTTGTTGCTCGGCCTCGTCAAAATACATCATCACGTTGCGGCAGAAGATGATGTCGTTGCGTTTGGGCAAGAACTCGGTCTTCAAGTTGTGAAAGTCAAAGTGCACCAGCTCGCGGACGCTCTTTTTGACCGCATAGTGCGCTCCTATTTTGTCGAAGTAGCGCAGCCGGAAGCTGTAATCGACGGGTGACATCTGGGGCTCGGTATAGGAACCTTCCTGGGCGGTGCGCAAGACGGAATAATTGATATCGCTGGCCAGGATTTCGAGGCGCCAGGGAATGGGCACAACCGGCCGGGGCAGGGAAGGCGGGAGGGGCAAGGGGTGACGCACGGCGTGATAGGCGAGGGCATCGGCGGCAAGCATGACCAGGCTGTAGGGCTCTTGCCCGGTAGAACAGCCGGCGCTCCAGATTCGTAAGTTGTAATCGTGCTGCGCATGCTTGCGCTCGATCAGTTCCGGGAGGACTTCCAGCTGAAACAGATCCAATTGGGGCTTATTGCGGAAGAAACTGGTCTCATTGACGGTCAGGTTCTCAACCAATGCGGCGAGTTCCTCTTTTCCCTGCGGGCTAGTCAGCAGGCGAAAGTAGCTGTGGAAAGAATCCAAGCCGGAGTTCTTCAAACGCCGTTGCACGCGGTCGGACAAGAATGAGGCACGCCGTTCGTCGAAATGCATTCCACACTCCTGGTAGACCAGAGTCTGGATCAACTTCAGTTCCGTCTCGGTAAGTGCAAGCGCTGGGCGGGTGTTCATGGAGGATGCCGTTTTGGTTCATTCTCCGCCCGGTGCGTTTCGTGTTCCGCCAAAGGCGGCTGAGGCGGCGGCCGCAGATTCATGCGCGGGAGTGCGGACCGCGAGGGCCCGGTCAATATCGAGCAAGATAATGAGGCGGCCTTTGCATTTGCCCAATCCGGTTACGCAGTCGAGATCTCCTTCGCGCGCCATGGCAGGCGCGCTTTCGATGTCGCTCTCCGGGATCTTGAGCACCTCGGATGCGGAATCGACGATCAACCCGGTGAGCCTGTCCTTGTTCCCCACCACGAGGATGCGGCAATGGCGGTCGAGGGTCGTCGCCGGCTTGGCGAAGCGCTTGCGCAGGTCCACCACGGTGACGATTTTCCCGCGGAGGTTGATGACGCCTTCGACGTAGGCGGGCGCGTCGGGCACGGGTGTGATTTCGGGGATCCTGACGATCTCATGCAGCGCGGTGATGGGAATGCCATAGGTCTCGCGCCCGAGATTGAAACCGACGATTTGCACTTCCCGGTTCATAGGAGGTTTTTCTTAATGGTTGCCCGCCGCCGCCTGCCGCGATTTCGAATGGGGCTCGCCGGAAGGCAAAACGAAGCTGTTCATGGCGTCCAGCAATCCACGCGACATCTTGGACATCTGGTCGGAGGAAGCGGCCAGTTCGGTTGAGCCAGAGGTGGCCGACTGTACCAGTTGGCTCATGCGCTCCATGGCCTTGACCACAGCCTGAGCGCCGGAGGCCTGTTCCTCGACGGCGGAATTGATTTCGTGAGTGATCTCGTTCAAGCGGGCGGTAGCGCGGGCGATCTGCGCCGATCCGCTGGACTGTTCGTTGGTGGCGGCGCCAATCTCCTGGGCGAACTTGTAAACCTCGGTGACCACATTGGAGATCTTGCGCAAGGCGCCGTTGAGTTCCTGGCCGAAGTTCAGCCCCTCGTTGACGATCGAGGTGCTCTTCTCCATGTTCTCGACCGCCTTGCGAGCTTCCTTCTGGATGCTCTGGATGAGTTCGGAAATTTCCTTGGTCGACTGGGCGGATTTCTCGGCGAGCTTGCGGACTTCATCGGCGACCACGGCGAAGCCGAGGCCGTGTTCGCCGGCGCGAGCGGCTTCGATGGCGGCGTTGAGGGCCAGCAGGTTGGTCTGCTCGGCGAGGTCGTCGATCACTTCGATGATCTTACCGATATCGTCGGCGCGGGCGCCGAGGGCGTCGATGATCTTGCCCGAGGCCTGGATGGTGGTGTTGATGCGATTCAAGCCATCGGTGGCCTTCTCCATGGTGCCGATGCCGTCATGCACTTCCTCGCGCGAACGATTGGAGATATCGAGCAGAACTCTAGCGGTATCGGCGACGCGCTGAATCGAAGTCACCATTTGATCGATGGAGGCCGAAGTTTCGCTGACGCTGGAAGCCTGGGTCTGCGTGCCCCGGACCATGTTTTGCACGTTGACGCTCATCTCGTGCATGGTGGTGGAGACCTCGTCGATGGCGGAAGAGGTCTGCAGGCTGTTGCGGGCGGACTCGTCGGAGGAAGCGGCCACCTGGGTGGCGGCACTGGCTACCTGGGAGGCGGCGTCGCGGACGTTGCGAACCATGCCGCGCAGGCCCTCCACCATGCGTTGGAAAGCGTTGGCCAGAGTGTCGTTCGCGGAGCGCGGCCGTATCTCGACGCCGAGGTTGCCGCCAGCGATGGCCTCGGAGACCGAAGCCATTTCTTTCAGGTACTTCACCATGGAGTCGAAGGTGCGCGCCAGTTGGCCGACCTCGTCGTCGGCGTGCACGTCAACGGTCTGATTCAAGTCGCCCGACTGGCCGATCTGTTCGGCGACGTGAATGAGACGGGTCAGCGGTTTGGTGATGCCGCGGGCCGTACGGAAGGCGATGAAGACGCCCAGACCCACGGCAAGCAGGGAACTGATCACCGCCACGGCGACGGTCGCGATGGCTGCGCCCTGGTCCTCCTCGTGCTGCTGGATGAGCTGTTTGCGGTTTTGTTCGTCTACGCTCTCGAGAACATCGCTGGAGCGGGTGACCCAGACGTTGGGGTCTTTTTGCAGATAGAAAATCTGAAGTTCGGCGACGGTGGCGTTGCCGCTATCGACAGCGCGGCGCTTTTCGGTGAGGGGATTGGCAAAATCGGTCGCCCATCCCTGCTCCAATTCCTGAACTTTTTGGAGACTGCTGCGCTGATCGGAATTCGACAGGTCCTCGGCGTGGCGGAGAGCTTCGCCTAGCAACCGTTCGCCGTCGGTCATCTTGTCGAAATCGCGGGCATCGCCGCTCAGCAAATAGTTCTGGAGATGGAGGCGGTTTTGCATCATCTGGAAGCGGACCGCAGAGGTGGCTTCGGCCAGTTCGACGGAGCGCTGGGCCGCAGCCTTGATCTCGTGTTCCCTGCGCACCGCAAGGAGATTCACCGCCAACAGAACCAGCACAGTGGACAGAACAATGCCGAAATTGAGATAGAGCTTATTCCTGATGGTCATGCTTCTGCCTTCCTCGCACGGGGGCGCAATTCCTTAATCGCTGGGTGCGAAGCGGAACTCCAGAACTTCCTTTGTTTCCGAACCTGTTTCGAAGCGCCAGCGCTTGACGGCATCCATGGCGGCATTGGCCAGAACCGGATGCCCGCCTACCAAGCGCGCGTCTCTCACGGTGCCGTCCGGAGCCACAGTTACTAACACCTTTACGACGCCGGAAATCCTCAATCGCCGAGCCAATTCGGGGTATGTGGGGCTTACGGTTGTCTTAGGTTTTCGTTTGGTGTCTGCTTGTCCCCAAGCCTTCGGAACGATGTTTGCGGAGCATCCACCTGCCAGCAGTAACGCCACCGCCAGTATGCGAATGAAACGACAATGTGACATCGGGACTCCTGGAAAAGTTCGAAACTCAGTTGTTATTGTTGTCCGGGCGGGGGATGCACGGGAACCGAAAGTGCGCGTACGTCGTTACGTTGGTGACCTTTCAAAGCGGGTATTGAGCCAAAGCGAAACCGGGATGGCGGACGAGGCGCGACCGCTGTTTTGCGTATGTCTCACAATGAGACTAGGGCGGGAGTGCCATTTCACAACTTGGCACCGGGGCATGCTATTCGCTTGACTCAATTTGAGAATGGGGCGTAGGTTTTGGATGTAATCCACTTATTTTCAATCTTTTAGACATAGCTGGTGGTGCGGTCTGACAACGAGTGGCGGAAAAGCGAACCTGGGCGAACAGTCTCATTCTGAAGAAGCGTTTCAGAGGCTTCTGTTGGAACTGGCCCGGGCGGCCCTGCAAACCGGCGATGCGACGCAGGTGATTGCACAGTTTTGCCAGCGGGCGCGGGACCTGTTAGGTGCGAGCGCCGCGTACTACTGGAAGCGTGTTTCAGAACAGGAATTGGTGGGGGGGGAGGTCGGAGGTCGCGGGGGCAGGCAGTTTCACGATACTTCTCCGCGAGATCGGATTCCGTCGATTGCCTGGGAGGCGGTCGAAAACCGCCGCATGATCGTAGTCCATCCGACCGAGGTTTCGCGGTACCCATTCCTGGTAGAAAGCGGAGCCAGCGCCGCAGCGGCAGCGCCATTACAGATCGCCGGGGAAGTGGGCGGAGCCATCGCGTTTCTGCGCACACTCCCTGGCGCTTCCTTCACTCTGAGTGAGGCTGAAAAAGTTGCCATTTTTGCAGCCCAGCTAGGGAGCGCTCTTGAGGCGCTCCGGCTCAGTCAGTTTTCCCGGGAGGAGCATCGCCGGGCGTCGATTCTGGCGGAGGTGGCGACCGCGCTGCATGGGTTCCCGGACACCACGGCGGTGACGGAAAGCATCGCGGACCGTTTGCGTGAACTGCTGCATTGTCCGGCGGTGATGATCTTTGTCCAAAAGCAAAAGCTCTTGGAGCTGCAAGCGGTTTCGACGGAAGCGCCACGGCTGGCGGAAAGGATTCGCGCCCGGGAAACGGAACAGGGTTTGCGCTCGGCGCATGAGATCGCAAGCCGGGCGGTGAGCGCCGGGGAACCGATTACGGTGAATATCAATGGCGGCTCGCATCTGGGCGAGGAGGCGCCATCGGGCGGGCTGATCGCGGCGCCGTTCCGCACTTCCCGCTCCTACGGCGTGATCCTGGTGTATCCGCGTTCCTCTGGACCCTTCACAGCGGAAGAGAAAAGTCTGATTTCAGCTCTGGCAGGGTTTGGCGCGGTTGCGGTCGCCAACGCCGAACTCTACGGGATGGCGCGGGGGCAGGCGCGAGAACTGCACGAGATGCTGGAGATCTCGGGAGAACTCAGTTCTGCCGGCAGGCTGGATGAATTCATGCAGAAATCGGTGGTGCGGGCCGCCAATTTTCTTGGATTTGAGCGCTGTTTCATCGGGCTGCTCGAGGACACGACCTTCCACATCCGCTGGGGGTTTGAAAATCGCAGAGCACGGCCCTTCGATATTCCCCTCAACGAAGGAGCTGTGACACGGAGTCTGAAGCAGAAAGACGTGTTTTACACCGAGGATGCTACTCAGATACCCGAAGCGAATCAGGAGTTTCTGGCCGCTTATAAGGTCAAAGGGTTTCTGGCTGTCCCGCTGCTCGGGTCGAACGGAGAAGTGCTGGGAACGTTTGGGGTTCTGGACCGGATCGAACCGGGTCCTATCGACGACGAGGATGTGCGCCGGGCGCGGGCATTGGCTGCCCAGATTGCGATCGCGCTCGAGCTTACGAACAATCTGCACCAGGCGGAACAGCATCGCCTTCGCGCCGAGGCGCTGGTTACGCTGGCGCTGGAACTGAACCCGGTTCTTAAGCTACCCGACTTCATGCGCCGTTTTGCCATGCGCTCGGCGAGCCTGTTGGGCGGGAGGGCGGTTGCCGTCAGCCTGTTCGACGTAACCGATCGGGAGACGCTTGTCCTGTGCGGGGCGGCGGAATTCGAGGATAAGCAGCTCATCCGGCGCGTCGCCGAGGGACTGCGGTCCGCGCTGCCGAAATACATGGAAGATGTCTCGTTTGCCGCCGCCAGCGATCTGCTGGGAGGTCCCCTGGCGGAAAGCCTGGGATGGACAGATTGCACGCTGGTGAGGCTGGTCGGTACGTCGGGGGAACTGGCGGGCGTACTTTGCCTGGCCGATCGTGGCGCGGCTCCCGGGGAAAGCGACCGCCAGCTGATGCGCGCGGCCGCGAGCCATGCCAGCATTGCGCTCGAGAATGCGCGCCTGTTCACGCGCATGGAGCAGGCCAACCGCCATTGGATGGACGTTTTTGACGCTATCAGCGACTACATCGTTGTGCATGACCAGGAGAACAATATCCTGCGGGTGAATCGATCCCTGGCGGAGTTCATTGGCCTGGAGCCGGAGCAGTTGATTGGGATCAACATGCGGGCGCTCGACATGCTCACGGCCGGATCGGCGGCGCCGCACTCCTGCCCATTCTGCCGCAGCGGCGAGGGGATCGATGAATACGTACAGGCAGGCATGGAGAGGAGCTTTCTGATTTCGACCTCGCGTATCCACCCGGCAACGCCGGAGTCCGGAGGCCGGGAACCAGGAGAGCAGGGAGCCAGCGTGGGGCCGTCGCAAACGGTGCATGTTCTCAAGGACATCACCGACCGGCGGGAAGCCGAGAGGCGCTACCGGGAGCTGTTCGACAATATTCAGGAAGGGATGTACGTTTCGACGCCGCAGGGGCGTTTCGTGGAAGTGAACGACGCGATGGTGCGCATCCTCGGCTACGACAGCCGCGAAGAATTGCTCGGGATCGACATTCCCACGCAGCTTTATTTTTCCCCGGAACGCCGCCGGGAACTTGCGGAACAGCTGAAGCAATCGGGAGAAATGCACAACCTGGAGGAAGTGCTGCGGCGGAAGGACGGAACACCGGTACACGTGTACATGAATTGTTACGCCATCCACGATGCCAACGGGGTCGTGGTGCAGCATCGCGGGCTGATGCTCGACATTACCGGTTTACGGCAGTCACAAACCGAACTGCAAAAAGAACGAGACTTTTCGAACAAGATTCTCAACCACACGCAGAGCCTGATTCTGGTCACCGACCCGGAAGGCGTGATCAGCTATGCGAACCGGCGGTGGGGTGGTCTGGGGTTTCAGCAGAATCACATCCTTAGCCATTCGTTCCTGGAATTCTGCGCGAGGGGACGGCGCGAAGAACTGGAGCACGCTCTCGCCACGGTCGCCAAGGGACAGCCGATCGACAATTTCGATCTCTCGCTTTTGCGGGGGGACGGTGCGAGCGCCCAATTCACCGCGAATATGAGTCCGATCAGCGGAGCCGACGGCCGGGTCAACAGCATTGTGGTGGTGATGACGGACGTGACGGACTCGGCCGTATTGCGCGCCAAGCTGGTGCATGCGGAAAAGATGGCGGCGGTGGGGCAACTGGTTTCCGGAGTGGCGCACGAAGTCAATAATCCGCTGACCGCGATCCTTGGGTTTACCGATCTGCTGATGGAAAATCCGGAGCTTCCGGAGAGCGCGCGCCGCGACCTGCGGGTGATCCTGCAGGAAGCGCAACGCACGAAGCAGATTGTGCAGAACCTGCTGAGCTTTGCGCGCCAGATGCCGCCGCGGCGGCAGTCCATCCAGCTGAATTCGATTCTGAAGCGTACGGTGCAGCTGCGATCTTACGATTTCGTCAGCCACGGCATTCAAGTGGTCGAGCAGCTCGATGAATCTCTGCCGGAGGTCGTGGGGGATTCGCATCAACTGCAGCAGGTTTTCCTCAATATCCTGAACAACGCCTATGACGCGGTGCGGGAATGCGGACGCCCGGCGCGCATCGAAATTGTCAGCGCACGCACGGAGAATGGGGTCGAGATTTCGTTCCGGGATAACGGCACCGGCATCGCCGAACCCGATCGTATCTTTGATCCTTTCTTTACCACCAAGGACGTGGGCAAGGGCACGGGTCTGGGACTGAGCATCTGCTACGGCATCATCCGCGAACACGGCGGGGAAATCATGTGTCACAACAATCTCGAGTCCGAGGGAGCGACCTTCGTTGTGCGCTTGCCCATCGGGGCAGATGCGGCTTCCTTCGGGGCTGCCGCAGGAGTGTTTAAAACATGAAACAGACGGCCAGCAAACCCGCGGTTGCGCCGGTGCTACTGATTGAGGATGAACCGGCGGTCATGGTTTTTGTGCGCTCGGCTCTGGAGCGGAATGGATACTCGGTGGTGTGCACCGAGTCCGGGGCAGAGGCGCTACAACTCCTGGCCGACGGCGAATTTCATGGGGTGGTTTCCGACATGCGAACCCCGGGTGGGGTCGACGGAGCCCAGGTGTACGCCTGGATTGCCAAAAACCGCCCGGCGCTCGCCGCCAGACTTGTGTTTATCACCGGCGACATCGCCAATGAAGAAACAGTGGCCACGCTACGCCGAACCGGGGCGCCCTGTGTGGAAAAGCCCTTTCGAGTAGCCGATTTCATTTCTGTCGTTGAACAGACCATGGGCAAGGCGGCACGATGACTCAAGAACTCCCGATGCGATTACTGATCCTGGACGACGAGCAGACGATCCGCCGGCTGTGCATGACGGTAGGGGAATCGCTCGGGCTGGAATGTCTGGAGGCCGAAAGCGGCGAGGCTGGGCTCGCGCTGCTGGAGGAGCAGCCGGTTCACATGGTGCTGACCGACATGGTGATGCCGGGCATGACCGGCCTGGAATTTCTGGAGCAGGTGAAGCGCCTTTACCCGCGCATCGAAGTCGCGGTGATGACCGGCCATGGCTCGATCGAAAACGCCGTTCGGGCCATGAAGCTGGGAGCTTACGATTACATTCCGAAGCCGTTTTCTCCGCTCGAGACGCTGCGGATGTTTCTGCGCCGCATGGCGGAAAAGGTGCGGCTGGAGGAAGAAAACCTTTTTCTGCGCGAGCGCAGCGAGACCGAGACGGCGGTCCACGGCATCATCGGGAATTCGGCCCGAATTCAGCACGTGCTGCGCCTGATCTCGCGCCTCAAGGACACGCGCACGCCGGTGCTGATTTGCGGCGAGAGCGGGACGGGCAAGGAACTGGTGGCGCGGGCGCTACATTTCCGGGGCAATCTGGCTACGCACCCGTTTGTGGCAGTGGATTGCGGGTCGCTGGTGCCGACGCTCATCGAAAGCGAATTATTCGGCTACGAGAAAGGCGCATTTACCGGCGCCACCCGCTCCAAGCAGGGGTTGCTGCAGTCGGCAGACACGGGAACCATCTTTCTCGACGAGGTCGGCGAACTGCCGCTGGAAATGCAGGCGAAACTCCTGCGCTTCCTGCAGGAAAAAGAAGTTCGCCCGGTGGGAAGTAACGAAAAGATCAAAGTGGATGTGCGGATTATGGCCGCAACCAATCGCGATCTGGAGGCGGCGTACAAGAAGGGAACCTTCCGCAAGGATCTGTTCTTCCGCCTGAACGTGGTGACGATCTCTTTGCCGCCGCTGCGCGAGCGCCGCTCCGATATTCCGATTCTCGGCAACTGGTTTTTGGAACGCCTGGCTCCGGGTCGCGGCGTGCAGATCTCAAGCAACGCCATGAAGGCGCTGCTGGCCTACGACTGGCCGGGCAACGTGCGTGAACTGGAAAACTGCATTGAGCGCGCGGTCGCACTCACCGACAAACGCATTCTCGATCTCAGCGACCTTCCCGCGTCGATTGCGCGCGGCGAATTTGAAGGGGATTCCGAACCGGCGGAGACGCGGGATTCCGGCATTTCTTCCACCGCCGACCTCGAAGAACTGGAGCGCGCCACCATCGCGCGAGTCTTCAGCCAGGTGAAGGGAGACAAGGCTCGCGCCGGGAAGATGCTGGGGATCAGCCGCGCTACGCTGTACCGCAAGCTGAAGCGCTACAACATTGGAGTGCGAGAAGAGCCGCGAGGACCGACCACGCTGCAATGAGTGAGTGCGCGGACTTGGACCAAGATGAGACGATTCGTTTCTTGCGTCTCATTCTGAAACGCAGCGCTTCCATTGGCTTGGAGTTTGCTTGACCCCCTGGTGGATGAAACGCTCATAACTTCCTAATCTGGCAGGACTTGCTCCGAGGTCCATGTCCTCGCGGAGTGTGGAGGTGCCCGTGCACTATCGATTGGCGATAAGGCGGGTCGAGTCTCCTTGATGTCTTTCAAACCAGGAAGAGGGGTGACTCGCCTGCTTGCTTTTCGCAAAGGACTGAGAATTCGCCGTGACCAGCCAGGCCAGCGCGACGGTTCGTGCCCTCGACGCCGATGTTGTCGGTCAGCTTGCCCGGTTCTTTCCCGAAGCGACGCCAGTCCGCATCCCGATCAAGTTGAGCCAGGCCGCCGAATCCGGGACGGGCGGGAAGGGATCGGGGGCGAAGGCTTGGGTTCCGCTGGAAGAGACGGTAATTGAATTTGGCACCACGCGCGAGGTGTTGTTTCAGGTCAAGCATCCGCTGGAGTTTGCGGACGTGGTGCTGGTGGAAAGCCGGGACGGGGCGCTGCGCGCCGAAGCCTCGGTGGTGGCCGCGCAATATCGGCCGGAACGGACCGTGATTGCGGCCCGCTTCCTAGACAATGTTCCCAACTGGATTGTGAAAACATGACTGCCTACGAACAAACGCCTGAAACGCAGGCCGCGATCGTCGCGACCTTGCATCCCATCTATGCGGCACTGGTGCGCGAGTTTGTGATTGAGGTGCCGGAGTATCCGGCCGAGGGCTCCATCGAGGAAGCCAGGAACTGGCTGCTGCGGGTGGATGCGGAGATGCAGGTGCACCAGTTGCGCCAGTTTCTCCAGACCACGCCTTTGGCCAGCGAGCCGGTCTTGCGCTGCCTGCTGCTTCATCACCTGGAGAAGCCGGTGAAGTCGAGCGCGGACCGCGACAAGATCGATTTCCTGCTGGTTCAATATTTCTCATTGTGCGCGCCGACGGCTGTGGGAGAATCCGACGCGGATGTTGAGTTCGTGGCGCAGGTGCTGGAACCGGTGCTGGGCTCGCAACAGGCTGTCGAGTGCAAGTGGTCGCAGCCGCTGGAGCGCTGCCTTCAAGCCGCCTCGCAGTGCGCCTGTCTCAGCGACCTTCTGCATTGCGCGAGCATTGAACAGGGCCGCAAGATCAAGAGTGGGGCGGGCGACGGTTTCTATGAACCCGCGGCCATGGTGGCGTTCGCGCGTTTCAGCTTCGTGATCCGGCGCGTTTTCTTCCGGCTGATGCAACACGATCTCAACACCATTCAGGACGGCCTTTGCGAGCTGGAGCGCCGCGGCATTACCAGCCTCGACTGCCGGTGCGCGCACTTTTCGCCGGAAGAGTCGACCAGCCGCCTGCGCATGATTTGCCAGTCCTGGAAAGTGATGTTCCACGCAGAATATTCCTCCGGTCACCCTCTACGCATGCTGGTCGATCTGAGAGCGGCGGTGGAGAACGCCCTGGAGGGAAGTTGCCAGTCAGCGCAGAAAAAACATTCACCAATTGCGCAGGCGGCAGCGGCCTCCAACGCGTCAAACTCGGGAACCGCCGATTAGTGAGAATCGGCCCATGGCACGAACGCGCGCGACTGTTCTGATTCTTTCGCCCGACCCGGGATTCGCACGGGAACTGGCGAAAGCCTGGCCTGCCGGCCCCAACGTGCCGGAGTTCACGGTGCTTGAGGCCGTGCGCGCACAAAATCTCGCCGGCGCCGATTACGACCTTGCGATTGCCGACGCTTCCTGCGATGCGCCCATGACGTTGAGGCAAGCTCTGGCCGCGGCGAGGAAGCCGGCTCTGCTGATTCATGCCACCGGCGCCCTTCCTATCGCGCGTACCGACGGGGTCGTGGTCGAGCTCTGCCGAGGCATTTCAGACGGGAGCGACACCGAGTCCGATTCCTGGGCCCAAACCGCGGGCTTGCTGGGCCGCGAGATACTGCGCCGTGCGGCCGCCGAGGAGCGTCTGCGCGAGGCCGAAGCGGCGAGCACGGCCGTGAAATCCGAAGCCACCCTGGGACGCTACATGGTGGAGATGAGGCACAACGTCAACAATGCGCTGACATCGGTTCTTGGAAATGCCGAACTCCTGGCGATGGAGCCGGGTCTGTCGCGCACGGCGCTGGAGCAAGCGGATACGATTCGCAACATGGCGCTACGCCTCAACGAGGTTTTCCAGCGATTTTCTTCCCTGGAAAAGGAACTCTCGATGGAGGCGCGCGAGTCGGGCAAGGCGCAGGCGCACGCCTTTGGCGGGCACTGAACCCTTCACGGGCGCGGCGGTACTGCAATTCTGCGGTGAGCGCTGACCCGCGGGCCGCTTATCCTCCGGAGCGCAATGCCTTCTACAGCTTATTTCAGGAATGGCTTCGGTGCCGGTCCGACCACGAGCCCTCAGCGCCGAAAAGCCGCGTCAATAGTGGCTCGACCCACGGCACGGCTGAAAGCCGTGCCCTTCCCAAAGCTTATTCTTGAAACACGTGCTACTTCGCCGCGCGCAGGAACTTGCCCGTGGTGGCGTCGATAACGCCGATCCCCTTGGTGTCGGTGGTTAACGTTCCATAGAAGACCACCCAGAGCAGAGCTTTGTCCTTCGGGTTCCAGTCCAGCGTGTACAGCACCGGCTGCTCAGGATTCTTCTCCATCAGCTTGGCGCCACCTTTTTCCTGGGCGGTTGTGTAGGCCTGGTCGGAATCGGTGGTGAGAAGGAAGGTTTGGAACATCAGGGCGGGAATGGTCGGTCCGTAGGTGATTTCTGCGCCCGAGGTTACCCCGATGGGCGCTTCATCGCGCAGGCGACTGCCCGAACAGGTGAAGACTTTGTAAGTGCGGCGGCTGGGCGATGCGAACATACCGCGCCAGATGGTGGACTTCCCGTCATGTCCGTTGCTTTCCGCATTCAACGCCGATTCCATGTGAAACGGAACGGCGTCGGGCTGCCAGCGCGCAGCCATGGCCTGCATCTGCGAAAAGCACGCTTTGCCGGTATAAAGCACGGGCTCTTTCTTGGCCGGTGGAGCAGCCGATTGTGTCTGGCTGCCCCCCGATGAAGGGGTCGTCGGCGAACTGCACGAGATTGTCACCGCAACGGCAAGGACGCCGGCCAACAGAGCGCCAGCAATTCCCAACCAACGAAACTTATTCATGGTCCGTCTCCCAGGGTGAGTTCGAAATGACTACTGTGTCACTCACCGTGCCAGGAGGGCCGAAAGTCGGGATGCGAAGGGGGCCGGACCTCCGAGCACGGCAAATTCTAACTCCGGTTTGGCAAGATGCGCTGTGATATTTGTCGCCAGCCTGAAAACGGAAATTGTCGGTGGCGATGAGGGGCGAGAAAAAGGAAAGAGTCTACGAGTAGGCCAGTTCCTTCGCGCGCTGCACTGCCTTTACCACCGCCTTGATCAACGTCACGCGCAGCTTGCCTTCTTCAAGTTCGAGAATGCCGTCGATGGTGCACCCGGCCGGCGTCGTTACCGCGTCTTTCAGCAGCGCCGGGTGATCGCCGGTTTCGATAACCACGCGGGCCGCGCCCATGGTGGTTTGCGCGGCCAGCAGCGTCGCCACGTCGCGGGGTAGCCCCACCTTTACGCCCGCTTCGGCCAACGACTCGAGAATGATGTAGATGTAAGCCGGCCCGCTGGCCGAGAGTCCGGTGACGGCATCCATGTGCTTTTCGTCCACGGTAACGGTGCGGCCGACAGCCGCAAAAAATTTTGTCGCCAGTTCCAGGTGCTGTTTCTGCGCGAACTTCCCCTTGCAGAGTCCGGTCATGCCGACGCCGAGCACGCAGGGAGTGTTGGGCATGGCGCGCACCACCGGCACGTCTTTCTCGAGGCCACGCTCGATCATGTCGGTGGGAACCGACGCGGCGACCGAGATGAGTAGCTGGCCGGGATGAACGTCAGCACGAATTTCACGAACCACGTCCGCCACGACCTGCGGCTTGACGCAAAGAAAAACGAGGTCGGCATGGCGGGCAGCCTCGGCGTTATCGGTTCCGGCATTTACCTTGAGCTTTCCTTTCAAGGAAGCGGCGCGTTCGGCGTGCGCCGTCGTCGCCCACACGTCCGTTGCTTTCAGTAAACCATCGCGCAGAAACGCCTGGAGCAGGATGGAGCCGATTTTCCCCGCTCCGAGAATGGCGACTCTTTTGGCCCCTGCAACCTTTGCCATGATTATCTCCCACTGGTTCGATTCGGAATTTCCTTAGCCAGACTACACCAGAGAGAGGCAAATCATCGGTGACTAAAGGAACGGCAATATCCCAGCCGTTGCTGTAGCTTCGTTCTGAGGCCCGGATGAACCGCGTAAGAAGCGGTCACGCAATCATCTTGTTAGCCATCTGCACGATCTCGCGGCCAATTGGCAAGGACGCGGTGGCGGCCGGAGATGGCACATTGAGCACATGCAGGAAACGGTCGCGAGCCACGAAGCGGAAATC
>Ga0187781_10000418_pt1 | contig 30348 bp, 29 predicted proteins | sample 0715_SJ02_MP02_2_FD_132447 | JGI IMG/M metagenome (GOLD analysis project Ga0187781, IMG submission 132447) | Tropical peat soil microbial communities from peatlands in Department of Meta, Colombia - 0715_SJ02_MP02_20_MG | ecosystem: Environmental > Terrestrial > Soil > Wetlands > Peat | place... | reverse complement strand
CCTCGAGGACGGCGGCGAGCCGCTCATCATCGAGATGGCGGAGCCGGAAGCGCAACGGGTCGGCGCCCGCGACATAGGCGAGCGCATCGATGTGCGACTCGCAGGCGAACGTGTTGGCGGTCGTGGACAGGGCCCGGTACGGGCCCTGCGCGTGCGGGGAAGCGGCCGGCTGGTACCGCAGGCGACGGTTGGGCACCGTGTACGGGAAGGCGAAGCCGCTGGCCCCGGCGTTGATGTCGAGGAGATCCCACGCGGTGATCGAGCCTGCGGCGTCCAGGCCCGCACGCACGTCGATCACCGCCATCGGGCGCAGGAAGCCCTGCTGAAATTCCTCGGCCCGGCTCCAGTGCACCATCACGGGCCGGCCCGCGCCGCGAGCCAGGCGGGCGGCCTCGACGGCCTCGTCGCCATGTTTGCCGCCGAACCCCCCGCCCACGGGCGGCACGATCACGCGGATAGCGTCCTCGCTGATCCCGAACGTCCCGCTGAGCTGGGCGCGGACGGCGAACGGGACGTTGGTACCCGTCCACACGGTGAGCCGTCCGTCCTCCCATTCCGCGATGGCGGCCCTGGTCTCCAGCGGGACATGAGCCAGGTAGGCAGTGGTGTAGGTGGCCTGCACCCCGATCGCGGCCGCGGCCAGCGCCGCCTCGGGGTCGCCGGCCCGCGAGCTGACGGCGCGCTGCCACCCCTCGTCGTCGGCCGGATGGGTGCGGAGGTAGGCCTCCAGGTCTGCGGGACCGGGAGGGGGCTCGTCCCACTCGGCCCTGATCGCGGTCACGGCCCGCCGGGCGGTCCCCGGATCACCTGCCGTGACCCCGATGAACTCGCCGTCTCGCACGACGGTGACGCCCGGCATGGCCTCGGCCGCGGCGGTATCCGCCGACCGCAGCACGGTCCCCGGCGCGGGGGAACGGAGCACGGCGCCGTACCGCAGGCCCGGGCGCCTCAGGTCGGACACGAAATGGCGGGCGCCGGTAACTGCGTCGGCCCTGGGCGCCGCGTACGGCCGCCCGGCCGTGGTCCAGCCGGATGGCGAGGTCAGCGGCGGTTCCTTGGCCAGCACCTCAACCTGCCGCGTTCCGGCCAGCAGCATCCCGTAGGGCAGCCGGGTACCGGTAAGGCCGCAGATGACCGACCCCTGCTCCGCCCTGAGGTAGGCGTGCGGCCCGCCCAGGCGGGGGGCCGCGAGACCGAGGAGGACTTCCCTGGCGCCAGCCGCCGCACGGCGCAGCGCCTCGCCGGCGTCCGGCATCGACCGGCTGCCGAACGTCCCGGCGTCGTACGGGCACAGGTCGGTGTCACCCTGGACCAGGCGCACGTCGGCCGGATCCACCGCCAGTTCCTCCGCGACCAGCAGGCGGAGTGCCGTCTGGTTGTCCTGCCCGAGGTCGACCTTGCCGGTGAAGGCGGTTACCGTCCCGGCCGCCGAGACATGCAGCCACGCGCCTCCGGATCGCGGCCACGTCCCGGCCGCGGAAGGCGGCCACACCACCACGAGCCCGTGGCCCAGCACGCCGAACCAGTCCCGCTCCCCCGGCGCGGACATGTCCCACGGCCGGGCGGGCCGGGCCAGCGAGGACAGGGCCAAGGGCAGCGTCTCGCCGGGCGCGGGCCCGGGACGACCCTCGTTCCCGTCACGGGCCAGGGCGGCGGCCCGGTGGACGGCGCGGACGATCCTCGGATAGCACCCGCACCGGCACAAGCAGGGGTTTAGCGCCGCGGCGATCTGCTCGTCGCCGGGATCAGGGTCCGCAGCCAGCAGCGCCGCGGCGCGCACCGCGATGCCGGGCGTGCAGTACCCGCACTGTGACGCCCGTTCGGCGATCAGCGCGCGCTGGACCGGGTGCAGCGGCTCGCCCGCCGATCCGGCCAGGCCCTCGATCGTGGTGACCGAGCATCCGGCCACTTCCCCCGCTTGCCGCTGGCAGGACAGGACCGGCTGGCCGTCGACGAGCACCGTGCACGCACCGCACGAACCTTCGCCGCACCCCCCCTTGACGCCGGTCAGGCCCAGCTCCGATCGCAGGAACGCCAGGAGGCTCGCGCCCGGCCGGCTGATCTCGCAGGTCTTGCCGTTGACGACGATGCTGCTCATCATGATTCCCGTTATCCACGAGCGCCGCGGACGAGGTCCTGGGCCCTCCATTCGGTGACCAGTTCCAGCTGATCTCGCCCGATCAAAGCCCGGGCAGGGCCAGTGGTCCCGGACCCACGGGCCGATCGGCACTTGCCCGGCCACAGGAGCCCGTGGTGAACCTGAAGCGGAGGTGGTTGACCGTGGACGCGTTCGTCAAGCTCATCGCCGCCGGCCCGCTGTTCTTCGTCAGCGCCTGGCTGTTGATGATCTTCGCTGGCATCGTCGGCGCCGACGTCGGAATCCGGCCGTTCGGGTACATTACCGCGATGGTGGTGACCATCGGCCTATGGCTGACCCTGGCTCCCGCCATCGGCGCGGTCGGGCGGGCTCCCGGGAAGAAGAAGGCTTAGCGATGGACGGTCCGATTCGGGCCCCAGACCGCGGTGACGTGGCACCGGAGTTGCGGCCGCTCGCCTACCCGGCGGCGGTGCGGGCGCTGGCGGGCTGCGTCGCGGAGACCGGGCGGCTCCTCTGGCGACGCCGGATGCACCTGCCTGCCCAGCGGGTCGGGATGCGGCTGCACTTCGCCGACGGCACCTCGGCGCGGGTGTACCGGGAGACGGCGGTGGACCGGGGTACCACGACAGACCCATGCGTGCTCGTTGCGGAGTTCCGGCTGCGAGCCGTGCGCGGCCGCGGGCACGCCGTGTTCCGCAGGGAAAGCCTGCTCAACACCCCGCTCTTCGCCGGCTTCCCCGGCTTCGTGTCGAAGCTCTGGCTCACCGACGACGAACGCGCGCGGTACCGGGGCCTGTACGAGTGGGACGGACCGCGGCTCGCCGAGAACTACGCCAGAGCGCTGTGGCGCGTGCTTGCGCTGGTATCGGTGCGGGGCTCGATCCACTACGTAGTGCTGCCGGGCCTGCGCCGCGACACGCTGCTGGAGCGACGGCGAATGCTGGACGGGGCCGCGGCAGATGCGACCGCCTGGTGGTGCCTGACTGAGGTCGGGTGAGGGGCACGGCGGACATCCTGGTGGCCGGAGCGGGTCCGGCCGGGCTGGCCCTGGCCTTGCAGGCCCACGACCACGGTGCCGCTGTCCGCGTCGTCGACCGCAGGGCGGAGGCGGCCCGGCCCTCCCGAGCATTGATCCTGCATTCCCGAACGCTGGAGGTCCTGCGTCCGCTCGGGGTGACCCAGGCGCTGCTGGCCCGGTCAGACATCACGCCCACCGCGGACCTCCAGCTGGGTTCCCGGCTCGTCAGGGTGATGCTCGCCGATCTCGCGCTGCCGGACACCGCCTTCCCTCACCTGTCGCTGATCAGGCAGATGGAGGTGGAGCGGGTGCTGGCCGGGGCCCTGGCCGATCGCGGGGTAGAGATCGAGCGCGGTACCGAGCTGACCGGGCTGCACGACGAGCCCGGCGGGGTGCGGGTCTTCCTGCGGTCGCCGACCGGGGTAGAGGAGGCCTGGTCCGGTTTCGTCGTCGGCTGCGACGGCCCGTCCAGTACCGTGCGCGCGCAGGCCGGCATCGGGTGGCCCGGGCGAGTGTACCCCGTAGAGGTCGTGCTGGCCGATGCCGAGCTGGAAGGCGATCTCGCCGGTGACGCCGCCCGTATCGTCGCCGGGCGGCGGGGACTGGTGTTCGCCTTCCGCCTCGGCGAGCGGGCGACGTGGCGCCTGCTGGCCACCCGGGCCGCGGGCGCGGGTCAGTCACCGCCCGGTCAGTTCGGTCCTCCGGTCCCCGCGGCCGAGATGCAGGCGCTGATGGACGAGGCGGGACTGGGCGCTCAGATCGCCGAGCTTGCGTGGTCCTCCCGAGTCAGATTGCAGCGCCGGGTGGCCGGCACGTTCCGCCGGGGTCAGCTGTACCTGGCCGGGGACGCCGCCCATGCCTACTCCCCCGCCACCGGCCAGGGGATGAACGCCGGCATCCAGGATGCAGTCAACCTCGGTTGGAAGCTCGCCTTCGCGGCGGCCCGGCCGGGTGCCGGGCGACGCCTGCTGGAGTCTTACGACCGGGAGCGCCGCCCCGTGGCCCGGCAGGTGCTGGCGATGACGCACCTGGCGTTCTGGGCCGAGGCCTCCCTGGGACCTGTGCCGTCCGCGCTGCGCGGCCGGGTGGGACCGCTCGCCGCCCCTCTCGTGCCCGCGGTGATCGGCCGTCGCCGCCTAGTCGCCGAGGCAGTCCGGCTGGTGTCGCAGCTCGGGGTGAGCTACCGGCACAGCCCCCTGTCCGTAGAGGGAACACCACGCCGGCGGGGCGGACCCCACGCCGGGGACCGGCTGCCAGATGAGCTCGTGAGCTCGGCCGGGCGGACAATCCGGCTGCACGACCTGCTCGCCCGGCCCGGCGTGCACATACTGCTGGACCGGGACGCGGACCGGCTCGGTGCCCTGCCGCCGAGCCGGTTCGTCAGCGTCCACCGCCTCACCAGTTCTCCGGGCCGTGGCCTGGTCGCGGTCCGTCCCGACGGCTACGTCGGCTTCCGCGGCCAGACCGCCGAGACCGGCCAGTTGGCCACCTGGCTCGCCTGGCTCGCAGCGGAGCAACGTCGCCCAGTGCCAGAGGGCAGATAGGTAGTCACCATGGCCGGCTGTCGCTGTCAGCGGACCCGGGCCGCCAGGACCGGCCGCGGTGGCTTCGCGGCTGAATCGGGACGCGGGCTCACGGCTGTGGCCCCTCACCGCCGGGCGTCTGCCTGGCGCTCCATCTCGCGCTTGATCTCGTTCTCGGAGATCGGCTTGTTCCCGAAGACGGCCCAGGCGTACGCGGCCACGAACAGCAGCCAGGCGCCGAGCGGGTAGACGATCCAGAGGTTCCACACCTCATAGATCCCAGAACTCTGGCTGAACCCGTGGACCGGCCAGCCGCCCGCGTTGTGGTACTCCGAGGTGGCCCAGATGATCACGAGGAGCGCAATGCCCGGTGGCGGACCATACGGTGACAGTCCAGAAGCGGCGCCTGCGCTCGATCTGCTTGATCGCCTGCTGGCGGGCCAGCTGGTCGCCGTCGCCCGCAGTATCCGGGTTATGGTCGGTGGGTGAGTCATTGATCACGTGTGACATCGTGATCCCTGCCTGATGGCAGAGACTGAGTTTCGGCCTGGCGGGCGAGATCCTCTGAGCGCTGCTTGATGCCCAGTAGCATCTTGCGCTCCATGACCAGGCTGCCGGGCTCCATGACCAGCAGGTTGAACAGCCGGACGGGCAACTGCCCGCCCCGCGCCGCGATCCGGTTCCGGCTGATCAGCCTGGTCTGGCCGTCCTCGGCGACGAGTGCGAAGATCCACACCCAGTTCCCGTCGGCGAACCGGGTCACGAGCGTCCGCCCGGGGTCGCAGACCTCGACCCGCATCACCGGCCGACCCGGGCCCAGCGGCAGCTCATCGCCGACCTTGAGGTCCTGGAACTGCGGCAGGATCTCGCGGGCGCTGTGCATGTTCAGGCCGAGCAGGTTCTCGATCCAGTCGTAGGTGTACGCGCCACCCCGGCCGCTGCCCATCTGCACCAGCCACGGCCAGACCGCGGCGGGAGGCGCGTCGATCGTGACCGCCCGCGTGGACACCAGGCCGGCGTCGGTGAGCAGTTCGTCACCCGGCAGCTTCATCGATATTTCGCCGGGCCGCGCACCCCAGGTGAGGCACGAGCGCCGGAAGAACAGCGGGTACGCGATGACCCCGCCCGACATGGCCAGGGCGGTCCCGGCCGCGACAGACGTCCTCTTTCTCATTAGGCACATCTCCTCACTGCCGCGCGGCCGGAACGGCCAGCCCGGCCGCTGCCGCGAGTGCCTCTCCCCATCGGCGCGCCCGTGAGGCTTCCCCGTCCGCCAGGGTGTTCAGCTTGGTAACCAGGAAGCTCTCCGGCGGCACGATGAGGCGGTAACCGTGCCGTGTGAGCAGCCTGCCGATGCCGCGGCTCGCGCGGCCGGTCAGCGCGGGGACGCCGGTCAGCCGGGTGTCGAAGGCGGCGGCCAGCGCGTGCCCGCCGGCCAGGCTGCTGAGCCAGTCCCGCAGCGGCGTTCCGCCGGCATCGGGGTCCAGCGCCAGCCCGCTCTCCGGCTTGGCGGCCGCCTTCCTGGCTGCCTGCCGGGACGAAGCAGTCGACAGTCCGTGCATGTGGGTCGGCGCGCCGACGACGATGAGGTCGGCCCCGGCGATGAGATCCCCGGTGGCCCCGGCCACCGGGATGAGGGTTACGTCGTACGTACCGCGCAGGCCGTCCGCGATGTTGCTGGCGACGACGTGCGTGTTCCCGTACATCGATTCGTAAACCACGAGTGCGCGCATGCTGATCACGTCCTTCAAACCCCTCACTTCCAGCGCAGCGCGGCCTGAGGGCAGCCGGCCAGAGGCGGGGGTCACCCGCGGCCGGGACCAATGTCGGTCGGCCTTATCGCACGGCTAGCCGGGGCCTGGCGTTTGCCGCCCGCTTATCGAGCTGGGTCGTATCCGGATCCAGAACGGCCGGTCCACGGCGTTGACCCACGGGTGCAGGCCACGCTGGGTCAGGCGCCGGATCTCCGCTTCCTCATAGATGACCTCCACGCGGCCATTGACCAGGACGCTCCATCCGGACTGGGTCCGCCGGGCCGATAACCGGCGGCCCGCGGCGATGTCGCCGAGGATGGCGGCGGCCACGACGCCCACGGCCTCGGCGACGGCCGGGGTCAGGCCGGTGCCCTGGGTCAGGTCGGCGGCTTCGATCGCGTGCACGATCAGGCGGCCGGGCATCCGGTCCAGGGCCGCGGCCAGTGCGATCGCGTCATCGAAGCCGAAGCCGTGCGAACTCGCCGTCCGGGCCACGCCGGCCCCGGGCCGGTCCACTACGAAACGATGAACCCGGCCCGGATGCGGCGGCTCGGCGCGTACCGCGTCGACGACCACGGCCAGCGCCGCCCCGGTCCAGGCCTCGATCAGGCGGGTCGGCTCACCGTCGGTGATCACGAGTCCCACGCCGACGGGCACGAGGCCGCGGAGCTGATCGATGACCGCAGGCCCGGCCCCGTCGTCGCGGCGGAACTCGTTGCCGACGCCGATCACCACGACCGTCCCGCGGCCGGGACCTGACACGGGAACCACGCTCCGTTCTGTATCGATAACGATCTTTCTACGGTCAGGTCGAGGAAGTGAGTCGAGCAGGAAATACAGGGATCGTAGTTGCGGATGGCCTGCTCGCACTGACGGGTGAGCTCGGCGTCGTCGAGGTCGAGCCGGGCTTCTGCGAAGGTGCGGAGGTCGGCCTCGATGGCCGCCTGGTTCTGCGAGGTGGGAGGCACGATGCGGGCGGTCGTGATGAGGCCGTCCGCGCCGAGTTCGTACTGGTGGTACAGGGTGCCCCGGGGGGCCTCCGTCACCCCGTGGCCGACGCCGGCCCGCGGCGGCACCTCGACGGCCGGGGGGTCGGGCGGCTCGTAGGCCTCGATGAGCCGCAGCGCCTCGTCGATGGCGTAGACCGTCTCCACGGCGCGCACGATGATGCTGCGGAACGGGTTGTCGCAGGTCGGACCCAGGCCGGCCTCGTGGGCGGCCTCGCGCGCAAGCGGCGACAGCCAGGGCGAGCTCAGTGAGTACCGGGCCAGTGGCCCGGTGAGGTACCGGCCGCCATCCGCCAGGTGGGCGTGCAGTGCGGTAGAGTGCGGCACCTGCTCCTCGATCACGTGCTCATCCCACCCGGCGGCGGGGAACGCCAGGCCAGAGCGGGTCCGCACCGTGCCCCGCTCGATCGGGTAGGTGCCGGGCCGCCACAGCGCGAGCATGTCCGCCTCGCAGGCGTGATCGGGAAAGTCGAATCCGGCGACCCAGCGCACGGTGGCCAGCGCGTGGTCGAGCGCGCGCCGCAGCGGATCGGTGAGGGCGGCCAGTTCGGCCCGGGCGGGGGCCCGGTAAAAGCCGCCCAGCCGCACGTTGACCGGGTGGATGGGCCGGCCCCCCACCACCTCCATGATGGTGTTCCCGGCCTTCTTGAGAGCCAGGCCGCGTTCCACGATGTCCCGTCGCTGCGCGGCCATCTCGATCCCGCTGCGGTAGCCGAGGAAATCCGGTGCGTGCAGCAGGTAGATGTGCAGGGCATGGCTCTCGATCCACTCCCCGCAGTACAGCAGCCTGCGCAGGTCGGCGATCGGTTCCCCGACGGCGACGCCGCAGGCGTCCTCGATGGCCTGGCATGCGCTCATCTGGTAGGCGACCGGGCAGATGCCGCAGATCCGGGCGGTGATGTCCGGCGGCTCGGTGTAGGCCCGGCCCCGCAGGAACGCCTCGAAGAAACGGGGCGGTTCGTAGATGTCGAGCCGGGCCTCTTCGACCCGGTTGCCGCTGGCCCGCAGGTACAGGGCGCCTTCGCCCTCCACCCGGGCCAGTTCTTTGACCGATAGCACCCGGTGGTTCTTGTGTGTCATGTCAGCAGCATTTCCTCGTCGTCGGGGTAATTCACTGGAGGGGGCGGGCCCGATGGCGAGCGCGCGGCGGCGGGCAGGGTGATGATCACGGTCCGGCCGCCGGAAGGAGTGCGCTCGCAGCGGAGCGTGACGCCCATTGTCTCGGCGAGGTCGGCGGCGAGCCTGAGCGGCAGGCTCGCGGGGGTGCCGTGTTCGTCCGGCCCCTGATCGGTGATGCGGACCTCGACCCAGCCGTCGGGGCTGGCCGCGGTGAGGACAGGCGGCGGGCCCGCCGGGCAGCGGTGCGCGGCATCGGCCAGCAGGCTGGCCAGGATCCGGGTGAGGAGGGCGGCATCGGCGATCACGTCGGGCAGGTCCACGGCCAGGCTGAGGGTGACCTGCTCGCGGCCCGGCCCCAGGTCGTCGAGGCAGGCGGTCAGGACCTCGTCGAGGTCGACCGGCCGCAGGTAGGTCTCCACCGCTCCGGCGTGCAGCCGGCTGAGGTCCCGGACGTCGTCCACCAGCCTGCTCACCTGATCCACGGCGCGGACCGCCTCGGCCAGCAGCCCGGCCCGTTTGCCCGGCGCGAGCGTGGTGCCCTGATCCCCGGATGCTGCCAGGGCGGTCAGCGCCGCCCTGGCGGCGGCGAGCTGCTCGCGGGCGCTCTCACTGGTCGCGGCGAGCAGGGCCGTCCGGCTGCGAAGGTCGGCCGCATGCCAGGCGGCTTCGGAGTCCTGCTCCTCCAGGCGCCGGGAGCTGATGCCGGTCACGATCTCGGCCGCGCAGGAGCGGAGCACCCGCAGGTCCTCCCGGTTCGGGACGCGCCCTCGGGCGGCCAGCGTCATGGTCCCGTCGACCGGTACCTCCAGATCGGCTCCGAGACCCTCCGGCGGCCGCTCGCCCGCGCTGGCCACCACGTCGCAGCCGGGCCCGTCCGCCCGTCGTTCCAGCAGGCTGACCGCGTCCAGGCCGAACATCTGGCGGATTTCCTCGAGCAGGGCGGGCGGGTCGCCGTGCCCGCGCAGCGCGGCTACGGCAAGCCGGGCGAGGGCGGCCGCCTCCGCGCTGGCCCGCCTGGCCTGCACCCGGCGCGACCGGATCCCGGCCAGCGGCCACTTGAGCGGCCACCCGCGCGTGGCCGCTCTCTCGCGGCTGACCAGGTGCACGTCGATGTGCCCGGCCCGGCGGGCCACCCTGGTCGGGATGCTCTTGCCCGACAGCAGGGTAAGGACCCGGCCGCGCAGGCTCGCGCCGAGCACGATCTGGGTCGCGTTCTCGGCCCGGGCGAAACGCAGCAGCGTCTCGGGAACGTCTTCGCCTGGTATCTGCTGGAAGCTGCCGCCGACCGCGGCCACCAGCGCGCGTTGTGTCTCCAGCGCCTTGTCCGTCCCGGCGGCCAGGCCGTCGTCCGGGTCCACGTGCACCGCGAGCAGGTCGCTGCCCGGGGTACGGGCGGCGATCCGGGCGGCCCGCCTGATGACGGCCTCATCGCCCTTCTCGCCGGCGATGCCGACCACGATCCGCTCCCGGGTCTCCCACGGCGCGGCGATGCCGTGCTCGGCCCGGTACTGCTGCATGCCCTCCTCCACCCGGTCGGCCACCCACAGCAGGGCCAGCTCGCGCAGCGCGGTGAGGTTCCCCGGCCGGAAGTAATGGGTCAGTGCGGCCTCGATCCGGTTCGGCGGGTAGATGTTGCCGTGCACCATCCGGCGCCGTAGCGCCTCGGGGGTCATGTCGACCAGCTCGATCTGGTCGGCCCGCCGCGCGACGTCGTCCGGCAGGGTCTCGCGCTGGACCACGCCGGTGACCTGCCTGGCCACGGTACTGAGCGATTCCAGGTGCTGGATGTTCAAGGTGGTGATGACCTCGATGCCCGCGTCCAGCAGCTCGTCGACGTCCTGCCATCGCTTGGCGTTGCGGCAGCCGGGTACGTTGGTGTGGGCGAGTTCGTCCACCAGGGCAACCTGCGGGTGACGGGCCAGCACGGCGTCCAGGTCCATCTCGGTGAGGGTCGCGCCCCGGTAGTTCATCGTGCGCCGCGGCACGATCTCCAGACCCTCGGCCATCGCCGCGGTCAGCCGCCTGCCGTGGGGCTCGATCAGGGCGCCGACCACGTCGGTGCCGCGTGCCCGGCGGCGCTGGCCCTCGGCAAGCATCGCGTAGGTCTTCCCGACCCCGGGTGCCGCGCCGAGGTAGATGCGGAGTTTCCCCCGGCCGTGCCCGCGTTCCGCCGGATACGACGTTGCCATCGGCTGGTCCTTTCCGTTCCCGGTCGTCCCTTCCAGGTCAGCATGCGCGGCTGGCGCGCGTTAGGGTCACAGTTCCCGCTGCCGGGTGGACTAATGGCCCGGCCGAAAGGCTCGTGCTCGCGCCGGTTGCGTGGTGAGTCGCGCTGGTTGCATGGTAGATGGGCCGCCATACGAGGTCTTGGTGGTACAACGGCCCATCAACCAGCATCGGGTGCTACTTTCCCTTGGCGATCTCGATCTTCTTGGCCGCAGGCTTCTGCTCGGTCTTCAGTCCGACGGAGATCGTGAGGATGCCGTCGCGGTAGCTGGCCTTGACCGCGTCCTCGTCCGCGTTGGGCGGCAACCCGAGAGTGCGGCTGAACGAGCCGTACCGGAACTCGGACCGGTGCTTGCCCTCGGTCTTGTCGGACCGCTCGGCGCGGATGGTCAGGTACCCGGATCCGACCGTGACCTCGACGTCCTTCTCCGGGTCGATCCCGGCCAGCTCGGCCCGGATCATGTAGTGGTCGCCCTCGACGTAGTCCTCGACCCTGATCGGCTGGGCCAGGTAGGGACGAAGGGTGAGGAAAGGCTCCTCGAACCAGTCCATCAGGTCCGGGAAGATGGTCTTAGGGTCCCTGTGTAGCAGAGTGCTCATCTGATCCGCCTTTCTCTGCTGTTCCTATAGTTCCGCATCGATCGCATGACATCCGGCCCGCCGGTGCCAGGGGCGGACGGCACGCAACGGCGCGACCTTTGTCACGAGCTTGACGACGATGGCGGTGACAGGAGGCGGGCGTGACACACTAGCCGAGCCGCCGTCCGGTTACGATTCCGGGCACGATGCGGATGAAGTGATTCCGGGTACCCGGTGCCCACGACTCCAGGTCGAGCTTGTCCAGCCCCGCGATGGCCCCGGCATCGGTCACGTCCTCGCAGCGCCCCACCACGGTGACACTCCAGCCGGACCGAAGGACCGGGTCAAGGTCGTCGGCCTGGAACGCCACGACGGCGCGGCGGGTCGCCGCCGCAAGCTTCCCGCCGGCATCGGTCCTGATCACGATCGCCCCGTCGTGGAGCGCAAAGTTCACAGGCTCCACCGCAGGCAGAGCCTGCCGGGTGTAGGAGATCCGCCCGATCGGCACGGTGGCCAGCAACCGCAGACATTCCCCCGTCGACAGTTCCTCGAGCGCGGGACCATCAGGTTGCGTGGTCGCCATGCCAGGTGATGTCCCTTCCGACCGTGCTACGGACCCTCATTTCACGGCAGGCACCGGCCTCACGCTAGGGACCAAGGTCCCTTCCCCCGGACATGGCCGAGAGGACGCGCGAAGGGGCCGCCGGTCAGGCCCCGCGGGGGTCGAGGGGCAGACCGGACCGGGCGGCATTTTCCCAGTCATCATCGACATGGACGACACGCCGACCGGCGCGTTCCAGGATGGACGCGCCGATCGAGGCACGCAGGCCGCTGGCGCAGTAGATCCAGACCTCGCCCGCCGGGACCTCGGCTGAGCGGCTCTCGATCTCCCAGAACGGGACGTGTACCGCTCGGGCCAGGTGCCCGTCCCGCCATTCGTCCAGCCGCCGGACGTCCAGGACCACCACGCCGGGCCGGTCCCATTCGGCGGCGAGCCCGGCGAAGTCGGTGACCCGGAAGCTGGAGATCTTCCCGTCGGGAGCGAGCGCTTCGGCCCGGCCGGTGGCCGCACCGGCTAGCTGGTCAATGCCGATCCGGGCCAAATGGAGCTGTGCCTCGGCCACCTGATCCGGTCTTTCGCCGATCAGGGTGAGCGGCATGCCCCAGGGGATGGCCCAGCCCAGGTAGGTGCAGAAGGAGTCACCGAATTCGATGGAGATGGTCCCCGCTACGTGAGCGCGCGCGAAGGCCCGGCGCTCGCGCAGGTCGACTATCCATTCCCCGGCGTCGATGCGCCGCCGTAGCTCGGCCGGGTCCGCTCGTTCGGGCCGGGCCAGGTTGAAGGCGTGCGGGCCGCGCCGGTTGGCCGGGCCCATATGCGCGTAGTACCGCGGGTAGGCATTCAGGCCGGCGATCAGCTCCGCGACGAAGACAGCCTCCTCACTGCGCAGCGCCACGTTGAGCCGCCGCTCGGTCCCGATGGTCGACGACGTCCCGGTCGTCGGGGTGGCCGAGCAGAAGCTGCCGAATCCGTGCGTCGGGTAGACGGCCACCTCATCCGGCAGCTCCGCGGCCAGGCGGCGGACCGAGCGGTACTGGGCCCGGGTCAGGTGCTCGGTCTGGTCCGGGCTGATCAGGTCAGTGCGGCCGACGGCGCCAAACAGCATGGAGCCACCGGTGAAGACCGCGACCGGCTCCCCACCGGTCTCGCTCAGGACGTAGGCGAGGTGACCGGGCGTGTGTCCCGGGGTCTGCATGACGGTCACGGTCAGGGATCCGGTGCTGATCTGGTCCTTGTCGCGGACGGCCATGCGCTCGAAACCGACCTCCTCGGACGCTGCGACGACGTACGACGCCCCGGTCTGGCTAGCCAGCGCGAGACCGCCGGTGATGTAGTCGTTGTGGATGTGGGTCTCCAGCACATGCGTGATCCGCACCCGGCGGGCCTCCGCGACCGCGAGAATCCGGCCGATGTCACGCTGAGGGTCGACCACGACAGCCTCGGCTCCGTCGTGGATCAGGTAGCTGCGATCGCCCAAAGCCGGCGTCTGGATGGTCACGACCTCAGGCATGCCGTTCACCTCCCCCTTCAGGTCTCAGTCCAGGCCGAGAGTCGCCATGAGCAGGCGGGCGGGAGCGCCGCCTGTCTCGACGGCCACTTCCAGCGCTGCGGGTACGTTCAGGTCGGCCGCCAGCAGACGGCGGATCTCGGCCGCGCCGTGCCGGCTTGCTTCGTGCGAACGGCCGGCTGCCTGATACAGGTCCGCCAGCCGGACCGCGGCGCCCTCGAGGCACGCGTCGCCGTAGTCCCAGTCGTCGGCCCAGCGGCGGTCGAGAATCATCAGCCGGACCGTGGCCGCGGTGTAGCGGGCCAGGAGATCTTCCACGAGCACCAGGTTGCCGACCGATTTGGCCATCTTGACGCCGCCGATCGCCACCATGCCGACGTGAAGCCACGCGCGCGCGTAAGGCCGGACTCCGGTGAACGCTTCGGCCATGGCCGAGTGGTAGGCGTGGTGCGGGAAGCGGAGATCGCTTCCGCCCGCATGCACGTCCACCCCCACGCCGAACGCCGACAGCGCCATGGCCACGCATTCCGCGTGCCATCCCGGCCGACCTGGTCCCCAGGGCGAATCCCAGGCCGGATGCCCCGTCTCCGCCGCCTGCCACACCGCGGCGTCCAGCGGGTCCTCCTTCGCGGGATCATCGGGACGGCCTCCGTATTCCGCGGAAAGCCGCAGCACCTCACCGCGATCCAGACCTGCCTGGGCGGCCGCCGCCTGGCCGCGGAAATAGACGCTGCCCTTCGCCTCGTACGCCCGGCCGACCTCCAGCAGCCCCTGGGCTAGCCTGATGACGTGCTCGATGTAGCGGTGCGCGCGTGGTTCGTGCCGCGGCGGCCGCACGTTGAGCGAGGCCAGGTCGTGCTCAAAGTGGTACTGCTGGATGGCCGCGAAGGTGTCGTACGGCGCGCGGGCCCGGGAAGCCGCTGCGTCGAGCACGTCGTCCACGTCGGTGACGTTACGGCAGACCTCCGGCTCGACTCCCAGCAGGCGAAGCACCCGGCCTAGCGCGTCGGCCCAGACGAAGGTCGCCGCGTGCCCGAGGTGAGTGACGTCGTAGGGAGTGATCCCGCATACGTACATGCGGGCCCGGTCCAGCATCGGCAGCGTGCGGCCTGCGAGAACGACGGCATGATCATCTGTCATGCTCTCAAGTGTCCGTCATCCGCCGGTCAATTGCGTGCGTGCTACGTAAGCCTGTAGGGGCCGCGCGTCAGCGGCGATTCGTCACGCCCCGGGCCGGAAAGCGGCAAGGTGTCATCGATCGCATAGCTGAGCTCGCCGTCCACGTCGATGACCCCGTCGACGGCGCGGACCGCCGCCCAGACCAGGCCCAGCATGGTCTTGCGCTCGACTTCGCCGGCCAGCCTCACCACGCCGTCGGTCACCTCGACCTGCACCAAGGCGGGGTTGGTGCCGAAATAGCCAACCAGGACGTCGTTGATGATCTCCGCCTTGATCTCCTCGTCTGGCCGGAGGAAGACCCGCAGCAGGTTCCGCGGCCCGACGACTCCGAGCAGTCTCCCGCTCTCGTCGGTCACCGGCAGGCAGCTGACGTCGTGCCGGTCCATCAGCCGGGCCGCCTCAGCCACCGTCGCGTCAGGCCGCACGGTCGCCGGGGCCACGCTCATGATCTCCCCGGCGGTCTCGGCCGTGGCCAGGTCCCGCCGCGCCCGGAAGCTCAGGTGCATCGAGTGCCGACCGTCCGGGTCCCGCTGCAGCTCCTCCTTCCTCAGCAGGTCGGTCTCGGTGACGAAGCCGAGGAACTTGCCCTGGAGGCTGAGCACCGGCACCGCACTGACCTTCTGCTTGACCAGGAGGTCAGCCACGTACTTCAACGACGTGCCCTGGGTGACCGTCGCCGGATCGGCTGTCATGACGTCCCGGACCTCGTAATGACGCATAATGCACTCCTTTCGTCAGGTCCAGGCCATCACCCGCAGCACATGCCGGATAGAGTCGCAGTTCCTCCAGAGGCCGGACGAACAGCCTGGCCCAAAGGTCCCCGCCCTCCAGGGACCGTCAGGATGGCGGAGACCGGCGCTTCGCGCTTACGGTGCGGCGCTCACCCGCCGCGACCCGTACACGGCGTCCTGCACCGTCCAGATGGCCTCGGTCAGCGCGTCGAACCTGCGCAGATGCCGGCGCATCTCGCCGGAGTCCCCCGAGCGGGCCGCGGTGATCGCGTCGTTGGCCGCGGCGGCCAGCCGGTCCAGCCGCACCCGGAGGAATGTCCCGTCCTGCGGACGGTCACGCCCGACGCCGACGGCGGTCAGCACGGCGCGGCTGGCGTCCTCGGCTTCGGCAAGCACCGTGCCGGTCGCCTGGGCGACCTCCACGACGACCCAGCGCGGGAGGGGCAGTCCTGCCTCGCCCTGGGCCAGCATCCGCAAGCTGATCAGGGCCGCCACACAGCGGGCCTGATGATCCCGTATCTGATCGGCGACGGACATGGCGGCTGAGAGCCTTTCATGAGTACGGCGGATCCTATTTCACGGCGGCCTCCGGTCGCCGGCCTAGGGACCAAGGTCCCTTCTTTGCGCATGCCGGGCCGCGCCGCCGCGGTCCACCATGTGGGACCTTGCTCGGGACCTTGTTCCCTGTACCCCGTGGTCGAGCGGGGCCAGATTGAGGGCGGTGACAGGCCGCCGAGGTCACGTCCAGTAGGCAGAGGAGGTTCGCCATGACTGGAATGACTGACGGGATCATGGTCGGATACGACGGGTCGGCAGGCAGCGATGAGGCGCTGCGCTGGGCGGCCAGGGAAGCCTTGGCCCGCGGAACCGCGCTGACCATCTGCCTCGCCTGGCCCGCAGCTGACCTGCTGCTGCTCGGTGACTGGGAAGCCCATGACCGGGCCCGGCAGCTCGGCGGGGACATCCTGGCCCGCGGGCTCCGGCTCGCCGGGTCGGTCCCGGATCTCGCCGACGTCCGCACCGTCCTGGCCGAAGGGTCGCCCGCTCACGTACTGTGCGAGCGCAGTACCAGCGCCGAGATGGTCGTGGTCGGTTCCCGCGGGCATGGCGGGCTGGACGGCTCGCGGCTGGGATCGGTTTCCTGGCAGGTCGCCTGCCACGCGAAGGGACGGGTGGTGGTCATCCGCGGCCACTGGCTGCCGGTCAACCAGTCCCCCGGCCCGGTGGTGGTCGGCGTGGACGGATCACCCGCATCTCGCGACGCCCTGACGTTCGCCTTCGAGGAGGCGGCGCTGCGCGACGTGCCCCTCGTCGCGATCTGCGCCCTGGCGGACGCACCCGGCAAGGTCGGCGGCGCGGCGCGGATGGAAGAAGATTTCAGCCGCCTGATGACGCCTCGCGAGAAGGAGCACCCGGAGACCACGGTGCTGCGGCAGGTGGCGTTCGGAGCACCGCGCCCGGCGCTGCTGGCGGCCGCGGCCGAGGCCCAGATCCTCGTGGTGGGTTCGCGTGGCCTGGACGGCCTCGAGGGCATGAGCCTCGGCTCAGTCGTCGGGGCGTTGGTCCACCATTCGCCCTGCCCGATCGCCGTCGTTCACCCGGCGACGCGCCGACCCTAATCCGCGGCGACGGCCGACGACTGGGCCGCCTCGGCGTGGCCCTCCGTCCTGGGGACGATCAGGACCGGCCGGGTGGCCATGTGCAGCAGCCGGCTGGCCACGCTGCCCAGCAGAAGGCGGGGCAGGTCGGTGCGGCTGCTCGAGCCGAGCACGATCAGGCGCGCGTCGTGATCCTGGGCCGCGTGCAGGATGGCCGCCGCGATGTGCCCGAAGTTGGCCTCCCGGATCTCGGCTTCCGCGCTGACGCCGGCCGCCTTCAGGTCGGCCACGATCGTGGACACCACGCCTTCGCCCTCTCCGTCGCCGCAGTCCACCTGGATGCGGCCGAAGCGGCCGGTAGCGAACTCGTGCACGTGCAGGACGATGACGTGGTCGCCGCTGTCACGGCCGAGGTCGCGCGTCATGTCCGCGGCGGCCCGGACGTGGCGGGCGGGGTCATGTGATGCGGCATCGACGGCCAGCACGATGTTCTTGCTCATCGATCCTCCAGACTGGATGACACGTGTCTCGTTGGCGAAGGATCAGCGGACGACCAGGACCGGCCGGTCGCTGAGGTGAATGACCTTGTGCGCGGTGCTGCCCAGCAGCAGGCCGGCGATGTCACCGCGGCCGCGTGAGCCCATCACGATGATGTCCGCGTCGACCTCTATGGCGTCGTTGACGATCTCGCGGGCGGCGTAGCCGAAAATGGTGTTCCTGACCTCTCCGTGTGCCTTAACCCCGGCTTGGGTGAGCACCTCGACCGAAGCCGCCACCTTGGCGTTCGCATCCTCCGTGGTCTCGTCTATCGCCAGCACGCCGGTCTTGGCCCCCATCTCGCGTTCCCGCAGGTGAAGCACCCACACCTCACCCTTGGACAGCAGGGCCAGGTCGCGCGCGGCCAGGAGCGCGCGGTCGGACATCTCCGAATGGTCAACGGCGACCAGAATCCTGTCATACATGGGGTCCTGTCCCTTCACCGACAGGCGGTTAATAAATGGGAAATTACTTTTCCTTTCCATGGCCTTTTTACTCCTGCCTCATGCGAAACGCCAGAGGCCGAGGCCAGATCACGTCAGGACCTTCGCCCCTAGCGACCAGGCGCGTCGGTCGACGCAAGCCCGGCTGGAACCCAAAGAGGAGCACGACGCCTTCGCCGAGACGCTTCGCGACAAGGGCGCGCGGGTTCACTACTCCTGGACCGACGGCAAGGCCGGTCTGCGCATTACCGGCACAACGCCCAGGACCGCTCAGCCCGAGGCTGGCGGGGCCGAGGGAACCGTGACGACCGGGCCGTGCGCGTGACTCAGGACCGCATGGATGACCGTGCCGGGACCGTGGTGAGCCGCGTGCCGGCCCAGCACGACCAGGTCCGCGCGGGCGGACAGGCCCGCCAGCGCCCGGCCCGCATGACCGTGCACCACATCCTGGCTGACCGTCACGCCCGGGTACTTCTCCCGCCAGCTGTCCAGCAGCCTCTCCAGCTCCCGGGTGGCCTCGGTCTGGAAGACATGCGCCTCGGGCTCGGCCGGCGCGAGCCCGGCCCGGGAGATGGCCAGTTCCGGGGTATGCCAGGCGTGGACGACCACCACGCTCGCCTGGCGCAGCGCCGCCTCCTCGAACGCGAACTCGAGAACCGCGGTCGAGTGCTCCAGGTCGCCGACACCGACACCGACCTGCCGGTGCGCGGCCCCGGTCTCCTCGCGGACCACCACGACCGGGCAGACCGCGTGGGTGGCCACGTAGCGGCTGACCGATCCGAGGAAGAGCCCCGCGAACGCGCCGTTGCCGCGGGAGCCTACGACCAGCATCAGCGCGCCCGATCCGGCCTCGGTGACCGCTGCGGCGGGCGATCCGTCCAGGTGGTCGGCATCGACGAGCAGACCCGGCGCCACCTGCGTGGCCCGCTGGGTCGCGGCGGCCAGGGCCTGATCCCGGTGCTGGCGGATCGTGTCGGCCACGGTGTCGTAACCCGACATGGCGTGGCCGCCGATCATCTTGGGTTGCAGCGCCGCGGCGGAAACGATCCGCAACGGAGCGCCGCGGAGCACGGCCTCCCTGGCCGCCCAGTCGACCGCCCGCAGTGATTCTTCCGAACCGTCCGTAGCGGCCACGATGGGCTTTGCAGACATGCTGGCCTCCTTGCCGTTGTGCGCCACCCGACATCATGATCGTGAGCTGGCCCGGGCCGCAAGCGGATAGGTACATGGGTCACGAGTCGGCGCTGATCAGTTTCGCCGACGCCTGGCCGGGTCGGGAAGAGACGAACCTCACGTCTGGAGATGACAAAGGTCCCTCACGGTGGGCCCTGGCTGGGCCGCAGTCCAGGGCCGCCGACCACAGATCGGTGGCCCGTTCGGAATATAGGACCAAAGTCCCTGGCCAGCGATCTAGTCGGCCCTGCCGTAGTGAGGCGTGCGGGCCTATCGTCGGTCCAGAGATTAAGACAGAGTCCTGGCAGAAGGAGAACGGAAATGCCTGGCATCATCGTCGGCGTGGACGGTTCCGGCCATTCGCAGCGGGCCCTGAACTGGGCCATAAAGGAAGCGGCCGTCCGTCACGTCCCACTCAGCGTGCTCACCGTACACCCGGCCATTAAGGGTTATTACGGCGGCTTGGTCACCGGCGCCCAGGACCTGGAACTCACCGAGAAGGCTCAGGCGGCGGTGAAGGAAGAGACCGACAAGGTACTGGCCGGGCTCGACGGGCCGCACCCGGAGTCGGTCACGATCAACGCCGTGCACGGTTTCCCGGTCGAAGAGCTCATCAACGCGAGCAGGGAGGCCGACATGGTGGTCCTCGGCTCGCGCGGTGTAGGCGGATTCACCCGGCTGATGCTGGGCTCGACCGCCGGCCAGGTGGTTCAGCACGCGCACTGCCCGGTGGTCATCGTCCCGCCGGAGGACCGCGACTAAGGTTGTGGCCCGCAGATCCGGGGAGGCCCGCAGGTTAACGGGGTTCAGGTGGCGATCAGCCTGGCCAGCCGGACGAACGCCTCGTCTATGCCCCGGCGTAAGGGCATCAGCCCGTGGTGCGGGAACACGGCCTTCCTGGTGGCCATGATGGCCCGGTCGACGGGATCGGCGGGGTTGTGGCCGGACTCATAGTCGGCAAAGGTAGCCGGAGCGCCCTCGGTCATCTGTTCGGGCGCGGTCTGGCTCGTCATACGGGAGACGTATTCGCGCCACGGCTCCGGAATTGCCGCGGCCGGGTCGAGCGGCGCGCCCGCGGCCTCGAACAGTAGGTGGGTCCAGGTCCTCGGCACTACGTGCACGTGCTCGTATCCTCCGCCGCCGGTGAACAGCCAGCGACCGCCGCTGGCCTCGTGCGCGAGCGCGTGGATCGCGGCGTGCGCGGCGCGCTGCCCGTCGATGCTCAGCGCCAGGTTGGTCAGCGGGTCGTCCCGGTGCGAGTCGCAGCCGTGCTGGCTGACCAGCAGCTGAGGGCTGAACGACCGTACGATCGGCGGCACCACGGCGTGGAAGGCGCGCAGCCATCCGGCGTCCCCGGTGCCGGCGGGCAGCCCGACGTTGACCGCCGACCCGTCGGCGTGCGGGCCGCCGGTCTCGCCCGGCCGCCCGGTGCCGGGGAACAGGGTGTCCGGGTGCTCGTGCACGCTGATGGTCAGCACCCGCGGGTCGTCCCAGAAGGCCGCCTGCACGCCGTCGCCATGGTGGGCGTCCACGTCGATGTAGGCGATCCGCTCCGCACCCTGGCTCAGCAGCCAGGCGATCGCGACGGCCGGGTCGTTGTAGACGCAGAAGCCGCTGGCGTTCCCGGCCATGGCGTGGTGCAGGCCGCCGGCCAGGCTGGCCCCGTGCTGCGCCGCCGACGTCCAGACCGCGCGGGCCGCGGCCAGCGTGGCCCCGGTCACCATGGCGGCCGCCTCGTGCATGCCGGGGAACAGCGGATCGTCCTCGGTGCCTAGTCCGTGCATGAGCAGCGCGCGGGTAGTGAGGTCGCCGGACAGGCCGCCCCCGATCGCCTGATGGCCGGCCAGCCGGACCATCCCGATGTAGCCCGAGTCGTGGAAGAGCTCCAGCTCGGAGCCGGTGGCCTGGGCCGGGACCTCGAGCGTCACCCCGTCCAGGCGATCCAGGCCGAAGGCCTTCGCCAGCTCCATCGTCAGTTTGAGCCGAACTGGCGCCAGCGGGTGGCCTGGGCCGAAGTCGTAGCTGGCCAGCCGGTCGTCCCAGGCCACGTGCAGGGTGCAGGTCATGAGTGCTCCCCAGCCTAGATTGCCGGAGCCGCTGGTAGGCGCCGCCATCGGGACAGCTTGAGTACGGTCATCGGGTTTCCCTGAGTCGGCATCGCTGGCTTAGGTCCGCGCAGGTCGCGGCGTTACTAGCTGACCAGCAAGCGTCCCCTGCTTCCCAGGGCCGGGCGGCCCGCCGAATCCGGGACCTTGGTCACCGCCGCTGGGCTGAACGACCGTTGCCGGGCACGGGCCTCAGGCAAAGGCTGGAAGGAAATGGCCCGCGAGCTCGGCATCGGAAACAGGAGGGGCCATGAGCTTCAATCTTGCTGTCATCCTCAGCGAAACCGCGCACTCAACACCGGACCGGCCCGTGGCGTTGTTCACCGGGGGCCAGCTCACGTACAGGCAACTGGACCAGGCCTCCGACCGGCTGGCCGGGTCGCTGATCGCCCTCGGGATCAAGCCCGGCGATCCCGTCGCGCTGCAGCTGCCCAACATCCCGCAATTCCTCGTCTCGTACTTCGGCATCCTCAAGGCGGGCGGCATCGTGGTGCCGCTCAATGTCCTGCTGAGGGCTCCGGAGGTGGCGTTCCACCTGGGCGACAGCGGGGCGCGCGTCCTGATCACCTGGGACGGGGTCCTCGCCGAGGCGGCGAAGGGAGCCGAAGCGGCCGGCCTGGAGCAGATCTACGCCGTCGGCCACGCCGGTGACTCAGGAGCCGCCGTCCCCTTCGAACGGCTCCTGGACGTCGTGGTGCCGCACTTCGAGATGGTCACCCGGCAGCCTATGGACACGGCCGTCCTCGTCTACACCTCCGGGACGACCGGGCGGCCCAAGGGCGCGGAGCTCACCCACATGCAGCTGTACATGAACGCCGACATCCCGGGCCGCCTGTTCGACGTCCAGCCCGACGACATCGTGATCACGATGCTGCCGTTGTTCCACGTGTTCGGCCTGTCCAGCATCCTGGACATCTGCGTGCGGTTCGGCTGCACGATGTCACTGATCCCCCGGTTCTCGCCGGAGGCGGTGCTGACCGCGATCCAGCGGGACCGGGTCACGATCTTCGAGGGCGTGCCCACGATGTTCGCCGACGTGCTGTCCTACCCGGAGCTGGACGACTATGACCTGTCCTCGCTGCGGATCGCGATCTCCGGCGGGGCGTCGATCCCCGCACCTCTGCTGGACGCGTTCGAGCAGCGCTTCGGCCTGGTGATCCTGGAAGGCTACGGCCTGACCGAGACGGCGTCGACGACCACCTTCAACGTCAGCGCGGACGAGCGCCGGGCGTACAGCGTCGGCAAGCCTATCTGGGGCACGCAGACGCAGGTGTGGGACGCCGACGGCCGGCCGCTGCCCCCTGGGCCGGACAACGTGGGCGAGGTCGTCACCCGCGGCATGCACGTGATGAAGGGGTACTGGCACAACCCCGAGGCGACCGCCGGCGCGTTCACGGGCGACTGGCTGCACACCGGCGACCTCGGCTACTTCGACGAAGACGGGTTCTTGTTCATCGTCAGCCGCAAGAAGGAGCTCATCATCCGCGGCGGGTACAACGTGTACCCGAGCGAGATCGAGAACGTCCTGCACGCGCACCCGGCGGTCGCCGAGGCCGCGGTGGTCGGCGTTCCCGACGAGCGGCTCGGCGAGGAAGTCATGGCCGTGGTCATCGTCCGGCCGTCGATGGACCTGCTCGAGCACGAGCTGGTCTCGTACTGCCGGGAACGGCTGGCCGGCTATAAGTGCCCGCGGATCTTCCAGTTCCGCTCCGAGCTGCCGAAGAACACCCTCGGCAAGGTCCTGAAGGATGAGCTGGCCCGCGGCTACGGAGCGCTCTTATGACCGCGTCGACCGAGGCGGCGGCCCACAGGCCGCCGCCTCGTCGCGAGGTTCCCCGGCTGGACGACGATTATAGCAGGGCGGCGGCGCGGCAGCGGAGGGCGTTCCTGGCCGACGCCGTGGGCGCGGCCCCGGAGCATCTCGGCCGATACTCCTTCGACCCGGGGGTCGTGGCCGGGAACATCGAGAACTTCGTCGGCGTCGCCCAGGTGCCGATCGGGATCGCGGGGCCGCTGCTCGTCGACGGCGAGCATGCCCGCGGGACGTTCTACGTGCCGCTGGCCACCACCGAGGGAACCCTGGTGGCGAGCTACAACCGCGGCATGAAGCTCGTCTACGCGGCCGGCGGAGTGCGGGCCACCGTGGTGGCGGACGTCATGCAGCGAGCGCCGGCCTTCGGCTTCGACAGCGCGCGAGAGGCCCGTGCCTTCGGAGAATGGGTGACGGCCAGCTTCGCGACGATCAAGGCCGAGGCCGATGCCACGACCCACGTGGGTCACCTGCACGACATCGAGCAGTTCGCGGCGAGCAGGTTCATGTTCTTGCGCTTCAACTACACCACCGGCGACGCGGCCGGGCAGAACCTCACCGGCAAGGCCACGTGGCAAGCGTGCACCTGGATCAGGTCGCACTACGCCGGGATCCGGGACTTCTACCTGGAAGCCAATCTGGCCACGGACAAGAAGAGCTCGCACGTCAACATCCTGCGGACCCGCGGAAAGCGGGTGGTGGCCGAAGCCACGATACCGGCGGATCTGGTGCGCCGGATTCTCCACACCACGCCCGGCCAGATGTTCCAGGGCCGCCAGGTCAGCAACCTCGGCGGTCTGCTGGCGGGGGTCAACAACAACGGCAACCACTCGGCCAACGGGATCGCGGCGCTGTTCACGGCGACCGGGCAGGATATCGCCAATGTGGCGGAGTCGTCGGCGGCCCTGGTGCACGCCGAACTGCTGGCCGACGGGAGCTATTACTACTCCATCACCATCCCGGCGCTCATCGTGGCTACCTACGGCGGCGGCACCGGGCTGCCCACCCAGCGCGAGTGCCTGGAACTGCTCGGCTGCTACGGGCCCGGCCAGGTGCGCAAGTTCGCGGAGATCGTCGCGGCCACCGTGCTGTGCGGCGAGATCTCACTCGGCGCGGCGGTCGTGGCCGATGAATGGGTCACGGCCCACGAGCGGCTCGGCCGGAACCGGCCCTAGGACGCCGACCGGGACGCGCGTCACGGCTCGATGAGGTCGGCCGCGGGGCGGCGGGCCGTGGCGCGAGCGGTCCGGCTGACGCCGAACGCCAGCAGCATCTGCGGCGCTCCCGGCAGGGCCAGGCGATCCCTGACCAGCGCCCGGGTCGCGCCGTCCTCCAGTGGCTGGGTGTTCAGGCTGGCGAATACCCACTGGCTGGCCGCGCGCAGGAGCAGCCGCTGCAGGGCCTGGCCGGCCCGCAGCCAGTCCCCCTGGTTATCACCGGCGGTGAACAGCACGGCTATCGCCGCGGGGGCGGGACCATCGGCCGGGAGCAAGCCGACGCCGCGGCCGAGGTCGAAGTCGCGCTGCGGCAGCTGGCCCGCGTCGTGGCTGGGTACGGCCGGGAAGGCATGCGCCGGCACGCCGTCCCGGTCCGGCCTGGTGGCGTCGCGACTCCACCGCCACGTCTCGGCCCGCGATAGCGGGTCATCGTCCTGCCTGCGGTCCCAGGCGGCGAGCAGGTCCAGCAGCTCTTGGCGAGCCGGCCCGGGATCGATCTGGGTGAGAATCGCGCCTTCGGCCTGGGCATCGTCCCGCAGCCGGAGCAGCAGCCCGGCGGGCAGCGGGCCGACCTCGAAGGGCCCGCGGTGCGTGTGCCGGTGCGGCACCGCGGCGAGCATCTTTCGCTCATCGGCCGTCATGGGTTCCGCCAGGCCCGGCCGGATCCGCGCGAGCGGCCGCCGCATGGCCGGACCGGGGAGGAGCTCGACCTCGGGCAGATAACCGAGCGAGCGCACCGCGAGCCGCAGCCCGTAGAGCGCCGCGCCGCAGCTGATGATCATCTCCCGGCCCTCGGGATCCACCAGCAGCTGACGGCTGGTATCGGCATACAGGTCGATCGCGTCTTCGCTGACCGTGAAGCGCCACGGCTGCGTGTTGTGCAGCGATGGCGCCCGGCCCGCCACGCCGATGAGGTAGCCGGCCTGCGCGGCCAGGATCGGCCTCGCGCCTTGTTCGTCGCTGTTCGCCTCGGTCACGCTGGTCACTGCCTCGGGCACGTTGGGCTGGGGAGCAAGGAACCTCACCCTAGGCCGAGCCACCGCCGGATGGCAGCGGCCTACCGGCCCGGCACGTCGGGCCATAGGTCCCGTCTAGCCGGGACTAACGGCAGGTATCCGCGCGGCGGGCCAGGGGAAAGCGAGTCGCGGGACCGATGGCCTTCACCCTGTGGGACCTTGGGCCTTATGCCGCATTACGCGGCCAGTAGATAATGCCGCAGTGCCCGTCGACTTGACGGCAGGCGGTATCAGGCTTTCCCTGAGGTTTGATCATGTTCACCCGCGCGCAGCTGCACCGACGACGCTCGAACCTGTCGCGAGCGTGGGATCTGCACATTCCGGCGATCTGCGACAAGCGGCCCACCACGGCCACGCGGACAGGCGTGCGACCCGAAATTGTCGCGAGCTGGGAACGCTCAGCCGCACACATCATGCCCGAAGTTCACGAGGCACCGCTCGCTGACGCCGACGAAACGCGGTTCGCGTGGGAGACGAGTCCGCTCAATGCTGCCGTTCAGCAGCTGGCGTCCCAGCTGGAGGCGGCCGCGGACGACGGCGAGCTGGTCGTGGCGGTCACCGATCCGGACGCTCGCATCCTGTGGACATACAGCGGCGCGGTGATGCGGAACAAGGCCGAGAAGGTGAACTTCGTCCCGGGGGGCCGATGGGACGAAGCCAGCGTCGGGACGAACGCGCTGGATCTGGCGCTCAAGCTGGACCACGCGGCCACCGTGTACTCCGCGGAGCATTTCTCCAGCTGCGTACATGGCTGGGTGTGCTGGGCGGCTCCGGTGCACGACCCGGCTACCGGGCGCCAGCTCGGCGTGCTCGATCTGTCCACCACCTGGGACCGCTCCCATCCGATCGGCCTGGCCACGGCCGAGGCCCTGGCTCGGCTCGTGGCACGCGAGGTGCGCCCCCAGGATGTCGTGGCCGCCGACGCGCGTGACCGGGCCGGCTCCTGCGCCGGCCTGCTGGAGCTCAAGCTGCTCGGCCAGCCCAGCGCGCAGTTGAACGGCGCGCGGATCCGGCTCACCAGACGGCAGACCGAGATCCTCGCACTGCTGGCGCTGAATCCCGACGGGCTTGATCTGGCCGAGTTGCACGCACGGCTGTACGGCGACCGGCCGGTGAGCCTGGGAACGCTGAAGGCAGAGATGTCGCAGCTGCGCGCCCTGCTCGGCGGGCGCCTGGAATCCCGTCCGTACCGGATCGGCCTCGACGTGCGCTGCGACGTCACCGACGTGCTCCGCCGGCTCCGGGCCGGCGACGTGGCGGGCGCGGTTGAGCGGTACGGCGGCGAGCTGCTGCCCGGCTCGGAGTCCCCGGCGCTTACCGAGTTCGGCCACTTCGTCACCGTCGCCGTACGCAATGGGCTCCTGTCCGATCCTCATCCGGTCGCGGTGCAGCGCTACCTGGAACTGACGCCCCACGACCTGGATCTTCTCGGTAACCCGCGGACACGCCGACCTACCGCTGGCCAACCTGGGCCGTCCTACGATTAGCCCCTCGTTACACCGAGGAGGCGATCGTGATGACAGGCACCGCCGTCTCACCCATCCGGTCATGCCCGCCCCAGCCCTTCGTCCCAGCTCAGGTTGCCCGCCGCATTCAGCCGGCGGAGCCTGGCCAGCTCACCGAACTCGAGCGGCGCCGCCTGGCCAGGAAACTGCACGACGGGCCGGTCCAGGAGGTCCTGGCGGCCGGGCTAGCCATCGACTCGTGCCTGGCCGAGGTGTACGCGGAATCCCCGCTGCGGCCGAGTCTCGAGCATGCCAGGCGGCTTACGGCGACGGCCCTGCGGGAGCTGCGATCGTTGCTGCTGAGCCTGCGCGACGGCGCTGATTCCCCCGACGCGGAGCTCCCTGACATGCTGCGGCGCCTCGAGGACGGGCCTTCCGCCCGTCAGCTCGACGTGCGGGCGGAGGTGACGGGCTCGCCGTTGCCGCTGACCGCGACGGTCCGCCGGTCCCTGTTCCAGATCGCCAGCGAGTGCGTGTTCAACGCGGCCGTCCACGGGCGGGCACGTCGCGCGGTTATCCGGCTGAGCTACGGCCGCGGGATCGTCGTGCTCTGCATCGCGGACGACGGGCGCGGAAAGCCCAAGACGCTCAGGAAGATCATCCGGGGCGAGATTCCGGGTACCGGCGGCGGCTACCACCTGGGCCTGACTGATATCGCCGCGCTAGCCGGAGAGATGGGCTGGACCCTGCGAGTCGACCGATCCGATCTGGGCGGGATCGCGGTCCAGGTGACATTGCCCGCACCGGCCCATGGACGAACCGATGACTGAGATCCAGGTCGCTATCATCGACGATCACGCGATCGTCCGCCAGGGTCTTCGGGCCATGATCGACAGGGAGCCGGATCTGCGGGTGGTCGGTGAGGCCGCGTCCGCCAGGACGGCTCAGGCGATGCTCGACCGCGCCCGGCCGAGGGTGGTGCTCCTGGACCTCAGGTTGGCCGGGGGCAGCGAGTGCGACGGCCTGTCCTTGTGTAACACGATCACCCAGCGCTACCCCGACAGCAGGGTGCTCGTGCTGACCAGTTCCGCGGACGAGTGGCTGATCCTGGAGTCCATCAAGCAGGGTGCCAAGGGATTCGTGCTCAAGGACGTGGACCTGACCGAACTCGTCCGCGCGATCAGGGCCGTTCACCGGGGAGAGAGCGCCTTCGATTCCCGCACCGCCGGCGTCGTCGTCCGCTGGATGCACGGAAGCCAGCGGCCCGGCGCTACCGCGAGCGACATCACTCCGAGGGAACGGGAAATCCTGGTCCTGCTCGCTCGTGGGCTGAGCAATGTCGCGATCGGGCAGCGCCTGTACATCTCCGCGGCCACGGTGAAGTTCCACGTCGGCAACGTCATGCAGAAGCTGGGCGCCCGGCGCCGCGCCGAGGCCGTGTACGCGGCCAGCAAGCTCGGGCTGATCTGACCAGATCCCGAAGCCAGTTGTCCTGGTCCTGGCGCCGGGTCCCGGCGCGGGGTTCAGCTCGTCAGCCGGAAGCGTTCCAGCTCGGCCTCGGTGAGCAGCCGGGATCTGATCAGGAAGCGGACGCCTTCTGGCGCCTCGACGGAGAAGCCGCCGCCCCGGCCGGGCACGACGTCGACGGTCAGGTGGGTGTGCTTCCAGTACTCGTACTGCGAGACCGACATCCAGAACGGGACGGGCCGGTCCAGCCCGGGCACCGGCAGCTCGCCCAGCAGGACGTCTGCGTCGCCGGTCTGGAACTCGCCGTCGGGATAGCACATCGGCGACGACCCGTCGCAGCAGCCGCCGGACTGGTGGAACATGAGCGGCCCGTGCTGGCCGGTCAGGGTCCGGAGCAGGTCAGCGGCTGCTGCGGTCAGGTCGACCCGGCGTGGTTCATCCGTGGTCATGGCTGGCCTCGGCCTAGAAGAAGCCGAGGGCCTTCGGGGAGTAGCTGACCAGGAGGTTCTTGGTCTGCTGGTAGTGGTCGAGCATCATCTTGTGGGTCTCGCGGCCGATGCCGGACTGCTTGTAGCCGCCGAAGGCCGCGTGCGCCGGGTAGGCGTGGTAGCAGTTCGTCCACACCCGGCCCGCCTGGATCTCCCGGCCGGCCCGGTAGGCCCGGGCACCGTCCCTGGTCCATACGCCGGCCCCCAGGCCGTACAGCGTGTCGTTGGCGATCTTGATAGCATCGGCCTCGTCACTGAATCGGGTCACCGACACCACCGGGCCGAAGATCTCCTCCTGGAAGATGCGCATGGAGTTGGTGCCCTCGAAGACGGTCGGGGTCACGTAGTAGCCGTCGGCCAGGTCGCCGCCCAGGTAGTTGCGTTCCCCGCCGGTGAGCACCCTGGCGCCTTCCTTGGTGCCGATGTCGATGTAGGACAGGATCTTCTCCAGCTGGTCGTTGGAGGCCTGCGCGCCGATCATGGTGGTGGTGTCCAGCGGGTTGCCCTGCTTGACTTCCCGGGTGCGGGCGACCGCGTTGCCGAGGAACTGGTCGTAGATGCTGTCCTGGATCAGGGCCCGGGACGGGCAGGTGCAGACCTCGCCCTGGTTCAGGGCGAACATGGTGAAGCCCTCCAGCGCCTTGTCGTAGAAGTCGTCACGGGCGTCGGCGACGTCGGAGAAGAAGATGTTCGGGCTCTTGCCGCCGAGTTCCAGGGTGACCGGAATCAGGTTCTGGCTGGCGTACTGCATGATCAGCCGGCCGGTGGTGGTCTCGCCGGTGAACGCCACCTTGGCGACACGGCTGGAGGAGGCCAGCGGCTTGCCGGCCTCGACGCCGAACCCGTTGACGATGTTCAGCACCCCCGGAGGAAGCAGGTCGCCGACCAGCTCGACCACCTTCAGGATCGACCACGGGGTCTGCTCGGCTGGCTTGAGCACCACGCAGTTCCCAGCGGCCAGCGCCGGGGCCAGCTTCCACGTGGCCATCAGGATCGGGAAGTTCCAGGGGATGATCTGGCCCACGACGCCGAGCGGCTCGTGGAAATGGTAGGCGACGGTGTCGGCGTCGATCTCGGCGATGCTGCCCTCCTGGGCGCGGATCGCACCGGCGAAGTAGCGGAAATGATCCACCGCCAGCGGCAGGTCGGCGGCCAGGGTCTCCCGGACCGGTTTGCCGTTGTCCCATGTCTCCGCGACGGCCAGCGATTCGAGGTTGGCCTCGATCCGGTCGGCGATCTTGTTCAGGATGTTGGCCCGCTCGGCGGGGCTGGTCCGGCCCCAGGCGCCCTTGGCGCCATGCGCCGCGTCGAGCGCCAGCTCGACATCGTCGGCGGTGGACCGGGCTATCTCGGTGAACCACCGGCCGGTGACCGGCGAGATGTTCTCGAAGTACACCCCTTTGGACGGCGGGACGAACTCGCCGGCGATGTAGTTGCCGTACCGGTCCTGCACCGACACCAAGCTGTCGGGCCGACCGGGTGCTGCGTACAGTGCCATTTCTGGACACCCCTTCACTGATCGGGTTGGCCGTCGTGGCAGGTCCGGGTCACTCCTGGCTACCCGCACGACTCGTAGGGCCGTGGTCGCGTCGTTCCCGAAACTAGGTGCGCCACCCGTGACGGGGGAATGCGCGCGGGCGCAAACCGCCTGGATGGCATCGCCATACCAGCCGATTGGCTAGGTCGGGACTGACCAGATGTCAGGGGCACTCGCGCCCCGAGGGCAGTGCCATGCGCGGCCTTCTT
>Ga0187781_10000417_pt1 | contig 30378 bp, 31 predicted proteins | sample 0715_SJ02_MP02_2_FD_132447 | JGI IMG/M metagenome (GOLD analysis project Ga0187781, IMG submission 132447) | Tropical peat soil microbial communities from peatlands in Department of Meta, Colombia - 0715_SJ02_MP02_20_MG | ecosystem: Environmental > Terrestrial > Soil > Wetlands > Peat | place... | reverse complement strand
TCGTTGCTTCCACGCTTGGTTTCGGCCCAGGCGAGGATGCGCCGCTCGAGATCCTCGCAGTCGCGCACCAGCCGGCGATAAGGGGTCAACGGCAAGTTGAGCGGAAGGGCCAATGCGCTGCGCTCCCATTTGCGCTCGGTGATCTGCGTGACGGCGTCGGCAATCGAGCGGCTCTCCGCATTGTCGCCGCCGAACAGGTGGCCGAGCGTGATGCTGCGCACCGCCTGCCGGATGTAGCTCCACAGTTCGATGGTTTCGCCCACCGGCCAGGCCGCGACGTCTTGCTCGGCAAGCCGGATCAGGTTGCCGCCCATAGCGTCGACGCTGGTGCGGCGCAGCGGAGCGGCGAGGAGCTTGCGGTAGTGGGCGTGCCGCGGCCCGGTCATGCGCATCAGGCCGTGGGTCATCCGCCTTGCTGCCGTACCCTTTGGGCCGCCGGGCAGAAGGCTGACCGGGCGCCAGGTCGTAGGATCATCCAGGATGTCGCGATGGAAGGCCGAACTGGCGACCAGGACCAGCGGCACATCGAGCAGCGGTACGCGCGGGTGCCCGTAATACGGCAGCGCATCGGTCAGCATCACGAACGGGCCGAAGACTTTATGGCACTGGCGCGCCGCCACCAACGGGTCGCCCATCAACCGCATCGCCCATTGCAGTGTCGCGGCGCCCCGCAATTTCACGGGCGCGATGCCGGCGGCGGCAGCGCTTGCGCTCATCAGCTCGTCACCGCGGCCATGTTCGCCGCCGGCTGTTCGGTTTTAACCAACGCCGCTTTGAAGTCGTCAGGGCGTGTCGGCCACTCCGCGATCGCTATCGGTCCCGCGACAATCGGGACATAGTCGTACGGGGCGGGACGATCGCCGGCCATGATGTACTGGTAATGCACGCGGAAGAAATTCCATTTGAAGCGGCCGTAAACTTCAGGCGAGAACATTTCCTTGAAGCTTATTCGCCACAGCAGTGGGTTGCAGCGCTGCGGTCCGACCTTGACGCCGACCCCCTCCACCGGATCGAAAAAAGAAAAGCACATGATATCCTTGCGGCACTGGCAGTCGATCCACGCGAGCGCCCGTGCGGTTGCGAGCCTGGCAACGATGTTCCGCATTCCTCGCGCCGCCGGATGCAGAGCGACGGCCGGCATCACTGAACCCAGGGTCAGCAGTGCCAGCCGGGGCCCGTCGCGGCCGAGGTCAGGATCGAGCTCCAGCGCACGCGCGATGATTGCCGAGGCGATGACGCCGCCGGTGCTGTGGCCAACGACCGCCAGTTCATCGACTTCGTTCGCCTTGGCGACGGCGAGGACGCGCCGCGCCCCGACATCGATGGCGTGATCGAGCCAAGTCTGTCCGCCGCGGCCGAATTTGCGCAGCGTCCACCAACACGAGGTAATCTGGATCAAGCCCGACCGTTCGGCGATCGGCGACAACGCGAAAAAGACAGCAACAGCCGCGGCCAGCGCGGCGACGATGCCGGCACCTAGCCCCCAACCGAGACCATCGCTGACGGCGCCGGGTACAGCGACGGCGACCACAGCGGGGATCGCCCACCAGGCCAGCACCAGCAATTCAAAATACAACAAATGCGAGCCGAACTGCGGCGAGGCCCGTAGAATGCGCAATCCAGCGCCGCTCAATAAATCGTCAACGAACCAACCAAGGCCGCGAAGCGCCTGCAACAGCGGCGGCTTGTCCATGTCAGACTGAATGAAATTTTCCAGGCGCAGAAAATCATAGCGGGTGTCGACCTGCCAGCTCAGGCCGCGCATATCCACGCGCCAGTGCGCCAAGTCCTCAGAATCGATTTCGCATGGCTGTAGCGTGATTGCCGGCGCCCAGAGACGTTGAAACCGTTCGCAACTGCGCCGAAACAGCTCGAAAAATCCGCTTGGTCCGCGCGGATCGTAACCCTCGACATACAAGATGTGCCGCCGCCGGATCGCGGCGGCGACGTCCTCGCCTACAAGTTCGTCGCGCACCGGACGGTTCATGGTCAAATCGCTACTCGACTGGCGCAAGGGCGATCATATTGGCGGACGACCTGTCCCCTCAAGTCAATTGGCGCTCAGCGCCACCGGCGGTGCAGCCACAGCCATTGCTCGGGATGCTCGCGCACCCAGCCTTCGATCACCGCGGTGATCGCCTGCATGGTGCCCTTGACGTCAATGCGGCCGCCGGCGTCGCGCACCGGTTCGATCGGGCCGATCATTTCGCCCCAGAAGCTGTTGCCGTCGGGCAACCTCACGACTCGCATGCCGTATATCGGACATTCGGTCTGCCGGGCGAGCAGGGCCGCGAGCGGATTGGTAAGACACGGCCGGCCGAAAAAGGTGACTTCGACGCCCTTACTGAAGTACTGGTCGACCAGCATCCCGACACCGATGCCGGACTGCAAGAGCCGCGCCAGCTTGACCGGCGCGTCGAGGCCGGTGCGCACCAATTCGCCCATTAGCGGTTCGCGCAGTCGGGTCACGACCTCACCGACCGCGGCGACATTCGGCCGGCGGTAAAGAACGGCGGATTTGAAGCCGAACGGCTTCGTCGCCAGGGCGGAAATTTCCCAGTTGGCGAGATGCGAGGCGAAGACGATCGCCGGCGCGCTATTGCGGAGGCGTTGGTAGCACTCGTGCGTTCCCGGCGAGAGCCGCACGGTATCCGGCGTCAGCGGACCGAGGCCCTCGAACTGCAGTTCATCGAGATGCGCGAACTCGGCGGCTACCCGGCCGAGATTGTCCCACACCCCGGCCAGGATCTGTTCGATCTCCGCGTCGGATTTTTCGGGGAAAGCGGCGCGAAGATTCTCGCGGCCAAGGCGGTGCTCCTTGCGCAGCGGGCCGAGCTTGCGCATCACCGCGCCGGCAAGGTTCGCGGTGCGCCTGCGATCCATCCGCTTGATCGCATTCAGCGCGCCGATTGCGGACCAACCGATCGCAGCGTCGAGCAGGATCTTGGAACGCCGCGCGGCCATCAGAACGTGACGATGATCTTGCCGAAGACCTGCCGGCTCTCCAGCCGGGCGAGACCGCGCTCGAAGTCGGCGAGCGCAACCTCCGTGTCGATCACTGGCAGCAGTCCGGCCGCCATCTTGGCCAGGCTCTGGCGGATATTGTCCATCGAGGCGCCGAACGAGCCGAAGATACGATACTGCTGCAGGTAGAGCTGAAACAGGTTGAGGTTCGTCGACTGGCCCGAGGTCGAGCCGCAGGTGACGAGCCGCCCGCCGCGTTTGAGGCAAAGGAGCGAGCCGTTGAAGGTGTCCGGCCCGACATGCTCGAAGGCGACATCGACCCCCTTCTTCGCCGTGAGCTTGCGCACGACGCCTTCGAACCGCTCGGTGCGGTAATTGATCACATGGTCGGCGCCGAGCGCCTTGGCCTTCGCCGCCTTGTCGTTGTCGCCGACCGTGGTGATGACGGTACAGCCGATCGCCTTCGCCATTTTGATGGCGGTGGTGCCGATCCCGGAGCCGCCGGCTTGCACGAGGAGGGTCTCGCCCGGCTCCAGCTTGGCATTGTCGAACAGCATGTGCTGGACGGTGGCGAAGGCGACCGGCGCGCAGGCGGCGTCGCGGAAGCCGACCTTCGGCGGGACAGGGATGACCAGCCGCGCCGGCATATTGAGCAAGTCGCGGGCGAAGCCGTCGACGTGGAAGCCCATGATGCCGGCGATGTTCTCGCACAGATTGTCGCGGCCCTCGCGGCACGCCCTGCAGGTGCCGCAGGTCAATCCGCCATAGGCGACAACGCGGTCGCCGACCTTGAACGTGGTCACTCCCGGGCCGACCGCGGCGATCGCGCCGGCCGCTTCGACCCCGACGATCAGCGGCAGCTTGCGTTTGGCGAACGCCATGCCGCGCCAGCCCCAGAGGTCGAGGTGATTGAGCCCGATCGCCTTGATGCCGATCTGCACTTCGCCCACCGCCGGTGGGGGAGGGGCGGCGACGTCGCGAAGCTCGATCCTGCGGTCGCCGACAAGCGTAAGCGCGCGCATCGAACGCATCGGAACCCCAGCCCGCGGTTCGGCGACGGAGGTCGCGTCGGCAAGGCCGGTCACGCCGGCTCCCGCGCCATCACCAGGCAGACATTCTGGCCGCCAAAGCCGAAGGAGTTGGAGATCGCGCGGTTGATGCGCGCGTCGCGCGCCACGTTCGGCACCACGTCGAGCGGGATCGCCGGATCGGCAATGTTGTAGTTGATGGTCGGCGGAATGCGCTGGTGCTCCAAGGTCAGCAGCGTGAACACCGCCTCGACCGCGCCGGCAGCAGTTATCGTATGACCGATCATCGACTTGTTGGACGAGATCGGGATGTCCCGGGCGCGCTCGCCGAATACGGTCGAGACGCCGAGGTGCTCCATCTTGTCGTTCTCAGGCGTCGAGGTGCCGTGGGCATTGATGTAGTCGACGCCTTCGGGGCCGATTCCGGCGTCGGCGAGTGCGTTGCGCATGCAGGCGATGATCGGCTTGCCGTCGGGGCTCGACCGGGTGCGATGAAACGAGTCGGATTTTTCGCCACAGCCTTCGAGGATGCCGAGCACGCGCGCGCCGCGGGCGCGAGCGTGGTCGAAATCTTCGAGCACGACCGCCGCCGCGCCTTCGGCGAGCACAAAACCGTCGCGGTTCTTCGAGAACGGCTTGGAGGCACGCTCCGGCGGATCATTCTGGGTCGAGAGTGCGGAAAGGAGCGAGAACCGGATCAGCGCTTCAGGCGTCAGCGAGCCGTCGGTGCCGGCCGCGAGCGCGGCGTCGCATTCCCCGCGCCTGATCGCCTCCAGGCCGAGCTGGATTGCGCTCGCTCCGGACGCGCAGGCGGTATTGAGCGAGATCGGCGAGCCCTCGGTGCCGAAATGATCGGCGAGGTTCTCGCCGATACTGACGCAGTTGAACGAGCCTTGGGTGCTTCCGAATTTGAGGGCAACGCGCAACAGGTCGGAATATCGGATATCGGCATTCGTGGTCGCCATCTCCGCGAGTTTGATCCGAGCCGGCCATTCGATCTCGAGCGGCGGCGAAGCCAGGAACAGCGGGCCGGGAAAATGACCCTTGGTCCCGAGGCCCGATTGCGCGATCGCCTCCTCGCAGGCGAGGCGCGCCATGCGCTCGCTATGCTCGGAGGGCAACATCCCCTCCTGATATTCGGTGTCGACCGCGCCGGCGATGGTGGTGCGCAGGCCATCGAAGGGAAAGCGGGAGACGCGGCGAATTCCCGACTGTCCGGCGGTCAATTTCGCCCAATTATCGGTCTTGCCGACGCCAAGCGAGGTGATCACGCCCATGCCGGTGACGGCGATGACGCGATGGCCCGCTTTGTCCCGTGGCGCTGCGCTTGCCATGACGCTTCCCCTCTCAATCGAGCCGTTCGATCAGCGCCAGCCCTTCGCCGCGCCAATTGCCGACAGTGGTCACGATAATCTGCGACAGCGCAGGCGGACAGTCGCCCACGTCCCCGGTACCGGTCGGGGCGAACAGCTTACCATGCTTGAGCGCCGCACAACCGATCCCGACATTGGCGACAAACTGCGTTTCGACACCATGTCCGATATAGGTTCCGGTATTGCGGACGGGAAGCCCGATTTCCCTGAGCACGCGCAACTCGGCCGCCGTGGCCGGTTCGAGCCCGGTTGCGCCGGAGATGACCGCGGCATGGGCGCGATCGATCTTCGTCGCGATCGTTGTCCACTGGCGCTTCAGCGTAGCCTCGATCTCGCCTTTGCGGCGCAGGTTACGATCGGCACAGATCGACGAAATCCGCGCGTACGCGCCAGCGCCGCGTGCCTGCGCATGCGCGGCGCTCTCGAGCACAACGAACGCTCCCATACCGGCGAGCGCGATGCCGCCACGCGGGCCACGATCCCAAACCGGCGCGAATTTCTCCTTCAGCGGCACACCGCTCAGCTCGAACAGCAAGAGTACGTCCCAGCGTGTGCCGTTGTAGGCGCCGCCGACGAGCGTCAACTCGCTCTGTCCGGCGGCGATGCGCGCCTGCGCGATGCGTACCGCATCGAGTCCGGCCACCTCCTCGCCCAGGAACGTGCGCGACGATCCGAGCACGCCATGCACGATCGAAATATTTCCAGCGAGCAGGTTGGGAAGCTGGGCCAGGAACAGGGTTGGGCGCAGATCGCTCATCAGGCGCTCGTTGAGGAAAGCTCCCGGATTGGCGGCCCCGCGCAGGCCGGTGAGGATGCCGACGTCGGCTTCAACGTCACGTTCGCCGCCGCCGGCGGCGACGATCATGTCGGTGCGGTCCAGCAGCTTGGCATTGCCGACAATGCCGGCATCGCTGAGCGCGAGGCCCGCCGCATAGACGCCGTACCGCTGCCAGGGCTCCATCTGCCGCTGATCGCTTTTCTTCGGAATCTGCTTGTCGAGGTTGATCGGCGCCAGCGGGTGCACGATGTAGGGCGCAAAGCTTTGGGCGTCGTAGACCGGCGGATCGCCGCGCTCGAGGTGGCTCCAGGTCGCTTCCAGTCCCTCGCCCAGGCAGGTGAGAAGACCAACGCCGGTGATCCACACCTCACGGTGTTCGGTCACCTAGCGAGCTCCTTGACGGGAAGATTAAGCCGCTCCGCCCACTCCAGCAGCGCTTGGCGGAATTGCGGGCTCGGAAACGGAAGGATGCGGAAGGTGAGCGTCGCGTCGCAGACGACGGTGCCTTCGCGCCGTCCCGTGCACTTGGCGACGGTATAGCCCGAGCCTTCATGCACCACAGTGCCCTCGAACTCGAGAGCGTCGCCGGGAAAGACCAAGGTGCGGAATTTCGCGTCCTTGACGCCGACCAGAATTGGCATGGCGGTGAAGCCGCAGAGCGCGCTCGCGAGCCATCCGGTGGTCTGCGCCATGCACTCGGTGAGCAGTACGCCGGGCATCAGCGGATAGGTCGGAAAGTGACCTTCGAAGATCGTGCTCTCCCGCGGCACGCTGCATTCGGAGCGGACCATTCGCCGCGCGGCATCGAGCGCGACGATCCGGTCGACCATCTGAAAGTATTCAAGATGCATACCCGGCGCCTCAGGCGCCTTTGGCCGCGATCAGTTCGTCAATCCGATCGCTCAAATTCTTCAGCACGAAGTATTGGTCCGTGGTCGCCTTGCCGTCGTTGACTTCCTGGGTCCACTGCTCGAGCGGCAGCTTAATCCCGAACGCTTTGTCGATAGCGAAAGCGACGTCGAGAAAGTCGAGACTGTCGATCTCGAGATCGTTGATCGCGTGACTCTCGGGCTTGATGTTCTCGCGCGGAATATCGCAAGTTTCCGCAATGATTTCAGCGACTTTATCGAACGTACTGGACATCAGGGCGTGCTCATGCGGGTGGTCGCGGACGGGCGCCGACAGCAAAGACGGCAGAAAAAGCCCGATCCCCTGCGGGCCACTCAGGTCGTGGCTGCCCGTATAGCGAAGGACTTCGCCGAGTTCAACGGCGCCGTTCCCGCGCGGCGTTGCGCAAGCGCGCTGATCTGCCGCCATTTCAAGCGGTTGCGAGTTGTCCTAGAATCGTTGCCTGAACGGCCGCCCGCCGCACATCCTGGCGGCGCCGGCGACAGCCGATTTTGGGTCGCCATTGGCCAGCAATGCGGCAGGGAGCAATTCAATGACGAAATGCGTTGGCAAACTCCTCTCTCGTGGTCTCGCCGCCGCGCTCGGTTTCGCGGCCGTGCAGCTTGCGGCGGTTGCCGCTCAAGCCGCCGATTACGATGTCGGCGGCATCCATATCGCCCAGCCCTGGGCACGGGCGACGCCGAAGGGCGCCTCGACGGCAGCCGGCTACATGACCATCACCAACAACGGGACGGCCCCGGACCGGGTCAGCTGCGTGTCGAGCGAGGCGAGCGCACAATGCCAGATCCATTCCATGACCATGGAAGGCGGCGTGATGAAGATGCGTCCGATCGAGGGCGGACTGGAAATCAAGCCGGGCGAGACGGTCGTGCTCAAGCCCTCCGGCGTGCACATCATGTTTCTCGACCTCAAGCAGCCGTTGCAGCAAGGCAAGACGGCGAAGGCGACGCTCAAATTCGAAAAGTCCGGGACGGTCGACGTTGAATACCCGATCGTCGCCATCGGGGCGGCCGCACCCGGCATGCCGGCGGGCGGCGGCACGATGATGGAAGGCCATGGCGGCATGATGCAGATGAGCCCCAAACATTAGACCGGTGCCGGCAGACCGATAAACCGGACGCGCCAACGCGCCGGTCGTGAAGGCGGCGACTGCCGCATGCCTTACGATTGATTAAGCAAGTCGGCCTATACCGGCGGGACGCCCATCAGTTTGCCGACATGAGCGACACTGATCCAACAGAGCTGCGCGGCGCCTTTGCGCCGACCACAGAGCTCGCCGCCGAGCTGCCGCGTCAGGTCGCAGATTCCGGGAGCGCTGCGGCTCGGCCACGGATCGCGATCTCGGAAGCGTTGCGCAATAACTGGATCGAGATCTGGTACCAGCCCAAGATCGATCTCAAGCGGAAATGCCTCGCCGGCGCCGAAGCACTCGCGCGCATCCGCCATCCGCAGCTCGGCGTGCTGCCGCCGGGTGGCTTTGATCCCGAAGTTGACGACGAAGGCATCGCCGAACTGACGCAGCAGGCGCTGCTGGCGACGCTCTGCGACTGGACGATGTTCGAGGAGGCCGGCTTCAATCTGCAGCTCGCGATCAATGTGCCGGTCAGAGCTCTGTTCACGCTGCCGATCGCGCGGCTTGTCGCCGACTATCGGCCCAGAGCCGAGCGCTGGCCCGGGCTCATCGTCGAAGTGACCGAGGATCAGCTCGTTCGCGAGGCCGCCTTGGCGCAGGACGTCGCGGCCCAATTCCGCGTCAGCGGCATCCTTATCGCGATCGATGAGTTCGGCGCCGGCTTTTCCTCCTTCGGGCGCCTGCGCGATCTGCCGTTCGCGGAGCTCAAGATCGACCGCAGATTCGTCCAGCATTGCGCGACCGACGCGGCCGACGCCGCGATCTGCCAGACCGCCGTCGACCTTGCCCACCGTTTCGGCGCATCGGCCGTGGCCGAAGGCGTCGAAAAATGCGGCCGACCTGCAGGCGCTGATGGTGATGGGCTGCGACTTCGGACAGGGCGTGGCGATAGCCCCGCCGATGCCCAAGGAGCGGTTCGTCGAGCTGTTGCGCCAGCGCCTCGGTAAGCCGCGCACTGCCGTGGCCAAGCCGGCTGCTTCCAGAAGCCCAAAGCCCGCAGGCCGCGTGGCTTAATTGGTTTTTACCTGCCTTCCGGCTCACGGAAAGGCGCCGGCTTGCCTGCTGGCAAGGGCATACGGAAGACGTTGAGCGTCATCGACACCATGACGTAGTAGCCGAGGATGCCGACAAGTTCGACCATACCGGCGTCGCCGATGAGCTTGTGCACGCGCCTGTAAGTGGCGTCGCTGACCCGCCGCGTGGCGTAAAGCTCTTTGACCAGCCCGTAGACCGCCTTCTCGTCGGCAGGTGCCGATTTCGGCACGCGACCGGCCTGGATATCGCGGATGGTCGCCGGCTTCACGCCCTGCTTCTCGGCGATCGCGGCGTGTGCCATCCATTCGTATTGCGCCTTCCAATATTGCCCGGTGCACAGGATCGCGACCTCCGACAGCCGCGGTGGCAAACCGGTGCGAAAGCGCAGATGCGCGCCGAGCTGCTGCGCCAGCTCGCCATAGGCGGGCGCGTGCAGGTAAACGGCGAACGGGCCCTCCATGATGAACCGGCCGCGCGGTCCGGCTTTGATCGCCTCGACCAGCGCTTGCTGCTCGCCTGTCAGGCCGTGGAGGTCGAGCGCCGGTAGTCGCGGGGGTGGCAGCCGGCGCTGGGATGATGACGACTTCTTGGCTGACTTCTTGGGCATGGATTTCCTCCGAGCTGCCGCCGGCACTTTGGCTGGCGACGAGGGCGATGGTTGCCCCGGGGCTGTTTTTGGCATCTCGTCGCATTTTCCGCTAGGAACATCGCATGGCGGTCGCAGTGAAAGCCCTGTTCTTCGACGTTTTCGGAACGCTGGTCGATTGGCGCGGCTCGATTGCGCGCGAGGCGAGGGCGCTCCTCGAGCCGCGCGGCTACGCGCTCGATTGGCTCGCCTTCGCAGACGCCTGGCGCGGCGAATACCAGGGCGCGATGGAAGAGGTGCGCGCCGGCCGCATCGGGTTTCGCAAGCTCGACGCCCTGCATCGGCGCAATCTCGATCTGATCCTGCCGCGCTTTGACGCCGACCCGCTCACCGAGAATGAACGCCGCGACCTCAATATGGTCTGGCACCGGCTCGACGCCTGGCCCGACGTTGCCGGCGGCTTGGCCCGGCTCAGGCGCCGTTACCTTCTCGCGCCGGTGTCAAACGGCAATATTTCTTTGATGGTCGATCTTGCGCGCCACAACGACTTTCGCTGGGACGCGATCCTCGGCGCCGAAATCGCTGGCGACTATAAGCCGAAACCGCGAGTTTATCTGGCCGCCGCCGAGGCGTTCGATCTCGGTGCGAACGAATGCATGATGGTGGCGGCGCACACCGCCGATTTGATGGCTGCGGCGGCCGTCGGTTTGCGCACGGCGCACGTCGCCCGGCCGAACGAGAAGGGCCCGGGCCGCGGCGAGGCTCAGCCCGATGCACCGGTCGATATCGCAGTCGAAGGCCTGGAAGATTTGGCTGAGCAACTCGGCGTGTGATCTCAATCGCCAAGCTTGCGGTGGCCATCCGCATGCCGCGGAAAGAACTGCTGGCCCGCGCGGATCCTGATCGCGGCGCGGCGCATCTGCAACTCGAGACGTCCCTCAATCAAGTGGCTCAGATAAGTCAGGGCGGCAATCATCGGTGCGCTCCCCTGTTGTGTTTACATTTCTCATAGGAGCAGCCTACGGGCGGTCGAGCTAGGGTGAAGTGACCGGCGTCACACCAATTCGCTTTCCGCCGGAAGCGACAATCGTCTTTCCCCGGATCATGCCCCGCGCCAGTGGATTAAGCCGGAAGCTGCCCGCCGGGCCCGGCCTAGCCGATATTTGGCGGTGCGATGCGAAATCCGCCGGTGCCTTCGAGCGTGATACGGCCGTCGGCTATGGCGCGCGCCCAGCGCGCCGTCACCGGCAATCCGCCGAATGAAAAGAAATGCGGAGAGACGCCCGCCGGAGCGGCCTCGGCGAGGATGTGCACCAACTCGTCGGGCGCGGTCATTGCGAACATTTGCCGGACTAGGCCCGAGCGCCGCGCCAGCACCTGCGCCGAGGCGCGTACGCCGCAGCGGCTCGCATAGCGAAGAAGTGCCGCGAGGCTGGTCGGTCCGGCAAGCCCGACGCGCACGCGATGATCGAAACCAAACGCGCGTAGCCGGGCGATAAAATCGAGAACCTCGCCAGCATCGAAACAGAACTGGGTGACGATCTCGACGCCGAGCCCGGTCGCTTCCGCCGCAGCGATCTTTGCCGCGAGCGCGCGGTTAAGCTCCTCGCGGCCGATGCGCGGATGGCCCTGCGGATAGCCGGCGATGCCGATGCTGCGGATACCACGGCGGCGCAAAACGCCCGAGTCGATCGCTTCGACGGCGCATCGGAAGGCGCCGCATTCGGCGCGGTCGCCGGCGATCACCAACGCGCGGCGTACGTCCGCCTCGCCATTGAGCCGGGCGAGGAACTCGTCGAGCCCTGCCACCGTCGCAAAGTTGCGCACGGCGACATGCGGCACCGGCTCGAAACCAGCCGCGCGCAGCCGTACCGCCGCCGCGATCGCCTCCTCCGCCGGCTGATCGGGGACGGCGCTGATATAGATGCGAGAGCCGGGCCTGAGCACGGCGAGCGCGGCAATGTCGGCCGCCGCCGGCCGCGTCGCTTCGAGCGAGAAATCGTCCATCAGCGCGGCGATTCGCGAAATTGCCGGCGGATGTTTTTCGTCAGGAACGGAAGCGAGCGCCGCGGAGCGCATGGTTCAGACGCGCCGGCGCGAGATCACGTAAGACTCGTCAAAGAACCATAGACCGCCGCGTTCGCGCAGCACCGAGCGCGTCGCGTCCAGATAGCGGCCGTCGGCAACCACCTCGGCGAGCCGGTCGTCCTCGACCTGCGCCACGTAGATCGCCGCATTCCACGCCGCGAATAATGTCGAGGTGCCGATCGAATCGGAGATCTCCGACGGCAGTGTGTGCATGACGTAGCGGAACAGCGAACGGTTGTCGGCATAGGCGTTGAAATTAAGGTCGCGCGCGGTGGTGCCGAGTTCGTGCTTGACGGCTTTGAGGATCTGGTGACGATCGTGGATGAAGGGGTGGTCGTCCGGCCAGACTCGCTGGATGATTTCCATGCCTGGGTCATGGCCGTGCGAATGGATGGCGATGAGCCGGCCGCCGGGACCGAGCGCGCGAGCGAGCGGCGCGATCACGCGCCTAGCCTTGAATTCGAGCGAGGAGCGGGCGCGATAGGGCTGCGAGGCGATGACCAGGTCATAATTGGCGAGGGTGCCGCCTGGCTTGGGAATGATCGGGTCGAGCAGGAAGCGGTGGTCTTCGCGATAGATAACGAGCACGACCGGTCGCTCATAGATCGGATTGCCGGTGCGCGCGCTCACGCCGGCCTTCCAGTTGAGCGCCAGGAACGGCTCGAGATCGATGATTTGCTGCTCGAAGCGGTGCGCCGAATTGCCGATCAGCGGCAGCTCGTGCCAAACGAGGCTCGAGGCGGCGTTGAGCGATTTGACCGCGAGCCACGGCGCGTCGGCATAGGCGAGATTGGTGAGCACCAGGACGGTCGCCGGATGCTCGAAGAAGCGATCCGACATTTTCTGCAGCGTCAGGCGGACGTCTTCGAGGCTGATCTCCTTGCCGACGGTGTAGAAGGGCATGTGCGGGAAGCGGTCGTGCATGGCGCGCATGACGCGGACCAGCACCGAGCCATCGCCGACACCGGCGTCGAAGACCCGCACCGCCGGCGGGCGCGGATGGATGTGGACGAGCTCCTCGGAGACGCGGCTCGCCACCTCCCATTTCTCGCTGCAGGTATTGACGAAGAGCAGGTATTTTTGCCGGTTGTCGAAGAAGCGGAAATTGCGCTGCGGGTCGGTCGTCTTGTCCGGCTGCGCCGGAGCGAGCGGCGGGGCCGCCGGGCGGGCGTCGCGCGCCCGTTCAATGACGATGGGGCGCGGTCCTTGCGGCGGATGCGCTGCCATGAAGCCGTGGATGCGGTCGAGCGTGTCGGTGGTGATGCGTCCGCCATTGCGTAGCCGGGCGGCGAGCTTGCCGTCGTTGACGGCGCGGCGTCCGAAGGTGGATTCGGCGAGGCCGGTTTGTCGGCAGTAGTCGGAGATTTCTTCGAGCAATTGCTGGGCGTTCATGACGCCGCTCCTCAAAGTTTCCTCACAACGCCACGCGCCTTTTTCCGGCTGCTGGTGGGCGATTTTCGGTGCGCAGCGAACCAATGCGTCCGGTCGGGGTCAACCACAAAGCGGCCCATCATAGCAGTGGGCAGAGTTGTGGGATCGGATCGTAAGGCCCGATTATAGCCCATTAAAAGCTTGATTTCTTCTAATCATCTGGTCCGTGATCCAAGGTGCGGCAGTCGCGTGCCGAATCCGCCGTGGGCCATATCCCGCAACCCGATGGGCAACACCGGCCGCCCCCATGACGTTTCTTCGACCGGCTTTGGCGTCCGGGTTGCCGCCCCGCGAATCCGCCATACTCTTGCCTCCGGGCGGCCAGGGCGCGGCCTTTCTGTGCGCGCAGCCGCCGGGCTATCGTCCTTGCGGGGAAGGAATGGGGCGGCCAGGGATGGTCTGGGGCCGGAAACGCAAAACAGCTGCGTCGCGTGGGGCCGGCGAGGGCGAGCGGCCGTCGCCGCTCAAAGAGGCGATGCATCAGGCGCGCGTCGAGGCCGCCGAGCGCACCGGCGTCGTGGTCGACATGCGCGACGCCGAGGTCGCCCGGCTCGAACTCCTCAACGAGGCGCTCGACCCGCTGTTTGCCGACATTTCGCCGGAGATCGAACTGTTCGATCGCGGCGTCAGCCGCGGCGATACCCCGCGGCTGTGGATCGACGCCGTCGCGCACATTGCCATGGGGCGCGACAAGCGCATCTACCGTTTCCTGCACGATACCCGCGTCGGCCGGCGCGTGCTCGCCGAGTCGCATGAGATCGGCGACATGGTCCAGGCAGTCACGGCCTATGCCGCGCGCCGCATCGTCGAGCGCGACCGCGCGCTTGACGAGGATCCCGATTTCATCAGCCGGGTGCGGCCGCAGGCCGCCGCGCGCGAGCGCCGCCGCCGACGCTGGCGGGCAGCGGGCGCCTTCGTGCTCGGCTTTCTCCTCGGGGTGCTTGCGCTGGTGGCGGGGGTGTTCCTGCTGGCGAGTTGATTGGCGCCGGCAAGGCCGGTTTACCAAAGCGTCTCGCTTTCGAGCGCTCGAACACGGCCATCGGCGTCGCGCATGCGCGTGGTCACGTCGCAGCGCCAGGCGCCGGGCTCGCCGTCGATGCGGAAGATATTGAAGCCGCCGGCATGCTCGCGGCGATGCGGCGCCTGGGCGGAGGCTGACGGCACGCCAAGCGTGGGAATCTTCCGGTGCAGTCCTTCGAGCCAGATAAGCGAGCGGCGATGATCGTGACCGTGCAGCACGAGTTCGGCGCCCTTGGCCGCAAGCACCTGCCGGAATTGCCTGGCGTCGGTTAGCCGCCGTAAATGCCCCCTGGCGCGGCCGACCGGCGGATGATGGATCAACACGACCCGGAATAGGCCGCTGGTTTCGTCGAGGAGGGTGGCCAGGCTTGAGAGCTGCCTCTCGCCGAGCCGCCCGGTGGCGAGGAATGGCGCCGTCGGCACCGCCGAAGAAAGCACGATCAGCGCCACCTTTTCGCGCCGACGCAGGAACGGAAACGTGCCGGGCTCGGCGCCATCGTCGCCGCGCATATATTCGCCCCAGAATTCTGCCGGCAATCGCACCGCGCCCGGCACATAGACATCGTGATTGCCGAGAGTGACGGTGACATCGAACGGCGGCCCAAGCGATTCGAGCCAGACGCGCGCGCGCATATATTCTGCCGGCAGCGAGAGATTTACCAGATCGCCGGTTACCGCGACGTGGTCGGGAGCGCAGGCCTTGAGGTCGTGCGCGATCGCGTCGAGGACCTCGACGCGATGCACGTTCTTGCGCCCGCGCTGCCAATTGATGAAACCAAGCCCGCGCTTGCTAGGCAGCTCCAAAAGCCGCGGCCGCACCGCGAGGTGCACGTCCGAGAGGTGGGCAAGCACGAACATGGCGCCGAAAGGATACGCGAATTCAGACCGGCAATTGGGATTTTGTCACGCCGTCGCTACTTGCCGCGGCGTGAACCAGGCTTTACGCGGACCCTTCGGTCCCGATGATAGGTGAGCGCGAGCGCGATGCAGTGTCGCAGTTCGTCGATCGGGACGGCATCGCCGTCGGCAAAGACGATGGCACGGTTCTTCTCGAAGTTGAATTTCTCAGGATACCTGTCCCTGAACGTTTCGATGAGATTGGTCTGGCAGTGAAAATACACCGCATATTGGCCCTGCGAGCCCCTTGCATTGATCCGCACCATGCTCCCGCTTCCGGACTGCGTCGTCAGATAGCTCGGCTCGCCCCAACGCAATGTTTCCTCCAGCTTGCCGACGCCTTGGGTCGCGGCAGCCGTGTCGAAAATGAGCTCCCGGAGGACCAGCAGCTGGCGCCGCAAATCGTCCGAGTAGCCGGCAAAGACCGCGGCAACGGCGGGATCGTCGAATTTCTTGAACTTACCGGTCCGCTTGGTCATGGCGCTGCCGTAGTTTCCGCGCGGGCGCCAACGCGGTCAGGAGCTGCCGATGAGGATGCCGGCGGCAAAGACCAGCACGCCGCCGACCACGACCTGGAAGGCGGCCTGCAGGAAAGGCGTGTCCATATAGCGGGTGCGGATCCAGGAAATCGCCACCAGCTCGATGGCGACGATGATGAACGCGACCACCGTCGCGACGTAGAAATGCGGGATGAGATAGGGGAGAGCATGGCCGAGGCCGCCGATCGTGGTCATGATCCCGCACACTGCGCCGCGCACCAGCGGCGCGCCGCGCCCGGTCAGCGAGCCGTCGTCGGACAGCGCTTCGGCAAAGCCCATCGAGATCCCGGCGCCGATCGCGGCGGCCAGGCCGACCAGGAAAGTCGACCAGGTGTTGTGGGTCGCGAAGGCGGCGGCAAAGAGCGGCGCAAGTGTCGAGACCGAACCGTCCATCAGCCCGGCGAGCCCGGGCTGCACGTATTGCAGTACGAACATCCGTCGGGCCGTCTCGTCCTCGGCCTCGCGGGCCTGCGGCGTGAGCTCCTCGCCAAGCTCGTGAGCGAGTTTCTCGTGCTTGCTCTCGGCGGCGGCGAGATCGTTGAGAAGGTTGCGGATGGCGCCGTCTTGCGCGGACTGAGCGGCCCGCGTGTAGAAGCGCTCGGTCTCGTACTCCATCTCCTCGGCGAACTTGCGCACCGCATCGAGCCCGAGCGGCCGATTGAGCCAGATCGGGCGGCGCGCGAGAAAGCCCTTCACGTCCTGCCGCCGGATCAGCGGCAGAAAGTCACCGAATTTCTGCCGGTAGAGATCGAGCAGCTGGTCTCGGTGCCCGATCTCTTCCTCTGCCATCTTGTCGTACATCGCCGCGGTGTCCGGATAGGACGCGCGCAGCCCGTCGGCGAACGAGCGATAGATCCGATTATCCTCGTCCTCGTTCGAGATCGCGAGCGCTAGGACTTCCTGCCCGCTCAGATCGGCAAAGCTCTTCACCGCTCGCCTCATTTTTGGTTGGGAAAGGATTTAGAATGCTTCTAAACTCTTATGTGGCGAATCTCAACGTCGCCGCTCGCTCACGCGACGGGCGGCAAGATTTTTCTCCGCGGACCATCTTGGTCCTTGGACAATGTCGCAGGTGTGAAGGATGAAGCACGCGACCGCCGCTGCGCTCGACCGGCTGACCGCGCTCCTTGCCGAGGTTCGGCGATTCGAAGGCGTGAAGGAAAAGTCGCGCGGCGTGTTCTATTGCCGCTCGAAGGCATTCCTGCATTTTCACGAGGATCCGGCCGGTCTGTTTGCCGACCTTCGCACCGGCGCGGATTGGGAGCGCATGCCGGTTAACAGCAAGAATGAGCAGGCCAAGTTGTTGCAGCGAGTCCGCCGCCATCTGGCGACGCCTTAGGTCCATGGCCCCGGATTTTCCCCATCGTCCGTTCGAGCCGGCCATCAGCCGCCTGCTGCATCTCTATTGGCGCTTCGCGCGTGGGCTGACCATCGGCGTACGCGGACTGGTCATCGACGGGCAGGGCCGGGTGTTCCTGGTCAAGCACAGCTACCTCGATGGTTGGTATTTGCCGGGCGGCGGCGTCGAGGTGGACGAACCGCTCGCCACGGCGCTGGCGCGCGAATTGCGCGAGGAGGGCAATATCGAGCTCAGCGGTCCGCCGGAGCTGTTTGCGATCTATCTCAACCGGCGCATTTCACGGCGCGACCACGTCGCGCTTTACGTCGTGCGCTCTTTCGAGCAAAGCGCTCCGCCGCAGCCGAACCACGAGATCATCGCGCACGGGTTCTTTGCTCCGAACTCGCTTCCCGACGATACCACCCGCGGAACCCGCGAGCGCATCGCCGAAGTGCTTGGCGGTCGAGCGGTCGCCGCATTCTGGTGAACTCCACCACCATGACAGCCATGTAATTCTTTAACGGCGCGTCATTTTGTCAATTGCGCGTGAAAACTCCGCAACCAACCTATCTTGGCGAGCGTTGGCAGACATGGGCATCTGAGGGGCGGTGCATAGGAGTGATTCGATGCGGAGAAGGATTCTGGCGATCGCTGCGGCGGTTGCGCTCGGCGCGGCGACGATGACAACCGGCGCGATGGCGATGCATGGAGGCGCTGGCGGCGGTCACGTCGGCGGCGGTGGCGGCGGCTTTGGCGGCCGCAGCTTCGGCGGCGGCGGCGGGTTTGCCGCCCGTAGCTTCAGCCCAGGGGTTGCCGGCCATAGCGTTGCTGGTGCCGGCCACTGGAAAGGCGGCGCTTGGAGCGGCGGACGTGGATGGAGCGGCAACGGTTGGGGCCACCATCATCGCTTCGCCAGAGGTTTTGGCGGCGGCCTGTTCCTCTACGACGGCGGCTGGCCATACGACTATGGCTATGATTACGGCTACTGCGATCCGTACTATTCCGGTTACCCGGGTTGCTACGGATACGGGTACAATTGGTGACGAACGCGCCGCACCCCGCTTGGGGCGCGGCGCATTAGCGTTCCTTGAACCGGTCGCGATCATGCGGCTCGGTGAAATCAAGGAGCGGTCCGAGCGGCACGATGCCGGTCGGATTCACGCCGCGGTGACTGCCATAATAGTGCCGCTTGATGTGATCGAGACCGACGGTGTCGGCGATGCCCGGCACCTGGTAAAGCTCGCGCAGGTAATTCCATAGATTGGGATAATCGACGATTCGCTGCAGATTGCATTTGAAGTGGCTGTAATAGACCGCGTCGAAGCGAACGAGCGTGGTGAACAGGCGCCAATCCGCCTCGGTGATCTGGCGGCCAACAAGGTAGCGTTGGCGTGAAAGCCGTCGTTCAAGCTCATCAAGCTTGACGAAGAGAGCGCGCGCCGCTTCTTCGTAGGCCGCCTGGGTGGTGGCGAAGCCGGCGCGGTAAACGCCATTGTTGACGGTGGTGTAAACAATATCGTTGATCTGATCGATCTCGGCGCGCATTGCGACCGGGTAATAGTCGGTGCGTATGTCGGTGAACGCATTGAACGCCGAATTCAGCATGCGGATGATTTCGGAAGATTCATTGTTGACGATGGTATGTCGTTTCTTGTCCCAGAGAACGGGCACGGTAACCCGGCCGGTATATTGCGGATTGGTCAGGAGGTAGATCTCGCTGAGCAGCGATTTGCCATTCACGGTGTCGAGCGTTGCCCCGGGTCCGCTGCCGAATTCCCAGCCCATTTCGCCGAGGAGAGGCTCGACAACCGAGACCGAGATGACGTCCTCCAGTTTCTTCAGCTTGCGGAAGATGAGCGTGCGATGCGCCCACGGGCAGGCGAGCGAGACGTAAAGATGGTAACGGCCGGCTTCGGCGGGAAACCCGCCTTCGCCCGTCGGGCCGGCGCTCCCATCGACGGTGACGAAGTTGCGATAGGTCGTCGGCGGGCGGACGAAACGGCCGTCCTTGATGCGTGAGGGATCATCCTGTCGCCAAGCGCCTCGTTCGAGGAGGCCGAGTGCCATGTCGCGCAAGCTCCCGCTATAAATCCACCCTCTACCTAAACATTGATCCGGCCGGCGGCAGTCTGCCCGCCTTTCACGGAAACGGATGGCGTCGATGTCGCTCGGCTGGACCCGAACCGGCGCTGATGTAGATTTGCTTGGCATGCACGTTGATCCGAGGTTCTGGCGCCGCGATGACTGACGTCTCATTGACTATCCTGCCGGAGAAGAAGGGCGATGCGTCTGCGATCGAGCGCTTGCACGAGCGCACATTCGGTCCGGGCCGCTACGCCAAGACCGCTTATCGCCTGCGCGAGAGCGTAGCGCACCGGCTGGAGCTGTCGTTTACCGCGCATATCGGCACGCTACTCGTCGGCTCGGTGCGGCTCTCGCCGGTGCGCATCAGCGAAACCAAAGCCCTGCTGCTGGGGCCGCTTACCGTCGAGCCGGCGTTCCGCGAGCGCGGCGTCGGCCAGGCGCTGATCCAGCGAGCGCTCGATGCGGCCCGCGCGCAGGGTCACCGGCTGGTGATCCTCGTCGGCGATGAGCCCTACTATGGAAAGTGCGGCTTCAAGCCGATTCCGCCTGGTATTGTCGCGCTGCCAGGACCGGTCGATCAGGCGCGGCTCTTGGTCGCGGAGCTGGCCGACGGCGCCTTCGCGGGCGTCTCGGGACAGGTCCGGCCGGAGTGGGAGCCGACCTAGCGCCGAGTTTCCTAGCGCCCTTCGCGCGCCCAGGTGCCGGCTAGGCTGCCGAGGAGGAGCAGGAGACCGAGCAGCCCGGCAAAGACCGGCAGCACACCAATGCCGCGCACCACGCTGGCGTCACGCATCTTCAGGCCGATCCAGTCGTCGCCTTTGTAGGTGTCGCCGGAGCGCACTGCGAGGATGCGCGGCACGTCAAGGCCGTTGCCGTCGTCGAGCCGCCGGGAATCGCCGCCGGTCGCAGCGGCGATAGGCGCGAGCACGCCGGTCGTCGAGGTCACCTCGGCGAACTCGCGCGGATTGACCGGCCCGATATTGATGAGCGCATTGAGCTTGCCATCGGTCGCGCGCCACAGCCCGAGTTCGTTTGCGCTCACGCTGGTCTGCCATACTCCCGGCTCGGTCGGCGCAAGCTTGAGCGTCCGCGTTGCTCCCGAGGGTGAGGTCAGCGTCACGTCGGCGACGTCTTCAGCCATGGTCTGCCGCCGCACCGTGAGATTGCGTCCGCTGACGATGAGGCGTAACGCTTCTTCCTCGAGCTCCGGTTCCTTCATCAGCCAGTGCGAGAGGCGGCGCAGCAGGTCGAGATGCGGGCCGCCGCCTTCGAAGCCGCGCGCCCACAGCCAGATGTGGTCGGAAAGGAGCAGCGCCACGCGCCCCTCGCCCTCGCGCGAGAGAACCAGCAGCGGCTTGTTGTCCGGCCCCTGCAGCACCGGCGTGCCGGTGTCGGTTCTGGTGTCGACGATGCGGAACCAGCGGCTCCACTGCGGCGGATCGCTGGCCGAACCGGCGAGATCCCGCGTCACCGGATGGCGCTTGCCGAGATCGGTCAGCCGCGGGTGGTAACCCTGTTCGGTGACATTGCCGCTCGGCTCGGCCGGCAGGATGGCATCGAGCGGCGTGCGCCAGATGCTGGTCGGACTGGCATAGTCCGGCCCGGCGGCCACCAGCACCGCGCCGCCGTCGCGCACATAGCGCGTGATGTTGTCGAAATAGATGATCGGCAGCACGCCCTGGCGCGCGTAGCGATCGAAGATGATCAGCTGGAATTCGCCGATCTTCTGCTGGAACAGCTCGCGGGTCGGGAAGGCGATGAGCGAGAGCTCGTTGATCGGCGTGCCGTCCTGCTTTTCGGGCGGACGCAGAATAGTGAAGTGCACAAGATCGACGGAGGCGTCCGACTTGAGGAGGTTGCGCCAAGTCCGCTCGCCGGCATGCGGCTCGCCGGAGACGAGCAGCACGCGCAGCTTGTCGCGCACCCCGTCGATCGAAACCACGGCGCGGTTGTTGACCGCGGTAAGCTCGCCGGGGAGCGAGGGAGTCTCGATCTCGACGATATTCGGGCCGCCATGAGGGATCGGGATCTCGACGTTCTGCGGGGCCCCGACCGGAACGGTGCGCGTCTCCACCACCTCGCCGTCGCGGCGCACCGTCACCTCCGCGGTCCGCTCCGACGCCCCCTGGTCCTCGACCGCGTACCTGACGGTCTGCGGCTGGCCGACGATGCCGAAGCGCGGAGCGGCGATGAGGGCGATGCGACGGTCGCGCTCATTCTTGGCCCCCGTGATGAGCGCGTGAACCGGCGCGGCAAAGCCAAGCGCGCCGGCGTCAGCCGGCACATCGTGCACGCGGCCGTCGGTGATCATGATGACGCCGGCGACGCGATCGGGCGGCACGTCGGCAAGGCTCGAACCAAGCGCGGTGAAGAGCCGCGTGCCGTCGGTCTCTCCATCCGACTGGCCGGCCTCGACCACGCGCACGTCGAGCCCGGGAATGCGGTTAAGCCGCTCGACGACGGCGGCGCGCGCCCGCTCGGTTTGCCGGGCGCGGTCGCCGAAATCCTGGCTCGGGCTCTTGTCGACCACGACCACCGCGATTGAGGAAAGCGGATCGCGGTCCTCTCGGGTGAGCGAGGGATTGGCGAGCGCGAGCACGATGAGGGCAAACGCCAGCGCGCGCACCGCGGCACCGCGGCTGCGCGAGACCACAAGGAGCAGCGACAGGACAAAGGCTGCGGCCGCGGCGGCCCACAAGATTTCGGGGCTTACCAGGGGGCTGAACGCGACACCCAGATTCAAGGTCGTTCTCCTACTGCCCTAGCCGCTCGAGCAGCGCCGGCACGTGCACCTGGTCGGCCTTGTAGTTGCCGGTGAGCGTGTACATCACGATGTTGACGCCGGCGCGGAAGGCGAGTTCGCGCTGGCGCGGCTCGCCTTCGACCATCGGCAGCACCGGCTGGCCGTCGGGCCGCGTCGCCCAGGCGCCGGCAAGGTCGTTCGAGGTGATGATGATCGAGGATACGCCGTCGCCGCCGCGGGCCGGGCGCCGCGGCGCCTCTTCCTCCTCGTTCGCCGCCGGCAATGCCTCAACCCAGAGCTGGCCGGAATTGAATCGGCCGGGAAAGTCCCGCAGCAGATAGAACGTCTTGGTCAGGACGTGGTCGCGCGGCACCGGCTCAAGCTCCGGGAGGTCGAGCGAGGACAGAATCTTGCGCAATTCGAGCATGCCCGGGCTGCGGGTCTCGCCGCCCGTGCCCGGCGGCGCGACCACGGCGTCGCGCGTGTCGAACAGGACGGTGCCGCCGTCCTTCATGTAGGCATCGATCCGTTTAAGCGTCGCTTCGGACGGCCGCGCCGTGCCGGGAACGATCGGCCAATAGATCAGGGGATAAAACGCGAGCTCGTCGCGCGAGATGTCGAGCCCGATCGGCTCGCCGGCCTCGAGCGCGGTGCGCTGCGCGAGGAACAGTGTGAGGCCGCCAAGACCCGCCTTGCTGATCGAATCGACCTCGCTGTCGCCGGTGACGACGTAAGCGAGCTTGGTTTCAAGCGCCGAGCGCGGCACTTCGGTGCTCGGCGTGTCCTCGGCCTTGGCGTGCGGCGCCAAGAGCGCGAGCGCGGCCATGATCATTACGATCGAGGCGCCGGCGCGCGCATAGCGGGGAATGAGGCGGGCAATACCGCCGCCGAGATAGAGCACGACCAGCGCGTCGATCAGGAACAGCCCGAGCGCGGCGAGGAAGATCGGACCGCGCAAATCGCGCGGTTCGCTCTTGCGGTAGATCTCGCGCGTGGCGCGAGGAAGCGCGTTGAAATCGAGCGGCGCCAGCCGATCCGCGGTAGCGAGCGTGTTCACCGCGAGGAGATTTTCCGGCGGCCCATAAAAGCCGGGCGGATGATCGGCGGTGGCGTTTGCGGAAAAGTCGGTCGGCACCGGCCGCGCCGTCGGTGGCGGCGAAACGAAGCTGCCGAAACCGTCGAGCACCCGGCTTGGCGCCAGCGCCTCGTGGACTTCTTTGGTCTTCGGGTTCTCGGTCTTGGTTGCGTTGTCCGCTTTGGCCACATTGACAGTGCCGGCGAGCGCGACGATGCGTTTGAGCATGTCGACGAAGGCGCCCGAAAGCGGCAAATCCGACCAGCGGGTATCGCCTGTGACATGGAAGAGCACGATCAGGCCCTTGCCGCGTCGCGCGGCAGTGACGAGCGGCGTGCCGTCGGCGAGCGTCGCCCATGTGTTCTCGGTGAGGGCGGCGTCCGGCTCGGCCAGCACCTGGCGGCTCACGGTGACGTCATTGGGCACGGCCATGCCGTTGAACGGGCTCTCGCGGGAGAACGCGGCGAGCGGCTGCGGCTTGTCCCAGCTCAAACTGCCGCCGAGCGTTCGCCCGCCGCGCCGCAACTTGACCGGAACGAGATCATCGTCGGAAGCCGCAAGGCGAGGGCCGGCGAACCGCACCAGCACGCCGCCATACTCGACCCAGCGCGCCAATCGATCATGGGCATCGCCGGCAACATTGCCGACATCAGCGAGGACCAGCATCGGCAGGTTCTGATCGATGAAATGCGTCACCGCCGCCGCCGGCGATTCGCCTTGTGCGAGCCGCACGTCGGCGAACGGGCCAAGCGCCCGGCCGATGTAGTAGCTCGACGACAGGAGCGGCTGCGAGGTGTCGGCGGTCGCGCCGGAGATGACGCCGACGGTGCGGCGGCTCCAGCGTTTGTCGAGCAATTGCACGGCGCCGGAAGAACGCTCATTGGCGATCTCGATCCGGGCGATATCGTTGCGGATCTCGACCGGCAGATCGAACTGCGCCTCGGTCTCGCGGTCACCGGGCTTGAACGCGAATGCGGCTTCGCCGAGCGACAAGCCCTTGAGGTCGAGCGCCCGCACCGTGCCGGTTTCGGCCGCGTCCGGAACGGCGCGGAGCACCTTCACGCTTAAGGAGCCGGCAGCGTTTTCGGTCCCTGTGAGCGCCCGCGCGCCAGGAACACCCCCGGCCACGATCGTGAGCGGCCGGTTGTCGAGCATCTGGGCGAGGTTTTTGACGAATTCGCCGCCGGCGCCGAGATCGATCGAATCCGAGAGCCAGATGAGCTCGACGTCGCGGGTGTCAGCGAGGAAGCGCGCGATCGCGGGCTGCGCCTCCATGCGTTCGACGGTGTGCGGCGCGGGCTTGATCCGCTGCAGCCGCACCCGCGCCGAGCCGGCGGTGGCGAACGAAATATCGCGCGGGCCTTCGGAGAGCGGTATGAGAGCGACCGCGCGGTGGTCGCTCTCCGCCCGGGTGATGACGTCGTCGGCGGAGCGCAGCCGTGCCTCCCAGCTGGCGGCGGCGGTCCAGCCGTCGTCGATCAGGATCGCGATCGGCCCGCGCGTCTTGGTCGTCGCGAGCGGCGGATTCCACAGCGGCCCGGCCGCGGCGATAATGATCAGCGCGGCGAGCGCGATCCGCATCAGGGTCAGCCACAACGGCGTGCGCGCGGGGGTCTCGTCCTTGGGCGCGATTTCGAGAAGGAGCCGCGTCGGCGGGAAGTCGATCCGGCGCGGCCGCGGCGGGATTAGGCGCAGGAGCCACCACAGCACCGGCAGGGTGAGCAGGCCGATGAGGACGAGCGGTTCAGCAAAGCCGAGCGACAAGCCGCCGATCATGCCGGTAACCTCGGCTCAGCCAAATTGCGCGGGCGCACGCCGCTGTCGGCCGCGCCGGCGCCGATACGGGCATGGAGCGCGAGCAGAAGCTCGCTCGCCGGACGGTCGGTGCGGTAAATCGCAAAGCTCCAGCCAAGCCGATCGGTTTCGGCGCGGATCTCGGCGCGGTGCCGGCTCACGCGAGCGGCGTAGTCGGTCCGCCAGGTCTCGGCGCGGCCTGCGGTAATGCGGCCGCCGCCCTCCGGCTCAATGAATTCGATGCGCCCCCAATATGGGAAGGTCTCCTCGGCGGGATCGACGATCTGCACCACATGGCCGCGCGCTCCGCTGCCCGAGAGCTGCGTGATCGTGCGCCGCACCTCGCCGATCTCGCTCCACAGGTCGGAGAGGAGGACGACTTCGGCGAGCGGGGAGGGTGAGAATTTCGGCGGCAGGCTGGTGCGCTCGCCGCGATCGTGGACGATCGCCTGCGCCATGCGCTCGATCACATTGCGGCTGCCGGTCGGATGCATCAGGCCAGGAATCCCGACGCGCTCGCCGCCTTCGACCAGAATTTCGGCAAGCGCGAGGGCTACGACCAGCGCGCGGTAGAGCTTGGTGTCGCGCACCAGCGGAGAGGCAAAGGCCATCGACGGCGAACGGTCCGGCCAGATCCATACCGTGTGCGCGGCCTCCCATTCCTGCTCGCGCACATAGAGGTGATCGTCCCGCGCCGAGCGGCGCCAATCGACGCGGGACGCCGGTTCGCCGGATACGAAGCGGCGATATTGCCAGAAATTCTCACCCGGTCCGGCGCGGCGGCGGCCATGCAGGCCGTGGATCACGGTGGCTGCGACCCGCCGGGCCTCGAGAATCAATCGCGGGATCGTGGCGGCGAGGGTGCGACCTTCGCCGACCGCACGCTGAACCGCAGGCCGATCGTGGTGGAATGCGCGCCTGGCTTCGACCGCCATCCACTTATCCGATCTGCGCCTTCAGCCGCGCGATCACGGCCTCGATGCTCTCGCCCTCGGCGCGCGCGGTGAAGGTGAGCGCCATGCGGTGCTTGAGCACCGGCTCGGCGAGGTCGACCACGTCGTCGATCGAGGGTGCGAGGCGGCCGTCAAGGAGCGCCCGGGCGCGTACCGCGAGCATCAGCGCCTGGCTGGCGCGCGGGCTCGGGCCCCAGGCAATGAGCTTGGCGGCTTCGCCGCCGCCCGGACCCGGCCGCGCCGAACGCACCAGCGCGAGGATGGCTTCGACGACGGATTCGCCAACCGGCAGCCGCCGCACCAGCCGTTGCGCAGTCATCAGGTCTTCGCCGGTCATCGCCGGCTTCGCCCGCGTTTCCTCCGAGCCGGTCGTCTCGAACAGGATTTTTCGTTCGGCGTCGCGATCGGGATAACCGACGTCGATCTCCATCAGGAAGCGATCGAGTTGGGCTTCCGGCAGCGGATAGGTGCCTTCCTGCTCCAGCGGATTTTGTGTGGCCAGCACGTGGAAGGGTCTGGGGAGGTCGTGGCGGGTGCCGGCGACGGTGACGTGCTGCTCCTGCATCGCCTGCAGCAGCGCCGATTGGGTGCGCGGGCTCGCACGGTTGATCTCATCCGCCATCAGAAGCTGCGCAAATACCGGGCCGGACAGGAAGCGGAAGCTGCGCTTGCCGGTCGGGCTTTCCTCCAGCACCTCGGTGCCGAGGATGTCCGATGGCATCAGATCAGGAGTGAACTGGATGCGTCGCGCGTCGAGGCCGAGCACCGTGCCCATGGTGTCCACGAGCTTGGTCTTGGCGAGACCGGGAAGCCCGAGAAGGAGCGCGTGGCCGCCGCACAGGATGGTGACCAGCGCTTGTTCGATCACCTTGTCCTGGCCGAAGATCACGGTGCCGATAGCGGCCTTGGCCGCGCGAATGTGGGCCGCAGTGGTCTCGGCCGACCGCACGATCATGTCTTCAAGCTTCTCGAGCCCTTCTCCGCCGGCAGCGGGCATGGCTAACTCCCTGTCTTGAGCCGCGTTTCGTATCGAATCAGATTCGCGACACGCACACGAATGGAAGGAACGAGGTTTGCACCGCTTTTGGGCAGTGCAATATATGCGCCAACTGCCTGAAGCAGATCCTGCGCAGATTCGTTCATCCGGCGGGAACTGCTTGGGTTTAGCGTGGCATGGTGCGCGGTGGTGATCACAATACCACGATTGACGCGCCCCCTTGAGATAAGTTCCGGCGCATAGGTTTAGGGCAAACCATGGCGAAGGAAGGGCAATCGGGGCTGGATGCCATCGCAGGCGCACTCCGTCGCACCCCGGGCAAGGGGCCGCCGCCGGTCGAGCGCTGGAATCCGCCCTTTTGCGGCGACCTCGACATGCGCATCGCGGCGGATGGCACCTGGTTTTATCTGAAGACGCCGATCGGCCGGCTGCCACTGGTCAAGCTCTTTGCCTCGGTGCTCAAGCGCGAGGGCGACAAATACTTCCTGGTCACGCCGGTCGAGAAATGCGGCATCCAGGTCGATGACGCGCCGTTTCTGGCCGTCGAGCTCGATGTCGAACAGTCGGCCGCGGGGAGGGTGCTCAGCTTCCGCACCAATGTCGACGATTGGGTACAGTGCGGACCGCTCAACCCGCTGCGCTTCGAGCCCGAACCCGGCACTGGCGGGCTCAAACCCTATCTTCACGTGCGCCGTAACCTGTGGGCGAAGGTGAGGCGGGCCCTATTCTTCGATCTGGTCGAGCTCGGCGAGGAGCACGAGGTCGAAGGCCGGGCGATGTTCGGCGTTGCCTCGATGGGCGCGTTCTTTCCTATGGCGCCGGCCGATCAGGTGAGGGATTTGCGTGAGGGATGAGGCCGCATCCGTGCCGCGTCACGCGCCCGAGACCTTCTTCGAGCGCGCCCGCGCGCGCCTGAAGCTCGAAGTGCCCGCGGCGCTCACCGACCCGACTGCCCGCGGTGCGCGCGGCGATCTCGATCTCAATCCGGCGATGTGGGAGCGCGCCGGCGTCACCGCCAACACGCCGGCGGCGGTGCTCGTTCCGATCATCGATCGCAGCGAGCCGACGGTGCTGCTTACGCAGCGCACCGACGGGCTCGCCAACCATGCCGGACAGGTCGCGTTTCCCGGCGGCAAGATCGATGCCGCCGACGCCACCCCTGTCGCCGCGGCATTGCGCGAAGCCAAGGAGGAGATCGGGCTGCCGCCGGCTCTGGTCGAGCCGCTCGGCTACCTCGATCTTTATCTGACCTTCACCGGCTTTCGCATCTTGCCGACGGTCGCGCGCGTCAAGCCGGACTTCGCGCTTGTTCTCAATCCGTGGGAGGTCACCGAGACGTTCGAAGTGCCGCTCGCTTTTCTGATGACGCCAGCCAATCACCAGCGCAAAAGCCGCGATTGGCGCGGCGTCACCCGCGAATTTTACGCAATCCCGTTTGAAAACCGCTACATTTGGGGAATCACCGCGGGTATCGTGCGAAACCTCTACGATCGGGTCTATGGCCCATGATTCGGCCAATCGCCACCGAGCTCGGGCTGTTTCTCACTCCATTCATCCTCTACGCGGCGTTTCTGTTGGCGACGCGCTCCGGCGTTCTTGACGCAAAAGCCTGGACGCCGCGGCGCCTGGCGAGCCTTCTCATTGCTTCACTCGTGCTGATGGTCGGAAGCCTCCTCGCGCTGGCGCAATTTTCCGGATCGCCGCCCGGTTCGACGTACGTGCCGGCGCATGTCGAGGGCGGCAAATTCGTGCCGGGGGCGACGCGGTGACAAAAGGCGCGCATCTCGGCGATGCGGCCTGGCTCAACGAAGGTGCCCTCGGACGCCTCATCGCATTGCTCGATGGCGATGGCGAGGAGGCGCGCGTCGTCGGCGGCGCCGTTCGCAACGCGCTGATGCGGCTGCCGGTCGGCGAGATCGACGTGGCGACGACGGCTAAGCCCGAGGAGGTTGTGCGCCGGATCGAGGCGGTCGGTGGCAAAGGGGTCCCGACCGGCATCGAGCATGGCACCGTCACCGCCGTCATCGACCACCAGGCGTTCGAGGTCACGACGTTGCGCGAGGACGTCGAGACCTACGGCCGCAAGGCGCGCGTCGCGTTCGGCCGCGATTGGCGGGCCGACGCGGAGCGGCGCGATTTCACCATCAACGCGCTCTCGGCCTCGCGCGACGGGACGGTCTTCGATTATGTCGGCGGTCTCGCCGACATCGCCGCGCGCCGCGTGCGCTTCATCGGCGAGCCGGCGCGCCGGATCGAAGAAGACTACCTGCGCATCCTGCGGTTTTTCCGTTTTCAGGCGCAATTTGGCGCCGGCGCGCCGGACGCCGCCGGCTTGCTCGCCTGCATCAGGGCGCGCTGCGGACTTGAGACATTGTCGCGCGAGCGCGTACGCGCGGAACTTCTGAAACTTGTGATCGCGCCGCGCGCTACGCCGACGCTCGCGGTGATGGCGGAGACCGGCATCCTCGACATGGTTCTCTGCGGCGTGCCGTTCCTGGCGAGCTTCGAGAACATGGTCAAAGTCGAAGCCGCGCTCGGCCTCGAGCCCGACGCTTTGCGCCGCCTCGGCGCGCTCGCGGCGTGGGTGACCGAGGACGCGGAACGGCTCGGCGGGCGCTTGCGGCTTGCCAACGCTGAAACCGAGCGGCTCGCGGCGCTCGATGGCTGGTGGCGCTTGGCGCCCGCGGCCGACGAACGGCCGGCGCGCGCGCTCCTATATCGTCTGGGGCCGCAAGTTTTCCTTGATCGCGTCCTCACCGCGTGGGCGCGCTCGCAAGCGGGCGCGGCCGACACCGGCTGGCGCCATCTTGCGAGCCTGCCGCGGCGCTGGACCGCGCCGGTCTTTCCGCTCAAGGCGGCCGACTTCATCGACCGCGGCGTTGCGGCCGGTCCGTCCTTGGGCGCGGCGCTGCGGACCGCCGAAGCAGCCTGGATCGCTGCGGATTTTCCCGTCGACCGCTCCGCCCTCGAGGCCATCGCCGACGGTGCGATGCAGGAAAGCGCCGCGCCGGGCTAATTGCGGCCGCTCGCCTCGCAGCTTGCGATTTCGATGAAGGCGCGGATTACGACATGCGGGCGCGCAGCGAGCGCAGCCGGCGGCGGGCGCCCGGACCGAGTTCTGCGAGCCGCGGGCGCACCAGCGCCATCATCTCCCGCGGGCGCATCCGCTCGACCTGCATTTCGTTGCCGCGCCAGACGAAATCGTCGCCGCGCAGCGCGGTGACGAAGAGGACCGGCAAGAGGAGATCGCGCGCCAGTCCGTAGAGCGGGTAGAACGCAGAAATGTGCCATCCAGCTGCAGCCGCTAGCAGCATTTCGCCGCCGTACCAGAGCGCCCCCAGCGACCCCAGGCTCGGCACTACCGGCACGCCAAGCGCGGAGGAGACCAAGGCCAGCGCGACCATCGGCAGCACACAGCCGGAAAGCGCTTCCGGCAGGAAATAGAGCAAGAAGCTCGCGCGCCGCAGCCGCGCCCAGCGTACCTGCCGATTCCACACCTCGGCGGCGCTGCGGTAGCCGAGCGGCTGCGCCAGCGGGCGATCGATGAGCCGGACCTTGAGACCGGCGCCGCGCACGATCTTGGTCGAGGCGGCGTCCTCTGCGACCTCCTTG
>Ga0187781_10000416_pt1 | contig 30414 bp, 25 predicted proteins | sample 0715_SJ02_MP02_2_FD_132447 | JGI IMG/M metagenome (GOLD analysis project Ga0187781, IMG submission 132447) | Tropical peat soil microbial communities from peatlands in Department of Meta, Colombia - 0715_SJ02_MP02_20_MG | ecosystem: Environmental > Terrestrial > Soil > Wetlands > Peat | place... | reverse complement strand
GCTGCTACTTGCGCCAGGCCCAAGGCCGCCAGCGCTAGGGCGCGGTAATAGCCCCTCACATAGGCTCCCGCGCCGGACCGAGAATCTCCCGGTTGCCGTTGGCCTGCATCGCCGAAACCAGTCCCGCCCGCTCCATGTCCTCAAGCAGGCGCGCCGCTCGGTTATAGCCGATGCGCAAATGGCGTTGCACCAACGAGATCGATGCCCGCCGCTGCTTAAGCACGATTTCCACGGCCTGGTCGTAGAGCGGGTCGGCCTCGCCTTCGAGTTTGGCAACCCCGCCCTCGCCAGCTGCTTCGGGGGCATCGAGCACTCCTTCCAGATACTGGGGACTTCCCTGCTTGCGCAGCGCATCGACAACGCGGTGTACCTCAGCGTCGGAAACGAACGCGCCGTGCACACGCATGGGCATACCGCTGCCGGCGGGAAGATAAAGCATGTCGCCTTGTCCCAAAAGCGATTCGGCACCCATTTGGTCGAGTATCGTGCGCGAATCAACCCGGCTTGACACCTGAAACGCGATGCGGGTGGGTATGTTGGCCTTGATGAGCCCCGTGATAACGTCGACGGACGGTCGTTGGGTTGCCAAGATAAGGTGCATACCCGCAGCGCGCGCCTTTTGCGCAATGCGGGCAATCAACTCCTCGACCTTCTTGCCGGTGACCATCATCATGTCGGCCAACTCGTCGATGACCACGACGATCACGGGCAAGGTTTCCAGCGCGGGCGCCGACTCTGATTCTTCGGCAAACGGGTTGGCAAGAGGTTCGCCACGCTCGATTGCCTCAGCGATTTTCTGGTTGTAGCCGTGTAGGCTGCGCACCCCAAGCTTGCTCATCAAACGATAGCGCCGATCCATTTCGGCCACACACCAGTTCAGTGCATGCCCGGCCTCACGCATGTCGGTCACAACCGGGGCGATGAGGTGCGGAATGCCCTCGTAGGCGGAGAGCTCCAGCATCTTCGGATCGATCATCAGCAAGCGCACCTGCGAGCGATCGGATTTATACAAGATCGACAAGATCATTGCGTTGATGCCAACCGATTTACCCGAACCGGTGGTGCCGGCAACCAGCAGATGGGGCATGCGCGCAAGATCGACGACCACGGGTTTGCCCGCGATGTCTTTGCCAAGACCCATCGTGACCGGTGAATGGCTCTCGCCGTAAACGGCGGAGCCGAGGATCTCGGAAAGGCGAACAATCTGTCGGCGCGCGTTGGGCAACTCCAAACCCATCAAGTTCTTGCCGGGGATCGTCTCGACAACGCGGACCGAAACTAGGGACAAGGCGCGCGCAAGATCCTTGGCCAGATTAACAATCTGCGCGCCCTTGACGCCGGTTGCCGGTTCGATCTCGTATCGAGTGATCACGGGACCCGGGTAGGCCGCGATGACTGCAACGTCGACGCCGAAGTCCTTGAGCTTCTTTTCTATGAGCCGCGAAGTAAACTCGAGCGTTTCGGTGGACACCGCCTCTGGACCCGCATCAGGTTCATCGAGCAAATCCAAAGCCGGCAGCCCGCTTGCAGCGGCCTCCGCAAAAAGCGGCACCTGACGTTCCCTTTGCTTGCGCTCGGACAGCGCCACCCGTGCGGCTTGCCGTTCGATGTGCACGGGCTCGTGCTCATCTAGGCGTTCACGCTGCGCAGCGAAAGTGGCCGCGCGCTCCTCCGATGCCGCTTCACCGATTGTTCGATCTTGCTCGGCCTCGCGTCGAGCCCGCGCCCAACCCACGACGGTCTCCAACGCGCCGCCGAGTCCTTCGGCAACAGCTAACCAGGAAAAACCAAATGCGAGACTTGCACCGATGGCGCAGCCCGCGAGCAGCGCCACCGTTGCCCCAGTGATGCCAAGTGGAGCGAGGATCCAGGGGCCAAGACTCGAGCCGAGCAAGCCGCCGGCTGCGCCGGGCAATCTTCCGGCAAGCGACTGCAGGCGCAGGGATTCGAGCGTCGTCGCCGAAAGCAGCAGCAAAACAAATCCAGGTCCGCGCACCCAGCGCGAAAGCCTTGCCGCGGTTTGCGTGCGCCGATGCAGCCGAACAAATTCGCGCACAACCCAAGCGCCAACAAACAAAACCCAAAGACAGGCCGAGAAACCAAAGAGGAAAAACATCAAATCGGCCAGCCACGCACCCGCACTGCCACCCCAGTTGCGTACATGCACCGAGCTCGAGACGTTGGTAAATCCAGGGTCGTCGCGATGATACGAAAGCATTACGGCCGCCAGCGCGGCCACCAGCAATGCAAGGCCGATCCAGCGCGCCTCGGCCAGCAACCGGGCATTGCGGTCTATTGCCGGCGGCGCGGAAAAACCGCGTTCGCGCCTTGCCCGCCCCGCAGCCTCGCGCCGCTGCGCGCCAACATCCTCTAGCCCCTGCAAGCCCGGTCCGACAGCCATCTAGTGATTATAGGATCGACCCGGCCCGCCCCTGCGCTTTCAGCGGCCCGATCCTATAATCCGCGCTGCGCGACGGCCGCGCGAGCTTTGGAAAGGAAGTGCCATGTCCGAACCCAAGCATTGCCGGGTCCTGATCCTCGGTTCGGGGCCAGCGGGATACACCGCCGCCGTTTACGCGGCGCGCGCGAATCTCTCACCGGTCTTGATCACGGGTATGGCCCAGGGCGGCCAACTCATGACCACCACCGATGTCGATAACTGGCCCGCGGACGTAAGTGGTGTCCAAGGCCCGGATCTGATGCAGCGGTTTTTCGACCATGCCAAGCGTTTTGAGACGCAGATTATCTTGGACCACATCCAAAGCGTCGATTTGCGCGTGCGCCCCATGCAGCTGACCGGGGATGTTGAGCGTTACAGCTGCGATGCGCTGATCATCGCCACGGGCGCGTCGGCCCAATACCTGGGACTGCCCTCGGAACAAGCCTTCATGGGGCGCGGCGTCTCCGGTTGCGCAACCTGTGACGGCTTTTTCTTCCGTAACCAGCCGGTGTGCGTGGTTGGCGGGGGTAATACCGCGGTGGAGGAGGCACTGTATCTATCGAAAATTGCCAGCCTCGTGCATTTGATCCACCGGCGCGATCGCTTTCGCGCGGAACCCATCTTGGTCGATCATCTGATGGAGCGGGTTCGCACCGGCAACATTCGCCTGCACCTTTGGCAAAGACTTGAGGAAGTCTTGGGCGACACCGACGGCGTCACCGGGGTGCGCATCGTGGACGTGCGCGATCAGAGTACCAAGGAATTGACCGTACAAGGCTGCTTTATTGCCATTGGTCATCGGCCGAACACCGAGATTTTCGCTGGACAGCTCGAGATGAAAAACGGCTACATCATCACACGCGGTGGCAGCGAAGGCCTTGCAACGATGACCAGCGTGGCCGGAGTTTTTGCCGCAGGCGACGTGCAGGATCACGTATATCGCCAAGCGATCACATCAGCCGGCACTGGCTGTATGGCTGCGCTTGACGCCCAGCGCTGGCTGGATGCGCAAACCGAACCGGCGGATCGCTCCTCATCTGCGATCGCCGCGTAAGGTGATGGCTTCTACGCTAGCAAGACGCTAGCAGTTGGCGGCGCACAGCCTCGGGTCGTCTGCGCGGGGCGATGAAGCTTTAAGAACAATTGCCGGCTAGCTATACGGCGGCGTCGCCCGTTTCCCCGGTACGGATGCGAATAACCTGCTCGATCGCGTGCACAAAGATCTTGCCATCGCCGATCTTGCCGGTGCGCGCGGCGCGCGTAATGGCATCGATGGCGCGCTCGATCAGATCGTCTGCCACCACCGCCTCGACCTTGATCTTGGGCAGAAAGTCCACGACGTATTCGGCGCCCCGATACAGCTCAGTGTGCCCCTTCTGGCGCCCGAAACCCTTGACGTCCGTAACCGTAAGTCCCGTTACTCCGACTTCGGCCAACGCCTCGCGTACTTCGTCAAGCTTAAACGGCTTGATGATTGCGGTGATTAGCTTCACGGCCTTCTCCCAAGCGAACAGCCCCAGTTTACCCAACCGCGCCGCGCTTAGATAGGGACGAAGGCGCACCCTCGGCCGAAAATTCGTCATCATGAAAGCGGTTGGTGATCGGGTAGCGCCAATCCCGGCCAAATGCGCGGTGGGTTACGCGGATGCCCACCGGCGACTGCCGCCGCTTGTATTCACTTAACCGGATCATGCGGACAACCCGGCGTACCTGGGCCTCGGGATAGCCCGCCGCCACGATCTGCGCAAGGCTCTCGTCGTTTTCCATGTAGCGCTCGATGACCGCGTCGAGCAGATCGTAGGGCGGCAAGGAGTCTTGGTCGGTCTGGTTGGCACGCAGCTCGGCGCTAGGAGCGCGCTCGAGCACTCGCTGCGGAATGATCTCGGAGATCTGGTTGCGATACCGCGACAGGCGGTATACCAGTGTCTTGGTCAAGTCCTTGATTACGGCAAAACCGCCCGCCATGTCGCCGTAAAGCGTGCAGTAGCCTACCGCCATCTCGCTTTTATTTCCGGTGGTAAGGACGATGGAGCCCGTCTTATTGGACAGGGCCATGAGGATGATGCCGCGCGCCCGTGCCTGGATGTTTTCCTCGGTCGTATCCCATGGTCGACCGGCAAACTGCTCGGCCAAAACCCCAACAAACGCATCGAAGGCCGATGTGATCGGAATCACGTCGTACCGAACTTTCAAACGCTGCGCCATATCGCGCGCGTCCTCCAGTGAAATGTCTCTCGTAAATTGCGATGGCATCATGACCGTACGTACGCGATCGGCGCCAAGGGCATCGTGCGCCAAGGCTAGGGTCAGCGCCGAATCGATACCCCCGCTTAGCCCGACGATGGCGCCCGGAAAACCGTTCTTGTGCATATAGTCGTGCAGCCCTAGCTGCAGGGCCTGGTAGGCCTGGGCCTCAAAGGAAGCCGTGGCCGTGCAACTGCCGGCTTGCAGCACTCCATCGACAAAATCCACGAACAACAGGTGTTCGACGAACTCCGGAGCCATTGCCATCAGCTGGCCCTTCGCATCTAGTGCAAAGGATCCCCCGTCAAAAACTAACTCGTCTTGTCCCCCGACGAGGTTGGCATACACCAGCGCCAGACCCTGGCGGCAAACATTGTTGCGCATGACCTCCAGGCGCTGGGTCCGCTTTCCCAGATGAAACGGCGAACCGTTGGGTACCAACAGAACTTGCGCTCCCGCTGCGGCCGCGCACTGCGGTGCATACGGAAACCAAGTGTCCTCGCAGATGTTGATTGCAAAGCGCGTGCCGCGAATCTCAAACACAAAGGGCCGGTTGTCCGGCCGAAAGTACCGCTGCTCGTCAAATACGTCGTAATTGGGCAAGTCGTGTTTGCAATACGTTCCGGTGACCAAGCCGCGCGCCAAGACCGAAGCGCCGTTAAAACGCTGACCTTCGCGGGCAAGGGGGTGTCCCACAATGACGTGCAGCTTTGAAAATTGCGCCAGTTCCTGTGCCAAGCGCAGCAGCGCGGTGTCGGTTGCCTGAAAGAAGGAGCCTCGCAACAACAGGTCCTCGGGCGGGTATCCGGACACGGAAAGCTCCGGGGTAAGCAACACCTCGGCGCCCGCGCTCTCGGCTGCGCGCGCGGCTGCAACGATGCGCTTTGCGTTGCCCGCAAAATCACCGACCGTGCAGTTGATCTGCGCAACGGCCACGCGGACGAGCGAGTTCATGGCATCGTTTGCGTCATTGCGGAGGCGTACTTGCCCAAACGGCCGACAAGCAGGTCAAAGCACCAGGGCGCTGGGTTGCATCGTGGCCATCAGAAGGCGGGTTTGATGCTGGCCGCCTCATAGCGCGCCACCGCAGCGAGGATCTCTGCGCGCGCCGCATCCGCACCCGTCCAACCGACGGTCCGGACCCACTTGCCTGGTTCCAGATCCTTGTAGTGCTCGAAGAAATGCTGAATTTGGGCAAGGCGCTCGGGAGCCAAATCTTGCGGCGAGCGCCAATGTTTGTACCACGGCAAGACCTTGTCGATGGGTACTGCCAGCACTTTGGCATCGCCGCCACTTTCGTCCTCCATCGAGAGCACGCCCAGCGCGCGGCAGCGCACGACCACACCCTGATGCAGCGCAAATGGCGTGATGAGCAGAACATCGATTGGATCGCCGTCCTCTCCCAGCGTGTGGGGGATGTAGCCATAGTTGCAAGGGTAATGCATGGCCGTACCGATGAAGCGATCGACAAACAAGGCGCCGGTTTCCTTGTCGACCTCGTATTTGACCGGATCGGCATTCATGGAAATCTCGATAACCACGTTGAACTCGTCTGGCAGCGAATGCCCGGCACCAACCTTGCTTAAACCCATCGCGAACTCTCGGCTAATTGAATGTACGTGTGCGGCACCTTTTTCGCCGCGGGCTCATTGTAACGATTGACCCGTGCGCAGCCGCCGACCGTCTACAGGCTCGGCTCGCGCCGAAACCAGCGGCTACGCGGGCGCACCGGCACCTCGCCGAGCGCGGCAAAACCCAGCGCCGCTTCGCGATAGCACTGTGCCGCCCGCTCGGCGTCGCCTACGCTCTCGGCCAGCTCAGCCAAGGCAAGATGGGTGTCGGGATTGTTTTCCATCCGCTGGCTCTCCTCCAAATACGCCCGTGCCTTGCCCCAAAGCTGCGCGCGTAGACAGATCCGCCCTAAGCACCGCAACGCCGTGGCGCTGCGGCCGTGCTGCTGGATCCAGGCCTCGAGCTGCGCGATCGCAGCGCTTACGTTCAGGCCAGGGCATCGGCCGTATTCTTCGAGCAACCGCTCGTTCCAGTTTTGCCGCAAGCACTGCTCCAGCGCCCGAGCGGCGTCCTCGCCGCGACCAAGCCGGTTAAAGCACTGCGCCGCTTCTAACGCCAGATCGGGTGAATGCCGGTCGGTGGCGGGCACTGCGTTCCAAGTACGTGCCAGCGCCTGCGCGTCCTCGGCGCTCTCGCGCAGCAAACCACGATAGGCAAGTACCTTATAAGCGGCCGAGGCCGGCGCTGCGAGCCCGCGGTGCTTATCGAGCGCGCGCACGATACGTAGGGCTTCTTGCCAGTGGTTCGATTGCAGATGAGCAACCAGCGCGATTCGCATGGCGTGAATGTGACGGGCGCCGGCACCATGCAGCCGCTCGATGACTTGCAATGCGCGCGCATCGTCACGTTGCTCCGACCACATTTCCGCGCTCAAAACCAAGCGCGCCGTAGTCAGTTCAGGGTCGGCTTCGGCACGCTCAAGCCATTGCTCGCGCCGCTCGTACTCCTGCATCCGGTGCGAGGCACGCGCAGCAACCAGTGCTGCCAGCGCCGCGACCGGCGCGACAGACTGCGCCCGCTGTGCCGCGCGCTCGGCGCGCGCAAAGCGCCCCTCAAAAAGCGCTTTGAGCGCCTCGCGCAGTCCGCGCAGCGCACCTAGTTCGGAACGCCGCTCGCGGTACTCACGTACACGTTCGGGAAAATCACTGAGCCGCTGCGTCAACCGACCGGCGCGGTAGGTCAACCACAGCGCGAGGGCGAGCAGCAACAAGAAAAAATTGAGCGAAAAATCAAAGCGCCAGGGCGGCGCAAACGCAACCACGGACCCCTGCGTAGCCTGCAGACCAATTGCAATGGCCGCTGCAATTACGGCCAGCCACAAAGCCCATAGCAGTGTTTTCACACCCTTATCCGTTGCTGTTGTGTTCCGGCGCGCCGCGCGCGGCGCGCAATGCACTTAGCGTCTCTTCCAGCGTCGGCGGCGCAGCGCCCGCCGACGCCGATGCAATCGCCCGCAGCTGCGCCACTGCGTTTGCCACTGCAGCTTGACCCGGGTCGAAGTAGTGCAGCAGCAGATCCTCCAGTGCGGCCTGTTCGGCCCTGACCATGCGTTCGTCCCGCGCCAGGATCGCCTGACGTAGATCCAGTACTCCCAGACGAAAGCGCTCGCGCAAGAGCTGCTGCTGCGCAGGGTTAAGTAAGAGCGCTTCCGGTGTGGAGACCTCGCGTATGCGCACCAGATCGCCAAACTCGCTTTCGATCCAAGCTCGCAATCGCGCCCCAAAGGTGTCCGCCGGTCGCGCGGCTGGCAGATGGTTGGGCGCAGGTGTCGCTGTGCCCTGTGGACGAAGTCCCAAATGCAACGGATCCGCGCTCACGCGCCAACCGTCAACCGCAACGAGTAACGGATCAAGACGCGCGGCAATGGCGCCTCGGTCGAAATCGGGTGCCGCCTTCAGGCGCGCCAGATCGTGGCGCAGCGCCGCCTGTACGTGCGCTGCCCTTTCCCCTGGCATATGTCCCAAGCGCGTGTCGGCTGCGCTAAGCGCGTCGATCGCCACACTCGGGGCCGCGCCCAAGCGAAGTTGCAGCTGTGTTTGCTCCACCAGGCGTTCCACGTCCAAAAGCGCCAGCGCCTCGCGTTGTCGACGCAGCTCGACGTTGCTGACCAGACCCATGGCAAGATCGGCATCGCTTTGCGCCTGCGCCCACTGCCGCTCGAGTTGCTCTAGGCGCCGGTCCAGCTCCGTATTGCGCTGATCGCGGGCCAAGGCGTCGGCGTGCTCTTGCGCGATGCGCTGTTCAAGATCGTTGTCACGCCGCGTTACATAAAACGCCAGCGTCAGTGCCAATGCCGCCAACAGCAAGGAAAGCAGCCCCACAACACGGGCCGCGGTCGCCGCGCCGCCTGCTGCGCTAGGACTTTTCGCCGCCATATTCGACGATGGGGAACTTGCCTCGCTCATGACGTGCCCAATGTTACGAAATTCGCGACGGCCCGCTCGCCGCCCCATCCCGGCGGACAAATGCTGCGCCGGTATGCACCAAACCCAATGCCCGACGGATCGAGGCTACGTCAGGTTCGCAGCGTCGCACATCGGTCATACCGCTTGCCCTAAGCGCGTGTTCAATTCGCTCATGGATGCAAAGCGCAACGCCGCGAAGCAGCCAAGCAGCGATTGCCGGGTCGCGCCCAAGCGTTTCGCCGACCACGCCGACGGCCTCAGAGCTGCTAAAGAGCGCGGCTAAGGGTGCGCTGGCCTGCATCGCGGCCCGCAGCGCCGCCCACTGTGGAGCCGTCGGAACATGCGCCACCCGCCGATACGCGATGGCCTCGTCGACTTTTATGCCGCTTCCAAGCAACCGATCCGCCAGCCATCGCCGCCCCGCCTGAGCGCGAACGATCAGTACATGGCGCGGTGCAGGTACCGCTTGCCGTATGGCCTCCCATAATGACTCGGATCCCCCATCGGCGGTTTCATCGCCATCCGGACAAATCATGCGGGCCTGGCTGGCCTGCGGCAGTTGCGTGCGTGCGGCACGCGCAGTCGCCGCGCCGACAGCCGCGATGGCAACCCGGGCGGGCCAGGCGTCCTTTAGCAATGGCGCCAAGGCGTGCACCGCCGCAGGACTGACAAACACAACTAAATCAAACAACCCCAAGCGTTCCACGCTTGAGCGCAATGCAGCCGGGTCCTCGGGAGGCAATAGTGCAAAGGCCGGCCACCACAAAGCATCCATTCCCGTTGCGCGAAGCTGTGCCGCCAAGGCCCGGCCGGGTGCCTGCGGGCGGGTGATAAGTAAGTAAGGGAGCCGGCCGGCGTCTTGTTTCAAGCCTTATCCACCGCGAAGCAGTCGCTCGACGCCGCGGGCCTTGAGTTCATTAACGACGCGCAATCCGATGGCCTCGGCTTGCACCATCGGCCCGCTGCCCTGCGCCTCCATCATTTCGCCACGAGCGGCATTGCCGGCCCAAGCGCGCAAATGCAACTGCTCCTGCGTGATCTGCGCGTAGGCGGCCAAGGGGAATTCGCAGCTTCCGCCCAGCCCGCGCGAGACCGCGCGCTCGGCCGCTACGGCCGCCCGGGTGGGCGCATGTTCCAGAGCGCGCACCCGCTCCTGTACCGCGCCATCGCCAGCGCGAATTTCAATTGCTAGCGCGCCCTGCCCCGGCGCCGGCAAAAACACCTCCGGCGCAAGCATCTGTGCAATCCGTTCAGCCAGCCCCAAGCGTTGCAAACCGGCGACCGCCATCACCAAGGCGTCGAAGTCTCCACGGTCCAGCTTGGCCAATCGCGTGCCCACATTGCCTCGCACAGCGACGATTTGAAGCTGCGGAAAGCGCGCGCGCAACGCCATCTCGCGCCGCAAGCTGGAAGTACCCACCCGTGCCCCTTCGGGCATCTGCTCCAAGCGCGCAAAGCGCGAGCTCACGAGGCAATCGCGCGGGTCGGCACGCTCCAGGATCGCCGCGAGGTCAAACTCGGGCGCGAGCTCCATTGGCACGTCCTTGAGGGAATGCACCGCAAGATCGGCCCTTCCTTCGAGCAGCGCCACCTCGAGCTCTTTGACAAAAAGTCCTTTGCCTCCGACCTTCGAAAGCGTTCGGTCCAGGATTTGGTCGCCGCGCGTGGTTAGCTCAAGCAGCTCGATCTGTAGCGACGGATCAGCCTGCAGCAGGAGTTTGCGGACATGGTCGGCCTGCCACAGTGCCAAAGGGCTCGCGCGCGTTGCGATGCGAAGCTTTGCAGAGGACAAGGACATGGAGCCGCGAGTTTAGCAAGCTCACACTCCGGCAGCGGCCTTGACGCTTGGCCATTGGCGCCGGCTAATCGGCAGACGCTCATCGAGATCGCGCAGCAAAATCTCCCAGTGTCCTTCGGGTGACTCGCCAGCAGCGTCGGACTTGCCTTTGACGCGCTGAAAGCCCGCGATATAGCGACGCGCCACCAGTGAATTGCGGTGGATGCGCACGAAGCGGTCACCAAATTCGCTCTCCAGGGCCGTAAGCGATTCTTCGGTGAGATATTCGCGCGCCACCGTGCGGATCGTTACGTACTTGAGCTCGGCTCGAAGGTACACAATATCGTCAACCGGGATCAGCACAAGTCGCCCGCGCTCCGATACGCTGATCTGCGAACGCGCGGCACCCAGGCTGCGCGCCAGCGCGTCGTAACGCGCCTCATGTGGCAGCACGCGCCGGGCACGCTGCAAAGCCGCAAGCAGCCGATCGGCCCGGACGGGCTTGAGCAAATAATCGATCGCCTGCACCTCAAAGGCCTTGAGCGCATGCTCATCGAATGCGGTCACGAAAATGATCGATGGTGGGGTCTGGGATTGTGCCAAGTGGCGCGCGACTTCGATTCCGCTCATGTCCGGCATTGCGATGTCAAGCAATACAACGTCCGGTTGCAGCCGCGCCACCGCATCGAGCGCAGCTAGGCCGCCGCCAGCCTCTCCGACTTGGGTCAGCGCAATCTGCCGCGCGCAGTCGGCCAGAAGCTGAGCCATCCGCGCACGCGCCGGCGGTTCGTCATCTACAACCAACACTTTGAGCATGTTCTTGCACGCTCCGAACGTTTGACACCTCGAGCCGGACCCTCAGACGCTCGATTTTGTCTCTACCGGAATGATTAGCGTGAGCTCAAAGCGCTCTCGCCGCACCCGGGTCTCGAGATTGGCCTCCAAATCGTATACCAGAGCCAGCCGCCCGCGAATGTTGTTCAGTCCGATCTGATTGCCCTCGCGCTGTACGGGCTCGCGCGCAATCGGGTTGCTCACGAAAATCTCCAGCTTAAAGCCGTGCTGGCGCACCCGCACCTGAATATCACAAGGGCCGGCTACCCGTTCGGCGCCGTAGCGCACGGCGTTTTCGATGATCGGCTGCAGCAGCAGCTGGGGCACGCGCGCCCGCGGATGCACCGCCCCGATGTTCCAATCCACCTGAAGGCGCTCTCCGAGTCGGGTCTGTTCGATTTCGACGTAACGGCGGCACAGGTCGATTTCTTGCTCCAGTGGAACCAAGCGCTTGACATCGCCCATTACTGCGCGAAAGAGCTCGGCGACGCTCTCGAGCATGCGCTCGGCACGCAGCGGATCTTGCCGAATTACGGCCAAGACGGCGTTGAGGCTGTTGAAAAAGAAATGCGGCCGGATGCGCGACTGCAGTGCCTGGAACTTTGCTTCGTCGATCGCCGGCGAAAACGCGCGCGATCGCAGCTCCAGATAGTGTTGCGCCGACACTCCCCCCAGCAAACCGAGCACCGCGGCGACGACATCGGCGCGCGAGAACGCCGGCAGCGAGGAGCCAACCGCCACTCGATCCACGAGATAGGCCATTAGCGCTGGTAGCAGCCACGAAATGGCCCGCTGCGCGGGCGCCGAGATCGCAGGACCGCTACGCCGCAGCACGCACCAGCCTAGCAGCGTAAGCAGTGTCGTCGGCTCGACGATCGCTGCCAGCTCAAGAAACGCCGACGCATACTGTGCCGAGGCCTGAGGCGAGGACAGTTCGCTCGCGCGGCCGGCCAGCACGGCCGCCGCTAGCGCGACGTTGACGCCGACGCCAATGCGCAAAACGGTACCTGCGTTACAGCCGTCGGGAATCAGTTGGCGGGTCTCGAGCACGAGGCACGATTATCCATGGTTTGGCCCTCAATGCGAGAAAACGCAACCCGCGCGCTAGAATTTCACTATGAACGACAACAAGGCTCGCAGAGACGCCAGCGCTGCCCGCCGGCCAGCGCGCGCAGTCGGGGCCGACCCGGGCAAAAACGCGGGCGAGAAAATCGTGCCCAACTCTTCGCCCCTGCACACGCGGCATGAGGCATGGTCGGGCCGGTTTGCCGAACCGGTTGCCGATTTTGTGCTGCGCTACACGGCAAGCGTTGGATTCGATCAGCGCCTGGCGCAGGCCGATATCGAGGGATCCTTGGCACATGCCTGGATGCTGGCCCAGGTTGGTGTGTTAAGCGCGCAAGATCTGCAGTCCATCGAGAAGGGATTGGGCGCTGTGCGCGCAGAAATCGAGCGCGGCGAGTTTGTTTGGCAGCGCGATCTGGAGGACGTGCACCTGAACATCGAGGCGCGGCTCACCGAACTCATCGGGCCGGCCGGCAAGCGGCTGCATACTGGCCGGTCGCGCAACGACCAGGTTGCCACCGACCTTCGTCTGTATCTGCGCGCCCAGATCGATCTCGTGCTTGGGCAGCTGCAGCAACTGCAAGGTGCACTGGTGGATTTGGCTGCCGCGCATGTGGACACGATCATGCCGGGTTTTACGCACTTGCAGGTTGCCCAACCGATCGTCTTTGGACACCACTTGCTGGCCTACGTCGAGATGCTCGAGCGCGATGTCGAGCGATTGCGCCAGGCGCGCTCGCGTGTGAACTGTCTGCCGCTGGGCGCCGCGGCGCTTGCCGGAACCACCTATCCGATCGACCGGGAAGCCGTGGCCCGCCGCCTGGGCTTTGAAACCATTAGCCGCAACTCGATCGACGCAGTATCGGACCGCGATTTCGTCATCGAGTTTTGCGCCGCGGCCGCGATGGTCATGGTCCACTTGTCGCGGTTTGCCGAGGAGCTGATTTTGTGGACCAACCCGCAATTCGGGTTCATCGATTTGCCCGATCGCTTCACGACGGGCTCCTCGATCATGCCGCAAAAGCGCAATCCCGACGTGCCCGAGCTCGCGCGAGGCAAGACCGGGCGCGTGGTAGGCAGCTTGGTTGCCCTGCTCACAATGATCAAAGCGCAGCCCCTGGCCTATAACAAGGACAATCAGGAGGACAAAGAGCCTTTGTTCGACACGGTCGATACGCTGCGCGACACGGTCCATGCTTTCGTCGAACTCGTTCCCGGCATCGTCGTGCACCGTGAGGCGATGCGCCGTGCGGCACAAAAGGGATTTGCCACCGCCACCGATCTGGCCGATTACCTCACTCGCAATGGCATGGCATTTCGGGACGCCCACGAGGCGGTAGGGCGCGCGGTGCGTCGTGCCGCCGAACTCGGATGCGATCTGGAGCAACTGCCGCTGGAGGAACTGCGGGTATTTGCGCCTGAGCTGGCGGCCGATGCGCGCAGGACGCTTAGCCTGGAGGCTTCGGTCGCCGCGCGGGATCACCCCGGTGGCACTGCGCCCGCCCAGGTCGCGCGGCAAGTCGCGTATTGGCGCAGCCGCCTGCCGACAGCAACGCCACGGTAGACGGACCGGCTCGTCTTTGCGTCGGGCGCAAGCTTGCGCCGTTTTAGCTGCCACCAACCGTCATTGCATCGATGAGCACCGAGCCGCAAATCTTGCTGCCGCGAATAACCGTGTCGGCGCCGACGGCCGCGATTCCGGCGAACATGGAGCGCAGATTACCGGCAATCGTAATCTCTTCAACGGGGTAGGCGATCAAGCCGTTTTCGACCCAGTATCCGCTGGCCCCGCGCGAGTAATCGCCGTTGACATAGTCGATGCCCATGCCGATGAGTTCGGTCACCAGGAGTCCGGTTCCCAGCGTTCGCAGCATCGACTCAAAATCGTCGTTCGGACGCGTGAGCGAGGAGCGCAACTGCAGGTTGTGCGAGCCGCCAGCATTGCCGGTGGACTTCATTCCCAGCTTGCGTGCCGCGTAGCACGAAAGAAAATAGCCTTCCAGCACGCCACCAGCGACGACATCGCGCACGCGGCCACGCACGCCTTCTTCGTCAAACGGACCGGATCCCATGCCGCGCGCAACAAAGGGGTCCTCGTGCACGCAAACGTGACTTGGGAAGATCTTTTGCCCAAGGCTATCTACAAGAAAGGACGCCTTGCGATACAGCGCGCCGCCACTTGCGGCCTGCACGAAATTGCCCAGCAGTCCGCAAGCGACCGGCGCCTCCAGCAGCACCGGACACTGCCGTGTTGCCAACTTGCGCGCCCCCAAGCGCGCAAGTGCGCGTTGCGCCGCGTAGCGGCCGATGGCCGCTGCCGAGGCAAGATCCTCAGCCGCGCGGGTGGAGCAGTACCAGTCGTCGCGTTGCATCCCGCCGCGGCCGCGAGCAATCGGCGTTACCGAGACGGAATGGCGCGACTGTGGATAGCCAGCGAGAAATCCGCGCGAATTGGCCAGCACGAATTGATCGCAACCGGTGTGCACGTTTGCGCCCTCCGAGTTGACGATTTGCCGGCTCGCGGCGAAGGCGGCTTGCTCGGCCTGCTGGGCAATTGCGATCGCCTGCTCCGAATCCAACTCCCAGGGATGAAATAGATCCAGATCCTTCGGGTCGCGTTCAAATTCGTCGTCATCGGGCAGTCCGGCCGCTTCATCGATTGCGGTGTAGCGCGCAATGTCGTAAGCGGCCTGCGCGGCCTGCCGAATGGCCGGCAACGAAAAATCCGAAGTCGAGGCATTCCCCCGCCTCTTGTCCAGATACACCGTTATGCCGAGGGCCTTGTCGCGAGTATTTTCAATGGTCTCCACGCGCATTTTGCGCGTGGTTACCGACAAACCGGTCGACTCGCTTGCCTCACATGCGCAGTCGGTGGCACCCAGGCTACGGGCATGCGCGATCACTTCCAGCGCCAGGTCGCGCAGCTGGGTCTGCGTAATCGAGAAGGGGGAACTCATCGCGTCGTATCGGGCCACAGCCGTTGGAGTGATTCGGTGGATCGCTATCATAGCTGTCTACGCATTTTCGCCACGATCGCCGGCCCAAAGCCCAAAAACCCAGTGCAGCACGAACGTACTATGAGCGAACTTTCGACGCGGCCCGAGGATCGACCAAGTAAAACGCAACGCAAACAGCAGATGCACGAGCGCCAAGCGCTGGGGGCAAAGCTGGTCGAACTGAACGCAGAGCAACTTGCACGGCTCGCGTTGCCCGAGCAACTATACGAATCGATCTTGCAGGCACGGGCGATACGCAGCCACGAGGGGCGCCGCCGTCAGTTGCAGTTCATCGGCAAACTGATGCGCCATGTCGACTACGACTCGATCCGTCACGCCTACGAGGCGCTGCTGGGTCCATCGCGCGCCTCGATTGCCTTGATGCACCGCTGTGAGCGGCTGCGCGACCAGCTTATCGATGATGAGTCCGCACTCGAACGCTTTGTGCGCGAACAACCCGATGCGGACGTGCAGTGGCTGCGCGAAAAGCTGCGCGCTGTACGCCAGGAGCGCGCGGCGCCGGGCTCGGCGCACCATACCCGGGAGCTTTATCGTTACTTGCACAAATTGCTGCAAACCCAAGACAAGGCGGGGGGTGCAACATGAGTCGGATCCAAACGCGGGAAAACCCGGACGAGCTGTTTGTCGGTTTGGTGTCGATTTCGGATCGGGCCAGTGCCGGCGTGTACGCCGACTTGGGCTTGCCAAGTTTGCGCGACTGGCTGGCCCGAGCGATGCGCTCACCGTGGCGAGCGTTCGAGCGTCTGGTCGCCGACGAGTCGCCGGCGATACAAAGCGCGCTGGTAGAACTCGTCGATCAGTGCCGATGCGATCTCGTACTGACCACCGGTGGAACGGGACCCGCGCGCCGCGACGTGACGCCCGAAGCGACACGTGCCGTGGCAACTCGGGAAATGCCGGGCTTTGGCGAGCAGATGCGGCGCATTTCCCTGGAATTCGTGCCTACCGCGATCTTGTCCCGGCAGGTCGGTGTCTTACGCGAGACGCAAGAGCACAGTGCACTGATTCTGAATCTTCCCGGACAGCCCAAAAGTATCGCTGAGACCTTGGAGGGGTTGCGTGACGCAAACGGCAAGATCGTGGTGCCGGGAATCTTTGCCGCAGTCCCCTATTGCATTCAGCTAATTGGCGGGCCCTACCTCGAGACCAATCCCGAGGTCGTGGCCGCGCATCGGCCCAAGGCGGCGCAGCGCGCTTGATTCACCGCTAGGCCGCGCGGTCGATGACCGGAGGCGTCCTGAGCGCTGGCGACTCGTCGATGTAATCGGCCGAGGGAGCAAACACCGCCCGATTGCCACCAAGTGATTTGGCTTCGTACATCGCGCGGTCCGCAAGGCTCAGCAGCCAGGAGGGCTCGCGACCTTGCTCGCGCGCCAGCGCAATGCCCACGCTGGCCGAGAGCGATTCCTCGATCCGACCGCCAAAGCGCACGGGCCGGGCAAGCTCATCGAGGATGCGAGTAGAGATGGCCTCAATGTCGCGCCGCGCGCCGGCATCGGGAATCAGCAAAGCAAACTCGTCGCCGCCGTAGCGCGCCACGGTATCTTGCGGGCGCACGACACGCTGCAGGCGACGGGCCATTTCCTGCAAGACTTCGTCGCCCGCCTGGTGTCCGTAGCGATCGTTAACTTGCTTAAAGCGGTCCAAGTCGATGACCACAATCGCGCAACCGGAGTTGCGCAAAGCACTCGTTGCCAAGGCGGCACGCGCGCGCTCGGCAAACAGCCGCCGGTTGGCCAAACCGGTGAGCTCATCGTGGCGTGCGTCAAACAACGCATGAGCTTCGCGCCGGCGAATCGAATCAATGTCGGCCAGCGCGACGACGTATTCTCCCCGGTCGATGGATCGCAAGGTCAGTTGGCACCAAACGGTTTGCTCGTCGGCGGCTGGCTCGCGCGATCGGCGCAGTTTGATCTCTCGTACAACGGCCTGATCCGACAGCGACGCCCGATCGGCGGCCGCGGCCGCAGCAGCCCACTCGCTGCGCTCGGCGAAGATATCGACGATGCGCATCCCCTGCAGTTCGCTTGCGCTTCGCTTTAGCAGCTGCAAGAACGCCTCGTTGCAACGGGCAACGACGCCATCGCGGATCACAGCTAGCGCCTGTCCGGCCGAGTCCAGAACCGTGCGCTCAACGCGCAGCGCCTCGGCTAAACTGGCCTCGCGCTGCTTAAGGGCCGTGACATCGACCATGATGCCTACCGCCCCCGAGAAGCGCCCGCCCGAGCCGGCCAGCGCGGCTGCGCTCACCGCCACTACGATGCTCTTGCCATCCTTGGTAACGTGCGACATTTCCACGTCGCGCATCACCCGCCCATCGCGCAATTCGAGCAGCGCGCGCCGCGCCGCCGTCTGGTCGGCGCCGGGATTTAGCAACACGCCAATCGATACGCCCATCAGTTCATCGACCGAATAGCCATACAGTTCCCGGCTAGCACGTCGGCTGACAAACGTGAAGCGGAAGTTCGCGTCGCAAGCCCAGATCAGGTTGGGGCTTGCTTCCACAAGCGACTTGTATTGATCCTTGCGCCGGCGCACGCGGTCGTTCTCAAGAAGTTCGTGCGCTGAGGCGATCGTGTCGAGCACCAGGGCCGAAGGCTGCTCGCGACCCTGCGCGTCGGGCCAATTGACGGGCACTATGTGACTGCGCAACGCCAGGCGACCGCCCGAGGGACTGGCCCGCTCGATGAGCAGATCATAGGTCGGACGCCCGAGCACGGCCGATTCGAGCGCCTTCAAAAACGCATCGCGCGAGCGCGCCTGGTACACAAACGCGTCCCACCAGCGCGGCCGCATTGCCGGGCCAATCTTCATGCCCCAGCGGCGCACTTCCTCGCTATGGGTGTGCACCACGCGCCCGCTGCCGTCGACCACCCAAGCCAGCACCGGCAATTTGGCCAGAAGATTCGGCAGCCACGTCGCAGCGCGTGTGCCTTCACGAGGCGGTGCACCGCCCGGCGCTGCGGCAGCGGGCGATTTTGTGCCCGCCAGCTCATCGGGCCGTGCAGCAGCGCGCCGGGCACCGCTCGCGGAGGCCGTCCCGGTGGACACATCAGCGGAGGGGACGGTGGCAAACTGTCCTGCGGACACGAGCGGCTCGTTTTCGCCGAGCACGTTGATGTGTATGCCGGTAACGGCGGTTGGACCCGTTGGCAATGGCGCCTGAACGCCTTTTTCGCTGGCCCGCACCGGCGGTTTGGCAGCACTGACAGGAAGCGCGGGCGGCTCAAGGGCCAAAACGCTAATCACATCGCCGCTTCGCGAACGCCCGGCCTTGATACGCAGCGTGATCGGATCGGCGTCGGGCAAGGCGACGGCATGCATCGTTGCGCGCACCGGTCCTTCGCGCGCGGCCTGTGAGAGGTCAAGCGCGTTGGGCGGATCAAACATCGCCAGATCACTGATGCGTCTGCCGATGCAGTCAAATGAGATCTGGCCCAGCATTGCGGCCGCGGCCGCGTTTATCTCAAAGACCCGCCCCTCGTGCACCGCGATCATCGGCGCGGTCGCGGTCTGGACCGCCAGCTGAACGCCGCGTCGGGTCGAGCCGCCTAAAGCCGGCGCCGCAGGCTCCCGGGCAAGCGGACGCTGAGGCTGCGCTACGGGTCGCGTTGCACCTAGCCACACGACGCTTGCCATCCACAGCAGCAGGCCCAGCGCGATCGGACCGCCGCTTGAGGCGTGAATGGCTATGGCCAGCGCCGGGATCGTCCACGCCAGAGCCAAACCCAGTGGTGTGGAGCGGCTAGCCGAGGAGAGCGCGGAAAGCAGCATCGCCCCAGCAAGCGATCCCCCGACGCGCGTGGCCATAACTGTGGGCAGCGGATCAATTGACAGCACCAGCCCCGCCCAAAGTACTGCATCGAGAAGGTACGAGGCGGCACGCCAACGCACCGCGCGATCTAAGGCCTCATCAGGCGGCCGCCCGGGTACCACCGGTTCGACCGGAATAAGCAGCCGCACAATGACATTGAGCGCCAGTGCACCGATCCAGAACCACGAATCGGCGTTATGAGCCGAAAGCCCGCTGCCGACGAATCCGAGAATCAGGAAGCTGGCAGGAGCAAGATGCCAATGCGACGTGCTCGCGCTCTGTTCGCCTGCCGTTTGCTTCGCCATATCCCGTGAAGCCGCGTGTGGACCCTTCGCTCTAGCCCCGTAATCATGTGATAAGAACCGCGCTGTAGGCGCACTCCTCTTCGACCGCGCATCGCGCGCTGCCATGATTGCGGTACCCTCAGTAACAGGCAGCCTTGGCTGCGCACAAAGTCTCGTCTCTAACAGGGTGCAGCAATGACGAGAATACCGCCTCGCCTAGAGCGACATTCAGGCGGCAAATTTCACAGTCAGGCACGCGGAAATCGTTCAAGATCACGGTATCGCACTAATCTGCGTACTACGCATTAAAAATCCAAAGACCGCGGCCCGCGATTTTCCTTGTGAGATCGAGAAACAATTCCCACCTCGCAGGCATCCCATTATCACTCCCCTATAACCGGTAGGCAACGCGGACGCGGAAGAATATTTCTGCGCTGGGAGGGGCTTAGGCCGTACCCTTACGATGATTTCAAATTACCGCGGGCGCTTTGCCCCCTCGCCAACCGGGCCTCTGCACCAAGGCTCGCTGGCCGCCGCACTCGCAAGCTGGCTCGACGCGCGGGCTCATTTTGGTAAGTGGTTGATTCGAATAGAAGACGTTGACAGGCCGCGGGAACGACCGGGAATTGCTGCACGGCAAATTGACGTGCTGCGCGCGCTTGGGATGACGCCTGACGAGCCCGTGCTGTATCAGAGCACGCGGCAGCTCGCCTACAGTGCTGCGCTGCACCAATTGCGGCAAACGCAACGCAGCTTTTACTGCGCGTGCAGCCGCGCGCAGCTGCCCGCCGGGCAGAAAGGGGCTTCGCCGCGCTACCCGGGGACCTGCCGGGGGCGGGGCCTAAGCGGCGCTGGGGCGATCCGGTTTCGCGTGGACGCCGCTACGATCGGGTTTGAGGATCGGGCCTGCGGATATTTTGCGCAAAACATTGAGGCAAGCGTGGGCGACTTCGTGATTCGGCGAGCCGACGGCCTGTGGGCCTACCAGCTGGCGGTGGTCGTCGATGACGCCTTTCAGCAAATCACCCACGTGGTGCGCGGCGCCGATCTGCTTGATAACACGCCGCGCCAGATCGCGCTGCAACACGCGCTGGGGCTGCCAACCCCGCTATATCTGCACGTGCCGCTGGTGCGCGACGCCGCCGGACGCAAACTCTCCAAGCAGACCCAGGCGCCGGCTGTTGATCCGCGCAATGCATTGTCTGAGTTAGAACAAGCTTGGCAGCATTTGGGTTTTTCGCCTACGGGAGCTAGCGACGTGGCAGGATTTCAGCAGCAGGCGGTGGCCCGCTGGCGCGATAAATGGCGCTCGGTGGACCCTGTGCGATCGTTCGGTGCCGCACTGGACGCCGACGCCTCACCATGACCATCGCCCTTTTTACCGACATTCACGCCAATCGCGAAGCCATGGAAGCGTGCCTTGCGCATGCCGAGGAACACGGAGCGACCCAGTACATCTTTCTTGGCGATTACGTCGGCTACGGAGCCGACCCTGGGTGGGTGGTCGACACCGTTATGCGATTTGTGCGCGAGGGCGCGACGGCGCTGCGCGGCAATCATGACGAGGCCGCTGCGGGCTCCGAAGATGTGCGCCTTAACGCCGATGCGCGCCAGTGCATCGACTGGACCCGCAAAGTGCTGACGTCCGAACAGCTGGGGTTTTTGCGCACATTGCCCTTGACGTTCGAGGACGGCGTTTGCCTTTACGTGCACGCCAATGGTTGGGATCCGAAAAATTACGAGTATGTCCTCGGACCCATGCAGGCGGCGCGCAACATGCAGGTCGTGCGCGCCCGCATCACCTTTTGCGGGCACATGCACGAACCCATGCTCTACCACATGGGTTTGACACAGCGCGTGGAGATCTTTTCGCCGATTCCTGGCACACCCATCCCGTTGAGTGCGGCGCGTCGCTGGCTGGCGCTACCCGGTTCGATCGGGCAACCACGCGATGGCAACCCCGCCGCTTGCTACGCGATCTTCGACGAACTGACGAACCTGCTGAGCTTTTGGCGCGTGCCCTACGACCACCACAGCGCAGCCAACAAAGTGCGCGCTGCCGGTCTTCCGGAGCGCTACGCATTGCAGTTGCTCTATGGGGCCTGAGACCACGCACCATCACGTGCTAGAGCCAGGCGAAGTCATCGACGGCTTTCGGCTGGTTGAGCGGCTGCATCGCGGCGGCATGGCTGCGCTTTGGCACGTCACGAAGCCCGACCTGCCCATACAGGGAATCATGAAGATCCCCCTGCTCGGCGAGGACCCAACGGCGATTGTTGGCTTCGAGGTCGAGCAAATGATTTTGCCCCTGCTGCACGGCCCCCATGTGCCGCGCTGGATCGCAGCCGGGGGATTCGAGGCACAGCCCTACATTGTGATGGAGCTGATCCAGGGCCGGTCGCTGCGCGCCCGTCTGGATCAGGCGCCGCTGCCACCCGAAGAGGTTGCTTCGATCGGGGCGCGAGTTGCCGAAGCGCTGCACGACCTGCACCAGCAGCAGGTCATCCATCATGACGTCAAACCGAGCAACGTCATGTTTCGCGAGGACGGCACCGCAGTGCTGATCGATTTTGGGCTTGCGCGACACGATCGGCTGCCCGATCTGTTGGCCGAGCAGTTTCGCCTGCCGATGGGCACCGGTCCATATATGTCCCCAGAGCAGGTGCTGCACAACCGCACCGATAGCCGCAGCGATTTATTCGCGCTGGGCGTGCTTCTTTACTTTCTTGCCACGGGTGCTCGTCCCTTTGGTGCACCGACGAGCGTGCGGGGCTTGCGCCGACGGCTGTACGAGGAGCCTGTGCCGCCGCGCGTGCATCGCCCGGACTTTCCGCTTTGGTTGCAAGAGATCATCTTGCACTGCCTGGAAGTGGACCCCGAGCAGCGCTACGCCAGCGCGGCGCAGCTGGCCTTTGACCTAACTCACCCCGCCAGCGTCGAATTGACGCGCCGTGCCGAGGTAGCCGAAGCCCAATCGCCTTGGACACGCCTGCGACGCCTGGTGCGACGCCTGGCCGCGAGGCCTACCGTACGCTCAACAACGCAGCAGCTAAGCCGCGCACCGATCGTGATGGCCGCCATTGACCTTACGCAAGAGTGGGAGGCTCTGGCCGATGCTCTGCGCTCGACCGCAAGAAACGTTCTGCAGGCCGCGCCAGAGGCGCGCCTCGCGTGCGTCTCGGTATTGCGCACGCACCGGCTCGCGATCGAGGCACCAGCGGACGTCGCCGCAACCCATCGGCACGTACAACGTCTGGTCCAGTTGCAGCACTGGGCTCGTCCGCTTGCGCTGCCCGGGGGCCGTGTGAGCTTTCATGTCCTCGAGGCGCCCGATCCCGCGGCGGCCATACTTGAGTATGCGCGAGGCAACCGCGTCGATCACATCGTCATCGGTTCGCGGGGTGCCTCTTCGTTGCGTCGCTATTTGGGAAGTGTTTCCACGCAGGTTGTGGCCCAAGCCACCTGCACCGTAACGGTTGTGAAGGTGCCCAACGCCGAGCGGGAGCGCACCGCGGCTCTGCCGAATCAGGCGTTTAATGACTCAACCAACGAAACTTCCGGCGAGGCCCAAGATGCAACGTCGGCGGGGTGACTGGGACCGCCCCGGCACGCCTGCCCTGGCCGCGTGCCCCTAGCGTTTGACGCCGCCTAACAACGCCGCCCTACGCGCCGGCTTGCGCGCACCGCTTGCCGGTGCCGCCTGCGGGGCAGATGCCTTTTGTGCTTCCTCGCCGCCTGCCTGCTCGCTGGGCTCATAAGGTTTGAAGAAAAAATCCTCCGCACTAGCCGCCGCTGGCACACGCTCGCGTGCCGATGCGCCATGACGATCCTCGCGTGTTCGAGCGCGTGCCTCCGATCGAAGATCCCTGGGCCCACCGCGTGTCGGCTCCTGCGGCGCGCGGGCTTGCTCGCGCCCGGGGCGGCGATCTACGGGCAGCTGCACCTGTGTCGGAACGATCGGCTTTTTGATCAACTTCTCGATGGCCGCAATCGCGCGATCATCGGCGCCGCTGGCGATGGTGATCGCCAACCCCGACGCGCCGGCACGCCCCGTACGGCCGATACGATGGACATAGTCCTCGGGGGCAAACGGCACGTCGTAGTTGATGACAGCGGGCAGCTCCGTAATGTCCAGCCCTCGGGCCGCAACATCGGTAGCAACCAGTACGCGAATGCCTCCGGCCTTAAACGCCTCCAGCGCCTTCATGCGTTCTTCTTGCGTCTTGTCGCCGTGAATCGCGTCTGCGTTGATATCATCGTGTTGCAATTGACGAGCCAGGCGCCGAGCCCCGATCTTGGTGTTTACGAACACCAGCACCTGTGGCAAGTCCCGGCCGCGCAGCAAGGCTAGTAGCGCGGCACCTTTTTCAGACTCGTGGACGTGAACGAGCTCTTGCCGGACGGTCTCCGCGGCAGCGTTGCGCTGGGCTACCTCGACTAAAACGGGTTCGTGCAAAAAATTCGCGGCCAGACGCTTGATCTCTTCGGAAAAGGTCGCCGAAAACATCAGGCTCTGACGCTGCCGAGGCAGCTGTTGAAGGATGCGAGATATGTCGGGCAAAAAACCCATGTCGAGCATCCGGTCGGCCTCGTCCAGTACCACGCTTTGTACCTGAGCGAGCGATGTGTTTTTCGATTGCAAGTGATCGAGTAACCGCCCCGGGGTCGCGACGATCACCTCAACGCCAGCCCGCAAGGCCTGAGTTTGCGGCTCCATGTCGACACCCCCAAAAACAACCGCGCAACGCAGAGGCGTTTGTGCCGCGTACTGCTGAACGTTGATCGCAACCTGGTCGGCCAGCTCGCGGGTTGGCGCCAGAATCAGCGCTCGAACCGGGTGCCGCGCTGGCGACATGCTGGGGTTCGCGTGCGGCAGTAGCCGGTGCAAGATCGGAAGCGCAAAACCGGCCGTTTTGCCGGTACCCGTCTGCGCCGCACCCATGACGTCCCTGCCCGCCATGACAAGTGGAATTGCCTTGGACTGAATAGGCGTGGGCTTTTGGTAACCCATCGCGCGCACCGCAGCTAGCAGGCGCGGATCGAGCCCGAAGTGATCAAAGTCGCTGTAATCGGACATCAGGTGCCCCGCGCCTGAAAGGGCGTCTTGCGCGCACGGGGCCGGCCGGACAACGAGGTACTCAAGTGCATTCGTGCGATCTTACTCGTTTCAGTGTGTGTCTCCTCCTTAGATGAGGCTGGTTCGCCCTAATACAAGCGAAATACCACCCCCGTGTCGCTCGCTTCCACGATTTCGATGATCTTGCCCTGGATGCGGATTTGGCGTGCCAAGCGCAGGTCCAGGGAAATGTCCCGGGTGTCGGGGGGCAGGCCTGCGGGAGCAGTGCCCGCCTCCAGGCCCGAACCAGCAGCAGGGGTAGACACAACCGGAGCACCGGCCAGGTTGTCGAGGTCGCGGCGCTCAAAAACCGCACGGCCGGCGGAATTTATCCCGAGATAGCGCAACTCCACTGTTGCCCGGGCGTTTTTGCTGGGTACAAAACCCTCGAACCACCCCGTGTTTTGCCCCATGACACGGATCCGCACGATCAATTCCCCAACGCCTGCATACCCTTCGCCGTCGGGCCGATTGGTGACGGTGCTGGGAAAGATTGTCGTGCACGCGCTCGCAGCAAGTAGTGCGCTCAAGGTCAATAGCCGCCGCAACATTCGCCCGCTTGCAGCAAGCAGCGCAGTCGTCGGTTTTTTCTGGGTGCAAGGGCGCAGTGCGTGATCTCTCATATCGTAAGTCCTTGTGCTGGCTGCGGGCAGTGGCGTCGCACGCTGGCGGCCAATGCAGCTTGTTCGTCGACGCAGGTAAGCAGCGCGGCTTCCAGGTCCTGCGTCGCGTAGCGCTCGCCAAACTCCTGCGGGCGGCCACAAAAGTGCACAGCTCCATCGTGCAGGACCACCAGCTGGTCGCAAATCGCAGGCAACTCGCGCAGCCCATGGGTGCTAAATAAAACGGTGCGCCCCGAACGCCGGGCCTCATCGATCAGCTGCGCGGCGGTGCGCCTTGCCTGCGCATCCAGGCCCGACATCGGCTCATCGAGGACCCATATCGGACAATCTGAAAGGCCAATCGACAAGAGTCCTAACTTTTGGGCCGTTCCTTTGGAGAGTTCGCGCACGCGCGTTTTCAACGCCTGTGCGTCAAGGCCAAATCGGGCAGCCAATGCTTCGAGCCGCTCGCTCTGGAGCACGGTGCCCCGCAGGCCCGCAAGCCACTGTAAGGTCTCGCGTGCGTTCAGGTGCGCGGGCGCAACAAAGCGCTCGGGCAGCCAACCCAGCGCCGTGCGCGCACCAATTTGTGCATGACTGCAACCTTGAATCAGGATCTGGCCCTCGTCGGGTTGGCAAAAATCGAGCAGACAGCGCAACAAGGTGCTCTTTCCCGCGCCGTTAACACCTGCAATCGCGGTGCTGGTACCGGGGGCAACATCAAAGCTGATCTGGCGCAGCACCTGCCGCCCGCGATAGCGCTTGGCGATCCCGCAAAAGCGAATAGCCGCCGCGGTACCGGGCGCGCTGGCCGGGCGCCTTGCTGTTTGCATGTCCATGGCGCGATGGTAGATGCGGCGCGCGATCGCAAAAAGCCAAACACCTGCAAGTCCTTGCCCTTAATCGGCAGTTTGGCGCCACCCGATCCCTAGGCGAAAAGACGCTTTCGCGCCAGATAACGCGCGGCAGATTTCTTCGCACGCGCTCGGGCCTTGCGCAGGTGAGGCTCGCCCCGCGCCGAAGACCGCTCCCCGATCGATGCGGCCCCGAGCGAACGCAGTTGCGTTTCCAACGCCTGCAGCGCCCCGAGCCAAAAGCAACGCGAAGCCAACGACCCACGCTCACCCAAGCACGGATCGTGTGACGCCGTGCGGCCGTGCCTTGGGCAATCGGCAAGATTGCCGTCCTGGACAGAGGCAATTCGAAGCACCAGGCAAGCACCACCGACGGCATGATGCTTTAGTACCGGATCAGGCTCCAAGGTCTGCGCCTTGGCGCGCACCCGTTTGGGATGCACCCGCCGCAATTGATCCTGTCGGAAAGCGCATGGATTTCACCAATCCGAACGAACAGGCTGCGGTCACGAAGGCTACGCTCGGGCAGCCGCCACGCGCACGCGCGCAGCAGCGCATGCGTCTGGGCGACATGCTTGTCGCACAGAAAGTCATCACCAGCGAACAGCTGGCCGCCGCACTTGCAAACCAAAAACGCAGCGGTCGCCGACTCGGAAAGATTCTGATCGAGGACGGCTTCTCGACTGAGGAAGTCATCGCGCGCGCACTGGCGCTGCAGTTAAACGTGCCGTTTGTCGAACTTGCGCTCAACATCGTCGACACGCGCGTCGCCAAGGTACTGGACGAGGCGCAGGCGCGACGTTTTCGCGCGATGCCGATCGATGATCGGGGATCGGCGCTGCGCCTGGGCATGGTCGATCCGAGCGATTACCAGTCATTCGACGAAATCCAGCGGATCTTGCGCCGTGACATCGACCTGGTGGTGGTAACCGAGTCGCGGCTCAATGCCGTTCTGGACCGCATCTACTCCAAGAGCGACCAGATTGTGGGTCTGGCGCGCGAAGTCGAGGAGGATATCGGCGATGACGACAAGCTCGGGCTCACCGTTGCGGCAACCCAGGATGAGGCACCCGTTGCTAAGCTGCTGCAGACTTTACTGGATGACGCCGCGCGCGCGCGCGCCTCGGATATCCATATCGAGCCGCAGGAGCGCAAACTGCAAATCCGCTTTCGCGTCGACGGCGCCTTGGTGGTACACACCGAAGCCGAAAGTCGAATTGCGTCCGCGGTATTGCAAAAACTCAAATTGACCGCCGGACTGGATATTGCCGAACGGCGCTTGCCGCAAGACGGCCGATTCGTTGCGCAGGCGCGCGGCCAGCCCATCGACATTCGCCTTTCAACTATGCCCACCCAGTATGGGGAATCGGCTGTACTTCGCCTTTTGCCACAGCATGGAGGTTTACTTTCGCTCGAACGCATTGGCATGCCGACCGCGATACTCGACAAGGTGCGGGCGTTCATTCAACTTGCCCACGGCATGCTGCTGGTGACTGGACCCACGGGATCGGGCAAAACGACCACGCTGTACGGGGCGCTGGCACAGATGAATTCGCCAGCAAGCAAGATCGTGACGGTCGAAGATCCGGTGGAATACCGTCTTCCCGGCATCACGCAGGTCCAAGTCAACGACAAGATCGGCCTGAACTTTGCCACCGTTCTGCGCTCGACCTTGCGCCAGGACCCGGACATTGTGTTGGTTGGTGAAATGCGCGATCGCGACACGGTGGACACGGGACTGCGCGCCGCAATGACGGGGCACATGGTGCTCTCAACCTTGCATACCAACGATGCCGCATCCACTCCCCTACGGCTGCTGGACATGGGTGCAGCGCGTTTCTTGGTTGCCGCTTCGCTGCGCTTGGTTCTGGCGCAGCGGCTGGTGCGCGCCGTCTGCACCGACTGCCGCAAGCCACATACACCGACGGCACAGGAGGACGCATTTCTTCGTTCCTGGGGTGGCGCAACCGAGACTTCGAGCCTCGCACACGGAGGCGGCTGCAGCCACTGCAACCACACCGGGTTCATGGGGCGATTGGGTGTGTTTGAATTACTCGAAATGGCCCCGAAGGTGGTAGCGGCGCTCAATAGCGGCGAAACCAACGCGTATCTGCAGGCGGCGCATCAGCAGGTCGGAGAGTTCTCCCTGGCGCGACATGCCTGCTCGCTTGTGCTCCAGGGCAAGACAACGGCCGAAGAAGCGATGCGCCTGATAGGACACAGCCTCGAGGCGAGCTGATCGTGGCAACGTTTCAATATCTCGCGCGGGACGCCACGGGCGGGAAGGTCGACGGTATCCTGGAGTCCAGCGATGGTACCGCGCTGGCCGATACGCTTGCCGCTAATGGCCTGACCCTAGTGCGTGCCAGCGAGGTCGCGCCGGGCTCGACGACGGATTCCGCGTGGATTGCGCGGCTGTTTAGTCCGAAAGTTACGAGCGATGATTTGCTGCTGTTTTTTCGCCAGCTCGCCACTTTGCTTAAAGCGGGCGTGCCAATTTTGCGCGCCCTGCACGGCCTGCAGGAATCAGCGACCGCTCGGCGATTCGGAAAGGTGCTCAGCGACCTGCAACAGCAGCTCGAAGGCGGCCGCGACCTTTCGACTTCGATGCAGCACGACGCAAAAATCTTCTCGCCCTACATGGTAAGTATGGTTCGGGTGGGGGAAGTGACCGGGCGCTTGCCCGAAGTGCTGCAGGGCCTGTTTCTCCAGATGAGTTTTGAGCGCGAAAGCCGCGACCAGGCCAAAGCCGCACTTCGTTACCCGCTCTTCGTAGTCTTTACTGCGATCGCGGCCCTGGCGGCCGTAAACGTTTTGGTTATCCCCGCGTTTGCCAAGGTGTACAAGGGATTGCACGCGGAACTGCCGCTGTACACGACGATTTTGATCGGCATTTCGGAGTTTTCCGTACGCTACTGGCCGCTGCTGTTTGGCCTGCTTGCGGCCATCGCCGCTGGGCTCTCTTATGCAGTGCGCACCGAGCGGGGGCGCGAAATCCGCGATGGACTGGTGCTGCTGCTGCCCGTTTTTGGGCCGCTGTTGCGCAAGGCTGCGCTGGCGCGATTTACCAAGAGCTTCGGTCTGGCGGTCAATGCCGGTGTGCCCGTAGTCGACGCCCTGCAGGTAGCGCTCGAAACGGCCGATAACGTGGTGCTGAGCAAGCGCATCCGCACCATGCGCACTGCCGCCGAACGGGGCGAATCGTTGGTGCGGGCCGCTCGCGCAACCGGCGTGTTCACGCCCACGATCTTGCAGATGATTGCCGTCGGTGAGGAAACCGGTGCGCTGGGCGACATGATGAATGAGGTAGCCGATTTTTATCAACGAGACGTCGAGTTTGCGACGCGGGGCTTGGCCGCGCAGATCGAACCCATCCTCATCTTGGTGCTCGGAGCCATGGTGTTGATGATCGCGCTGGCCGTGTTTATGCCGATGTGGAACCTCTCGCACGTCGTCCTGCACAAGTAGCAACGGTCCCAAAAGCCAGCAAATACGCTGCCTAGGGCCGACTTTTCGGACGATGCATGCTCTTGCGCCGCGGCCAAAATCCCTCCTGCGACGTGCCCAGTTGCGGGGGCAGCGTGAGGCAAGTGTGGCTTTCTAAAGGCGATAGGGCCGATTCGTTCACTAGGGTCTAAAGAATCCGGCCGTACTGCCGATAGGGGCAGATATTAATAGCGCGAATGCGCCTAAAGTTTTTTTACTGGATCAAAAGGACAAACATGAATGCTCGCAAAAACCTAGGTCAAGCCGGCTTCACGATGATCGAGTTGATCGTCGTCATCCTGATCCTTGGCATCCTGGCATCGATCGCTCTGCCAAAGTTCATCAATCTGGGAGCAGACGCGCGCTACGCCAAGATTCAGGGAATCGAAGGTGCCATGAAATCGGCGGTGGCTATTGTGAACTCCGCGGCCACAGTGCGCGGTGTCGTCGACCAAGCAACTGGCAGCACCTTGACGATGAACGACGGAACCCAAGTCACCCTGGCCTGGAACTGGCCCGATGGTACCGCGACGGGCATCCCGAAAGCTGCGGGCTTTGATGGCACGACGGGGGGCGTGAACAACACCGACGGCCTGAATGTAACGATCGCCGCGGGTGTCGTGTCGGTGTACCCCAACAGCGCGCAGACCCCCGGGTCTTGCACCCTGACCTACACCGCAGCGACCGCGGCCAACGTCGGGCCCCAGGTTTCTCTGCCTGCGACCGCAAGCAATACGACCTGCTAGCAGCCCACGCGCAAGCGGCGCGCCCTGCTCGGGGACGTGGTCGCTTGCAAAGAGGACGGCGCGCCGGCAAGCGGACGCGCCGTTTTGCTTTCATGACCTCAGCGCATCGACTACGGCACATGTGCCAGCGTTTAACTGCTCAGGGGGGCTTCACCCTG
>Ga0187781_10000415_pt1 | contig 30417 bp, 17 predicted proteins | sample 0715_SJ02_MP02_2_FD_132447 | JGI IMG/M metagenome (GOLD analysis project Ga0187781, IMG submission 132447) | Tropical peat soil microbial communities from peatlands in Department of Meta, Colombia - 0715_SJ02_MP02_20_MG | ecosystem: Environmental > Terrestrial > Soil > Wetlands > Peat | place... | reverse complement strand
GGGGTTCGCGAGAAAAAATCCAGCCCTGCATCCGGGGCAGTGGGTTGCTAACTCCAGAACGCCGTTGGGCTTGCCGATCTGTTGCTCGAAAACTGTGTCAGATCACATTGATGCCGCAAACAACTGCGCGCCTTACTCACCGGGCTGCTCTAACGTGCCTACCCTGCAGCAGTGGCAACAGCATAATATCCAGCAATGTGTGAATAACTTCTACAATTCCACATTAGGGAAAGCCGTGCAGTTCGGCAGTCCTCTTGCACTACTACCCGGTTGGAATCCTCAGTGGGGAAGCAACTTGCAGGAGTGGGGCACCGCCATTCTTGGAAAGTTCGGTGGTCTGTTCGGATCGGGTGCGATGTCAGGGACAACTCAACTCACTACGCTCAGCGGAACGACTACCGTAGGTTCGACATTGGAACTTGGGTTCGGGACTGTGCTCGGAGCGGTTGAGAAGGCGGCTCCGCCAGCGATGCTCGCTGCGACTATCACAGATATCGGTGCTCATATGCAGTGTGACACATTGCCCGGCGGGGCACTTGTAACTCCAAGCGAAGGGATGTACGGGGCCTGTCAACGCTCATTTAGTTTTGACCCCATTGCGATCACTTAGAATTGACCCCTTCTGACCAAAAAAAGGGAGTAGATCGCTAGATCATGGGTTGGGTTGTGACCTCCTTGGGCAGCATGGCGTTGGCCTGGCGTTTTTCGCGCAGGCGGTAGCTGTCGCCGCGCGGATGTTGATGACGGTCGAACGGTGCAACAACCGCCGGTTGGTATGCTGTTACTAGTGTTGCGAATGTCGGAACGCGTCACACCTCCGCTCAAGTCCAGATCAACGCGGCTCTTGCTCGTTCCGCCCGCCCGAAATGTTGCCGTGCCTGTCTCAGTACCGGAACCCCAAGCTGAAGTCACGTTAGCGTTCAGCGTCACATCGCTGATGGATGCGCCTCCGGTGAGCGCCACAACAGATTTCTGGGCGAGAGAAACCGCAGCCGGGTCGCTGGTTGGAGGAGTCTGAGCGACCGAGGGAATGGAAAACAGGAACACGAGTACAAGAGTAATGAGGCGATTCATATAGCTTCCTCCGCAGTCTGTTGTGTGGTGGCCAAGATGCCGCTGGTGTTAGCGAAGAGTGCTGCTTTGCGCGAAAGCGACTGCCTTGCAAAGCCCCCTCAGAAGGCAACTCGCTTCGCGGGCGATCAGCGGCATCTTTCTTATCCTAAGTTCGGTTCTATGTCAAGAGATTAGAATCGCAGAACAGTGTGACAGCAGTTACAAATGCGGCGACGCCCCCATCTTTTCGCCTGATCGAACGAAGCATGGGATTAAAAGGCAGTTTACAAACTGCAAGGCACAGGAAAGGAGAACGAAGAACTCAAGTCGCGGAGTTCTGCGAGGACAGCGCCCGAATTTCAAGCCCCGGTGCCTCGTTGAATCGTGCTTGGTTCACCGCCCTGAACTGACGCCCTGTTGTCAGGGTTTCTGTTCGCCAAGACCGGGCATCGTTCGATAATACTCCGCAGTGTTATAGCCGACACTGTGAGACGATGGACTTTTCGAGCACTTGTCCAACGATGTGCTCCATTTAAGCTTTGGCACACCAGCCATTGCGTTGGCGATCTGGCGAGTGGGGAGCAGGTTTGCGGTTTGGTCTCGTTGTTTGGGAGTGCATCCTCTTGATCCGCATTCAAAGGTGTGCTCGTCTTTTCAGCAGGTCACCCCCAAGAGGACAACCACGTCGGCATGCACTACCTTTCTACGGGGATGGCCATACTGATACCCGGTGATACCGTTTCCAGCGGAACTCAGGCGAATTGGAGAAACTGTAGAAAGTGCAGCGGAAGATCAAAATCGCTTGTAACCCGCTTAAATACGGGGTATTATGGCGGAAGTGTAGGACTCACAGCGAGATAGCGGAAAGGGCGGTAATAGAATCCCACTCTCTCCGCCAGTACTTCTGTTATCTAACACTCAATGTCGGTGATGTGAGAGGAATGAGCAAACGGGCAATCTTGATCGCCTTTTTTTTCTGCTCGGCTGCGCTGTATGAGACCCCGTATTTTCTGACGCTCTCCAAGACTGGCTGCACGCCTCTTCCTCCGGTTTTCGCTCCCGACCAAATGTACTACCTGAATCTGAGCAATATCCATCACGCCACGGCAACAAAGGTCGTGAATCCCTGGTACGGCGACTTAGTCGAGACCCGAGATGTCCCGCACATGATGTTCCCGATCGCGTTCCTTCTCTTCCGCGGCATCCGCACTATCTTTAGCTCTTGGACGATCGCCACGCTCGTATGGGTCGGCGTTTGGGCGGGACTCGCCTTCGCCGCCGCGGTGTTCTGCCTCGATTCATTTTTCCCCGGCGCGGATAGCTGGCTTACCGCGCTGGGCGGTTTGGGCCTGCTTGTGCTGCACTTGCCGCTCGTCTATGTGGCGGAAATCAGGCAGTTGCCATCGATCGCGGGACTGCTCCAACTACTATTGCCTTACCTACGTTTTCCTTTTCCGCAAGTGATTGTGCCTGCTGTACTCGTCTATTGGGGATTGCAAGCTCGCGCATTAAAAAGCGCGTCGAAGCTGGCTCTTGCAGGAATGGCATGCATGCAGTTCTTCGTTTGCGCGGCCTTCCCTTACATGCTTCCGCTGATCGCGATAGGAACCGGCTTCACCATCCTGATTGCGCAATGTCGCCAAGGGGAGATCAACTTACGCTGGCCGGCGATTACGGCCTTTGCCGTGCTTTGCGGGGTTATGGATGTTGGTTATCTTCTGCTGGTCGGGTTCTTTAAGTCTCAGGGAAATGTTCACTTTGCGCTGCAATTTCGGCCGCAACTGATTCTGCCGAATCTGAGACCCTATGTGCTGTTACTGGTGATTGCTTCTGGCCTTGCCCTAATCTCGCGGGCTTCTTTTGCAACGAGGGCGACCGCCGCCGCTTTAGCGTTGTCGAACGCTGTTTTCGGATTCTCAGATGTCTTTCTTCGCGGCGATGCCCAAATGGTGGACCACCCCCATTACCTTATCGGAATAACGTCGTGGCTTCCTGTTTTTGTTTTCTTGTGGAGCTTTGCTGAGAAGCTTAATAAGCCTTTGCGAATCGCTCTAATTAGCAGTCTGACCCTTATAAGTGCTTGGGAAGCATTCGCCAGCTATCGATACTACATATCCGACAATTTGCTACAGGCACGAGAGGTCACCGAGGTCAGAGCGCTAGCCTTGACCGGCAAAGATTTGGTGATTGCGCCCTCGCGTTTCCCCGACGATATTTCCTCCTGGATTCCCTTAATTAGTCCTGCCAAGGTGATTTACACGGGCGACGGCGAAAACGTTCTCTCTGCCGCAGACACTCAAACACAGCAAGCGTTCCGTCAAGCCCTGTACCTCATGATGACCGGGATGGACCTGGCTTCGCTGACCTCAATTACCGAGAATGACAATCTGGAGAATCAATTTACTCGTTTGCTTCAGCAAGGCGACCGGGCCGAGGCACGGTCGCCTCTGGCAGAGGATCGCCGGCGGGTGCGCTCACGCGTCCAAAACCGCCTGGGGCCCAAGTTTGCTCAGCTTGAGGCCGATCCTGCCTCGGCTGGCAGTCTCTTGGGCGGTTTTGACCGCGTCATCGTGATTGACAGCGTCGCTCAGCCTGTCTTCAACCAGGCTGTGTTCTCCAGGTGGCTGACAGTCGAACGGTCTTATGAAAGGAATGGCACAAGAGCTTGGATCTGCCGTTACAAAACTGAATATTGACAAGTCCATTCGTCACTGGGATCGCCCGTCAGCGCTGTGGGTGATGAAGAGCATTTTCGCATTCTGAGGAACGCCGAGAGCGCTTCTATTCGACGCCCAACTGCTTTTGGATCTGCTCCAGAGGTATGCCCTTGGTCTCGGGAACCCGTTTCTTCACCCAAATGAGTTGCAGAACCATCATGCCGGCAAAAAAAGAAAAAATGTAGCCCGGCCGAAAAACGTCGAACATTTTGGGGGCAAGAGTGGTGAGCAACGCAGCAAAGATCCAGTGGGTGAAGCTGCCCAGGGCCTGACCTTCCGCGCGATGGCGATTGGGGAATATCTCAGAGATAAACACAAAAATCACCGCACCTTGGCCGATCGCGTGGGAAGCGATGAAGGCGAAGACGCAAATCGGCACCAAGGAATAGTGCCCGGTGAAGAAAGCCCAGGCGACCAAGCTGAGCGAAGCGATATAGCCGAAGGAACCGATATAGAGAAGAGTGCGCCGGCCGAGCCGGTCAATCAGCCAGAGTCCGACAAGGGTGAAAACAAAATTGGTGACACCGATCCCGACCGACTTCAGCAAGGCTGCCTGGGCGCCCAGGCCGGCCAGTTCGAAGATCCGGGGAGCGAAATAGAGAATCACGTTGACGCCGGACAGTTGGTTGAAGAAGGCGATCAGAACAGCCAGCAGGATAGGTTTGCGGAGACGTCGCGTCCAAAAATGCCCGGACGATACCTGCTCCGAAGATGCGGTGGCGATCTCCTCGGCCTCGGCCGCGATCTCTGTTTCCGGAAGTTCCGGTTGGACGCGTTTCAGGACTTGCAAGGCGGCATCGCGATCGCCTTTCCGGCTCAGCAGCCAGCGCGGGCTTTCCGGAAGGCCGAAGCAGAACACTGTGTAGAGAAAGGATGGGAACGCTGCCACTCCCAGCATCCAGCGCCAGGCGTTTTCGCCAATGCCCGCCAGCAGAGCGTTCGAAACAAAGGCGATCAGAATCCCGAACACGATGTTGAACTGAAACATGCCGGCGAGTCGGCCGCGATGTTGCGGCGGCGCGATCTCGGAGATATACATCGGAGCAACCACAGTCGAGATACCAATGCCCAGGCCGCCGATGAAGCGCGCGGCGATGAAGGTAGCCACGTTCGGCGCTAACCCCGAGCCCACCGCGCCAACGAAATAAAGAACGCCGATCCAAAGCAGCGTGGCTTTGCGCCCGAAGCGGTCGGCCGGCCAGCCGCCAATGAGCGAACCGATAACTGTCCCGTAGAGCGCCGAGCCCATGGCGATGCCGTGCAGTTCCGGGCTCAGCCCCCAGAGGGTCTGTATAGTTTTTTCCGCCCCGGAGATGACGACTGTATCGAACCCGAAAAGAAATCCGGCGAGAGCCGACGTAAGCGACCAGAAAAAGATGCGAGCGTTCATTGCAGGAAAAGGGAGCTTACCACAAGAGCGCAACCAAGCACCGTAATTCAGCGGGCTGCATTACTTTAGAAGCACTTCAGCCGGTAGTCAGCGGATATCCCTTCTCCCGCCACTCGCGAATGCCACCGTCCATAGAGATCACGTTGGTGTACCCCATTTTCTGAAGATTATCGGCGGCCAGGGCGGAGCGAAATCCGCCGCCGCAATACAGCACCATTTCCGTGTTGAGGTCAGGCACGCGCACCTCGATGTCGCGTTCAATAATGCCTTTACCGAGGTGAATAGCGCCGGGCAGATGATCCTTGGCGAATTCGCTTTCCTCGCGCACGTCCACGAGCAGGAACTTGTCGCCGCGATCCAGGCGAGCCTTGACCTGATCGACATTGGTCTCGCGCACTCGGATTCTGGTTTCTGCGACGATCTTCAGGAAGCGGGGAGAATGCTGATGGGCCATTCAGGCCTCCTGCCGGTGTGCGGCGAAATGGACACTGGCCTCAATATGGTACCAAGGATGGTCTAGCGACGCGTAAGTGGGAGGGTAGCGGTTCGAGTAGCATGAAAGGCGTGCGACGGAAAGAAACGGAACGCAGAATCGGCTTGGCTCGCGCCCTGTCGAAGCTGGGATATTGCTCACGCTCGCAAGCGGCCGCATTGATTCGTGCGGGTCACGTGCGCCTGAATGGAGATGTGCAGAAGAATCCAGAGACCCCTGTTCGCTTGGAGCAAGATCGCATCGACGTGAATGGTTGCGCCATCCAGCCGGAACGCAAGATCTATCTGATGATGAACAAGCCGCGAGGGCTGGTGACCACGGCTTCTGACGAGGAAGATCGCGAAACAGTGTACGCCGTGTTGCACAAGACCGGGGAACGGCTGCCCTGGGTCGCTCCGGTGGGGCGGCTCGATAGGGCGAGCGAAGGGCTGCTGCTCTTGACCAACGATTCGGAATGGGGATCGCGAATCGCGGCTCCGGAGACGCACCTGGAAAAGACTTACCATGTGCAAATCAGATCGAACGCCGGAGACACCCTGGCTTCCGCGATGGCAACCGGCGTAACCACCAAAGACGGGGAGTTTCTGCGCGCTCAACAAGCGCGCCTGCTGCGTTCGGGGGAGAAGAACTGCTGGCTCGAAATCACCCTTGACGAGGGCAAGAACCGCCAAATACGCCGCATGCTGGCCGCGCTTGACGTGGAAGTGCTGCGGTTGCTGCGAGTAGCAATTGGGCCGTTGGCGTTAGGCAACTTGGCAAAAGGTGCATATCGTAAACTGACTGCGGAAGAAAAACGGACCACGGACCGGGCCCTGAATTCCAGTTAGACCCCCCGACCCTGGAAGAAACGCAAGAAATCCCCGAAGACCTCTTATGAAGGTTGCCGGAACAGCATGCAGAGTATGTCCTGGGAGTTAAAGACTCCTGCGGTGTGTGCCGATTACTTCGTAAGGGCGCACCGACTTCGTCCCGGCACAATTCCCAATGGCCAAGGTCTTGATTGCCGACGACTCGCGTTTTCAGGTCCAGATGGTGGCGTCCTGGCTGACTCCGAAGGGCTTCGAGGTGATTTTTGCGGTTGATGCCCTGCAGACGTGGATGACCGCGCTCCGTTCGAATCCGGACGTGATTCTGCTCGACATCAACATGCCAGGCGGCACCGGTATCGAGGTGCTGAAGAGGCTCAGGATGTCGAGCAAGACCCAGCACATTCCGGTGATCGTGGTCAGCGGTGAAGAGAATCCAGGCATCGAGGCAAAAGCCCGAAGCCTCGGAGCAGATGAGTTTTTGCATAAGCCCGTAGACCAGGAACAGCTCTGCGCCAGCGTCGATCGCATACTGAGCAAGAACACCCACGCGACCGGTCGCTAACTCCGCCGTTCGGTCCTCCCGCCTCCCTGCTTCTTTCCGCGACTGTGAAATACGATCCAAATCGTGCCGATAATTTGTTTGTACTATTTCATCCTTCGCAGTGAGTAAGTAATGTTATGCGCGCGCGATATTCAAGCCGTTGTGGGCGGCTTCGTAGCGGAAGTACATTCGCCGTTACTGCACATGTGGGGAAAATCAACATTTAGAGAATTACCCAGCCGAGTACTGGTATGGCTGGTGTGGTTTCTGGTTCTGTCGGCGGCATACCTCTACGCTTTTCCGCAGCCGAACGTCTTCTACGCGGGGATGGTTCTGTTGCACGTCCTTGGTGGCGTGCTCGCCACGATCCTGTTAGTTCCTCTGTTTATCCGCCTACTTCGCAGCGGTAGCCTCACATCGCGAATTGGATGGTTGTTCTTGGCGGCTGGAGCGGTTTCTGGGCTGATCCTGATCAAGACCGGCACTCCTCGCTCCGAGTACAACAAGCTCTACTTCCACATCATCTCTTCGCTAGCGGCCGTCGCCCTGCTAGCTGCTGGCTGGCTGGGAAGTCGGGCATCGCGGAAGCCGGGCGCAGCTGCTGCGTTCGCGCGAGTCGCGGCGTGCCTTCTACTGCTTGCCGGTCTCGGCTATGGTGCGCGATACATTCGCCAGGGCTGGCGGACTCGCACTCGCATCGAAAACCCAATGATGCCGCCCGACAATATGAACGGCGAAGGCGACGGGCCAAACGGCCCGTTTTTCCCTAGTTCAGCGCAGGTTTATGGCGGACAAAAGATTCCCAGCAAGTTCTTCATGGAATCCGATTCCTGCAAACGCTGCCATGAGGACATCTACAACCAGTGGTACAGCTCGGCGCATCATTTCTCGTCGTTCAACAATCAGTGGTATCGCAAGTCGATCGAGTACATGCAGGACACCGTCGGTACGAAGCCGTCGAAATGGTGCGGTGGATGCCACGATCCCGCTGTGCTTTACTCCGGGCTGATGGACACGCCGATCAAACAGATCGTGCACCGGCCTGAGGCGCAGGCAGGACTAGGCTGCATGATGTGCCACTCCATCGCCGACGTGAAAAGCACGATGGGCCAGGGCGATTTTTATCTGGAGTATCCCAAGCTGCACGAACTGGCCGCAACCAAAAATCCGGTGACACGCCGGTTGCACGATTTTCTGGTGAATCTGAATCCGGAGCCGCATCGCCGCGTGTTTCTCAAACCTTTCATGCGCGACCAGACGGCGGAGTTCTGCGCCTCGTGCCACAAGGTGCATCTCGACGTGCCGGTCAACCACTATCGCTGGCTTCGAGGATTCAACGAGTACGATAACTGGCAGGCCAGCGGAGTTTCGGGACAGGGCGCCCGCTCTTTCTACTATCCACCGAAGTCGCAGCAGTGCGCCGATTGCCATATGCCGCTGCAAGCCTCGAAGGATCAGGGCAACATCAACGGCTTCGTTCATTCGCATCGCTTTCCCGCCGCCAATACGGCGGTGCCTACGGCGAACGAAGATGCAGCACAGCTCAAGCTGACAGAAGATTTCCTGAAGAGCGGGGCTTTGACGGTAGACATTTTCGCTTTGTCTCCCGCACGAGCGGCCTTGAAGGCCGGCGCAGCGAGCCCGCAGTCGGAGCTTTCCACGACCTTCGCCGTGGGGGAGGAAGCCGAGAACAAGACGATCGACTCGGGCGAAGAGGCCGTTCCCGTCACTGCCCCGTTGAACCGCGTGCAGCCGGCCTTGCGGCTCGGAGACACCGAGCGTGTGGACGTGGTCGTGCGCACGAAAAAGGTCGGACACTTTTTCCCCGGCGGCACAGTGGATGCCTTCGACACATGGCTGGAGCTCAAAGCCACCGACGACAAAGGGCAAACTATCTTCTGGAGCGGCATGGTTGAGGACAATGGGCACGGCCCCGTCGAAAAGGGCGCGCACTTCTACCGTTCGCTGCAGATTGACGCGCACGGAAACCCCATCAACAAGCGCAATGCCTGGGCCACGCGCGCGGTCGTCTACGTGCGGCTGATCCCGCCCGGTGCGGCCGATACCGTGCATTACCGGATGTTTATTCCGGAGACCGCCAGCAACAAGATCACGCTGCACGCGCGGCTCTGCTATCGCAAGTTTTCCTGGTATGGCACGCACGAAGCCTTTGCCGGTATGCCGGATCCAACCGCGCCAAACTCGGTCGCGCCGGACTATGACGACCGTCCGACGGTATTCACGGCGTTTCTGAGCGGGGTCTCTGCGAAGGAAGAGAAGATTCCCGACCTGCCGATTGTCGCGATCGCCGAAGATGAAGTCACTCTTCCCGTAGTGGCGCACAGTGCGCCCGCCGCCGCGCCGAAGACGATCGCCCGTAAAGAAGAATGGCAACGCTGGAACGATTATGGAATCGGCTTGTTCCTGCAGGGAGACTTGAAAGGCGCCGCCGCGGCGTTTCAGAAGGTCACTGAAGCAGACCCGAACAATCCCGACGGTTGGGTGAACATTGGCCGCTGCGCGGTGCAGGAAGGCGATATGGCGCGCGCGCGCGTCGTGCTGGAGAAGGCTTTGGCCATTGCTCCGAAGCTCGCCCGGGCGAATTTCTTCTACGCCAAAGTTCTCCGCGCTGATGGCAATTACGACGGAGCAGCTGATCGATTGCGCATTGTGCTAGCGCAGTATCCGCGTGACCGGGTCGCGCTCAATGATCTAGGGCGCATACTTTTTCTGCAGCGCAAGTATGAAGATGCGGTGAAGGTTCTGCAGTCCGTATTGGCGGTTGATCCTGAGGATCTGCAGGCCCACTACAATCTCATGCTCTGCTACAACGGCTTGGGCAACGAGAAACTGGCAAAAGAGCATCAGGCGCGCTATCTGCGCTTTAAGGCCGATGAGTCGGCGCAGGCGATCACCGGGCCTTACCGCCAGCTTCATCCCGAGGACAACAACGAGCGCCAGGCCGTGCATGAGCACGTCTCGGTTCCGCTGCCAGCCCTGACATCGAACCATGCAGGGACAGCCGCCTCGGCTATCCTCAGCAAGGTTCATGTAGGGGCGGCCGCCCTCGGCCGCCCGGCCGGGCAACGCCCGGCAGCGGCCTCTACCGGAGCCTCCCGATAAATGACTCCCAGCAGAAAACCCACCACAGAGTCACAGAGGCACGGAGAAATCCGTGATTTTCCCGGGCTCGTCTTTCTCTGTGTCTCCGTGTCTCTGTGCTGGATGTTTTTGTTGACCGCTCCCATCACAGCGGCCCAACAAGTTCACTTCCGCGACATCACCGCGCAGGCGGGAATTCATTTCACCCACAACAATGGCGCCTTCGGGAAAAAGTGGCTGCCCGAAACCATGGGCCCGGGCTGCGCCTTCATTGATTACGACAACGACGGCTATCCCGACATTCTGCTCATCAATGGCCGGGATTTCCCCGGGCACCCTCACGCCGGTGAGACAACGCTCAAGCTCTACCACAACAATCGCGACGGCACGTTCACTGACGTGACGCGCCAGACGGGCTTAGCCGTGCCTATGTACGGACTCGGCGTGGCCGTGGGCGACTATGACAACGACGGATTCGACGACATCTTCGTCAGCGCTTTGGGGCAGAGCCACCTCTTCCACAACAACGGCAACGGCACTTTCACCGACGTGACGAAATCTGCCGGCATGTGGGGGCCGAACGAATTCTCGACCAGCGCCGCCTGGGTCGACTACGACCGCGACGGCAAGCTCGATCTGGTAGTCGCGAACTACGTGCAGTGGAGCGAGCAAACCGATCTTTACTGCACGATCGATGGCGCGCATAAATCCTATTGCACGCCGGAATCGTACAAGGGCACGTCGGTGCGGCTGTGGCACAACCTGGGCGGCGGCAAGTTCGAAGACGCAACGCTGAAGGCAGGTCTGAACGATCCGACTTCAAAGAGCCTTGGGATCGCCATTCTCGACGTCAACGGTGACAGCTGGCCCGATATTCTGATCGCCAACGACACCCAGCCCAACAAACTCTATGTGAACAAGCGCGACGGAACCTTCGAAGAGCGGGGCGTTTCGGCCGGCATTGGCTTCAGCGAGGATGGCATCGCGCGCGCCGGCATGGGAGTGGACGCCGCCGACTACGACCGCAGCGGCTATGCCAGCGTTCTGATCACCAACTTCGCCAATCAGATGGTCTCGCTCTACCACAACGAGGGCAACGGCTTGTTCGTGGACGAAGCGCCGCAGTCCGAGGTGGGCCGCGCCACCCTGGTTACGCTCGGCTTCGGATGCTTCTTCTTCGATTACGACAACGACGGCTGGCCGGATGTGTTCGTCGCCGACGGCCACATCGAAGACGGAATTGAACGCGTGCAGAAACGCGTGAGCTACGCCGAACCGGCGCATCTGTTTCGCAATCTTGGCGGAGGAAAATTCACCGAGGTGACGGAGCAGATGGGGAGGGCTTTCGCGGCACCCAAAGTGGGGCGGGCCGCCGCCTATGCCGATATCGACAACGATGGCTTCCTCGATGTTCTGGTCACTACCAACGGCGGCCCGGCTTACCTGTTCCACAATGAGGGCGGTTCCAATCGCAGCCTGCGCATCAAGCTGGTGGGAACGAGGTCGAATCGTGACGGAATCGGAGCCGTTGTTCGCGTGACCTCGGGCAACAATAAAGACAAGCAGTGGAAGATGCTGCGCTCCGGGTCGAGTTATCTGGCGCAGAGCGAACTGGTGCTGACGTTCGGCTTAGGTGCACAAACCAAAGCCGACAGCGTCGAGATTCAATGGCCCAGCGGGCAGGTAGACAAGCTCGCCGACATCAACGCGGGTCAGACCGTCACCGTGCAGGAAGGGAAGGGAATCGTCGCGAGCCGAGCCTACAACAAAGCGAAACCCGCACTGCTAGCCGCGTCGGCAGCGAGATAGCGGCATGGTGTCGGAATGCTCGCGGCATAGTGCCGGAATCCTCACGAGTGTTGTCATTCCGAGGAGCGAAGCGACGAGGAACCTGCTTTTGGCCACACTAGGAGAAGGTTTCTCGCTTCGCTCGAAACGACAAGAACAGGGTAAAGCGCCGAAATCCTCTGTGTTCCCCCGTGCCCTCTGTGGTTAAATCATTGTCTACATGAATCCGAAAATCTTGCGTGTTTTCATTGCGATACTCCTTGCCGCGATTGGCCTGCTCAGCCCGGCTTCCCAACCAAATCCTGTCGAAGCTGCCCGCTTAAACAATCTGGGCTGTGCCTACATGAATCAGCAGCTCTTTGAGAAAGGACTAAAAGCCTTTCAGCAGGCAGCCGAGGCCGATCCTAAGCTGCTGATCACGCGGCTGAATCAGGCGGTCGCCTACATGAACCTGCAGAAGGTCGACGAAGCCAGGGCGTTGCTGGAAGATGTGATCAAGCAGGACCCGAAGCTTCCAAACGCCTGGTACAGCCTGGGCCTGCTCAGCAAGAACACCGGCGACGCCCAGGCTTCGATTGACGCCTTCAAACATGTCACGGAAATCGACCCCACCGACGCCGACACCTGGTATTTCCTGGGCACGGCTTACGCACAGGCCAAGCAGTTTCCGCAGGCAGTGGAGGCTTTCCAGCACGCGCTCAAGATCAACCCGCTGCATGCTTCAGCAGAATTCGGATTGTCGCGGGCATATCAGCAGTCCGCCGATGTAGATCATGCCCGCGAGCATCTCAAACGATTTCAGTACATCACACAAAACAAGATCGGCGCGCCCATGAGCCTGGCCTACGGCGAGCAGGGCCAGTACTCGCGTGTCTTGGAATCGCCGGCGTACGTGTTGAAACCTCCGCCGCAGATCAAGGTGCAGTTCGTGGATGTGACGGACCAGGCAGGGATAGGATCGGGGAGCCCTTTGTATTGGACTCACGAAGGGCCGCAGTATCTCGGTCCTGGCGCATGTTTCATTGACTACGACAATGACGGACAAGTTGATCTCTTCCTTGCTGGTGGCGGCCCTGGAGGGGGGATGGCGCTATACCGCAACCTCGGAAATGGGAAGTTTCAAAACGTCACAACTCAAGCGGGTTTCGACCCGGGGAAATCCGCAATCGGCTGCACGGCAGGAGATTTCGACAACGATGGGTATGAAGACTTGGCTGTAAGCTTCGACGATTTCGTTAGGTTGTTTCACAACGAAAAAAGCGGCAAATTCAAAGATGTGACCGGCGAAGCTGGACTCTCTCAAGAATTCGCCGGATATGTATACGGGCTGACGTTTGTGGACTACGACCACGACGGCGATCTCGACCTGCATGTCGGCGGGACAAGTGCAAATTCAGGGCCCGTCGTTACAGTGACACCCAGCGAGTCAAGCTCGACATCGCAAGAAACCGAAACATCACGGCAGTCGGGCAATCCCCATCTCGTGCTGGGCATTTCAGCCAACTCCATGTGGAGAAACAACGGGAACGGCACCTTTGTAGATGTCGCGAATTCACTTGGACTGAGAAGAAATGGAGTGAGCCTAGGACTTATCGGAAGTGATTTCAATAATGACCGAGCTGTGGATCTGATTGCTACGAAGGTGGATGGTGCGCCGATAATCTACCAGAATCAGCGTGAGGGTGAATTTGCGTTAAAGGAAAACCTGTTTTTACCGATTACTGGCGGAACACTCGCTGTCGCGGCGCTCGATTTCGATCATGACGGATGGATGGATCTCGCCTTCACGCACATGGGACCTCCCGGTCTCACTCTCTGGCGCAACAATCACGGCAAATCCTTCGAGCAAGTAAAGCTTCCCGAGACCAACTGGGTCTGCGCCTTCGGCGTCGCCGCCTTTGACTACGACAACGACGGCTGGGTAGACCTCGTCGCGGTCGGCGAGACGAAAGAAGGCAAAGGCGAAATCAAGCTCTTCCGCAATCTCGGCCCGGACGGATTCAAAGACGTCACCGCCGACGTCGGCCTCGACAAGATTCATCTCGAAAGCCCGCGCGCCATCATCACCGGCGACTACGACAACGACGGTGCTACCGACCTCCTCATCACGCAGAATCACGGCCCCGCCGTTCTCTTGCGTAACGAGGGCGGCAATCAGAATCACTGGCTGCGCCTCGCGCTCAAGGGGCTTAACGACAACAAGTCCGCCATCGGCACCAAGGTCGAAGTATTTTCCGGCGGCAACCGGCAAAAGTTCGAAATTTACGGCTCGAACGGTTATCTCGGCCAGAATTCACCCTACCTCACCGTCGGCCTCGGCGACGCGAAAGAAGCCGACATCGTGCGCATGCTCTGGCCGACCGGGGTATTGCAGGATGAAATCCAGGTTGCAGGCGACAAGCAACAGGATATCTCCGAGATTGACCGCCGCGGCAGTTCCTGTCCAACGCTTTTCGTCTGGAATGGCCAGCGCTACGAGTTCGTCGCCGACATGCTGGGCGCGGGGGTGGTCGGACACTGGGTTGGCCCCGGCCAGCGCGACATCCCCCGGCCGGTTGAGTGGATCAAGCTGGACCGCAACATGATTCGTGAAAAAGCCACCGCAACTGTGGGTGCCCCACTTCTCGCCGATTTTGCGAGAAGTGGGAACCACGGAACTTTCAGTTTCCGCTTCATGGAACCCCTTGAGGAAGCTGTTTACCTCGATCAGGTGCGTCTGCTGGCAGTGGATCACCCCGCTGACGTTGATGTGTATCCCAACGAATATTTCGCGTCGAATCCGCCCTATCCCGAATTCAAAGTTGTCGTGAGCCGCGACGCCCGTCCGCCTGCCGGTGCGTGGGGTGAGCACGGCCACAACGTGCTGCCGGACTTGCTGGCGCACCGCTACTTCGGCGATTTTGGGCTGACGCAGTTTCTGGGCTTTGCTCAGCCCCACAGTCTGACGCTCGATTTGGGCGAGCCTTACGACGGCGGCCCGCTGTGGCTGCTGCTGCACGGCGAAGTTGAGTATTTCTCCGCGAATAGCATGTACGCCGCGTCGCAAGCCGGAATTGCAGCGATTCCTCCATACGTGGAGGCACTGGTCGCGGATGGAAACAGCGCGAATGGCAAGTGGAAGCGCGTGATCGACGACATGGGCTTTCCCGCCGGCGGTCCGCGCACCATGACGGCCGATCTGACGGGCAAGCTGCCCAAAGGAACGCGCAGAATTCGCATCACGACTAATCTACAGATTTATTGGGACAGCATTCTGATTGATCGAACACCGCAGAACACTACACGCGAGATCCCTCGCCCCGCGGCTGCGCCGCCCCCGGCTAAAGCCGGGGGTCTACCAGAAAGTGCGGGGCTTCGGGATGACGCTGCGGGTAGTCGCGGCTCCGGGCAATTCTCGGGAATGCGTCATTCCGAGCGCAGCCGCAGTTCAGGCAGAGCGAGGAATCTCGCGAGCAGTGCTGATGCCCAATTCCGCTTGACAGAGATTCCGCTGGTCCGCGCTGATCTCGAATACCACGGCTATCCGTTCAAGATTGAGGGCACGCCCCCCGGCAACGTGAACTACATCTACGAAAAAGCCAGTGCGACCGGGCCATACACGCGGCCGTTCGGCACTTATACGCGTTACGGCGACGTGCTGCCGCTGCTGGCTGCAACCGACGACAAGCTCGCCGTCTTCGGATCGGGCGACGAAGTGCGGCTGGATTTCGATCCCTCGAATTTGCCAGCGTTGCCCAAGGGTTGGGTGCGTGATTATTTTTTCGCGGCCAACGGCTACGAAAAGGACATGGACTTTTATGCGGCTGAGGGCAACTTCGTTGCGCCGCTTCCGTTCCTGAGCATGGGGCAGTACCCATATGGCCCGTCCAAGGCTTTCCCGCTCGACGACGCGCATGTGAACTATGTGCTCGAATACAATACGCGGCACATGTCGGGCAACGAACAGCGCGGGTACTGGTTCGATTACGGGACAAAGTGATCTTCCTCAGTGTCCCCTGTGGTTGGTTTCAGAATCCTCAACCACAGAGAACACAGAGTCGCACCGAGGGTCGCTTACAGAACCGTACTGACATTGACAGTTTCGCGTCCGCAATCATCCAATAGCAGTTTTATGGAAAGCACCACCAACTCTGCCTCTTCTCCTATTTCTGCGCCGCGCCTGCGCCGTTCGCTCACCCTCTGGGACCTGGTGCTTTACGGCATCATCGTCATACAACCGACGGCGCCCATGCCCGCCTACGGAGTATTCAGCAAGGAGGGCCAGGGACATGTAGTTACTTCCATTCTGATCGCAATGGTCGCCATGGTTTTTACGGCCATGAGTTATGGCCGCATGGCGCGGGTGTATCCCAGCGCAGGTTCGGCATACACATACGTCGGCCGTGAGCTGCACACCTCTCTCGGCTACGTCACCGGCTGGAGTATGACCCTGGACTATATGGTCAATCCGCTGATCTGCACTATTTGGTCCGCCAAAGCGATGGCCGACTTGTTCAGTGGGACGCGCTTTCAGGTTCCCTATCCCGGGCTGGTCTGGCCGTTGTTTTTTGCCGGGTTGTTCACGGTGCTCAACCTGCGCGGAGTCAAGACTTCGGCGCGAATCAACGCAGCACTCTGCGCCATCATGGGCGCAGTGATCCTGGCGTTTTTCTGGTATACGATCCGCTACATTTTTCGTCTGCCGCAGTATCCGGAGTCCTTTTTCCTGCTGCCCTTCTTTAATCCGCAGACTTTCACGGTGAATCGAGTGTTCCACGGCACCTCGGTTGCAGTGCTCACTTACATCGGTTTCGACGGCATTTCGACTTTGTCGGAGGAAGTCGACAATCCCAAGCGCAACATTTTTCTAGCGACGGTGATGGTTTGCCTGATCACAGGCTTGCTGGCGTCGGCGGAAGTCTACGGCGCGCAGTTGTTGAGCTTTCATCGTTTCGGCACTGACTTCGGGGTTTTTTCCGAGTTCGGTGATGAGAACGTGTTCAGCCACGTCGCGGGCATTGCAGGCGGAGTCGTTATGACCAAGGTGATTAGTCTGACCCTTCTGATCGCCACAGTCGGCTCCGGCATGGGATCGCAACTTGGGGCAGCCCGCCTGCTCTACGGCATGGGGCGAAGTGATGCGATACCCAGGAAATTCTTTGGCGCCATTCACCCGAGAACCCGGATTCCCGCGAACAATGTGCTTTTCGTCGGAGTCATCGCGCTGATCGGAGCGTTTCTCATCAGCTACGATAACGGGGCGCAGTTACTCAACTTCGGCGCGCTCATAGCATTTATGGGCGTCAATCTGGCCGCGCTCACTCATTACTACATTCGTGGCGAAGACCGCAGTCTGTGGCAACTGATTCCGCCACTGCTCGGCTTCGTCATTTGCCTCTTCATTTGGGCTCATCTTTCCAGGTTGGCGCTGATCGCCGGCTCCGTCTGGATGATTAGCGGCATCACCTATGGCGCGTGGAGAACGCGCGGTTTCCAGAGCAACCTGGTGAACTTCGATTTGCCACCGGAAGAGTGAAGAAAAAGTGAGTAATTTGGTGATTGAGCAATTGGGTAAATTGAAACCGACTGCGCCTACGGTTTTTCAATCACCCAATTACCCAATTCCCCGATTACTCAATAGCTGTTATTCCACGTTCCATCCGCTGACTTCGACCACAGGCCGCGCTGCGCCCGACTCACTTGCACGATAAGTCGCGGTAACTTCGCGCTTCTCTCCGGGCAACAGGGAAATGTAGTTGTCCTCCCAAATCACGGGAAGAATCTCATCTCCCTTCGCCCCCTTGGTGACCTTAAGCCGCACAAAGAACGCCAGACTCTTGCTCGGATTCTCCAGCGTCACCTGGGTAACTGCCTCTTCGCCTTTCTGCTTCGTGCGCTCGCTGACCTTCAGTTTGACTTTCGGCAATTGTGACAGGGCGGTGAAGTCTGCAAACGACGCAGTTGGCGTCACCCACCAGGTGCTCTTCGTCCAGTCGAGAGTCTCCGGCTTGGTTGACAGCCAGTAGAGATTTGAGCCGACGAGTTTGCCGGTTGAGTCTTCCAGTCGCAAGAGAACGAAGTACGTCGAGCTCAAACTTTCAATGTTGGGCAGTGTGAGAATCCTGGCCGTGCTGTCAGCGGGCGCGTCGACTGTGTTGAGCTGCGAGAACTTCTCGGTCATGTCGACGTTGTAGATCTTAGTGGTTAGCTTAAGCCCCTTGGCATCGTCGTACTGGCTGCTGACCACCCAAATAGAATGGTCGTCGTATCCATAGACGGGATGCAGCGGCTCCAGGGCGTGCTTGGCGCCGAAGTATCCGCCGCCGGGCCGCAGGTAGTAGTCGTAGAGATGCCAGATCATGGAAGGCCAGCCGTTATTGAGCATCCACTGGATGACGCCCGTCGCCTGATATTTGTTGCGGCTGTAAGCCTCAAACATGGCCCGCACGCCTTCGTACGCCTGCATCTGCGATTTCATGGCGAAGTCTTCCACGTTATCCGACTTGCCGTAGCGGTTGGCCAACGCCTCGCTAAACACATTGATGCTTGTGAATTTTCCACCGCCGGCGTGGTAGTTCCAGACATCGTCGATCGGCCACAGGTGATCTTCGCCCACCATGGCGCCGATGCTTTCGACGGGCGGAACGGCCGGGCCCATGCTGGTTTCCGTGTTGAAACCGTAAGCGCCGCCGCAATTTCCCGCGTTACATTGCCGGGGGCCGGATTGACCCTCGGGCGTGTCCAGATACCAATAGCTGGGAGCTATATACTCATACGGCCCGGTCATTTTGACGCCGCTGTCGCCGGTTACCGGAGTCTTTTTTCCTGTGGCCGACGAAACGATGGGGTTCGGCCAGAGGAGTTCTTTCTCGACATCGAGATACATTTGTTCGACGTCTGGTGTCGGCGGATTGTCGCTGCCGTTCAGCCACATAAGCAGGCTGGGATGGCTGCGCAGCCGGTAGATTTGATCGCGCAGAGACTGCTTCGCGATTTGGTAGTCTTCCGGCTTCCAGCTCGGCCAGCGCTCCCAGGCATCGCAGCAACACCACCCAGCCATGACGAGGATCCCCTCGCGGTCGGCGAGGTCGAAGAACTCCTCGGTCTCAAGCTTGCCTTCGAGACGGATCGTATTCAACCCCAGGTCGCGGACGTAGCGAAACTGATCTTTCAGTCGCTGCGAGTTTTCGCGCAGCATCATGTCCGGAGTCCAACCGCCACCGCGTATGAGGATATTCTTGCCATTGATGCGAAATACGCGTCCGCCGGCTGAGTTGAGGTCAGAAGTGATCTCGCGAATGCCGAACTCGGTATGCGATCGGTCACTGATTTCGCCATTAGCTTCGAACTGCAGATCGAGCCAATAGAGATGCGGCTGGCCCATCTGTGCTGGCCACCACAGCTGCGGGTGGGAGACAATCAGTTGCTCAAATTTGTCGGGTGCAAGGACCACATCTCTTGTTTCATTCGGAGCAAGCTCCACCAATTCCTCGATGTCGCGAATCTTGCTGCGGATGATGTTAGTAATTTGGCCCCTCAGGATGCCTTTGACAGGCTGGTTCGTGCCATTCTTCAATTGCGTCGTGACAGTGAGCTCAGCGCGATCGTTGGCCGGCGGATTCAACTTTGCCACCACAGAGGGATACCGCAGCGCGACCGGACCGGAAGGGGTGAGAGAAACTTCCCGCCACAATCCCATGTCTTTGTCCGGAGGAGCCGGGTTCCAGTCCACGAAGGTGATGGCGAGATCGTGTTCGGTGGGCGCGAAGACCTGTACAGCCAGGACGTTCTCCGCGCCGGGCTTCACGGTTTCAGTCACGTTGAATTCGTAGGTACGCCAGGCGCCGGCCACGTCGTCTGATTTGGCGATCTGCTTTCCATTCAGCCAGATGTTGGCGCGGTAATTGATGCCCCCAAAGTCCAGCCAGATGGTCTTGCCCTGATGGGTAGCCGGCACGGCAAACGCTTTGCGATACCACCAGGAAACCGCGTAGGGACTATTGGCGGCCATGGCAATATTTGAAAAGTTCGCGCCGATGGGATAGTTAAGGCCGAGGAAATCGCGCAGGTTCATCGCAAAGTAGGGATCGGGCAGGGTCTTGTCCGCAACCAGCGCGGCCAGAACCGTGGTGGGCACTGTGGCTGCATGCCAATCCTTGGGCACGAATTTCTCCGTCGAGATGATTTCTCCTTTGGCCTCGACCTTGGCGGAAGTCTGGATCGACCAACCGTCGTGCAAAACCAATCTATTGTCGGCAGAATGCTTCGTCCCAGGGCTGCTCTGGGCTGAGAGAACGGGAGCTAGAGGCAATTGCGCCAAAACCGACAGAGTGATTACCAACCTCTTGCCTGAATTCACGTGTTCGTACCCATTTGCATTCGTGCGAATGTCATGAAAGGCGACAGCTCGAAAAATGCGCCCGCAGAATGGATAACACTTCTATGAATTCCCTTCAACCGCGGGTTTTGTGTCTTCGAGGGCGTCATCCCGAGCGCAGCCGTTCTTCGTGGACCTCCAGCTTTAGGCTGGAGGCGAGCGCAGCTAGGCGGAGAGAGGGATCTCCCAGCAGATGGATGTTCAAGGGAGATCATCCCGGAAAAGGGCTGACAATTTAAATTCAGCCACTACCACGCCGGGGAAGTTCCGGAAAACTCAACGGCAACCGTCAACGCTATGGCAGCGATCGGCGCGCTACCAGGGCCGCAAAGCCATCGAGCCGCAATGCTGGTTTATAATCAAAATTCTGCCTTCTTCTTCGGAGTGACACTAAGATGATTCGATTTCTGCAAACCCCTGGGCGCCTCCAGAAATACCTGGTCGGCGGTCTGCTTCTCCTGGTCTGCGTTGCCATGGTGTGGTACCTCGTCCCCAGTGGTGGGAGCTCGGGATACAGCTATAACTTCACTGGCCTTGGCAAAGGAGTGTTCGCGCGCGTCGACGGCAACGACATTACCAGTGACGAAGTCCGGCAAATGGCGCGGCAAATTGCCGAGCAGGAGGCCATGAGATACGGCCAACAGGGTGCGACGATGCTCTCGGCATTGCAGCGGCTCGAGACGCCGCGCGCGGCTCAGCAACTAATCAACAGCCGGGCGCTGGTGGCCGAAGCCGATCGCATGGGCCTGCACGCCACACCCGACGAAGTCAGGGACGAACTGCAGCATGGCCGTTACAGCGCCACCTTCTTTCCCGGGGGCACCTTCATCGGCGAGCAGGAATATGAGCAAACGCTCCTGCAGCATAATCTGACTCCGGCGAAGTTCGAGGCGGATGTCAGGGATGAGATTCTGGTGAGCAAGCTGCGCGCTTTAGTTTCCGGCAGCGCCGGCGTGAGCGAGGCTGAGGTTCATGAGCAGTTCATCAAGCAGAATGCGAAGGTCAAGTTCGACTACGCCGTGTTGAAGCAGGAAGACATCAAGAAGGGGCTGCATCCCACCGACCAGGAACTGCAGGCGTTCTACGAGAGCCGCAAGAACAGCTACGCCAATTCCATCCCGGAGAAACGCAAGGTCAAGTACGTTCTGATCAATACCAGTAATGTGGAGGCTGGCATTCAGGTTACGCGGGATGAGCTGCGGTCTTACTACGAGCAGCACCGCGACTCATACCGCGTGCCGGAGCAGGTGAAGGTAAGCCACATCCTGATCAAGACGCCGCTGCCGGGCCCAGACGGCAAGGTGGACGAGAAGGGTGTGGCGGAGGCGCAGCGTCGCGCCGAAGATTTGCTGAAACAGTTGAAGAATGGGGCCAAGCTGGAGGATCTGGCGCAGAAGTATTCTGAGGACCCGGGCAGCGCCAAGCAGGGCGGCTCGCTCGGCTGGATTGGCCGAGGCCAGACCGTTCCCGAATTCGAGAAGGTTGCCTTTTCACTTCCCAAAGGACAGATCAGCGGCCTGGTCAAGAGCAGCTACGGGTTCCACATCATTCGCGTGGACGATAAGCAGGATGCGCACGTGAAGTCGCTCGACGAAGTCAAAGACGAGATCGAGCCGATGCTGAAGCGTCAGAAAGGGCAACAACTCGCCCAGAAAAAAGCAGAAGATCTTTTGAAGCAAGCGCGCTCGCCGCAAGGATTGGATGCGGCCGCGGCGGCGCAGGGCCTTCCCGTGATCACGACGGACTTTTTCTCGCGCAGAGATCAACTGCCGGGACTGGGTCCCGCAAACCCATTTATGGATGCGGTGTTTACGGCGGCGGAGAAGTCGCCGCCGGATATGGCGTCAGCCTCTCAGGGCTTCGTTGTATTTCAACTGCTTGCGATCAAGCCGGCGGCGACACCGACGTTTGAAGAAATTCGCAGCCGGCTCGAGGACCAATTCAAGGACGAACGCTCAAACGTATTGCTGTCGCAGAAGACGCAAGAACTGTCGGATCGCGCCAAGGCCGAGCATGATCTGAAGCGCGCCGCCAAAGAACTGGGCGCGACCGTAAAGACAAGCGACCTTGTCCTGCCCGATGGACAAGTGCCGGACGTGGGCTCGATGACCGGGCAGGCCGCGGTGGCTTTCACCATGAAGCCAGGAGAGATCAGTGGCCCGATCATGAGCGGGCAGAACGGAGTGGTCCTGTGGCTGCTTGAGAACCAGCCGCCCTCGGAAGCAGATTTTGCCGCCAAGCGCGATCAGATCCGGGAGTCGCTGCTCGAGAGCAGGCAGCAGGAGGTTTTTGAGCTTTTCCTGTCGGGCTTGCGGGACGGGATGGAGAAGTCGGGTAAGATTAAGATCAACCAGGACGAATACAAAGCCTTGACCAAACCGCCCGGCGAGGAAGGGATGTAAGCGGCGGGACATGCCTTTTCCACGCGTTGCAGGTATTCTGCTGCATCCCACGTCGCTCGCTTCGCGCGGCGGTATTGGCGATCTCGGACCGGCCGCCTATCGCTTCGTGGACTTCCTCGCGTCGGCCCGCCAGGGCCTGTGGCAGGTTTTACCCCTCGGCCCGATCGGCTACGGGAACTCGCCCTATTCCTCGACCTCAGCCTTCGCGGGCAATCCTCTGCTCATCAGCCTGGAGCGACTGGCTGAACGCGGCTGGATCGAAGCGGCAAAGCTCGACCTGGGGAAGGCCGACCAGTCTTCACCCGCTGTCGGCCCGGTCGAGTACGACCAAGTTTTCACCCATAAAATGCCGTTGCTGTTTAAGGCGGCGCGGAATTTTCTGCGCACCGCTCCCGGCGAAACGGTACAGCGTTTGGCAGAGTTCCGCCAAAGGAATGCCTGGTGGCTGGAGGATTTTGTTCTCTTCGATGCCTTGCGTGCGAGGCACAAACTTAAAAGCTGGAACCAATGGCCGCATGATCTTGCCTATCGTGATCCCTCGGCATTGGCTGCAGCTCGGGAGGACCTGGCGACAGACATCCGGATTCGCAGCGCTTTGCAGTTTGCTTTCTACGAGCAATGGCGGGCGCTGCGGCGTTATTGCGCCCAGCGAGCCATTCGCATCGTGGGCGATGTCGCAATCTTCGTCAATCACGACAGCGCTGACGTGTGGTCGCATCGCGAACTGTTTCGGCTGAATGAGAAGCTCGGGCCGGAGGTGGCGGCGGGAGTGCCTCCGGACTCTTTCAGCAGCACCGGCCAGCACTGGGGCAATCCGCTGTACCGCTGGGATGCGATGAAAGCCAGCGGCTACGAGTGGTGGATCCAGCGCCTGCGCTGGGCGACCGAGAACTGCGACTACATCCGGCTGGATCACTTTCGCGGATTCGATCAATTCTGGGAGATTCCCGCGGGCGAGCCCACGGCGGTGAATGGGCGCTGGGTGGATGGACCGCGGGACGATCTTTTCCTGAAGCTGCGCGAAGCTCTGGGCGGCTTGCCCTTCTTTGCGGAAGATTTGGGATACATTACGCGGGAAGTGCACGCGCTGCGCGAGAGACTGCAGATTCCGGGCATGGCTGTGTTGCAGTTCGCCTTCGGGGACGCGGGGGCTCACATCTACCTGCCGCACCGGGCGGCCGGCAAAGTGATGTATACCGGAACTCACGACAACGACACGGTCGTGGGCTGGTGGCATTCCGGAGCGGCGGAGCACGAACGCCGCAACGCCGAGGCCTATCTGGGACATTGCGACGACGGTATTCACTGGGGATTCGTCCGTGCAGCCCACTGCTCGCCCGCGGCGTTAAGCATCGTGCCTCTGCAGGACGTGCTGGGCCTGGGCAGTGAGGCTCGCATGAATACGCCCAGCGTTTACACCGGCAACTGGCGCTGGCGGTTCGACCCGGCGAAGCTCACGGGCGAACTGGCTGCGAAACTGGCCCTGCTGACGGAAGTGAGCGATCGGATCCCGATGCCGTTTGCTAGCCCGGCGGACGACAGTTTCGCCGCGTGACGGTTTGTCGTCCCGAGCAAGCGTTTCTTGCGCAGCGAGGGACCTGGGCGAGCCACACGCAGCGTCGCGTTGTTTAGCGACGCGCGCCGTGCGATGGGCTCGCTTCCCTATCGAGAATGCACGGTTGCAATCGCGCTTTGCGCTTCTGCCCAAATCGTGTATATAGAGTACGGGAGAGTTGGTGTGAGCGAAGCCATTGTTGAGGCCGTAGGCATCGAGAAGTCTTATCCGCAGCCCGATGGCACGCTGGTTCAGGTCGTGGCCGCGACCAATCTGTCGATTGAGCCGGGGAAGATCGTTGCGCTGCTCGGGCCCTCCGGCTGCGGCAAGTCCACGCTCCTCCGCATGCTGAGCGGCCTTTCGCAACCGACCTCAGGAACTCTCCTCTGGCACGGCAAACCACTCGATGGGCAAATGCCGAATGTCGCTATCGTGTTTCAGAGCTTCGCTCTTTTTCCCTGGCTCAGCGTACTCGAGAACGTCGAGGCTCCGCTCGAAGCGCGCGCTGTGCCTGCCGTTGAGCGCCACAAACGCGCTCTGCGCACTCTCGATACCGTAGGCTTGGACGGCTTTGAGACGGCATATCCCAAGGAGCTTTCCGGCGGCATGAAGCAGCGCGTCGGCTTTGCGCGCGCTCTCGTCGTGGAACCGGAAGTCTTGTTTATGGACGAGCCTTTCTCTGCGCTGGATGTTCTGACCGCCGAGAACCTCCGCGGCGAACTGCTGGAGTTGTGGCTGAACAAGAAAATGCCGACCAGCGCAATCTTCATTGTCACCCACAATATCGAAGAAGCCGTCATGCTAGCCGATCGCGTGATGGTGCTAGGGAGAAATCCGGCGCGCGTGCGATCAGACTTCAACGTGCGTTTAAAGCATCCGCGCGACCGCAAATCGGCGCGCTTTGTGGAGTTGGTCGATTACATTTACAAGGTGATGACAGAGCCGGAGGTCGAGCATAAATTGCCCAACGCAGAAACCACGGCGGCGATTATTCTTCCACCCGGCGGTCTGACCGAAGAACTGCTGAAAAAGCAGCAGGCGCCCGTTCGCACCGCGAAGTACCAAATGTTGCCGCACGCGCGTGTAGGCGGAATCGCCGGCATGCTGGAATTCCTGCATGATCGCGGCGGACACGAGGATTTGTTCCGTCTGGCGGAGGAATTAGTGATGGACGTGGAAGATCTGCTGCCGATTCTGGAGGCCTGTGTGTTGTTGGGATTTGCATTGCTGAAAGAAGGCGATGTGCAAATTACACCGGCAGGCGTGACATTTGCCGACGCCGACATTCAGCGGCGAAAAGAGTTGTTCCGGGAGGCTGCCCTCGAACATGTCACGATCCTGAAGCAGATTGACAGCATCCTAAAGCGGAAGTCGGATCACTCGATCGCAGACGAATTCTTTCACGATATCCTCGACGAACACTTCTCCGAAGATGAGGTCCAGCGCCAGTTTGAGACCGCGATGAACTGGGGACGTTATGCCGAGATTTTCGACTATGATCGCGAACATGGACGCCTGCTACTGACCGAACCGGCAGCTTCGGGCGAGTCTGCTCCGGCCACGAATCATAATCCTGTTTCTGCCCCGAAGTCTTGAACACGCGCGCCTCATGACCCCCACGAAACAATCTGCCGGCTTGCGGGGATTCTCGGCGTACCGCCTGTGGACTCGGCTGCCCGGCCTCGAAGTCTCGTACCTGCCCGACTTGTTGATGGGCGCGGCGGGAATCGCGTTGTTCTATGGCTTGCTGGTCGTGGGCCGCACGTGGCTTGGCCCCTTCACACCGGAGGTCGAGATTTCACGCAGCCCGCTGGCTCTGCCGGCTTATGCCGGCTATTCGCTGTTGCGCATCGCGATCGCCTACGTATTGAGCCTTGCGTTCAGTCTGGTCTACGGATACATCGCGGCCTACAACCGGCGCGCCGAGCGATTCCTGATTCCACTGCTCGACGTGCTGCAATCGATTCCAGTTCTTAGCTTCCTCCCTCCCGTCATGCTGGCCATGGTGGCGCTTTTTCCAGGAAGGCAACTGGGCGTAGAAGCAGGGGCGATCTTGCTGATCTTTACCGGCCAGGTGTGGAACATGGCGTTCAGCTTCTACGCTTCACTGAAGAGCATTCCCGACGAAATGCGCGAAGCGGCCAAGGTTTACGGATTCAGCCGATGGCAGCGCTTCACCGAGATGGAACTGCCATTTGCGGCGATTGGGCTGGTTTGGAATTCAATGATGTCGGTGGCCGGGGGCTGGTTCTTTCTCATGGCCTGCGAAATGTTTGTCCTCGGCTCGCGCGATTTTCGCTTGCCCGGTCTGGGATCATACTTGCAAACGGCGGCCAGCGCCGGTGACACGGCGTCGATTCTGTGGGGCGTGGGTACGATGATCGCGATCATCGTGCTGCTGGATCAGTTCATCTGGCGCCCGGTTATTGCCTGGGCGCAGAAATTTAAGGTCGAACAGGTGGAGAGCACCGAAGCCCCGCGTTCTTGGGTACTTGACTTGATGCACCACTCGCGCGGCTTGAGCCGCATCCGCGACAAAACGGTGCGCCCGTTGCGCGAGCGCGTGATGCTCTACTTCGCACGAGGTCGCCCCGGCCGCGAAGCGGAGGATCACAAAGCTTGGAAGATGTGGCTCATGCGCTTGCTGGTGGCGGCCCTGCTCGCTGCGATCAGCTATGGACTGGTTCGCGTGGTGATGCTGATCGGCGGCCTGCAGAAAACCGAATTGCGGGAAGCTGGCATAGGCTTGGGCGCGACGTTCCTGCGCGTGAATCTGGCATTACTGCTGGGCGCGCTGTGGGCAGTTCCGGCGGGCGTGGCGATCGGCTTCAATCCACGGCTGGCGCGCGTCGCCCAGCCGCTGGCGCAGATCGCCGCTTCGGTTCCAGCAACCGCGTTGTTCCCGGTCGTGCTGTTAGTGCTGATTCGCGTGGGAGGCGGGCTGGGGATGGGATCAATCGTGCTGCTGCTTTTGGGGACGCAATGGTACATCCTGTTCAATGTGATTGCCGGCGCGATCGCAATCCCAACCGATTTGAAAGAATGTTGTTCAGTCTTCCGTCTTCGCGGCCTGGCGCGCTGGAAGAAGCTGATTCTCCCAGGTATTTTCCCTTACCTGGTGACGGGCTTGATAACCGCGTCGGGAGGGGCGTGGAACGCCAGCATTGTCGCGGAATATTTCCACTTCAAGGGGCACATCTACACCACGATTGGCTTAGGAGCGACGATTTCGCAGGCTACCGATCAGGGCAACTTCAATCTGCTGCTGGCTGCAACCATGATGATGGCGGTGACCGTGGTCACGATCAACCGCCTGCTCTGGCGCCGGCTCTACGCCTTGGCGGAGACCCGTTTTCGGCTCGAGACCTAAACGCCCAGAACCTCGAATTGAGGCATCACTACAGCGTGTTTCAAAACTAGCTTTGAAGGGGCGCGGCTTTCAGCCGCGCCGTCAAGAGCCAGTAGGAACGCAGGCTTTAGCCCCTGAGGTTTCTTCCGTCAAACGATTCATGAGACAGGTTACGGGTTCTGGTGGTTACTTACAATGGTCAGCCGAACATTTCATCAGTTTTTTACTTGATCTTAATCCCACTGCAACCTCCCCGTAATATTCGTTTATCATGGCATTAGACCAGGCACGCGAGGAGCGTGCGGACAACGATATTTTGTCTCGCGTACTTGAGTTTCCTGGCCTGGCGGCAAAGTTGGTGCCAGTGAACAAAGTGCGAGATCTCTATCAGCGGGTGCAACGTGCGCCGGAAGGATTCCGCCTGGAGAATTTGCTGGCTCAGATGCGCGTCGAACTGCGAGTTGCTGCCACCGATCAGGCGCGAATTCCCGCCACCGGCCCGGTGGTCGTCATAGCCAACCATCCTTACGGCATACTGGACGGCGCGATTCTCACTGTGCTGCTGACTCGCGTCCGGGCCGATGTGAAAATCCTTACCAACTACCTTTTGGGCGATGTGCCGGAACTCCAGCGGCACTGCATCTTTGTAGATCCGGTTCACACGGACCGTTCCGCGGAATCGAACCGGCGAGCCGTGCGTCAAGCCCTTTCCTGGCTACAACGCGGCGGAATGCTGGCGGTTTTTCCCGCAGGTGAAGTGTCGCACTGGCAGATGCCGCCCGTGCAGATGGCCGATCCGCAATGGAACGACACAGCCGTGCGCCTGGTTCGTCGCAGTGGCGCCTCGGCGCTGCCCGTGTATTTTTGCGGTCACAACAACGTCGGATTTCAACTTCTGGGTTTGGTTCACCCCAAGCTGCGCACCGCCTTTCTCTTGCAGGAGTTTCTGCGGCAGGCAGGAAGGAAGGTGGAGGTCCGAGTGGGAGGCCAGATTCCGACCGAGTCGATCACTGCCATGCCGAGCGATCGCAAGGCCACCGAGTATCTACGCTGGCGAACTTACTTGCTGGCGCGGCGGGGCAAGTCGCGAGGCTCAAGGCTGAAGGCGGTGCGCTCCAAACTTGCGCTCCGGAAGCGAGAGCCCATAGCCAGTCCGGTCTCTCCGGACCTGTTGGCGGACGAGATCGCACGGCTTCCCCAAGACTGTTGTCTGGCGCACAACGGAGATCTCGCCGTGTATTTGGGAACCGCGGCTGCGATACCGAACGTCTTGCGCGAGGTCGGACGGGTCCGCGAAGTGACGTTCCGCAAGGCGGGTGAGGGCGTCGGCAAAAGTCTGGACCTGGATCGTTTCGACGACTATTACTGGCAGCTCCTGCTTTGGAATGAGAGCAAACGCGAACTGGTAGGAGGCTATCGCGCCGGGAACACCGCGGAGATCCTCGCAAAAAGGGGAATCAACGGGCTGTATACCAACACTCTGTTCCGCTTTGACGAACGTCTATTCGAAAAACTCGGCCCGGCTCTGGAACTCGGGCGTTCGTTCGTCCGGCCGGAGTATCAGCGGCAGTACGCGCCCCTGCTTCTGTTGTGGAAGGGAATCGCCCGCTTGATCGCAACGCGGCCGGAGATCGCCGTGCTATTTGGTGCGGTCAGCGTCAGCAACGAGTACAGCAAAGCGTCGCGCGAGATCATCTATCGCTTTCTGGAAACCCGCATGCAAGACGAGCAACTGGCGGGGCTGGCTGTGCCGCGGCGGCCGTTTCATCCGGCGCGCTTGTGGCGTTGGGATTACCGCACCATGTGCCAGGCTCTGCGCGACCTGGACGGGCTCTCGCAGCCGGTTGCCGATGTGGAAGCCGACGGCAAGGGCCTGCCCATCCTTCTGCGCCAGTATGCCAAGGTCGGCGGCCGGATGATCGGATTCAACGTCGATCACAAGTTTTCGGATACGCTCGACGGCCTGGTGGTCGTCGATCTTCGCCAGACCGATCCAACCGTGCTGGAGCGCTTCATGGGGCGGGAAGCGGTGGCTCGATTCCGGCGATTGCACGGAGTAGCTGGCTGAAGCCCGTTATTCTCCTGCCCGCAGTCTGGTTGCCGAATTCGGCAGCGCGCACGCCTGCCGGACGTCTTTGAGCGCTGTGTCTAGCCCTTCACCGAGAGTGGCGAGATCTCCCGGCGTCATCAATTCCTGTAGCCGCTCGAAAAGCTGGCGCTCTTCCCGTCGAATATGGGCGGAGAGCCGCTGGGCGAACCCCAATAACTCTTCAGCGGAGAGGTCTTGGGCCTCTGCCCGTGCAAAACGCCAGCGCAACCAGCCGTGATCGGCGTGCAGTTCTTCGACCAGCGCGACCAACTCCGGGAATCTGCGCGCGGCCGGAAATAGCACTTGTTCTTCAGCGGCGAAATGAATTCCGATTTCAACCCGAAAATGCTCTGCGACCTCCTTTTGCCACACGCGAAGGTCCGTTTCGGCAATCGGCGAGGCGCGCTCAATGCGAACGCACAGGGCAAGGGCGCGCTGGTGCCGGCGAGAAAGTGGAATCAGGCTCTTGTCGCGCAGCATAGGTGACAGTCCTTGAGAATTACGACTTGAATTATATGCTGCCGTTCTCGACCAAATGGAATACGCGGCTGAGCCTGCCCTGAGCGAACCCGAGCAGAAGCGAGGGGGAGTCGAACGCGGATCTCCCGTGAAACTGCGTCTAGCGGGAGATCCCTCGCTCCGCCTGAAAAACGGCTTCGCTTGATTACATAACGACGTTGGCTCGATCGCAGAGTAAGTTGGAAGCTGCGAAAGTCGACCAAGGCTCGACGAAGGAGCCAACGTCATGCTGATTATAGGCTGTGATTTTCATG